>Ga0181612_180243_pt1 | contig 10537 bp, 4 predicted proteins | sample HoacroProtozoa21_FD_119630 | JGI IMG/M metagenome (GOLD analysis project Ga0181612, IMG submission 119630) | Hoatzin crop microbial communities from Cojedes, Venezuel. Combined Assembly of Gp0051906, Gp0051904, Gp0051908
CACAGGCAGGGTGCAGGCAGATGAGGTGCAGGCAGGGCACAGGCAGATGAGGTGCAGGCAGGGTGCAGGCAGCACCGTGGTGCTCCGGCTCACTCACAGGTTGCAGAAGAGAGGCGCGGTGCAGCTCCAGGGCTCTGGGGAGCAGCTCTTCACCCTGCATGAGAGGAGTCTTCGTGCCAGCTTTCTCACCGTGGGCTCCTTTGCTTTTTCAGGTAAAAGGCAGTATTTGCTGAAAAAATGTCGTACAGTGCAAGTGACAAGGGAGACTTTAAACAAAAGGGCTAAGGAAGCTACCAGCACATTTTGCTGTTTTGGGTCAAATAACATGTTTGTCCTGTTGCAAAAGGTTTTTACATATTTTTGTCAATAACCCTATAAAATATATTTAATTTCCTCTAAAATGTATTTGTTTTCCTGCATGCTTTGTTTGGCTGCCGAACCAACAAATTTACCATTCCTTTAGGAGATGAAGATGACAGATTAGGGAGCGTTTGGAGCAAAAGCTAACGGTGGGATTTGGAAATTAGCCGTGGCTGGATCAAAAATCAGCAGTCGTGAAAACTGAGCTCCTTGCTTGAAGATGTCACCTCCACCCGTACCTGTAGTGCGTTGCTGCTCCCCGAACGCTGCTGAGCCACGGGCCTGGCACGGGTGGTACCTGCACTGCCAGCCATGGCCCCTCACTCACCAGGCTGGCAGCGAGGAAAGGAGCACTGGAGAGAAATTAAATTACTTGTATAAGTTTTACTGTACGAGATGAAAGTTGGCATGAGCGGTGAGGCTAAGGAACGAGGTCAGTGGGAACTAGGTCTGATCATGGCAGGAGCTGGAACAGCAGCAGAAATGACTCAGTTCATGACTCAATTTGGGCTTGGAAATAAAGGAATAAAACAAGAGCATTTTGGGGTTTAGTTTATGATACACAAGAGCAGCTATTATGGGTCAGACCAAAGGCATGGATAAGGCAGGTTTCTGTCTTCAAAGTGGTTAACGTGGACAGCAAGAGATGTGTATAAGAACCGGGTGAGTACTTTGTTTTGTATTTTCCCAAGCATTTTTCAGCTTGCAGTTGCCTGTTGATGTTTTTGTATTTAACAGCCCTTCATGGATTCATTCTGCATTTGGCTGCCCACTTGCCTTTGAAACCCACAATATTCTGCGACAAAATTTCAGGGGGCAAAACCAGTTAATTCTGGGTGTTATTGCAAATAGATTTTTCCCGTGTATGAATCAGCACCTCCTCCAGCCCTCAGCCACTCTCCAAGCCTCACAAAGGTTAAAGCTGACTGTCAGCATTTGCCTGACACAAAACAAAACCTCTTCATTTCAGCTTGAATTGTGTGATTATTTTTACTCTTCAAACATCTAAGTCCATTTTGTAATGAAAACAGTGTTTTTTGAAACAGTCAAAATGTTCCAGTTTGAAAATGGCAGGGTGAAAGCTCTCTCTCTTTTTTTTTTTTTTAATTTCTATTTTCTGGCCAAAATCATTTACAAAAGTTGACCCAAAAGGTTTTATCCTCCCTGAATCTGTGTAATTCTATGGGCTTGTTCTGAGCAGAGAGAGCCTCTCCCTGCTAAGGGGCATGTGTTCAGAGAACCACCTCCAAATCTCCCACTCATCGCAGCTCTCCTGCCAAGCCGTTGCTTTTATGTATTTACTTTGCTCGTGAAACCTCATCCAGCCTTGTTCTTCTCTCTATCCATCATTCACACCAGACAGCCCACTGCTAGGCATTTGCTCAGCTGTGACCATTTCTCTCACAAAAAATGGAGGGCTTATTTCTTATTTTGCTAACTGCCATGATTGCTGTTTTCTCGCAGCCTCTCCAGAGTGAACTCTTCCTCTCAAATTCGGTTTGCTTCACTGACCTGCTGCTGCTGCCGGCTCTCCATCATCCCTGCTGCCCGGGACCCTCTCAGCGTGGAGAGTACTCTGACTTGCATTTCTGAGTCATGGCTGTGTTGTTTTGTGAGCGAAGTGAGCCAACTCATCTGCTCCCCGGAGCTGAGGTTCACCTATCGCACCATCAGCACCAGGCTCGAGACCACTTCAGGACCCACTTGTGGGCTGGTGTGATATTCCAGCGTGAGAGGAAACGGATAGCACGCTTGTTGCTGCTTCTTTATTTTCAAGCATTTGACTTCACACAAACAATATGCTTTTCCATATTTCTCAACATTGATTCATTCCTCCCCCACATCACCTTTTCTAAGCACTAATTTTAAAGCCTCGAGCAGTTCCCTCACGTTCCGGGGCTTGGGCAAGGGGAGCAGCTAGCAGCACTGCCAGGTCATTTATCTTTTTGGCAGACCGGCCCCTGGAGGTCAGAGACAATAGTGGGACCCGGTTATTTGCTAAATAAAATCTTCGAGGCAGCAATGGGCAGGGATGTCTGGACGTCTCTTACCCAGCCTATGGGACTGTTGCCAACTCAAGGCACTCTTAGAAACCTCTGAGGACTTCTAAGCCCCTTTCTCCCGTAGATTTAAGACTGGCTGTTCCACATTGCCCTCCCCATCACCACAGAGGACAGGAAGGCTCCGACAGACATAGCCTGTACTACGACCATGTGAACCGGGATTTCTTTTTGGCTTACAGGTCAGTGGAAGAGGAAGGGATGGCAAAGCCAAATCTTTGATACAAAGGAGACTTTGCCTCCAAATCTCAGGTTCCTTTCTCAAACAGCAAGAGCTATTAAATGAATCATGGTAGATATTTCTATAAAGCATCAAACTAATTTATTTTCCTCTGACTCCTTTTTCAGACATAGTCAATATTACTTTGCACTTTTGCTAAAATTTTTTTCCTGTTGCAAATAAATATCAAGGAAAACGTGAGCCCAAATCTTTCAAATTTTCTGGCGCTCTAACAAGTTATGCAAAGCAGGATCTCATAATTAGAAATGCTCAGGAACCAAAAGGAAAGGCAGTGCTACCAATTCCCACTGCCTTGTGTGCTCACACAGCAGCCAGATGTAAGAAACAGAGGCTTTAATGACTGGAAATGAGCAAACAATTCCTGTTGTTTTAGGAAAAATTTCCATAACGGCTATAGTGCTGTTCCTGTGGGCAAAATCTGGAGGGAAAACGTGGCTGCTGGTGACGAAGAAAGTTGCTAATAATTCTTATTCCTTGCAGGTGGTCTCTCTTTTGCTGTCTCTCTCGTTTGTCTCTCTCTAAAGCTCCATCTTTCTCCTTGTCTTGCATTTTCTGCCTGTGCCTTTGAATGCCTGTGTATTTGTGAAACTGTTTCTCTGGCCAGCTCCCCTTGCCTGCTTTAATTAGCTCCCTAATATTTCTGAAGGTATCTCCCAGGGCTCTCTAATCCCCTCAATGTGCTGACTAACTGAACCCCAGGAGATCCTTACAAGGGAAAAACTGCAGGATAAAAGCAAGTGATTTCAGGCCTCTGGCTTCTTAATTAGCAGCCTATACACCGAAAGTCCACAGGAGTGACTGTCTGACAGGGAGACTTTGCGTTTGTGCTCAGAAAAGAGCTCTGCCCCTTTTTGCATCCCTTGGAATCTCTGCTCATGCTTTTCTCCGTACTCACTGTGCAACCTCCTCAGCATCAGTGGGACATGAAGGGTGGGCGATGGGTACCCTGATACCACCTGTGCTTCCCAGTCCCATCTCTAGGCCTCAGAGTTGCTCTCCCAGTCCTTTGAAATACAAACAACTAAACGAACTGGTTTGTTACAGTGGTTTAAACTGACTTTCTCTCACCATGACACAGTCCTCTCCATCCTGATGCACAATGCTTAAGAGCGTTCCTAAGGCAATGGTCAGAAAATCCAAAACAACGTGGCTCTGTCTGAACCTTTGGCTGCAGCTCTGGTCCACCAAGAGCTGAGTGTGTGCTTGCAGATTGGCTCAGCCTGGCTGCCCACAGTGTCTATAACCATGGTAATTCAACTGGAAATGTGAGCCCCCAGTCTGAAATGAGAGGGAGGATTGGACAGACAGCACAGGATGGAGGGAAGATGCAGAAGAAGGGATGGAGACACTGTCCAGGTGTCTCCAGGTCTTGGAAAATTTCATCGGTTTAGAGAGTCTTTAGTTGTTTCACAGGCTGTGCTGTGAGATGTTGGCCTGATAATCCCTACCATGGAGGGTAACATCTGAATGATGAAGAGGAAGAAGGAGCTGAAGTCCTTTTCTGGAGATGGCTAAGAAGGTGACTTGTGTCTACACGGGAGGCAAAGCACATCCTTGAGAGAAGGTGGATATTTATTTATTGAACCACCTTGCTCAAGTGCTTTCTGGCCACTGTAGTGGTAGGCAACCACCAGAAGCTCGTGTTGGGAGCTCAGCCCTCCTAGGCTTGATCCATCCAAACTGAACAAGACTTGGTGTTGAACGTGCTGAGCCTTCAACGCCTGGAAGAGCTCAGGAGTTCAGGCTGTTCCTTACTTGCATGTTCATGGAGATTCGCGATGGAGAATGGGGTCAGACCATGCTCGTCTGTCGGTGCAGGTGGACCTCTTACACTGGAGACAGGAGTGGGACTTGCAGGCTTTAACGCTAGCTGCTGCAACCAACTGTTGAAAGTTTCACACAGCTAGTAGCCAAGGTGCAAATCAGTTGTGGCGTCAGAAGCCATTTAACAGCATTTCATTAGGATATTCCCATTAAGGCAGCCAGTTTCCCTATAGTTTAGCCATTCCCTCTCAGCAGCCTTCTCTGATGCAAATAATTTCTAAATGCCTCTTTAGCCCCCCTTCTCCTTATCCGCCACGTGCCTTCGGTGTGCTGTAAATGACACAGCCCGCCTGCTCATGAAAGCTGACATTTTCAAACCTGATTTTTAAATTGTAAAATACATGGCACGTGTCTTGCCAAAATCAGATGAAATCAAGTTAGTATCTAAAATGTTAAAATTACCATTTACATTTATATCAGAATTAAAGCAAGAGGCTGCAGACTACATGCTTTGCAAGGACGCTTGTAAAAAAACCACAGCTGTCCTTGCCTAAAAACCCATGCACACATCAGTCCTGTAAAGATATTATTTAAATGCTGCTCGCTTGGCATCTTAGCAAATTTGCAATATTAAAAGTGACATTAACATCACAGGAGTGAAAGGTTTCAAATCACTACCAACAGAACAGAAGTGCATATATCTCCATGCGCGCACTTTATCTTCTTTTATTCTGTTAAGCAAGTAAGGGTATCCATAAAACAAAAAATGCTAGTAACTCAGCATAAAAGTGCTGTTTCAACTGGCAATTCAGTATCTTTGTGCTGGAGGAGGATGTGAATTCTTGCTTTGGTTTCACGTTCGGGCTTTGTTCTCATGTTAAGCTTTGGTCTGGGTTGGTCCCCTCAGAAAATACATACCCAGACTTCAGGTAACACAGATGCCTGTGTCCTATTTCCAGAAAAGATGCAAACCCTTAGGGACAAACATGCAAAGGTATCAAGGCACTTCACTCCTACGCAGAACGAGGGACATCACACACAACTATACAGCATAATAACTATAAATCTCTCTCCAGTAACTGTAAAGGGACTCTCTACAAATGGCTAAGAAAAGACATTTAAATTTCAGATGACTGAAGTAAGGTAAAATGGAACCCCACACCGAGTGCCTGCGTTCCCATTAAAATTGTTTCTTGTTTAGGTGCCTATGTCAGGTCAGATGTCTGCATACCCCTGCATCTCTGAGCCACATCTGGAAAGGAAACCGGGTATCTAGAATGCAAATTAGCACCCCCAGGCATCGAAATCATGACTAGAGCCTATGTGCTTCTTTGGGCATCAAAATACCTTGAAATATCTACACTGTACTTCATTACTTCTAGCTAGGGAACTTGAACAGGCAATTGAAGTCAATCTGTCATACCTTGCACCAGAAGGGATGACTCAGAGACAATGTCCCAGCTAAGGCAGCTGCAATTTGGAGTTGAGAGCCAATAACTTCTTAAACGGCTCCAAATACATTATAAGCACTGATCTGACTACGCCCTAGTCTGACACCAAGCTTGGGTCAAACCCACCAGATGGTTTGAGAAATGTTGTCAATAACTGGTGTGCCCAGAATCAGGCATGGAATAAGCAGCATGGTTGCGAACAGCCTTATTTTACTTTAAAAAGGTTTCACACTGAAGTAAGCATCCAGATTGCCAAACTTTCACTAATATGGATTAAAAACTGGGTAGTGCTTATTGGCCTGAGTGCAGGTCCATGTTATCCCGACAATCTACATTTTCTGCTTCAGAGCTGGCTCACATGTGGAATAAACACAGGCAGAACTTTTCTGACTCCCCAACCCCAAATAGACCTATTATAAGGCTGTAAGAAAAAGAAGCAGTTTAAGGCGGAAAAAAGTAGCAGCCCTCTCTGTTCTCTTTAGTGTCACTTCTCATCTGAGCCCAAGACAGCTTCTGGGGATGACTGAGGTGGTCCTACCAGCTGACGAAGCATGAGGGTGAACTGAGCATCATCTGAGCCCTGCTGGTTTAGGCTTCCTAAGCACTGTCAGACATCAAGGCAGCTGTCTGGTATGATGAAAACACCATGTGCAAAAGATGGGTTTCTGTTATTGAAGTATGCTAATTAGCAGTGGATGAACCTCAAATAGTTCAGAGATCTGGTTGCCATAGCCATGTCCTAAAGTAAGGTGTTCATTTCCTAAAATTGAACTTCTGAGATCCATCAAATACTATGGAAACCTCATAAAACTGGATTTTCTGAGGGATTTGGACTTCCTGCTTCTAGCCAGAGTGAGCACGCCACAAGGAGATTTTTTATCAGCAGGTCCAAGCCAAAAAGAAAAGCAAAGAATGTGGATTACTAAGGCAGAAATCTAGAAAATCTATTTCTTAGCACTAAAAGTTTCTGGGCTGAGAGTTGGTTTGAATTTGGGGCCAAAAGGTCCAGGATACGGTGTACTTTGTCCCTTCTTAATACGAGGTGCTCTGGCAGTATTACAATGACTTGAAAGAACTCAAAAGCTGTTGACCTTCTTTGATAACCTAACATATCGGCTTTCCATTTGAGAATGGCTCTTTGATTGAGCTTTTTACTTTTTTATTATTATTATTTTTTTACAGATGTCAGATCAGCTATTCTTCTTTGTGACTACAGAAAATAAAGGATGATGGCAGATCCTGCACTTCCCAGCTAAGTGCTTTTGATCAGTGGTCAACACCGTGATGAATGCTTTTCCATTGCATCCTTCATCCCATGCATTTTCAAGGCTGGTTAGAAGTTGGAAGGCAAGACGACAAAATGCTGCTATCCAACAGAATTCAATTTCCTGAAAAAAATAAATCATATTTTTTTTTCCCTGTGACCTAAATGGAAAACATATTGTTCTGAAAGTGCTGTTCAAACAGAATTACCGAAACCTTTTATCAACAAAGAGATCGTCATATATCAGACATCTGGTGTGGATGTCAATTATAATAATTAATTAGACATCTCCCCAGATGCCTGACACTACATTCTGTCAGCAGATTTTTTGACTTCAATCAAAACTGCTGCTGCATTATGCATGAAACTCATGGAGTAGTTGGGAGTTGAGGAGATCAGCTACAAATCACAGCTAAACACACTAAAGGCCTCCTGGTTCTCACGCTTTTTACCTCGTTTGAAAGCTGCCAAGTGAAGGTCACATACATTGATTTCTTTTCCTCCCTTAACAACATTTTCAAATGCTCTACATTTTTTCATGCAGAAGTTCAAACAAAAAGGATGAGTGGGGAAGAATAATATATATGAAAATAAGGTAACGACTGACACTGCATCCTTGTGGTGGGAAAGCAAAAAGCTGCTCTCTTCTGCGATCACCAACCTGACATGCAACCACAGTGGAGCACCTTCAGCCCTGCCATGAGCATACCAGCAACCCTAGCCAGAAAGGATCCTCAAAGACCACTGAAGAAGACAGAAGACAGCCTTTCATAATTTTCTTTTTCTTTTTCTTTTTTTTTTTTTTAATTAAATAAAAAATAAATTCATTCCTGGAACATTTAATTCATTCAAAAGAAACAAAACAGTTTTTGTTTTTAGTTTTTCAAAAATACTTTCACATTTACCAGCCAAAACAATTCAATTGGTTCTACTTGATTTAGGAAATCCAGTCAATCCCTATATATATATTTTTTTTTTCATTAAGGAATATTTGAACAAATACATCACCAGCTTTATCTGTATTAACAAGGATAGAAAATACTTTGTGTTTCAGACTAAGAACTAATAACTTTCAAGTAGGTGGGCCCTAGTCCTGCAATTTGATCTTCTTCTCTTCGATGGGAATTGGCTCACGTTCAATGTGTGCGCACTGGTAGGAGCCTTAGTTTGGAAATACTTTATAACAGGGACAGAATGAAACTCTGGTTTAAATCCCTGGGTTTTTCCTGTTTTCACTGGGGGACACATTTCTGTCTATCTTGTATTTGTTCTATAAAGTATTTAGCACATGTTTGAACACCATGAAATGATAAATGAATATGTAACTACCATACACTCGCCTCTCCAGATCTGGCAAGTTTCTTTGATTCAAAGGATTCGCCAATGAAAAATAGAATTACAAACAGTATGTGCATTTTTAGAAGAAAAAATATTTGTAGTAATCCATGTGTTTCAATATTTCATAAAAGTGTCTGGGTTAGTTTCAGTTTCAACACAAACAAAAAGAAAATAGATTTAGATTGAACTGGATTTGCACTGAAATAAAAGGAAGATTTTTTGAGGTTTCTAATTCCTTTCTCTATTTTCTCCTCTCTCCTTCACAGTAGAATATAGGACTAAATGAGAAGTGAAGCAAAAAGTCATTTTTTTAATTTGAATGATTAAGCTTTGAGCGGTATCAAAATGAAAAATGAGGATTAAATTGTAATTTTGAGAAAAACAGGGATTATTTTTTAACTTCTAACCACAGCTAATGACACATTGTAACCAGGAGCGAGATGTGAGGTCTGACTAAACCCAAAGATGCACATACGGAGAACAAAAAAGTCAGTGTGTTCTCATCAGCAACGGCAAACACCATCCGAGGAGCACGGGACAGGTAATACCTGCTTCTGCACGATGAGAGACCATCGATGTCCCAGTGAGCAGTATATGAAAAAACTGCAGGAGCCGGCCCAAGGATCTGTCTAGATCTCAAAGCACGTGCTACGTACCAACATCTGAAGCAGGTTTGGGAGGACTTCTTTTGGTCAGCTCCCTCCCCAAATTCGTCTTTGTCATTTGCAGAACAAACACGGCGCTGCCGAAAGATTTTTCATGGAAGGTTCATCTCCACAGGGGGTGCTGAGAAATTTAATCCATTAGTTAATAATTGCAATTAATTAAGGTTGGGGATTTAAAGTGGATTAGCTAAACTGCATTAAATCACTGTGTAAACACTCATATTTAGGAGCAGAGCGGCCCAAATTGAGCTCATTTGTCCTTGGGCTGGCTGATATACAGAGAACGGGAAGGGGTGAACTTATAACGCACTTTCTTTCCGTGTGGTTATGTTTTATGTGTTTTAGAGTAACTTTCTGCTGCTTACGCTACTTTGAACGCATAAAACTTGGCCTTACTCTGGAGAGTCCCTAGAGAACAGCTAATGTCCTAGAAATTCATGCCATTTTCTGCAGTTTCACTGCGAAGAGATAACCTCTGGAACTGGAGTGCGCTGCACTGATTTATGTCAGCTCTGAATAGAAGGGTTGAGCCAGAAGAGATTAAAAGACTTTAAAACAATTTAACTAGCATATTAGGCATATAATGTAGATTCATTTTCCTGAGTGTCTTCATCTGGAGTTTCTGGTGATGCTAGCTGAGCAGCCAAGGTACTAGATGGGCAGTGGTGCTGGTCTAATATTTCTCTTTTCTTCTGAAAAACAGAGCCCTTAGTGCAGAATTACTTGTTCAAGGATCAAAAGAATCATCTCTATTTAGACAAATGATGCAGAAATCAAAGAAATACATCACAAGAAGGCAACAATCATGAGAAGACGTTTGAAGAGTTACCACGTGTCTGGAGGACGTAGATGTTTGTGTTTATTTACCTGCCATGGACGTATGCCTGTAGGTGACTGTTGATGGACAGAGGCTAAGCAAAGCTTTGCAGGGTCCCATGATTTTGGCCTACATTTCTTTACCAAAATAGGGTGAATGTGATTCACAGTGCTATGAGAACACAGAGACCTCTCGAGCATCCGTGCTGTTGTGACGCCTGAGCCACTGCAATCCTCATACTGTAAGGCAGTATATAGCAGATACAAATGAAATACAGTAAAATAACAGTAAAACTGGGTTTTTCTTTAGTTTCTTTTCAGCATAGCCCCCAAAGTATTTTCCAGTGTTGTCTGGGACTTTGCTATTCCTGTGTGGTGGCAAAGTGAAGGGTTTCGCTGCGTGCATTGGCAGGGCATTGAAAGATGCCACGTCTGCCCGGATACCCGATTCATTTGTCCATTGCCTCTGATGAGCATATACAAGCAGTTTGTGAGATTAAATATGCTTCATTTATCTCCCGGAGTTCTTAATTGCTGAGCATTTTAAATCTTGCTTCATGTTCAGGTAGAGAGTAAGA
>Ga0181612_108071_pt1 | contig 10536 bp, 11 predicted proteins | sample HoacroProtozoa21_FD_119630 | JGI IMG/M metagenome (GOLD analysis project Ga0181612, IMG submission 119630) | Hoatzin crop microbial communities from Cojedes, Venezuel. Combined Assembly of Gp0051906, Gp0051904, Gp0051908
CTTCCATATGCTCCAGGAACATCCTAGACTATTTTCTCTCTGCTGTTTTGTGTTTCCAGCAGATGTCTGGTAAGTTAAAGTCCCCAATGCGAACAAGGGCTAGTGAATGTGAGACTTCTGCCAGCCTCTTGTAGAAAACTTCATCTACTGCTTCATCCTGACTCTGTCTGTAACAGACCTTTCCCCTCATCTTTACCCATAAGCATTACAGCTTGTCATCACAATCGTCGAGCTCTATACAACTGAAACAGTCTCTGACATACAGAGCCACCCCACCGGCTCTCTTTCCTCGCCTGTCCCTTCTGAAGAGTTTATAGCCATCCATTGCAGCACTCCAGTCATGAGAGTCATCCCACCACGTTCCTATGATGGCGACCAAGTCATAGCTGTCCTGCTGTACAATGGCTTCCAGCTCCTCCTGTTTACTGCCCATGCTATGTGCGTTGGTGTAGATGCAATTGAGCAGGGCTGCCGATCTCACCCCGACATGGCATGCCACACCTGGGCTCCTCTCTAGTGCGCCGGGTTATGTCCCCTTCCCCCTTCAAAGATGCAGAGGTAGATCTTGTGGTTCATGGCAAAGAAGGACTTGGCTTATTTTATAGTCTTTCTACTACAGCAGTGAGATGATTGTACCCATCCGTCGCTTTCCTGGGACCAGTCAGACACAGTGCCTTGTAGACTTCAGCAGTGGCTGAGGTTTGCCGGTGGGATCTGAAGTTATTAGGGACACAGAAGCACTGTGTGGAGACGGGACAAGAATACAGCCAGCCTAAGGAAAACAGAAAGCTAAAATATGAATGGCTTCAGCAACCGGAGCCTGTCTCTGCCGGGAGCCAAGGGGGCTGCAGGTCTCTGAGATGCCCTCCTCCTGGCTGTGCTGCACCCCGCTGCCAGTTGCTGCTTTCCACATCCCTGCCTTGTTTAGGAAATGGCATCTCACTGCTGTGAGCTTTGTGGATGGGGTTTCTCACCCTGCCTGGGGCTCTTTGATTTACGTAGGAGCTTGTTTGCAGACTGTTTGCAAAGTTGCCTGCTGCTGATAAGTTAGTGCTGTGGCTAGCGTGCATCTGGCCTCCGGCCAGGTATGTGCAGTGCTTCCTGAGATACCTTCTGCTCCTTGCTTGAACGTTTGAGTGCTGCCCATCGGCTCTTGAGTGCCTTCGCCCTGCGATCTCACCCACGTGGCCCCTAAGCCTAATGCTGGTGCTTCATGGGAGGGCTGCAGGGCGTACTCCGTACCAAAGCCAAGCGATCCATGGGCTCAGAGGCTGGAGGCTGTTATGGGCAGCAGGCTGGAGGCTTTTATGGGCAGGGTGGCACCACTTGCTGTGGGCTCTGCAGCCTCTCTGGCTGGGCTGCAGGGATGGGGGTGACATGGCGGGTGTGAGAGAAAGTGGTGATGCTGGAGGGCCAGGAGCAGAGCTCCACCACCACGTGGACAGTAGGACAGAAGGGACGAGCAATGTTTGCAGCTCACAAGGGGGCTGCAAGATGCGTCTGGAGCAGAGCTGCACTGGGATGGGGGCAGACTTCAGCCCTTGCAGGAGGCAGCAAAGCACTGGGGCTCCTGATGCATCGTCACACAGGGCCGTGGGTAGCAGAAACACAGTGCCGAGCGCAAGAGATGTTCCCACCGCGCTCCACGGGCTGCAGGTTTCACACATGTCTCTCACAGAGCTTTTATTTTTGTTTTCCTGGGAAAAAGTATACTTCAGCATCTCTTCTTGCTGTGTCTCTTCTTCCTCTTGTAGCCAGACAGGGCAACGTGAGTGCCTGAACATCTGTTGTGATTCTGCAATTGTGGCTTGGTTTGGGTTTTTTGGGTTTAACAGAAGTTGTTCAGCACTGACAAGCAGTGAGCAAACAGTCTTTGGGCATTTTGATTCCCTTGATTGCTGATTTTTGTTTACTTCAAACTCTTGAAAAGCAAAGCACTTCTTATCTCTGCACGGGAGTTGAAGCCATCTCTTTAGCTGCAGCCTACTTAAGAAAAAGGGTGTTTTTCTGATGCCTGTGTTTTCCCCTGAGAAAACATGAAACACAGTGGAAGGAGTTTAAGCAAAAAGCCAAAGTCCTTGGACACCAAAGGCATCAAAGCTGATCTGCTTTCCTTTGAAAATATTCTTTGAGTGGGCTATGATTATTCTTAGGCATTTATAATGCCACCCATCAGACAGGTTTTATCCTAGCTAATTTTGTCTTCCATTTCTTGACACTTTTGTCTCTTTTTTTCTCTTTGATGCACTTAGCTAAACAAGCTCAAACACATTCCCAGGAGAACACCCAGCTCCAAGCGGCGGTGCAGCTTGGGGCCCGGCTGTGCGGGCAGCCCTTCCCCAGAGCCCAGTCTCCCCCAGCCCAGCAGAGAGGCTTCTGCGTTGGTTGCGTGTGCCAGCAGATCTGGGTGTCCCCAGGGCCACTACCCTGTGTGTCCCCTCTCCTCTCTGTTCTAAATCCACCCTTAAAAGAGCTCTTGCAATAAATTTTCTTCCTGAGCTTAAATGTTTGCAAAAACAAGGGATTCTGGCATGTTCTCAGCAAGTTCTTGTTAGACTAGATCAGGCCAGCACAATAAGGTAATTCAGTATTTTCTCATTTGGCTTTTAGGCAAAGTGAATGGAGTCCTGCAAGTGAAACATCCACACACTGATAGCATTGGCATGTGCTCCTGTTATTTTGATCTGGGAAGGAAGCCTCTCCGATGGAGACTGCTGCAGATGGGTTTGTAGAAAGAAGGAGTAAAAGGTTAGTAGGGTCCTGCTGCTCTGCACAGAGCTGATTAGCTGCTGTCAGTCTGTCTGGTGGACGTGGTCTGTGTGCGGCACACGGAAGAATCTGCAACATTAGCTGAGTCTGTGTCCTGTGGGGGTCTGAGATATGCAAACCCAACTGCTTGGGGGGTGAACGTGACACACAGTGATGATACGGTGTGAAAAGCCACAACCCTAATGTTGGAGTTAGCCAGAATGGCTTAAGGGGATTGATCCCACAAAGGGCCGTGCAGAACTGCATGCCTTTAAGGAAATTCAAGCATCGTAGATTTCTCCAGGTCACAACGGAAAACCATCTATAAGTCAGTCTTGAGCTGAGTTATGCTCAGCCTGTCCCTGTGGGTGGCTCTGGGCAGGAGCAAGCATCAAACACTTCAAAAATGCTGTGGGCAGGAGCAAGCATCACAAACCTCCTGATGTGCTGCGAGGCCGCAGGGAGAGTGTGTGTCCCGGGCTGGGTGGACGCTCTTCCATGCGGTGCCTGGGGTAGCCTCACCCCTCCCGTCACCTGGCTGCTGGTGACGAAGAGCAGGCATGAAACACTGAGGGTTTACTGCAGAAATTGTGTTCACCATATCAGATCTTGAAGTGTGTTTTTCTTATGGGCCTTACTCATGCCAGGAGTGACTCTCATGTTTCAAAACCTGTCCTGTCCAACTGGCCTCTAAATATTTGTCAGGCAAAATGTTATCTATTTTCCTACCTGAGTTACCAAAGTAACTTTTCCTCTTATTGCTTCTTTTCTTATTATTCTCTCTCCATCTCTGCTACCTGTGCAAGATGCTTATTTGCATATAGTTACTTCATTACGCTTTTTCTTTTGTTCAGATTGCTAGTTGTTAGTTTTGAGGTCTTTCATTTACTTTTAATTTTGTAAATTGGCTGTTGTCAGGGTAGCTGCAAGCCAAGAGAAAATAATGGGTTTCAGAACAGAAGTAATGAGATCAGAAGTGAAAAAGGTCCCAGCGAGACAGCCCGTGGCAAAAAAACACGAGGGGCAGATTTTGTCTCTCTGGCTCGTGGTGATCAGCAATTTATCCTGCAAGAAACCTTGCTGATACCGACAGAGTGAGTATGGAAGCACAACCTGACCTACACAAGAACATGCTTTGATTTTTGTTGTTTTGAGTTCCTTGGCTCCTACCAGCCTTTCTGAGCGATGCTGGTACCCTCTGTCAGCATGCTCCAGGGGGTTGGAGGGCTCCAGAGGTGCTCTCTGTGACTGTGTTGTACTTACACCTGCACAGGTGAGGGACATCTCTGCACATGTACATTAGGTTTTTCTCATTCCTAGGTAAGTGACAGTGTGTTCTTGTGGGGTTCCACACCCATCGACAGCAAAGAATTTTGGATTTGTCTAAATCCCTTTCACCACCACTTTGCAGAGAAAATAAGCTATTGCCAGAGGTTGGGTTGGTTGTTTGGTTTTTGATTGTGTTTGATCTGTGAAATTCCCAAGAAGCCTAAAAAGCAGTAGGAGTGCAAAGCAAAACAGAACCTACTGGGGAAGAGCAAGACTCGGCTGGTAGAAAAGGAGATCGGCTGTGTAACAGGTCAGTCTGAAACTGCCCCGCTCTACTCCGGCTGGTGCTGCTCACCCCGGGGCAGGGTGCTGCAGACTGTCCCCCCCGCGCCTCGTGGCTGTTTTGCCCCGAAACTCTGATGTTGGTTGTCCCATGCAATCCATCTCCCACTGCATTTGTTGCTGCAACTGCAGCAATAGAAGAGCTGAAAAGTGTCACCCACCAGGGCAGGCTGCAACGCCTGTGTTTGATGGGGATCAGAGGGAGAGCTGAGGCTGGGGTCACTACAGGGAGGCAGAGAAGGAGCCACGCTATGCTTGATGCTTTCCCAGTGCTTCTTCCTGCAGGAAGAGCCGTGTTCGCAGTGCTCTGTGTGTGTGCATGCCTCTCTGCAGAACCGCCAGAAGGTCTAAGCCTACAAATTAAAAGTGGTAACCTTGAAGCAAGGGGCAAGTGAAATCTGCACAGGACCCAGAGTGTGGTTGTTTACTCACCATGAAGACGTATGGGTAGTGCTCTGGTGCCGGAGGAAGGAGATGTGGGCTCCGAGGAAGCCGCTTTGGGGAGGAATTGCTGTATGGATTCTTCCCTGTGTGCCCGTGGAGCTCAGTGGAGGCAAGGCATGGTCCCACTGGGTCCCTTGACGAAAAGCCAGGCTGGGCTGTGAGGTACCTATCACTCGGCTCAAACACCGTGTGACAAAGCAGGAGAGCAGCACACCTCTGACAGTCGACTGCGGAGTGAGATCCAGAGAGGGCATTAGTGAAAATGGGATTGGGAAAGGAACCTTTTAGGGAAGTTTAAGCTATAGATGGCAATGCAGTGGGATTTTTAGCTCTAAACACAGGGAGCTTCTGAGGACTGAAACAAAGAAGGATGCAAACCGAGTCACGCCAGGGAAGTATCCATGACTTTTCATGAACCAACTGTCTGTGCCAAACGGAAGGGAAAACAGGCAAGCTAAAAAAAAATGTGATACTGTTACTGCTGGTGGGCGACACAGATGCCAAATTTATTTAAAGCCTGGGACTAATAGCTACACTGAATGAGACGCAGCGGATTCAGATGATGTATGAATACAAGCCGAGTTGGAAGATTCCACAAGACAGTTTTCAAGGCGGAAATCGTTAAGAGGTGCCCTTTACACATCACCAGCTAAGTGGTGTGTATTTGCTGCTCGGAGCGACTGTGCCAGCTGGACATCTGCCAGGCTTGTAGTGCTGCTTTAAAAGGGATCACTCGCCATGCAGGGTTTTTGCATTTTCTGCTATCCAAACAGACTCACTTGAATGTTAATTTGTTCCCAGCTACCAAGGACCCACCTCTGCAAAAAGCCAAACGCGGCTGAGCCCCATGCCTGCCGGAGGGCAGCGCGTGCCTCCCATCCCTGCTCCGAGGTGCCGGGGCTGGAGGCACGCGCTGGGGACACTGGCTGTCTGCGGTCGGGGAGCAATCTGTCATTGGGATATAAAACATCCAGCCACAAAGGCATTTCCTTTTTCCAAAGTGCAGTGCTGCGGCCTTGGCAAAAAAAAGGACAGCAGCTTCTCTCTCCTGTGGGAGGTGACAGCTGGAGGGGGCACGGGGGTATATTGAGAAAGGAAGAAGCCTCTTGGGTTTTTGGAGCTGGGCTACTGCGAAGCACCGTGGTCCTTGGAGAGAGCCTGCCAGGGGATGGCAGAACGGCATCGTGAGTGCAGGTGATCCAGCCCTTGCGGGATCCAAGCTAAAGCCACCAGGCAAAGCGTCTGGGTGCCAGGTCCTTCAGAGGCAGGTTGGGGGTCCCTCTGCCTCGGGGGAGCCCTCTGGGTGGGGGTGACCCCGTCGTACCAGGGCCCTATGGTGGGGTCCTCAGCCCTTCTTGCCACCCCTCTGAGTTTTACCTTGTCCTTTTCAAGGTGGCAAATAGCAGCTGATGGCCTTGGCCTGGGTTCAGACAGGACTGTTTGTCACCTCACTTCTAGTTCTTTAAGTGTTTGCAACATCTTTTGATGGAAATATGTAGGATTTTCCATGTGCGTGAGGGCAGAAGGGAAACCACCTCTCTGAGTGGCTGCTGTTCATGGCTCCGGGGCTGGGGGTGGCTGGGCCCCAGGAAAACCAGGGGATGCTCTGAGCTGCCCAGGGGCTGGAGATGAGAATGGGGTGAGGCAGATAGGAAAGGGGAGCGACACGGAAGGTGTGCCTCACTCGGTGGGATGCAGTGTGTCTGGCGTGTCCTCTTGCCAGCCTCGCGCTAGGGCCAGCACCGAGATGGTCCTTCAAAAGTCCTCCCTTCTGGAGGGCAAGCTGTTTCTCTGGGCAAGCGCAGTGAGCTGCCGAGAGAACGCCAGGCTGGGGCAGTGATACCACACCGATGCTTGGTGCGAGGCGTTGGAGTGATGGGGGTGCGTGGGAAAGACACCCCCTCCATGTCCACTAGCAGGTGCGTCAGCCGTTGGTAAGTCAGAAGGCACAGGTTAATCTCCTCGTTGGTTGGCATGTGGCTTACAAGGCGCTGGGATCTGCACTGAAATGTGACTGCTTTGACTAGAAGGTACCCAGATAGGTGCAAATTTAACTAAATCTTCCGCCTCCTGCTGAATTTCTGTGTTAATATTTTTAGATGCAGAAAAATGTAATTTTTTGGTGTCTGTTTTTAGCCAAGGAAAAAATGGGAGATTGTTCAAAATGTGATTAAATATTTAAAGCACCGTTTCTACTTAGAAACTGGCACTTTATCAAGTTAAACAACCCATTAAGCTCATAATCACACTCCATCTTTTGGGGCACAATGCCTTTTGCATCTTTTTAAATGAGTATTTGTGTCATCACTCAGCATGCTCTGAGGTGAAATTAATCTTCCATTATATTGTTTCATTTCACTGCTGACTGAAATAATATTTTCAATATCTTTTTCATTGTTTATTTGCATTCTTTTTTTTTGGACATATGACTTATAGAGGAAATTTGAAAACAAGTTACGAAACTGAGATCCCCGATAAGCTTCTAAGACTCCTTAAATATTTAGTGTACATATTCTGCTACCAGCGTGCTTTGAGCAATTGCTTTTTTACCTCTAGTAGATGCAGTCAATGTTGCTTCAAGAATTGCTGTGGTCTTGAGGCCCCTTTGGTGTTAGGTGATCAAATACTTAAAGATGTGGGTTTTGCAAAACAGCGGTAGTTGGTTCTGGGGGATGGAGCCTGCAGAAAGTCCTGTATGGGCCAGAAAAAGACTTGAGGTGTGGACTTCTGCAAGGACCAGGGCTGTCGGAGCGCATCCCCAGCAGTCGGCGATGACGGGATCGCTGGCAGAGCCAGCGCCTGCTGCAGGAGCAGCATCCCAGCCGTGGGAGCCGAGGCTGTGCCTTCCTGTGCCCAAGGGCTGCCTCTGCGGAGCAGGAAGCGGGTGCTTCCTCACGTGCCCAGCAAGGATTGTCTCCATGTCCGACTGGGTGATTGCCACAGCTCTCGGTTTAGTAAGCCAGGGTATACAAAAATAAATCCTAACAAAAAAACCTCCAAGTATACCCTGACAGAAGTTAGGGGTTGTCATTCAGTAGCTTTACTGGACACACAACAACGGTGATTTGAGCAGAATTCTTCTGCTCCCCAGTCTTACATCAAGGAAAGTTTTCCTTTTTTAGTTACCTCTAAAAATAAATGAGGCAGGCTGCTGCTTACTTGAATAGTATGTCTGCTTTCTCTGACAAGGCTGACTTAGAAATACATTGCGTTCATAGACTGCGAGATGTGGCGATGTTTTGAAGCCCTGCATCTTTTTGCAAATCTAATCTTTTCCGTGGGATGACTACAAGGTGGGGGTTATTTGTGTGAAGAGACTTGCAATGAATGCTTGCAGGTTAATCTTGTGGCATATTACTACTGCTGTAAAAGATAGTACCTGCAGTAGAAAAGCCATCACTGCACTTAATGTGTTGGAAGCGATGAAGTTATATCAGCAGAGCAAGCAACCGAGAAAAATCTATTATTGTTTGAGGGTCGGAAGGCAGTTTGATGTCTAGGTGTAAAAGAAATGTAACTTTAGATTGTGTTCTTAGCTCTGTGCCTCGCACTTAGAATTAGTGTCCAGCTTTTCCAAAGGTGTTACATGCCATTGCTGATGGTGCATTTACCACAAGGAGTCCAAACGTGTCCTGCTATTTTAAGTTAGATCCTTTCTATGTCCCACAAGTCTGAATGCCATGTTTTCTCAAAATGAACTCATTGAAACACAGACTTTCTCTGTCAACTTTGCCCACGCTAGTTCCTTCCCGTGCTGCAGCCAGGGGGTTACCGAAAGCAGAGCCGCATCAGCCAAGACCGACCTCGGTCTTCTGCAGCTCTGCCCCCACCTGAAGCTGTGCTCTTCAGCAGTGGCTTTACATGTGTCACAAATTTTGGTTTCCTTCTTGGGCTTCTTGTTCTTCTGTGCTATTTCGTCTGAGAAGTCTGATCAGCTTTCCCTTGCTTGTTAGCGTACGATGAGCAGTTGTACACTTAAGGTCAGCTGCAAAGTCAATAACTCTGAGGAAGACTGTAACTGCTGGCGTTCCACAGAAGTTTGTCTCTGCCTGTCAGTGCTAAGCAAGGAGCTGCCTGCTTCGCCTCTCATATCCCCCTTGACTATTTCCATGTTCTCATAGTGGCTTTTTGTGAACCTCTTTTTGTCCTGAGCAAGATAATAGTCATCTACAAATCATTTCAGTGAGCAATGTGCAAGAAAATTTGCTTCATAAAATACCCAGAGTACAGGCAAAGGCTCTTACGCACCTGGTCACATTTGATTTCCTTCTGAACTAATTCCCAGGTCACTGAGCAGGAGAAATATTCACAGGCATCACTGTAACTTCTGGTTCTTGGAGACCTCAAATGTTTTTTCATTCTCCTAATGTAGGAACAGCAAAATAGAAATATAAATACACTAAAATCAAGCAATGCACCAGCGGGCTATTCTTTTTTGAAGAAAGAAGTATTGTTTATTAGTTGAGATATTCCTTCATCCCAAATTTCCAGGCCACAGTGGTTTCCTCAGTGAATATGAGTAACTTGCACACATTATGCTAAGTTTCCTGCCTGATTCACAGGGGAATACTTGCAGCATCCAACCTAGAGAGTTTGCTCCCAAGTGGGAGGCCATCATGACTTAAAATACCAAAGAGCTGAGGAAAATATAGGAAATAGGTAAATATAACTGTTATTGAGAAAAATGTCACCACAGAAAATCTTACACTGTCAAAGGATGATCTTAAACACAAGATGATAGAAAATGAGTTAAAATTGCAGTAAAACCTGCAGCCATACAGCAGATTATAGTGGGATGAAAAATAGGAGACAGCTTAAATATGTATGTATATTTTAAAACTCCATCATAGGACAACTCAAAGCACAGGCCAAGCAGCAGTGAGAAAAGACTTCAGGCTATCATTTTTACGCAGCATTTAGTCATATATTAACTGTTTGCGATGTACTCCTCTCCCAGAACCCAGTCTGCAGGGAAGAATATTCTGCTCCTCTGGAAAGTACTTGTGTAAGTGAGAAGATGGGCCAGGAGACGCTTGTTTACCCTCTATCAAAAGATTGTGACACTTGCTTGGAGGGGGCTGTCTAGAGCAGTAAGACCCTAGGTGATGACTGGGGGTTGTAGATAAATGAAATCAATAAATAAGTAGAGTCCTGGCACTTGTTCCCAACAGTGAAATGGGCTGTGAATTGGGTGTTAAAGCAGAAGATCTGTGTGCCATAAAACAAGCCCAGCTACTACGAAGACTTTTTGCAGAGGTGTGCTTGCAGCCATGATCCTGCTGTACACGGAGAGATTTTGCGATGCCTCCCCCCTGTCCTTACCTCCTGCTCTCCTGCTACCTGCAGTCTTCCAAGTAGATTTACTTCCTAAATAAAAAATACTGGACAGTAAATGTAAATTGCTGTAATAAAGGAACTTACTCCTGCTGTTTAACTACAGACCTTGGATAAAAATAGATCTACATTTGGAAAGCCTGACTGCCTCCTAAATCATGAGAATGAGGAATTCTATTGCATGATAAATATCGCAAATTAATGCAGCATTTCTTATAATTGCTCAACAATTTCAGACTGGTCATCATTTTCCTTTATTTTCACTGGTACCAAAGTAGGGCACTCCTATAGAACTGTTACCTTGGCGCTTGCCCAGCCAGGGTTGGAAAGCACCTGGAGGCTTTCCTTTCTGTTTGACTCTGTAAACCCAAATCTAGACCATTTTAACACAGCAGATGA
>Ga0181612_111972_pt1 | contig 10536 bp, 4 predicted proteins | sample HoacroProtozoa21_FD_119630 | JGI IMG/M metagenome (GOLD analysis project Ga0181612, IMG submission 119630) | Hoatzin crop microbial communities from Cojedes, Venezuel. Combined Assembly of Gp0051906, Gp0051904, Gp0051908
AGCTTCTTCTGCACCCCCCCCCAGCCTACTTGCTGTCGGGGGGGGGGGGGAAGCAGAAAAGGCCTTGACTCTTGGGGGGCACGGCTCAGCATTAACAAAAACATCCTTGTATTATCAACAATGTTTGCAGCATAAATCCAAAACATAGCCCTCTACGAGCTACTATGAAGAAAATTAACTCTATCCCAGCCAAAATCAGCAGAGCTTGTTACTAGGGCATACTTGCTTATGACTTGAGAATGATCTAGTTTCATCACATTTGTTATGAACTTTACTAAAGCAGAGCATTTATTTTAACATACTTGAGCAAACCAACATTTTGATTTGTGAATTTCTGAAAACAAATACCTTTATCGAGACTCAAAATCCCCCCAGGTGGGCTCCAGTCTGGGAACTTCTGGTAAAGTCTGAAGATCGAAATTTCAGTGACTTTTTTTGAAACATGATTCCATTATGGAATGACAGTAGAAGGTAATACGGTAGAAAAATGCTTTTTAGATGGAAAAATATAGGTTTATGACAAGTATTTTACATTGTACAACCTGCACAGGTCCTCTCCCGTTCTTTATTCCTGTATTTCAAAACCTTGACTTCACAAAAGTAGGTTGGAGTCAATATATCCTGCAAATCTTTGTGTGCTCAAAGCTAACGCAGTTTCTATGGATGACACCCCTACTGTCACAATTGTCAATGAGTTGATGGAAATACTTACCAAATAAAGAAATCTGCTCGTCTCCAATTCTGTTAAAGCAGCTTAAAAGTTGAAACTTTTTCAGCGGTGGTGTTCGTGGAGAGGCTTGTCATGGTAGGTTGAATTTCAGGATTGCCTAGAAAGCACATTAGGATGTTCAGCCAAGCTCCTAATCTTGGTATGTTCACTTGCACGACAATATTAACCTCTTCATAGTATTCTGTATATGTAAATAGGTTATTGTTTTCCTCTGATTTCTGTCTGGCTTTGCCTACTTACCATCGTGAGCTATTTTTTGGTGGAGGTGGGGGTGGAGTGTTGGTTTGGCTCTCAGAATGTTTTGCTTTTTGGCACTGGTGCTTGACGGGCTTTTGCCTTCTGTTTAATTCCTAAATACTTTTTTTCTTCGCATTGTAGATACTGATCTTTATGTCTAATACTTATATTTGTGGTCATATGTTTGTTTTAGAGTTTCCACATTGTGCTATAATTTCCTTTTTGTATTGTCACATATGTTCACTTACTGACTTGGAGATCAAAGAGGAAAAAGAAAAAAAAAAAGGGAAAAGTAGATGTATTTTTTTCCAAGATCTGTAGTCAACACAAAATACACTGTGGAAAACACAGTTATTTCAACAGACTCTTAAAGCTGAGACCTGGGTAAAGTTTATAGTTTCAATGGGACTCAAGGGAACATGCATTTTCTGCCAACTCTAAAAGGACTTGAAAATGTGTTGAAATCTTATATGTATTATGTTTGTTTTGTCTGTGTAGGCAAGCGCTTCTGTGTGGCCCCTGTTTTTCTTGATATTCTCTACAGCTGACCTTGTAGGTGGGTTTTATGCCTCCGGTGTTGATCGAAGGGAGTTTGTAAAGGGCTTTTTAAAGGAGCTTTAAGAGTTGAGCTGACTCACATTTCATGTGTTCGAAGGATTTGTTGAAAATATGTTCAGTAAATGAATTTTTTTTTCTATGAGAAATTTGAATTCAGTTTCTTGGGTATTTAGGTTTATATTTTTTCCCTCCCTACTACAAAAGATAGGGTTTTCCTAAGGTATTTATGTCTTATTTAAATAGAAAACAGAGAATAACCATTTTATTCTTTGATTCCTTATAACTGAGTGTGTAATTTTTCTCATGGTAAAGTTACTGGCCATGTGCAGGTGAAAATATTTGACTTGTATGCACCTGTACATTAAGGCAGGATTTTTACTGTGGTATGTACAGTCTTACAACTTCTAGCATCTCATTAGATTCCTTATTTTGTTTGTGCTTTTCCTTTCTTATTGCTGTAAGTCTTTTTATTCCAGTTCCACAAGCACCTATTGCTGTTACACCAGACTCAGTGTGGCTAGGAAAGGGTTACTGTATTCTGCTGTGCCGCTTCAGCTGGCAAGGAGAGAACAGGTACTCTATGATGTCAAGTGAAAGAATAATACTTGATCTCTGGGACACGGCTTGATTGATTGCTTGATTTATTGTCCCAAGTGTGCTTGCTGGGTACCATATATTGTCTAGACTCCCCTATCATTTCACTTTGAAAGTTACTTTCCATATTCAACGTTTCCAAACAAATTCAAATTTGTACAGATGCTACTATTATTAAATATCTAGTCAAATAAGGCTGGTTTCAAGACTGTTGAAAGTAAGGAGTACCAATATACTTTCCATTGATGACTATGGCGCAACTGTTATTATAGAATTGCTTAGTGAAGTGGATTAAGCTAGTAATGGAGTCGTGTCACTACAAGTGGAGCTAAGCAGAATTGAGCCTATCTCCATGACAGTGTCTTCTTCGGAGAGGTTCTGTTCTAGTCTGTGAAAATGCTGTGCACAGTAAATAAGTAAAGATGGGAGATCTCACAAGAATGTACTTGAATCTGCACCACATTTGTAAGCAGATGTTTTTTTGTGGTTTATAAAGATCAACTTTATTTTCTTCCCCAGCTGTATGCCAGAGTCTCACATTTGTGCACTTTCTGGCTATGGACAGAAGTTGATGTATTGGTTTAGCAAAAACTGGTCTGTTCTCTCATATACTAGTGCCTAGCATTGCCAAAGACACATAGATACATTTGGATGAGCTTTTTCACTTTTGGATGCATTTTTATTTGTTTGTTTTGACACATGATATTTTGAGATTGCATGTTTCTGCAAGAACAGCAGTCAGAAGGAGATGTAACTAATGCTTAGTGTGGACAGATCAAGGACTAAACTGTTACAGTATTGTTTTTAGAATCTCCAAACTGTTTTACTATAATCATGTATTTAACTGCCTTCCTATTTTAATAAATACATTTTTGTTTAATAATCATCTTTATTTCAGAGAGGGGAAATTCGAGAAAGAAGTGATTTGGGGGATTATGGTAGGAGTTGATGTCTGTCTGGGCTGATCGCTGCCTTTTATTTTCCTTTAGTCTTACTGGGTCATGGTCTCTTCTTTTTCTGATAGCAAATGATGGAGCTGTTCAGTTACAGAGATCAAGTGTGTGTGTGTGTGTGTATGCAACGTTATTTGAAACTCTGCTTCCACTGTAAAAGAAGCTTAGGACCCTAAGAATAAGAGTAAAAGAGCCACCCCATCCCAGCAGTGTTGGATAGCTTTCCTTTCTTGGCATTGTTTTCTGAAATTTATATTAATTCCTGTTGCTGAGGACAGGTACTTTTCCTCAGACTCTCTTGTACTGCAGTGTCGAAATGTTCCTACCAGCAGGTGGAGAATGATTAAAAAAGGAAAACTGACTGCTTTTCAGAATATCTAACTTTATTTTTCCTGTTGTAAATCCCACTTCAGCATATGCAGTTAAATTCTGTTGGCTGAACAGTGTATGCAGAAAAGGACATTTGGAGGGCAATTTCCTGAGCCACAGGAACCTTTGAGGAAAAGCTAGAAGAGCCCTGTGATCCCCTGCTTTTCCAGCTGAGTGCCACCACGGGAATCTTCTCCGCAGGGATGAAAAACCTCCGAGACTTCTCCAAGCCCTGCTAAGCATTATCCATCCCTTCATGTACCTCAAACTGACAATTCCTACTGCTAAGCGAGAGGAAAGGTTTGGGATGAGCATGTTCGCAGTTAATAGTTTCAGCCTTTGTGGTCTTTTTTTGGTCTTCTATTTTGAGGACTTTACAGGTAGCACACCACAGGGGATCTAATGGTTAGGTTTTTATTTAGCCTGAGTTGGTCTGGTTTTAACTACTGGGCATGTGAACTAAATATTAGTTCTGGGTTTCTCTGTGGAGAGACAGCAGCAGTAGAAGCTCAGGACAACTTTGAGCTGTGCTGGAGGCCGACCTCTTCTGCTCCTGACTCCTTCCCTGCTCTGATAAGCAGGAGCTTGCAGTTCTGCAAGACTCTTCTTTCTCCCAGACTGGAAGAAAACCGCAGCACTGGGGTTTCTGCGAGACCGCGGCGTCGCGGGGTGACAGACGCTCCCAGCCCAGCTGTGTGAGAGCAGCTGGCTGGGCCGTGCTGCTGGCTTTGCGTCCTCCGGGAAAAAGGTGCTGGGCCAGACTCAGCTTGTTGGCTTCCAGCTGGATCTGACTGGCTAGTCTGTGCCGGCAGCATGCAGAACTGGCAGCTGATGTCTAGGAGGTAAGCATGGAACTGCAAGCTGTTAGAGAACAGAAGAAATCTGAAGCATTTCTTAAAGTATTGACTGGACTTTTATAGCATGCAGACTTCAACCAACAATCAGTTGTCAATTCAAACCAAGATAGCTAGGACTTGAAATCAGCTAGCACTGTGAAACAGACTATTAACAAACTCCTTTGCTGGCTTTACCTTGGTGTTTATTTTCCCCTCCCTTTCCCACAAGAGCTTTGTTCTATATCCACTCCTCTGCACACCACCTTCTCCAAGGACCTTTCCTTGAAGCCTGAGGAAGTGGTTTAACATTGGATACAGACGCACGCACACAGGCACACACAAGCGTAACATCCCATCGTCAGAAATGGAGTGTGACTTCCTGTACACAGCAGGATCGGTGGGGGTGGGAATGGCACAGTTGCCAAAATGCAAGCAGCAGAAAGGCAATCCCCAAAGTGTATAAAATTCCTGTAGTTTAAATGACTAAATCAGATGAAAGCTGGTAAGTGTTCCACTGGTTCAGTACAGACTCTAAATGCATAACCTGCAGCCTTGCTGACAGCCAAACTCGGACTGTGGAGGCAAGCAAGCAGAGCGGGAGGGTGGGCAGTGAAAGAAGACAGTAGGAATGGTTTTAAGCATCTTATTCCTCAAAACTAATTGCCATTTTACTGTCAACTAGAAATAAAGATGAGGAAGCTAGACGCAGCATAAAGAATTTCTTTGCTGAGATGTAACCTAGGCTTCCTTGTTACTGTGTCTCTGCTTCTTGTGCTTAATATACATCTCTAGGGTAAAGAACTGAAGTAAAGAGCTCAAGTCAAATGCATCCTGGCCTGGAGTAAGGTTGCTTGCAATAATTTTTCCTCTGATAAAAGCAGTGAAATATCGTGAAAATGGTGCAAATGTGATGAACTCATTTTCCTTTCTGAACCTTTTCTTGTCTATAGTTCCCCCGTATGTGTTCTCCCCCTGTAAAATCGTGTTGCTTGCTATTCTTCTTGCAAACTTGATTGGAATTCCTTCTGTATGCCCTGAGTGTTCCTCCATGCCCTCAGACCAGCCTAGCTTGTGGTCCTCTGATGTAAAAGGTTGAAATGATCTGCTTCTGTGCTGCAGAACACATTTAGTTAGATGCTTGGACATGTAAATACTTGAACATCTCAGTTCCTAACTGAGGTGTTCCTAATCCTTTCTGAACCGAATTACAGAATGTAGACCTTTCCATAGGGTTCCATGCCATGCTAGGTGGTTGTACAGAACCTCCAGGAGGACCCAGTAAGACTGCTTTTGGCTGGAACTCTCCTTTATGAGGAAAGAAAAAGGATAAGCTGATGGTGGTACAACAAAGACTTTTCTGATGGACCAGTTTAAGGCCTTAGAGGTCTTTGTCCCTGCAGCAAACTCTAGTGCTACCTGTGCCATCAGTAAGAGCAAATCTATGAGAAAGACCACATTCATGTTTCAATAGAGAAGGAGAGGCAGATACGAGCTTGATCACAATCAGCTGGATGAGCCCAGAAACACACAGCATGCTCATTACGAACCAAGGCACTTCTTGCTTCTCCACCAGCTATTTACGGGGAAGAAACCCATTCTTGAAAAGAAGTTGCGTCAAAACAGCCATCTCTGTATCTGAGACCCTTTCCAAGCCTTGTGGTGGTGCAGACGTCTAAGAGCACAACTTGGGCTGAAAGAGTTATGACAAGCCTTTCTTTCTCTCCTAATCACCACATTCTCCAAAAAGACTACCCCGGTAAACATGTATTGTTCTATATTCCTTTTCTCCTGTATTTTAAACTGTTTTACCCTTAGATAACCTTGTGTACCTACAAGATTTTATTTAATGTCCACGTTCCTAAAAATAGTACATGAATTAAGTGTTCCAAGCAGCAAACCGCAGCTTCCTGAGGTAGCAGTGGCTGTAGTGCAGTTTCTAGTTCAAAGATTTTGTTTTATAAGTGATATAACATTGCAGAGTCTACGTCCAGTTTTATGACATTGCTGTGCCGTGCGCTGTTTGTACGTGTTCCTTTAATGATACTTGGAGGCAAAGCATGTGTCATTAGTTGGCTAATATAATAGCAGACCGCTAAGGCATATGTTTTGTGGTATGTGTGCCCACTCTGCTGCTTAACAAGGCTGTTTAACCTATATGTTGTTTCTAGCCTGCAATGATCAAAATACTGCTAACACGTTTTAGTCATATAATTTATCACATATATACTGAAAGTGCACTTACTTTCTCAGAGTACATTTAAGATTGAAAGTTTGGGTTTAGTACTCTGACTCTTGGTACAAATTGTTTTCCTGGTGTCTAAAGCACTGCTTGCTCAAATAAACTCTATGGTGAAAAGGGATCTGCTGGGATTCAGTTGCCAAATGTGTTTAGAATATGCATCGTAAATGATAAATAATGACTTCAAGTTCATTTGACTGGGACGAATCCAAGCATGATATGTGTTATGTTCCAAAATTAATTCAACAAAAAGGGTGGGGGGAAGCAGAGGGGGTAGAGTGAAATGGTCATTTAGCAATACTAAAGTACATCATTTTCTTGACAACATTCTTAATATTTTAAAACATTTCCATCTTTTAGACAGAAACCATACACTCTCTAATTACTGGCAATAAAACTAAGTAAAGGATTTAAGACCTATGAATTTTACAGTCGGAGGAAACTATAATTATGGCTGGCAAGACTCTGTTTCCTTAAGGAAACAGAGAGTTCAGACAGCTTTTAAAGGGAGATGGTAATTATTTTTCCCACTGAACTTCTATAGTTTGATAAATGCATGTTCTCCAGTCTTCAACCAGTAAGTTAAGCAGTAAAGTATATCCTAAGTCACTTCTTAATTTGTGTTTCCCAATGTGCTGGTTTAGCTCTAAGATGATTTATCTAGTAATGGTTATTGTTGCTTGTGATTGTAAATCAGGATTCTTCTGTTGTATGTCTGACATTGTCTGCTGAGAAAAAAAGAAGGGCGTAGAACAAAGTAAAATTTAATGGATATGACTAAGGTGTAAGCTGGTTCTAAAATGCTGCACTCCGTATGTGTTTGCATGCACTCTCTCATAGCCTGTCTGCTTCCAGGGAGCCAGGGAGACTCTGTTACTACTGAATACAATACCAGGAAGATTGTTAGTCATAAATGAAATGTGGGTGCATGGAAGTATCAGCAGGTCATTACGTGCAACCATGTCCAGACTATCATGGAATCACTGCAGAAACCACTGGCATATAAGTCCCCCTTAGTCTAGTGGGCTTCCCTGGTACAGTATTTCATATCCAGGGAAGATGCTGTGGAGGATGAACTTGGGGGTGCTGTTTACTGCAGCTCCTGAGCTCTGGGGCTCCCGCTTTGTCGTGATATTCCAGCACTGTCAGGAGTTCGGCTGCCCCATTAGCTTCCCAGGCATTGTGGGAAGAGCAGACTGGTGTGCTTGGTGCTCATCAGTGGGGGCTTCGCTTTAGCCCACTAAATACTATGAAAGGGCAGGAGTAGCTGGGAAGCCCTGGGGATGCCAGTTCCCAAGTGCCTGTGTTCCTGCTTCCGGAACAGTGAAATACTCATGACATTCTGGGGTTGGGCAACACCAGAACTTGGCTTATCTCTGAACTATTTGTTCCTACTTTTTTCAGCACAGAAATGAAGACTGATTTTTGAAACAGCAAGGTCTTCTGTGAAGTGGGATTTTATTTTCTGTACATCCATGCAAATAAGAACGACCTTTTGTACCAGGGGATTTTGAATTATTAGATTCAGATGAAGAGCTATATGGTTAGGGAACAGAATACTTAACTTGTATGTGGAAAGTCATCATAAAACTAGTGCTGTGGAAGTATAGCAAGACATACAAAATTCTCTTCTACTTATTACCATTCTGCTAATCAACTCCCCCTTTTCACATTTGTTATTGGATTGGCAGATTAGTTGTTGTTTGAAGGGTCAAGCATTTGTGGTGATTTTATTTGATTTTTGATAAGGCAGAGTTCATGGCTCTGGCATATAACCAGTTCATTTTTTAAGTGAGTTTGTGTAACCAGATCGTTTTGCATGTTAGTCAGTTTGTCTTTGAGTCAACTTCATCAGAAACTGGTTGTCTGCTGTTAGAACTGTTTCCAGGTAGATTTGTTGCTGCAGAGCTGCGAAGAGGGCGTGTAATGAGTTCATGCATCCTTCTGTCTGCTTCTCCAGATACAAATTAAGTCATTTTTAGAAATGAAATTGAAATGGATGTGTTTCACAGGGCTTGCAACAAAGCAGAGCTAAGCATTGCACAATGTTTTTGAACAGGTGTATGGCACAGTTTTGTTTTCCTCTCCAGTTTTGGAGATGGAGGAGATAGATGTTCAACAAGGACCATAGTGGAGAATGTGGGAAATCTGTGCATTTTTTTGGCACCTAGGATTATTTTCCAGCTTCTAATTTTCACATGTAACCAACCCTAAAAACACACATAAACTGTTGAAACACCAAGTGTTAAAAATTACTTTCTGGGTTACAGATTACATTTTCAACGAGACTCATGTTGTTATGGTTCCTGCTAATATTTCTGGAGTTAGAAACCTGTCAGCGTTTCCATGTGGAGAGAGGGAACTATAGCTGTCTACAAAAATATGTTCCCAGCCAAAACATGTCACCACGTGAGGTCGTTGCTGAAAAGCAATTAAAGTCTGGCAGCTTTGAAATTAGAGGAACATCAACGAGACTGGGATATCTGCTGCTTTCTGACTGTGCTGCTCTCCTAGAAGTCAGGAAATGTATGACAATAGGTGTGTGGTGGCTGTTTGGGGCCTGCTTTTACGGGTCACTTGGCACAGAATCAGGTCTGGATGGGTGATTTTGGTTTGTGTAGATGTCTTCAGTGTTAGGTTTTGTTGTGCTCTGGATATCATTTCACAAATTATGCTCTCGATGGATATTTTACCACCTTCTACCAATTTCCTAAATCTTTTGTGCAATTGGTCCTTTTCCTCTGGTTCACCACAGCTTTAAGTAGCTCCAGCACACTCTTCCAATTTACGACGTCTCCCTGACTCGCCAGCTGGACTCCACACATAGCCTTGGTGCTCCAGGAAGGAAGACTTGGCATCAAGTGAGTCTGGGGTTAATGAAAGCCTGGAGTGGGAGGTTATAAAAATCAGATGGTTATAGTAATTGTAAGGGGCTATACACTGAGTTTAATAGCTCCATGGGGAATGGTGATATATGAGGAGTGTAGGAGGAGAGAATGGGCATAAGAAGGTGCCATTATGTATATCCCTCTTCCCCCTCCTCTTTCATTCCCTCTTTGCAGGATATTTTCTATCTTTTTGCCAGAATCCTGGTCTGACCCGACTGCACTGCATCATCAAACAATCCCTACAGAAAGCTTGCAGAGAGGGGAAACTGTTTCCAAGATCCAGTCTTCTCCTCTGGCTGCAATGAAATATGTAAGTCTGATAATCACATGTGATTATCTCTCCTGAATTTTCCATGGTGATTCTAAATCATCTACTTTATCTTTTGTCTTGATCAGATACTTATTTTTTTTATTTTATGTTCAGGCAGATGCAAGAGAAGTTTTTTTTTTTAAAGGAAAATAGCCACAAATTTAACATCACCTTGTATTTTCGTGTGCTCCGAGTTCATAATCAGAGTTACATGGGCCTGCTCAGGTGGAAAGAGTGAGGGCCTGGAGGCAGGTCTGCTGTAAAGCGTTGCCTGTAGTCACAAACTTACCACCACTGAACGCCTGTGATGACCATCATGGAGGCAGTCATGGTAAGCCAAGGATTTAGAGCTCCAAGTGGAGGCACTGGCAGTCACTGTTTGTACAGAGCTTGGTGCTCCTATCCCTCTCCCTGCATGGAGGTGATGCCGGGTCCTTGATCTTAGTGAGTTGGACCATCATGTCTTGTCCTATGAACCTGACTGTAAGGAGATCCTGATGGTACTGAGCATAAGAGTACACTAATATTAGGAGTTTCCTCATGTTTAGGATCATGCTGTATCTGGATAATTGTAATATTGGTTGCTAAAAATGAGTGTTTGGACAACAGTTAATAGTACTGCACTGAGATGTCACGATTATATTCTCAGCACAAGAAGGACATGGACCTATTGGAGGGGGTCCAGAGGAGGGCTGCAAAAATTATTAGAGGGCCGGAGCACCTCACCTACAAGGACAGGCTGAGAGAGCTGGGATTGTTCAGCCTGGAGAAGAGAAGGCTGCAGGGAGACCTTATGACAGCCTTGCAGCACTTGAAGGGGGC
>Ga0181612_152560_pt1 | contig 10536 bp, 8 predicted proteins | sample HoacroProtozoa21_FD_119630 | JGI IMG/M metagenome (GOLD analysis project Ga0181612, IMG submission 119630) | Hoatzin crop microbial communities from Cojedes, Venezuel. Combined Assembly of Gp0051906, Gp0051904, Gp0051908
TGAAGACTTTTAAAGAGAAAATGCACAGATAACCTTAATACTGTGCACTTCCATGTACTCTGACTACATTGAAACACTCCTTCTTGGAAAGAGTACAGCCAGTGAGACTAAGAATTGGTTGTAATAAATCTACAGATGCCCACCTCTGAAAAGCTGAGGAGGTCTCTGTCATGGGCTAGTCCTCATGGGAAGCGTGCTGTGCTCTCAGAGTGCCTGGCACTCCATCACTGAGCTACAACCCTGTTGATCAGAGGTACTTCAGCATGGCAGTGGGTCTCCTTCTCCCCTAGGAGGAACTCTACACCCACTTGTTGCTTATCAGCTGGGAAGTGTCAAAGCCAGACAGAAATACTAGTAAGAAAATGTTACTGTTTCAAAATTCCATATAAAGAGTATCAGTGAAGTGGTCAGCACTTAACCACTTTCCCCACCACACTCTTCAAAGCCCTGGTGCGTCATCTCCCACTGCAAATGATGCCCAAATGCCACCAATGCCAGTCATGTCAAATCCCTCATGAACACCAGTGGGGGTGGCCTGGCTTATAGAAGAACGTGACTTCCCCGCCCTCCCACCCAAGCTCGCCTCTGTATATCCCTGTTTCTATAGTCTTTTAATTTGCTGTTTCATATATATGTGTTTTGGAGGCTTCTGGAGTTTGTCCTGATAGTTTCATCTGTTGCTCCAAAGGCCTGACTCCACACCACCAGCAATGGCAGTTTTGATGACAGATTAAACAAAAAAATACAACAATAAAGTATTCGCTACACTATATAATAAATTGCCAAATGCTGTCAGATGTTATGCCCAACACCGACAAAGAGAAGCTGCCCAACACTACTGAAAATACTGAGGCATTTCACTGTTTGGGATCTTCTCTTTCACACCGCAGAATCTCTTCTGCTGGCAGCATAAACTAACTTGCTGCCCTCCATGACTGGATCAGACTGGAGGTTTTTGCCTTGGTTTCCCACGGCAAGCGGGAGGCTCCAAGCATACTCTAAGCTCCTTTCTGACCATAGCCAATGCTTGAGAGCCATACTCATTTTTAACTCCACAGTTACCAAGCCTAGAGAAAGCACAGGGTCTTTCAGTGATGCTCTGCACTACAGGTTATTCTTGGACATCCACACAGCATGATTTTTATAGCAGTTTCAGTGCTTTTGTTGTTTCCCTTAGAACCTTACAGTAACTAAGAACAAACTCCTGTCAATCAGCATACCTGTGCTAACAGGACCCTCAGACAGAGTTGTAACGTTGTCCCAAAGTGTCATCGGTAAACAACCTCAGATGCCTTGTCTGGCCTGTTTGGCCATCAAGTGATACACTCCTGTAAGATTTCAGAGGAACTACCCAGACTTCTGAATAATGAGGAAAGACTAATGCAGCATGAAAGAGATCGGCGCTGTGCAGAAGAAGCACTGGGCATGGGACACACACTTGCCCACCCTCACTAGCAACTAGGGGAAGCAGTGCAGTTACGGAACACTATGTATCCTGCTGTGGAGGTTTGAGCTCTTGATCCACCAAGCCAGTGCTGTGGCTGTCTGCAAAGAAAGACTATGTTACAGCCACACCTATCTTGTTGGCTCACACCTTAGAGTTCTCCCACTTTAAGTCATGAGCAGCCTGGTTCAACTCCTCACATCAATCAAAATGGCTGCCGTCACCCAGCCAAGCCCTGGGCTTCCTCCCTGCGCTTTCCTCACTGAAGGAGCCCAGTCAGTCTGACACTCTCTGCAAAGTATCAAGCCCCACAAGCCAAACACCTCTGCGGATCGTGACCCACAGCTCACACGCAGTTCACATGCCTTTCAGTGAGGTTTCAGTCCTCGGAGGTTACACAGTTCTCATGGCAAAGGAAGATGCAAAGCAATAAACAGCTGCTATCAGTAGCTGGAGCACTGCAAAAATTATTCAGGGCCTGTTTCTGCTGCTGGTTCTGCTGGGGTAAACCTGGAGTGGATCCAGAGAAACAGCAGAATCTCCCCAGGTTCATACCTACGCAACCGGGATCAGAATTAGGCCCATGCAAACTGAAAAAACCCACAGGAGGCATTTGTTGCAAGGGTGCTCCCTGCTCCATGAGCTCTGTTCCCATCACACAAGAGACAAAGAGAGTCAGCAAGCCACAACATAGGAAAGAATGTGCTCCCGGCCTCATCGGGACTCAGCTCAGAGAGCAGCTGCTGCTACAGCTCCTGCTGCTGCTGTTTTCCTGAATTTCACATTGCTACCACTTGATGGGAGGGGAAAAGGGGAGGTCAGAGAGTATTTCTGGGGGTGGAAGGAAGTGATGTGATTGCAAGGCTTGATTCTCCTCCTGCTGACTTTGGAGTGCCTCCTTCTAGCTTAGTGGCGCTCTGTCAGTAGAAAAAGTGAGCACATTAGAGGCATGCCTACCTCAGTCTGAGGTATGTCACTGCTGTTTGTGAAGACAACAGTGCGAGATGGTCTGGAAACCTCCTCGTCTTTCCTAACAGGCTCACAGAGGCGGTGGAAGCTGGAGCCCAGAGAAATCAGCCAGGACAATCCCTGCATATGGGATGCTGCTCTCAGCCGAGTTGCTTCACCAGGCAAAAACCAGGCGGGTCAGTTGTAAGGTATCTGTCCTAGGACATGCGTGATTCCCGGTTACAGCTAAACTCATCGTCAGGAGCCTATACAGATCAACATAGTGCAATATACCTCGGACCTGCAGCTTAGAAGTGAAAGTTAAAACCCCAGCACTACCCAAATACTAAATATTTTTACATATACACAGAGAAAAGGCAGCAGGACCCAAAGCCTTTCCTCCCTGCCGAAAGCGAAACCCTTTGCAGATACAGAGCTGTGCCTTGTCCCAGTCCCCCTCCATGCACATTTGCCTCTGTTACAGATTAGCTGGAGGCAGCAGTTCCAGAGATCCTGGAGCAAGAAACAGACCCATTATTACTCATGCTGGGTTCGGTTTGAGTATGGTGTCAGGGAAGTACAACCACCATTGAGTTTGCAGGTCCCCATAAGCCTCTATCCCCTCGAGCTAACGGTGGCCTTGTATACGTCTCATTGCTTAGAAACTGGCACTTTGTTGTTATTTGGAGAGCTCTTTGTGGCCACAACCACACTGTAGACAACAGACTTCTTGCAAAAGAATGGCTCTACAATAAAAGCAAACCCTGGGGCATCTAGCTTGCTGTGGCTTCAGACATGCATGCGTGTGTTCATCCACCCCTCTGCTCCCTTCTTCTGAGCCACCAGAGCATTCAAAGTGACAAGAATCCTCCCTTCCCAAACAATGCTTCCTGCAAGCATGGAAGGGACCTTGACTGGGTGATTCACCCAGGCAACGAAGAACTAGTTTATATTATCTGCTCCAGAGGCAATTAGAAACACTGGCGAGACAGCCATTCTGGGACAGTCCTCACTTCAGAGTACTTGTAGCATTAATGGACAAGACAAGGGCTGGAATGGGGCAGGGAAGATGCAGAGAAGTGACTGGAAAACAGATTTCAGTCCTAGGCCAGCACTCCAAGCACAGGACCCAAAGTACATGAATACAAAAGATGTCATGCCCAAACCCATTCATTTTACAGATAGCTTTTCTCCTATAAAACCACTGACAAATCAACATTACTGACTTCTACAATCCATGCTTCAAAACATTGCCCTTTGCTCCTACGGTAATCCATCTAACCCACAAGTCCTGTCCACCTGGTGCTATAGCTCTTGCTACATCAGAGCACAAGGTGAAATTCATAAGCCATGCTCAGACTGCATCCAACCACTTCAGATCTCCGTCTAAAGCTCCAGAGCTGCTATGAGCAGCATCAGGGATGGAGGACCTGCTCTCAGCATCCTGGTCCTCTTCAGCACAACACGTGGAGAAAAGCAGGATGCTCCATCCCACTCACACTCCAAGACTCTTAACACGGTGAAAATGATAATCAGGAGCAGGGAGATACAACTCTTGTGCTGTGAATAATTCACAGAAGTCAATTCATCTTCTCTGCATTTGAGATTAAAAGGTTCAGTCCTACTATGCCTCATACAAAGTCACAATTCACACCTGCATTAGGTCTGCAAGCTCAGACAAAAATAATGAAATTCTCAATTACTGAATGCACACAAACCAAAATCCTAGGTCAGTGGGAATCATACAGCTTGCTTCCCTGGCTCAAGACCCAAATAAATCAGATTTAGTTACATGCATAAATAGACTGCAAATGACAAGCTGCCACAGCTTTTTCTTCCTGTTAACTGTACATGTTTTACGTCAAATAACCACTACCCATTAGCTTATCCTTGTGTTTTATAAAGAATTTTTTTCTGGGGGCAGAGGGGAGGAGAATTGGGTTTTCCTGAATATTTTTTTTCCTGCCAAAAGGCAAATCTGGCAGAACAATATCAGGCAAAATACAAACAAATAAAACCTGGTTCTAATAACACAGGTATGTCTGAAGCTGAATAAAAATTTGCTCTGGAACATTCCAAGCAATTATACCTGGTTGTAAGAAAATCACAGCACTGGCTGTGATATAACCCCAACAAAGAAAGATGCAAAGGCAAAATACCAACAGATTATGTTTTGAAAACAATGAAGAATATTTCTTACGGGCAGTTGGAGAGTATAAGAGGTGTCATGTATATGATGTGGTTACATTATAAAGGGGAAAAAAATAACAGCAAAGGAGGAAGACAGATGACACAACCATTTTTAAATATACATGCACAGTAATGAATGCCATCTAAGGAACAAAGCTGATACTTTGTGCAGAGAGCTACTCCTCTCCATCTCAATAGGCAGCTGACCTGTATCAGGTCTTACATCTTACGATGAATTGAAGTCTGCCTGTAGTAGGCAGATATTCTTGCTTACAGAAAGGGAGTACAGCAGTTAATTTAAGTCAGTCAACACAAGATTTTCAAATGCAGTTAAGTTAGGTGACAGAACATGAGTTCAGGCACCTATCTTTGCCAGCAGTCTGACTTCCAGCCACAATGCTGTTAGCCACACTCCTCCCCTACTCACACATTGCATAAAACCAGTGCACAGAACAGTATCGGACAGAGACAGCGCAGAGAGAGAAGCTGCAGAAGTTCCCACAGGTCCAGCTCTGTCCTAACACTCTTGGGCTGGGACTATATGGATACGGGAAGAGAGGCAGAGGGCTACAGTGAGAGCCTCAGACAAAAAATACTTTCTCTCACTAGTACTTGTAATTCACAAGTGCTAAATTCATTCAAATCCTTGGCAAGTAAGTCATAGGGGGGGCGGGAGGCGGGATGGACACGACACGACAAAACACATGTGTTTACTAAACTCTCTTCTTTGTTTGCTTTAAATATGGCACATTGTGAAAAAAAACAAGGTATCTGGAGATCAGCAACTCACTATAGTTGCCTTAAAATGATAAAAACTGGCTCAGAACAGCAGCTCCTGAAATGCCTTTTGTTCTGATGGCTTTTTGGCACGCCCAAAATGAATTAGGAAGCATCGACCTGTTTCCCTCACAACACCTCCCTCCCCCACAAAACTAGCTTTTCAAGGGAAAGTTGGGGAGAAGGACACAGACCCAAAAAACAAAACCAGGAAGGAGATGGGACAGGGTACCTAATCTCCCATCTCATCTGAGGTCATGCTCCTCCCCATCAGCTCGCTACCAGTGACATTCACCTCTGGAGCAAGGCTTAGCAAGTTCAAAGAGAGGTAGCTGGAAAATCGATTACAAGTGAGAGGGCTCAACTGGCCACATTGTACTGATGTCTGTACCAAAGTTGCTGTTGACAGGGATGCTCTGGGGAGCACAAGAGATGAAGCAAAGCTGATGTGAAAGGCAATATTGTTGTGAGCCCAAGAGATGGGTGTACCATGAAGCGGGACTACCCAGAAGTCCAGCAGGAAGACGAGGCACGGAGAAAGGGTAGTTAGCCCAGCCTCCTCCAAAAGAGTTCTCATCACTGCTCTAAAAGAAAATCATCCAGGGCCTTACTCAAGACATTTATGCTACGGAAAAAGAAAACATTTTCCCAAGGCTGTGCAGCTCATATTTCCTCAAAATCCAAACAATTTCTTAACAAATATCCCAGCAGGAAAAATGAGAAAATACTTCTGACTATCTTGCATTCTTTCTTCTCCCATTTCCCATCATGTCCTACAGTCAAAAAATAATCAAGAAATTTCTTCATATTTGGTAAATATGAAATAGAGACAGATCCGCAGCTCAGATCTGTCATGTCAAGCACTGCCAGCAGCAGATATTTATAGCAGTTTTAAGTCCTTACTTTAACAGGGTTTCTCTTAGTTGCACTAATAAACAATCATAACGATGCTACCAGGCACTGTCATAATCAGAAAACACCAGAGGTCAGTCATCCTTTCTGCTGTTCAAGTGCATTTCAATACGATTACAAACAACAGCTGGATGTTAACAGCAAGGCAGAGATGAAAGGGAGTTATTTACATACTCAAGGACAAGGATGTCACTACAAGACCTGAAGAGTCAAGCAATCAAATCCCTAAAAGGACCCTCCTCGGCAGCTTGGGATAGGATTGAAAAATGTTCTGCAGGCACCTGGACAACCAAAGCAAATGAAGCAACCAAAGCAAGTGAGTGGTACTCAGCCGTCCAACCCGTCAGTTGGGCTTAAGAACTATGCCTTTTTCAAGGTAAACACGAGATCTTTCATATCACATATGACAATGTTACCGCATGCCGCAGAAGAGATGGGCATGATAACTGCACAGTATACTGCCATACCTCATGCAGAAGGAGCAACTTCGCTGCAGACAGAAATATTTCTGCTGCTTCAGTATGATACTTTAAAGTCTTCCACTACACCTCCAAATAAGCTCAAGCCTGCATCACTCAAAGTGTGACATACAGACAGCACACGATTGTAGACTAGGCAGCCGTCTCTGCAGCCAGCAAATGTCCAGTTCTGGTAGCTTCAAGAGATTTGCTCATTTCGGCAACCCCAGAGACAAGGCAGTCCTAATGTGGCTCTGGCATGGTCAGACAACAGCAGATAGCAGCAGGTCTCCCTCCCACACATGCTGCTTTTCCCTTTCACCATGCCAGCTTCTTGGTTCCACTGCTCTGATCTTGCCTATCCCATGGAGTCAACTTCAGGCAGAGGAAAACTGTAAGAAATCAGTGAGTTTTTCATTGGCAGCATATATATTATACCAATAACTTCACCAGCAGATGATCTTTTCCATCTGATGGTTGTTGCCTGCAGGATTAAACCCCCACAGACTTTGCCTAGCAGAATGAAAAGGAAAAAACACGCCCCAGAAAAGTCATTCCAGTAACACACAGTGCTTACATGCCAAATGAGAAAGGTTTGTTGTCTTCTTCCAACTTGCCTGCTACCAATGTGAGATTGCATCTTTCTATGGGGAAGCAAAGCAAAGCAGATTTGAAGTGATTTTAGCTCACCCAGGCTGACTTTACAGGACCTGTCATTCAGCTAAAGAGCACACTACAGGGTCGCGGGATTAAAGCCTGGAATTTTCACAGAGCCAATGCTTCAATCCCATTGTTAGACAGCTAATTAAGGCTGAATGCATCTAACTGCAGACTGGCAAGGCACCAATGAAGGGAGGCAATCCCTGGGCCATGTGGGGATACTCTGTGGTGTATAGGGCTGGGTTTTTCTGGGGATTCTTGCATCAGAAACTAGAGCCAGAATTCTTCCCAGATATGTATCAGGACAAACCCAATTCTAAAAAAATGTGTCCACTGCGTTTTCAGATTTGACCAGCTGCTTCTGACTGGCTTCCTGCCTTCTGCCTACCAGAACACCCTGACCCTTCTCAACACTAACACATTACCTAGTTCCTCCATGATGAACTGTCCCAAGATCCACAGTCTATCCAGTCAGTCAATACTCCCTGCCTCCATAAACTCCTTGTGCTGTGCCAGATGTGACAGAATACAGCTGGGACTAAATACACCCTCAGCCAGCCCCACCCCGCGTACCACACACATTTGGTTACAGCAGGAAGGCAGCATGGGACCTATGGCCCCTAAGATCTGGCGCTCTAATACTGCCCATATGGATTGTGACACAATCTCACTGAAGCCAAAAGCAGCTTTGCCACCACATGGCCACTGACTCTGGATTCTAAAACCACCCAAGGGCCCAAGTAACTTTTACTGCAGCTTTTTATCGAAGAGCTCTTCTTTCAGCCTCTCAAAGGTTATAAATGCTCAGTTTGCAAGTGAAGCCAAAGAGAATTTTCCCACGGGAACTGAAGTGCATGACTTCAGCCATAATCAGGTCCATTGTCCAGTGGACCAAGGTAGCACCTGAGCCAAGATAAAAGACCTGCAGCCTGCTGAAAGAAAACATGTGATTTCTCATCCAGAATACTGGAGAGGAACTTGCTTACGCAGCCAACTTTCTATTGCTTGATATATCAGCAACTCTCTGAGCAAATCACTCTCTTCTCTGCCTTGACTTCCCCAAATACAACATGACTGGTAATAGTGATCACCCCAGTAAACTGCTTTCTGACCTACAGATGAAAAGTAGCACAGGAGCGCAGTGTGGTGATTGCTAGGGGTAAACAATGCCATTGTAAACAAGGAAATTGCACTGTAGAAGACAGATACCATGTCACAGAGAGAAGCCATATTGCAGTTACTGGCATGTATTGTTACTGAGAATTCAGTATGGGAAGTGAGAATAACAACAGTACCAGCCACGTCTGAAAAGCCTGACGAGAATGAATTTGAGAACTAGCGCTAGCCCGCCACAGAGCTCTTTCTAGACATGAAGGTTACTTCAGGAACAAGTTCCTAGTGAAAGAGAACAAAACAATAACGACATGGTGCGTTACAGCATCTTTTAGAAGGGCAGAATACCTTTGGTCTTCAGATCCTTTTCTTCTAAAAACAGAATCACTACTTAATGAAACCTTTTTTTTTGTCTTCTTCTTGAATATGGGAATATACTGAAGTGACAGTGGCTTTTTCGCCTCACGCAGACTGTGCAGAAGGCCCGATGGACTGAACAGTTCTCCCAAAGCGGGAAACGGAACAATGCAGCCTTCATACCTGGCTTACAGGCAAGAATCAGTCTTTCATAATAACATGTTACATATGTAACCCAGGATGTATTAGATAACACAACCATCACATTGAGTATATGTGAGAGACTAGCAATTTGTATCTCGTGTTTAACCCTTGGCTGTCAAGCCAGAGCAGTGCACCAGGAGAGACAGAAATCTGTACCTTCTCAAAAACACCTGTGGTCTGGGTGCACCAGTTTACAACTCACTTTGCTAGTGCTTGCTATAACATGCCTATGAATGTGAACTTAACCATGCCCTCTGGCTGTACCTAAATTGGGGTAACATAGTATTAAAGAAAAGTATTTGTCAACATGTTTTAATAGATGTAACTCAAACAGAGGTTTAAACAATTCCAAAGAAGTTTTATAAAACTTGCTTCTCCTGAACCTTACAGTGAGTCTGTAAAAAACCACACACTACATACAAGCACTCCAATCTTAACTTTAAGTAGGTCTGCACAGCTCTGGCACTGCTAAATCCCATAGGCGACACCTCAGCGCTTGGCCCGAGTCCTGACACCAAACTCTGGAAGTACTGCGGGCACTGACCCACATCCCCCCAGATGCAGCGCTCACAGCCACATGCCACAGACTGAAGACGACACGATTTTCCAGGTTTGCATATGCAACTAACCCGAGATAAAGCATGGTGCTCCCCTAAATGCTCTGCTTGGGAAACGCGCCAGTTTTGGGGAGCAAAACCAAGGATCCTGCCCCACACCTCATGCTTGGCATCATGGGAGGCAGGGGAAAGCACCCGGAGGGATGGGGTAAGCAACGTCCCTGGTGGTGCAAGGAGGCACTGAGGGGTGAATAAACGCTGTTACACGCGACTGTCACTTACTTATCCAGGACGAAGTAGAGATCAAAGGCACCGTGACAAGATCGCTGCTCTTCTTGCTCTTCCTCGTCCTGCGGCCAGGCGCAGGAGGTTAGGCTCCCCACCGCCAGCAAGAAGCAGCACAAAACCGCTGCTCTCTCCACGCTGCTCCTGCAACTCGCCATCTTTTCCCTTCCTCAATTCTTCCTCCTCCCGCAGTCTCTCTCTCTCTCGCTGCAGAACTTACGGGCTCTTCGGAAGCGCCAAAAGCGGGGAAGGAGGGGGGGTGGGGAACCACCACCAACCTCAGGATCTCGGCTCAATCCTGCGTGCTCAAGACAGCCCTGCCCGCCGGGCACCGGACTGCTGGCTCAAGGCCGGGGGCTGAACCCGGCCGGATGGTTCCCGGAGCCCTGTCCCCATGCCCCGCCGCCCCGGCGGCTCAGCCCCGTCCCGCACGGAGAGAAGCGGCTCCTCTCGCCAGGGCCGGAGGCAGGAGGGGCGGTGGGGGGGAAGGGAGGGAGGGAGACAGGATCTGATGGGGAAAGCTGAACCGGGACTTTCCTGTTCCGGGATACCGAGGTGGGAAAGGCTGCTGCGGGCGGGGGACTCGAGTTAGGGGCGGCTCGCCCCAGCCCCCCGGGTATTTAAAGCACAA
>Ga0181612_181263_pt1 | contig 10536 bp, 5 predicted proteins | sample HoacroProtozoa21_FD_119630 | JGI IMG/M metagenome (GOLD analysis project Ga0181612, IMG submission 119630) | Hoatzin crop microbial communities from Cojedes, Venezuel. Combined Assembly of Gp0051906, Gp0051904, Gp0051908
GCTCGGCCCCTGCTGCGGAGCCGGGCATTGCCAGGGCGAGCCTTCCCGAGGGAATGAAAGTTCTGTTGCGGTCGCGTCAAGGAGCGTTTTCCTGCTCGCTCCCGGGGCTGAGCGTCCGAAGTTGCGGTCCCTAACGCAGAAGTTACAGGTGGAGGTTAGGAAAAGCAGCGTCTAGTCGTGGCTCCAAGCCCACAGACAGTTCCCGTGGATGGCACGGTGAGGGCTGAGCAGGCGGGGGAAGGTCCACCAAGTCTGGTAACAGGGCATTTATCCGCTCTGTGTTACGCGGCCGGCGGTCACAGGGCCGGCTCTGTTCCTGGCTCAGGTGGCTGTGCTGTTCTGGCTACCGGTCGCGTTCAGAAACGATGTGATTTACAGACTGAGAATTTTATCTTGCCGTTTGTCACGCGTGCTTCGCAGTTGGTGATGCCCTAAACTTTAAACGCTGCTTTTTGGTTTGTGCAATAGCTCCTTTTTTATTGAGTCACCCTACGACGACGTAGTAGGGGAAGTGTTATAAATCATACATTTTCTGGGTAGCTAGCTTCAGTTTATCAGACACTGATGTATTAAGGTTAAATGAATGCCTCAATTGTAGTTTGTTGTAGGTATCAATCTTCTGTGCAGGGTATAAAATATGGGTACATTTTGTGTCCTTGAACAAGAGAGTGAAAGATTATAATACAGGATGATGTAGTTATAAAAATGTTATAGCAGTTTATAGGAATGAGAATATTGAAAATACACTGCGTTCATGGTATCACCTCTTTTTGATGAGGCACTCTTTATCTCTTCGGTTTTAACCTCTTACATTCAAGCACAGTGGGGGATTGAGCGCTGCCCAATCTTGCAGAACAGTGCGCTGAAGTGCTTTGTGGAAATACTCTGCAGATCCAACACAGAAACTTCACAGGACCAAAGTTTGAACGCTAATCGTGACTCTGTCACTGATTTTACGTGGACCTTGTGACACTCCAGTGACAATTCTCTGTCTCTCTCAGAAGCAGGCTAACTGTTGTCTGGCTCATGGGATTGTTGTGTGAATTGCTGTTTGTGGAAGAACCAGGAGAGTATCAGATGAGGGATTTCAGGTAGCAAGCTGTCTGCGCACGTATGTACATCCCTGTGGGGACGTACCCTGTGTAGCCTATTGGAGCAAGATTGGGGTTGTTTTTGAGCTTTATGATACTGTTATAGAATAGATTCATTACCTTGAGTTCAACAGTAGTGGTATTATTTGCTTGATCTCTATCCAGATATGCAGCTAGGAACTCTAACCTGACTCGCTAATAGCATTTATAAATCAATTTGAGGGGGAAAAGGTGGTAGGGGTGATCTGATTTACCAGATTTGCAGGCAGCTCTGGAACATGTGTTTAGAGGAGCAGTTCTCTTACAGATGCTCTGTGGAAGATAATCTTTGATTCTTTTAATGGTCCATTTAAGTTGAAGAGCATTCTCAGGTTCTCGTTTGAAGCTCTGTCTGTCAAGAGAAAAGAGCAACTGCTTTCTTTGGAATAAATGTTCTAACACTTTCAATAAGCTGATTTCCCCCATTTAAAATTAGTCTAGGATACTGGGTTGAGATTAATACGATTATTATTTTAACTTAATTAAAAAAAAGAAATTATCTACACAGTCTTTCTAGTTTCCTAGAATGCCAGTAATTGGAAACTGGGAAGAGGAGGAGTAAATGCGTAAAACACATTTTAGCAAATAGTAAAAGCTAAGGAAAAAACGTCTGTGATCATTACGCAGTACAATGACAATGAGTAGATGGGTCCTAATTTAATTAGGGCAGTCTTGTAGAATACCTTGGTGTGATTTTAAATTATTTAGTCATCGTGTGCTTTTGAATTATTTGAGGGACGTGGTCATTTTTTTAGAAATGGATGATGTGTTAAATGGACTATTGTGGATGGGCAACAGCATATGTTTGAGAAAAGTTTGAAACCAGGCTCAGGACAAATCAGGTACCGCTGAGAGTAGGAAGCATCATTTGGCTTCACCTTTTCAGTTGTGGTGTTCGGGGATTTTTTGTGTTTGTTTTCCAGTTGTATAAAAAATAAACCAGTTGTGCAGCTCAGGGAGATTCTATACTAGCCGTGCCTATATAATTATACAGTATTGTTTTGTGACCCTAACGATGCAGTGTTATATAAATCTGTTCAACTTCTTCTGGTCCAGATAGCAAACAAACGGGATTCCTCCCCGGTATTGACTAGGTAACTGATTGCTTTCCATTACCCTTTCACTTCAGGCTTTATTAGATGTTGAGCCCCTCTAAGGAGACACCTTGTGACTCAATTTTCACTGACCTTTATTTCAGGAGAGTGATTTTGCCAAGCTGAGGTCACTCTTGGCTGATCCTCCTCCGGATGAGGAAACGGTCCTGATGGCACCGCTCTCCGGAGCTCAGGTAGTCCCTGGCTCTTAGTGGACCTAATTCAGATGCCAGGAAACGCGAGCGTTTGGCTGTGCCAAGGTGTTAGTCTGCAGATTTCAGGAAACATACAGTCTCAGTTTTGTTTTACCCAGTATGCTTTCTGTTTGAAGGTATGTCACTGTTGTCAGGTGTACTACCTCTTGCCTGTTATTCTGTGACAGGGGTGAGTTAGATGATCTTGTCCGTCTACTTGCCAGCATAGATTGTTCCTTATATTCTTGTAAACTTCATGTACTTCAGCTGAGGGGGCTTTGACCGCTTTCCTTTGCAGACTGTTGGATAGATTACTTGGCTTCATAAAAAAATTGTTAAAGTTTTGTTATTGCTCAGCACCTCCCCACATGCAGCCCACATATTTCGTTTACTCCTGTTTGCTTCTATGTTAACATCCGCCCTTACAATTTTTCTTATTTGGAGTTATCGAAAAAAGGAAGTGCAATCTCCTGAATTCGTGACAAACAACCTGTTTCAGCACGTGTTTATGGTATGTTGACGTTAAGCAGCTCGGACGTACGTTTCGACACCAAAGGTGCAGGCACTTCATCGCTTGCAGGTCTTCTGGAATGGCCCTGGCCACTGCTGTTGCACTTTGCTTTCGCCCCTGCTGGTTTCTGCACTCCCTGCCCTGTCTGTATTTCTGCAGGTGTGGAAAGGGCTTTGCTCCCGGAGGGTGGCCCAGGGGTGCAGGAGTGAGGAGCGGCAGGCTGCGTGCGTGCCTCCCTGTCCCCCTTTGCCTGCGGTGGCACGTAGCAGAGGCTGGGCTGAGCTCTGGCTTGGCGTCCTGGCCTACCTGGGAAGGCTTGGCTTCTGCCACCCAACTGCTGCGGCTTCACCTCTGCAGAGCCGGAGCGCCTGAGCCGAGTGAGGGCTGAACGGCTTTCGCGGTGTGCAGTGGCAGTGTGCGTGCTTCCCGGGCTGTGCCGGAGTCACCTCGGCTTCCTCGGGTTTGTGCTCTGCAGGGGCTGGCTCTGCTCACCTTCAGAACTTAGCCCAAGAGCAGGTTAAGAATCTAACACCCTTTACTATCTGACACCTTGCTGTGTCGTCTCCTTTGCGCTTGATCTTCCGGTGTCATTGGGAACATCTTGTGTATTGGAGGTACTCTGCTAATAGGAGTCTTGGGATTATGCTGCTAATTTAGGAGACCCATAATGAGTATCAAAAATTAATATCTCTGCCTTCCTATACTGTTTTTTATTACGGTGGATTCATAAACATTAAGTATTTTTGTTTTCAGGTTCCAAATAGGAGCTTCTGTTAGGTGTGTTGAACTTTTTGCTGTTATTTTCAAATGGATAATCTTTTTGAAACTGAGAATTAGGATAAACATTAGAGTAAGGAAATGAGCAATGCAAAGGCGGGCTGTATTTAAAAATAATTTTGATATATACAATGGTTTTATTCCTCTAAAGCTGTTTGTGAAATGCTATGCTGTTAATACTCCAATATTCAAAGTGTCGTATATACCTTAGTAGTTATAAATACTTCTGCTCTCAGTAGCTGGCACAAGGTTGACCGAACCCTTCTCTTAAATTAAGCAGAAGTGCGAGTATAATTATTATACAGCTGGCAATTTTTTTTCTCATTTGTCATTCTTGTGCTCCATTGGCTTAAAAGGCAATATAATACAGTAGTTATCTGCTAAGCATAAAATTTTGTCTGCTTGTACAAGAAAAAACAACTGCTTTCTTAAATTTACAAGGCTACTTTTCATGGAGATTCTTTCTGAAGTATGTAAAATGGGAAACTATTTTACTGTGTGTTTGGAAAGTAGATTAATGAAGTACAGTAGGCCAGTTGGCTGACAAATAACTAACTCTCATTTAATTTTATGCTCTTTACTTCTTAAGCTCAAATCTAATTATGATTTTGGTGCTTTCCTCTGAGTTTAGGTCTAAAAAATTTAGCTGAAACAAGATCTATCGTAATAAATTCTGATTAAATGGGCATATTTAGGCCTTAGAACAGTTAGACTTGTAATTTCGTTTACTTGACTGTTATTACAAAGAGTTTGGTGTTGGGTAACTTGTCGATTGTGATTCTCTGTCCATTGCATTACATGACACAGAAAATGTTCAATATTCTGTTCTGTAGAAACTGATCAAATGTTTTGCCAGACAAGAAGCAAAGTTGGCTTAGTTGAATTTTTATGTCTGATCTTCAGTCAAAGAGGTGCCCTGGTCTTGACCCTTCCTCTGTGTGCGAATATGTGGAATCAGCAGTTTTCTTTGATTAGGGGAGTGTTTAGGGTGTTGCCTCCAAAAAGACTGTCAGAAAAATTCAGAAACTTTACAGATGCTTTATGTTAGCCTGTGGGTGTGCGATTAATACTGGCTTATTGCAGCTTTATGAACAAGTTCTGTGCATTTGGGCAGGAGGACAAATCTCTTCTTATTTTGTTTCTGCTCTCAAGTGGGACAAAACCAGGATAATACAGCTCTTCAGCTTTTTTCATTCCTAATGTAAATATGTTGGATCATCCCCCAGGTTACAAATGCTGCTTCCTCCTGCTGTGTATGTATTCGTATAGAGATCTGCTTTCATGCAGAAATTAACTACAGTATGTTTTAATCTCAAGTATTTGTGGAGTGTCTATAGAACCAAACTGACTGTTTTCCAAAAAAGATCTCAACAACTTACTGGTGTTTCCAACATGTTACAGGAGCAGTAAATGCATCTCTAAAGAAGTGTCTTGGCCGTGCCTGGCTACCCGTCCAGCCCCTGCTTCTTGAGGGCTATCCCTGAATCCCAGCTGTGACCTCCATGAATGGAAACCCCAGGCCAGAATGTGGACAGGCTGTAAAGCAGCATTGTGATGAGAGAACAACGGGGCTGTGGCCATTGACGGGATTTAGCTGGGATTTGTTTGTTTTTTTACTGTATTATTGGTAAGCTTAAGAGTTATTGCCTTGCCATGATCTTAAGATAACTCACAGCAACTAAGAAGTCTCTTCAGCTATTTCTTCCCAACTAGGTGCAGTGGCGATTAGGTCACCATTTGCTCTATGAACGCAGTGCTCATTTTACAGTCTACCAAGATGAAGGTGAGGTTGACCGAGTGATGATTTCCCCACAAGTGTCTGCTTCAATCCGTCAGATCTGTAAAATGAAGGATGTATTTAAGAAATAGCTGGTGGGCAGATGATGCTATTTCTTATTGATCTGGGCTGGTGTCAGACCTACCTGAAGTTTCTTTGAACTGGGGAAAAAAAAGACAAAAAAGACTTTCTGCTGGGTGCTCTCACGCCGACATGGCTGTTAGCTCTTTCCGGCTGCGGGGAGGGTTGCACCAATGATCAATATATCCTGTGAGACACCATTTCTCACCTTCCGCGCTGTTGTGCCCACGACCCGTTTAACATCTTAGCTGTCCTATTGCTTTTGGCATAGGCGCAGTCCCTGGAAGACATAGCCGTAGTGGTGGGGGACATGGGGTGATGGTGCGTGCCCAGCCTTGGATCCCATGCTCTGGCGGGTTGTCCTGCTCTTTTTTTCCTACAGAACAGCCACGAGTGAGGAGTCCTACAGTGCGCTCTATCTGCCTCAATTTTTTTTCCAGAAATCACTCATTCCCTGTTGCTTTCGCCTCCTTCTCCGCATCCCTGGCAGAACAGAAAGCTGGAGCGCTGCAGCATCCCTTTGTATTTGGGTATGCAGACATTCAACTACTTTTATAAATAACATTTTGGAGCTAGAAGAGCGTGAGCAGTCTGATCCTCTCTTTGTTTCAGGAAATTGTATTATCGAAGGAGAGGCTAAAATTAGAAGGGATACAGGGAGGGTTGTGTGTTTTGTTTTTTTTTTTAAACTGAGCAACTCTTCTAATGGATGAATCATGTGGGTGTAACTTACAGCACTTGATAAGCAAGCAGTCTGTCTGAAGGTGTATGTGTAAGAAGATTACCAGGATCATTTAGAAACTATTTGGGGCTACTGAAACGTGAACTTAATCTGTTGTAAATATTTGTTACTCATTACCTAATATATCAAAATACATTTGGATAGAGTTAGGCAAATGAAGTAAGATATAAGCTGCAAGTTTTGAACAATGAGCTACTGAGCATTGGAAGAGCTGTGGATGCAGCTGGTAGAGCAAATATTTTCTGTAAAAATAAATATTTTCTTGGAAAATAAGTTTCCAGTGCACAGGGGAAATAAGAGCTAGTGTTAGACTAAAATGAAGAGATGGGGTTGAGAAATTGTCAAAACATTTGGAGAGTGCTGAAATGTTTTAGATTTGATTTCATTTGAATAAACTTTCTCAATTCCTGTGTCGCACTGCATTGTTAATCTTAAACTAGGTGTTTTAAATTTCATTTGAATGAGACTTAAGTAATCTTTAGCCTCTTCTTAGTGTAAAGATTTTTTTCTTTCTTTTCTGGTGTTTGACTCAGTTGGTTTTTTTTCCCAGATCTTCTTTGTTTCACTGAAAGCCACATACATGAATCTGATCTGGTGGCTTGACCTGAATCAAGTTCCTTCCAGAAAGGCTCTTTTTAAGTTTATCTGCTTAATCAAAATATTAAGTATTCATTTTATGTTACTGATGAAGCCCTCATCACTTGAGGCCTTGAACTCAAAACAGTCGCAGTCTTTCAAAAACTGTAATTGATTAAACCAGTTGCCAGGTCTGATGAAAATATTTAGTCGCCTTTGGATTGGGTTAGGCAGGAAGTGTGACTCGGCCATGACAAAGGTCTTCTCTGGCTTTGGTTATGTGAATAGCTATTTAAAGACAGTAGTATAATTGAAAACGTAGCAATAAAGGCCCTCCCTGCCCCCTGGCCCACATTACTGGCTCCTCATATGACAAGAAAGTCAAAATGTGGGAGAGGTGAAAACAGCATGTTGCAGAATTTCTAAGCTGCTTGTTCTCGAAGGACTGATAATTTCAAGAGTCGTGTTCTTGAAAACCTGCCTACGTATGGTGAGAGATAGAAATGTTTACCTTTCCCAAGAAAGCTATTGCTTTAAGTAACAGATGTAGTAATATCTTGAAATATAATGATCCCAGGTGATAACCACCTTTGGCCTAATACATGCATTTTCTTTAGGTAATTGGCTTCTGAGTCCCTTAGTATATATATTATTTAATACACAGAAGGTGATTTGCTGAATGACTTCAGTTTAAGAAGCCAAAACCTGAATAAATTACATGAAACCAAAAAATGTGCCCTATTGCCCTTCTTTTCTTAAAAGGGAAAGCTGTTTCTAATTTGTAGTGTCAGAGGCCCTACGAACTTTGAAAAATCTTAGCGCTGGGAAAAATCCATGAAGAGCTGAAAGGTTTGGTGCAAGTCGTCTAATAGTGTTCAAAAGTTAGTGTATAGTATTTTTCCTTTAAGACATATTCATGTGCTTGTAAGATGAAGTATTTGCTGAGGCAATAAGCTGAAGGAAGCATGAAGTGGGATGGTTATTAGGCAGTTTTTATACAGGTAGTGGAAGTACTGAAGAACATTCCTTGTATTTTGTTTCATCATTAGCATATCTAAGGTCTTTACTGCCATAAAAAGGTACTTAAACTCTTGGTATCACCGTTGTCGTTCACACTTGCATTTGTATGATAAACTACAAAGCAACCCTATTTAGTCATTGTGTTTGGGACATTCTCGTGGCTGGTGTTGGTCTTCCAGCCCTGTCCATTCACAATTGTATCACCCTCTCTGCCAGTAAATTCTTGGTGTTATTGGGTACTTGTTGTCACAATACTTCAAAGATCTTTGTAACATTAACAAACGCTGGAAAAAAAATCCTCACCCCTCTCCGTATTTCTACATTTGTAAATAGGGAATGTTGCTAGGAATGTACCAAACTTTCAGTTCGTGAAATTTGTATCCAAAACTTGTTGAAAATATCAGACTCTATTCTGAGACTGTATGCGTTGTTCTGCCTGGTTAGATTGTTGTATGCTGTTATGGTGAAATAACATACTCGTCAGTTGATGCATTGACAGTATCTTCAGATTCTTAGGTAGTTTTGGAGAGTATTGATTTAGTGCTGGTAAGAAGCTTGCTTTAGAACAAAAATGTTTTTCAAATGATCCGTGGAATGGCAGCATCATACATACATGTGTGAGAAGAAGTTCGACATCAAGTGGCTTTATCATGCCATGACTCCTTAGGCAGTATTTCTTTGGGATACAAACCCAGTGACCAATTATAGCTATACTCCACTCCAGGATTTTTACTAAGGGCTCCGTTGCCTCTGGTGTGTTCCATCATCTATGAGAGAAGATTGGAAATTGGTGGAAATGCTTCTGGTATTATTCCTGTACAGCGTTTGCCAGATGATTGTTCTGGGAAGGCTGCGTTTGCCCAGTTCTCTGAAGTGGAGAGCCTTTGGGAGCGGCCTCTGCATGTTGCCCTCACCAGGAGGGAAGAGCTGTCCTTGGAGGAGCGGCAGCAGGGCTTTGCTTACTGCTGGCTCTGGCTGTCCCTGGGTTTTCCTATCCCTCCTTAAAGGGAACCTCTGTCACAAAGGAAATCTATGGCGAATGCAGCTTTTGGTTTACTTCTTCCAGTGCATCCCCATATTGACCCAGGCGACCCGTTTCCCGTCATCCTTTAAGCTGACTCATGTGCACCAGGGAATACAGAGAGTTGGAGTTTGCCAACGTTTGCACAGGAGATGAGTGACCTTCGCTTGCAGAGGGGGAAACCACTAACCCATCTGTCCAAGAAGATGGTGCTTGGTCTTAACAAAGTAGTATTACTTACATTTTTAAGAAAAATTAGACATTTGGGGTGGTTGACCTGCTTTATTGCTTAATGCAGCAGTTTTACAAGCATGATTTGGAGGAAGATTTCTCATCTGACTGATGGAACGTAGCTTGGTTCAGCTGCGGGTGGGCTGTTTATGTACTGCAGCTGTGAGATTTGTCAGTTGCTGTTAATACCTCCAGTTATTGGGTTTTCCCCTGAAAATTGTTTGAAGGATGTGTTTATTGCCATTACTAATCAGAAGGACTTTTTTATGGGAACATCCTTTCCATGTTCAAGTTGTCTTAATGCTGCTACTGACTTTCACACTACAGCAAAGCCATATTTATGTTCCCAGTGATTCACAAAAGGAGACTATCCCGTTCGCTTAGGCATGTACTGGCTTGAAAATGAAATAGAAGCAAGTGCAGGTATCTTGAGGGAAACTTAATATTGGTGTTTCGAAACACCCATTCTTTCCCATTTAAGAAAAACAACCCCCCCAACCCTACTTTTGTTTGTTAACTTCATGGCTGGCCCAAACAAAGCCTCTTTAGCATGGGGACCTAAGCCAAAGCACAGCGAAGCTGAATAAAACCATTTCTTGGATTCTATGTCTCTTGAGCTTGCTTGCTGCTCTCGGTAGAGCTGGCTGTGAAAGCCGCGTCTGGTTGCTGGCCTGGCCGCTGAACAGCAGCTTCAGCAAGCTGTTCTGGCCTCTGCAGCTGCGTCTCCCGTCGCCTTTCCCCTCCGCACCCCCTCCAAAAGCCCCGCTCGCCCGTCCCTGGCTCTGTGTCCTGCTGGGGGTGTTGGGTTGGTAATGCAGCCTGCACGGGATGGCTGATCTCTGTCCTTGTCCTCGATCCCCGGTCTGGAAAAGTGGGATGGTAGTATATCCTTCCTTCCACCCTTTGTGTGTCTTATTTATTTAGACTGTAAACTTTAAATAAAGTAGGGACTTTCTATGCCTAACACAATGCTGTAGCGATGTTGGCAAGAAGTTTGTGTGATAAACCTAACTTGAAAGTGCTTTAAACAGGGGATTGTCAAATGGAAGGAGTTTGGTTATCTCTTGCTCTTCTTACATCACCTGGTTAATTCCTTTCTTTTCTGCACCACTCCGCATTACCCCTCAATATGTAGGTTACACCCACGTGCTGCCGGGTGACCTACGCTTCCGTTTGCTTCACTTTTCAGTTTGGCCCTCCTGTCATATAAGATCTACGTGCAACTTAGATGCCCCAAGCAATTGAGGAGATGGGGTGGTGGTAGTGGGGGGTTACAGCACCCTGAAGGTGTCTGGGAGATGATAAACACCCCCCCCCCCCCCCCTTTTCAGCTTTGTATTTTAACAAGCAGGGCGGGTACACTCGGCAGGACAACACTGTGA
>Ga0181612_115854_pt1 | contig 10535 bp, 8 predicted proteins | sample HoacroProtozoa21_FD_119630 | JGI IMG/M metagenome (GOLD analysis project Ga0181612, IMG submission 119630) | Hoatzin crop microbial communities from Cojedes, Venezuel. Combined Assembly of Gp0051906, Gp0051904, Gp0051908
AACATTTTGTTACTTTGCATTTCACTGTTCTCTCAAAATAATGTGCTGTGATGTTTATTACAACAGTATGCTGCTTTTTTGTTTTCCTCTTTTTTCCCCCAGCAGCTCTGTACTTACACTGACAATAAGGAAGAGTGGGGGATGAGAAGTCCTGAGGTGCAATTTTCAAAGTTCCCCAAGAGATTTGAGTGCTTACCTATCTTCCGTTTTCTTTTTTTCCAGAGGTCTTTACAGTGGCCCTAAAAAATGTATTAGTTTTAGTAATCTAGAAATATGCAATAGTTGAGTGCAGATTCCTACTGAAATTCAAGGTAAAATATCACACATTTACAATAATGTAATTTCGAATATTTATCATAAGCAATGCCATACTTGGGCAGGCACATTTATCCACAAACACTATGAAGAAAATTAAGGGGAAAAATTAGTCAATGCCACTGCCCTTATTTTCTGAAACAATCCAAAACATAATTCTGGGACTTGATTTACCTTTTTTTTACAGGTGAATTTAGAAATCTATCTATACTTGGTCTTCTGTGGGGACCATTGATCATTTGATTCTATATATACTCTGTTTCTTCTGAATTTGGCCACTAAATAGACTCCAAGTATTTTGAGTTCACAAACTGTTTCATATTCCCTTCGGTCAGATGGTGACCAGGGTGACTTAATGACCCCATAACTGTCTTTTTAATTTATTATTTATATTCCAGCATTGCTTCTTGCTATTTCGTATTAAGGGAGTGAAATTAAAAATATACAAAATACTGTTACCCAGATGCTTCTTAAACTGGAAATTAAATGTGTACGTAAGTACAGACACACGCATCCTTTATGGCAAAGTTTCACTGGAGGGGTTGAGAGTTTCAATAGCTGGCAAAGGTCTTGGGACGCAGTGTTGCCTCCTGCCCATCACTGACTCCCTCCTTCCTGGAAGAGCCTAACTGGGAAGATTTAGTAATAGCCATAGTAATGTCATAGTGACATACAGCACTCTCCTTTGATTGTAACGGCGATAGCAGAGCTGAGGTCTAAAATGATGGTCTGTGGTGCTACAAGGCTGTAGGATCTTGGTGCAGAAATATTGTTGTTATATTTGGGCTGGCCCTGCTAACTCAGACAAACCCCTTTGGGATGCCCCTCTTCTGCCCTGGACCGCTGGCACCTTGGGTGGGTGACAACTGCATTCAGGAGAGACACCTGTGTGCTTTTTGGCATGTTTGCGCACCCGTGCACTGGTGGAGATAGCTTTGTGCTATAAATCCAGACCTTTTCTCCCAGTAGCAGGCAAGGGAAAGGCATCAGCCAGCAGAGAAACTCAACTTACTGTCACAGACTGCTATCACCAAGGAGAAGACGAGTCTGGGGAATCCAGATAAATCTGTTCAATCCTAACCAGATTTTCAGCTCAGGCTATGGGGATATAAACTGTCAAATGCAATGGATGAGGCCTGTCACTTGTTCTAGCAAAAACAAAAAATAAAACACAATTTTTTCCCTCAGTTTTCAGTTTCAAGCTGTTCCTCGTAGTGTCAAGAAAAGAAAGAAAGCAAAGGTTTGACTGTAATACATTTGAGGTGTAACTGATTCAGTAATCAATGTATTTGAGTTCTTTGCCACATAACAAAAAAAAATCTAATGAGCTTCTTAAAAATTATATTTCTTGAAAGGGTGAAAGTATGTAATTCAAAATTGAAAGGTGTAAAAATGAGATTAAATTGAGGGTCCAGAGTGTAATGGTTTCAAATAACTTTTCAGGAAGTCCAGTCATCACAAAAAAGGAGGAAAATATAAACACAGTCTCAGTTTACAGCAGCAGTCCTTTGCTGGCCAGGAGGTAATGAAAACATGGAGGGTCCAACGAATTACTCTCAATCAAAGTCCAGCACTTCCCATAAAGGCTTCTGGTGGAATAATGTATGGATGTGAGTATAAATATATAATTAGGCTGTTTTCACTTTTTCAGTGGGCCATGAATACCAGCTGTGCCAGGCGCTATACCTACCGGTACCTGTAGTATTTTCTTTTGGCCCATTAGTCTCAGTTCTCTGGTCACTGTAGTATCTTAATGCCCCTCAGTAAATCAGAAATAATCTCATAGATTTAGTTCTATATTCCTGTAAATAGAATAAATTACTGTATTATTTCATATATTACCTGTTATTTTATGTTTAGGGAAAAAAACTTGCTTATGGATATAGTATTTAAACGATGTATGAGTTTTGTTATTACTAGTTTTGATTGCAGTTTCTTAAATGAGAGTCCTTTCTTATTCTCCTTTAAGAGAGAGGTTTGGAGAGAAAATATTACCTATTTTTTAAAGAAAAATGCAGTCTTAACATATCTGAGTTTAAGGTATTTTATTTTCATTCTTTTTTACATTGTCAAAAAGAAAAGGGCAGAAAAAGGCTGCCGGGGCTGGGGGGGGGGGGGGGGAAGAGAGCAAAAAAAAAGGAGAAAAAAACCCCATTTTTTTTAAAAGGGGGGGAGGGGGGGGGGGGGGGGGGGGGGGGGGAGAAGAATCCAAGAGGCTAATGTACAAATAATTATTGTGCTTACATTTAGCAAAGCGCTACCAGTTAAACTCCCAGACAGCGCTAATATGGTAGGAAATCTTTGAGTTGGCTGAGCAACATTTCACAGCACACTGGTAAAATAATAAATTGTGCTATGACCGATAACATTCAATAATTTCTCTGATATACTGCTACAGTCACTTTTTCTACAGTATAAAGCTGATATTTCTCTGTCATATTAGTAATTTCCATATTGCATTTCAGGCTTCATCCTGGAGTTAGTAGGGAAAAGTACATCACAGCAGTAACAAAAGGAAGCTGCCTGTTCTTTAAAAATAAAAAGAAAAAAAATAGAGACAGAAAAAGAAAGAAGGAAATGTCAGGATTTTTTTTTTTTTGTAAACTTTCACAATACACCAACTGATGCCTACAGGAAAAAAAAAAAAGACAGCAGCTGCTACAACACTGCTTCATTACAGACTCAGCAGAGTAAAAGCCGTGGATCCATTTTACCTTTTTCTTCCTTGATGATATCACTAAAGCATTAATGGAATCCTTACACTCCATTGGTACAGTATGAATTTATCTACAACACATTCTTTATTGGTGTGAGTGTGGCTATGCTATTTTTGTGTATGGGGAGATGGGGAAAACGGAGTTGCCTGTATCTTTTAAAGAAAATATGTTCCTTATTAACTGAAAACTGGAAAAAAATTTAGTACTAAATAAAACAATATTGATATTCAGGTTAAGTTATGAGAATGAGTGAGAAATTAATTTGGAACTTAACTATTATAAAAACTTTTTTTATTTCACCTTAAATTATCCATATGGTCTCTGTTAAAGCTGGCATTACAAGATGTACTGGACTTATTATGGCTGGCTGTTCATGTTAAATGTTATCATCCAAAAAGAAAAAGTAGTTTTGCTTTAAGGGACATCTACTTTTGGAACTAACTATTACTTAGAACCAAAGGATGCTGGTGTCCTCATTTGATAACAAAACTGCAAATGTTTTACTGATTATTATCCACCTAAAATTTTTTTTATGGACATGCAAAATATATATTGAGTAGAGGGTAGGATAACTCTTTCTACATCGTTATAAGTATGATTTTTACCATGTAGAAATACACTTTTTTTGAACAACAAGGAATTGTTATGATCATGTACTGTGTTGGTTAAAAAGTCCATGTGAAAGGAAACAATTATAGGCATCAGATAACATCTGAGTGGAGTTTTCCACCCACAATTTTATTCTGAACTTGGCAACCAGGTTCTGAATTATAATTCCTTAAGTCCCTCCACTCATCAGCACCATTTGGTTTTCAAACACAGGGAATGATCACACTGAGAATCACTTTACATATCCAAGAAACGGTATAAACCTTAAGCACTAGACAAGATTCTACCTTGGTGTTGTACTGTGAATGATGCAGAGAACAAGGAGCAGGAGCCAAAACCCAGTCAGTCCTTACATCTAGTTGACAAATCCAGCTGAAGCAAAAGGGGCGGGAGGCAAGGAAAGGAGAAAAAGCAAGAGGAAAGGAGGCAAGGCTTGTACAATAGTTACATTCATGCTTCCTATTGGAGTTTACTAGTGGGTCCTCAGCAGCATAAACAAGATAAGTGGGTTAAATGAACTCTTATAGGTTGAGGAGAAGAGATGTAATTATGGAGGCTGGTGGAACAATTCCAGAGATTCTGGAAGTGGCATGCTTAGCCTGTGCTTGAGGGTGGCTCTGCTGTTCGCCAGCCAGCTCTGGGGGTTGTAGACTCCATCACATCAATACTGGGAGGCACAGGAGCCTAAATAATTTTCAGTGTTTCAAGAATTTCGAATTTCCAGTGTACAGGAGAAATTCAGTGACAGTGAACATCTTTGCTATCATACAGCCAGCATCAGTTTTCCAGGTCCTAAGTAAATTACAGAGAAACCTATCTATGTTGTTGCCTAAGGAAAAGGCAAGAATCAGCGTCAGAGCAGAGCTCAAAATACGCAGAAACAAGCCAGTGCATGTAAATGATCACTTCAGAAGGCTGTCTAGTGAATGAGATCCTTCGTACCCATGAAAAATGCTTCAAATGTTGTTGCAATGAATTGTGAAAGCCACAGGTTGAAAAAGTCACAAGAGGTTGATTTATTTATTCAAAGGCTTGTTTATATAAGGAGATTTACTACAAGGCTTTGCTGTAACTGTTTTGTAACTAACTGGCCTGTCCAAACTAACAGCTGCGTTTATGAGGAGTCATATAGTGAGAGGAGATGAAGAAGGGGGGAGGGAGAAGGAGGATGCTCTCTCACATACAAGCACAGCTACATGACCAGGTAACCTACTCTCCTCTCAGGTGTTACTGCCTGCCTAAGGCATTTCTGGGATTGGGGGCACTCAGGAATGGCAACAGAAGTTGAGAACCAACTGCTTTTTGCATCTAGGGATCAACATCCCCAGATCCTCGTCATCTTCCTTGCCATTCCTCAAAGTGATGTGATTCTCAGACTCTCAGCAGATAGGCACGAATGCCACACACTGCCATACGGCAGTGCTGGCATTGCTAACATGCCAATTCCATCCAATATGCTATCACCAAGCAGCAGCAGCTTTCAGGCCAGCTCCTACGACACTACCAAGCATTCCTGGTTGAATGTTTTGTGAGAACCACCATGGTAACTACCACTGCTTGTCTTTGCTTGCATTTCCAGATCCCTTTTGGTGACTGTGAAAGACAAAGAGTGAATAGTGGCCTCAAGAGCAACAGTTTTCTGGAACAGCCTCTCCCCACAAAGCTGTTTCTGAAGTCATGAAACAAGAACCAGCTGGCACTGGAGAATGGTACTGCAGAGATCTTACACCCAGAACAGCTGCAGAATTTCAGCCTGATGTAAATATTTCCTTTGATGTCAAAGAAAGTCTGTAGTTTAGTCCTGAGCTGTAGCAACAGGGTATCTGCATGAGAACTGTGTGATCTGTGAGAAATACATAGCCATGGCTAGGCGCTTGCTAGCCCTGTTGAGTAGCTGCGGATCTCAATGGTTGGACTGTTAGAGTGGAGATGCAAACTGCCCCCTTAGAACTCATTGCTATCTATGTCTTGCAAGCCTTGCCTTTCCATGGGAGGACGTGACGGCTTGTATTTTCCTCAAGTTAATTTACAGAAGATCTTTGAGTTTATTAGAGGAAAGAAGTACTTCTACACTGTACTGCATGACCACCATCTACACACAGCTGATCTACAAAAAAATTAGATCAAAATATGTAGCTCGTATTACAACTGCACACTGGTTTCTGTTCAGAATCTACTAGAGTAATGGGCATAACCTCATCATTAGCTAGAGGCAGCTTAAAAGCCTCTGTCAGTGCAGCTTATAGGACACCCCACCTAAAATAAATTCCTGCGGGATGACCTGTGCATATTCTTTGAGGGAAGATTATTATACACTTTGGATATTTGCCTTGTATAGAAGATTCTACTGCCTGTTGTGGCTTCATTCTGTGGCAGAACTGGCACAGGGTCCTTGACATACTGGGCCAGAGGAGGGCTTTTTACTTCTGCGATTTTTACTTAAGATTTTGCATACTCTGCATGGCTTTAAAGTTAATCAGAATGGAGGATGTCAGTTTTTGGTGGAAGATACCTCAACTTTTCTCCAACATGCAGTTTTATGTAGAAAAGCAGATATGATTTTCACTAGGATGTTGAACATCAGAGATAACACATAACCTTGTCTTTAGTGACATTAGAGGCTCCCTGTTTTCATTCTGCTGTTCTTGACACGTAAGTATTGTGTGCTTTCCTGAGTTTCTAAATACATGATACGTGTCCTTTTGCTTCAGTGCTGTGAGTGTCACAGCCTGGAGATGGTGGTGTTTCTTGTCAAGAAGCAGTACACATGCTCTGTGGATCTGTCAGCAACAGTGAAACCAAACAGAGGATAAGGCTTCACTGAACTTCAACACTGACTTCAGAGCAGAACTTCAAAGAATTCTAGAATTAAGCAAAAGTATATTTTAAAGTAGCTGTGCAAACAGGAAAGGCTGAAATGAAAGGCAAGAGATAGCTCAGCTTAGATAGTTTAAAAAACAAAACAACAACCAAAACAACCAGTAGCCAACTGTCATTTCTGGCCACAGAGGTATTCTTGCAATGGCCAGTCAGGCCAAAAAGCTAAGAAGATTTGCCAGGCTGTGAAACCTTCCTGAGCAGTTGGAAAGTTAGCCATAGCTTTGAGAGCTTCAGAGAGGGCTTCCTTATTTTGCAAAGTTAAAATTACATCTATATTTTAGATACATTTTGTATCTAAAATTTTAGGTCTTGTGCAGGCATATTAAAAACTAGCTGCACTGTTAATTCAGGTTTTAGATGAATTTGAAGCATATTGCAAGTTAGTGTTAGCAGCTTTGTGCAATGTGTTCCCTATCTATTACTTCAATTGCTTTCTTTAAAATCACAGAATCACAGAATCACAGAATAGTAGGGGTTGGAAGGGACCTCTGTGGGTCATCTAGTCCAACCCCCCTGCCGAAGCAGGGTCACCTACAGTAGGTTGCACAAGACCTTGTCCAGGCGGGTCTTGAATATCTCCAGAGAAGGAGACTCCACAACCTCCCTGGGCAGCCTGTTCCAGTGCTCCGTCACCCTCAGAGGGAAGAAGTTCTTCCTCATGTTCAGACGGAACTTCCTGTGCCTCAGTTTGAAAGGAAAAGAGGGTACAGTTGAGCAATTCATTGAATAGCTGAAATCAGAAGCTTCTAAAAATTGATTTGACCATAAGAATTATTTTATCCATAATATGGTCACTAAAGAAGGAGCTTGAGGAGACAGAGGAATGCTACTGCACAATACGCTTGGGAAAGGAAGAAAAACAGGTCTCATATTTCATTTCAGTTTCAAACAAAATTGGTTATGAAGCAGTAGACGAGAAGTTTCATGATTTCATATTTCAGTAGAACATAACTCATACATTTCCTCAAAAAGACACAGAAGTATCATTTACCAGGGTTATACACATTTTTTGGAGACAGTACACATGGATCAGTAGGAACATATTTGTCACTTGGATCCCTGATGAAGTATCAGCTGCACTCTTAAATGATCCTCCGAATTTTGGAGAAAACAATACAGACTGGATACAAATTTGCATTTTTAGACTCCCACATAATGTTGCACTAAATACAATGATGTTGAAAATTACTGTATGATTAACTTCATGCCTATTGCCTTATGCTCAGCAAAATAATGTTAAACATCTCAAGGAAACTGAAATACGAGATAAAAACAATAAAAATATTTTCAGACAGATTTTAAAGCTGTGTGTTTAACACGAGCAAAGTGAACAAAGTTATGAAGTAGATGAAATAAAAGTAGTAGATATTTCTCAATTTTAATACAGGCTTTCATATGTTCTCATAAAATTTTACTCTTATGAAACCGTTCTTAAATAATTTATATTTTCCTAGATATGAACAGCCTCAAAGATTGAACAGAGGTTGAGAGAATGGAAATTGAGAATAAAATCAACTGCACTATATTGCAGTCACATAAGCACCGAGGCTTGGTTCTGTGACATGCTGAGCACTGCCAGCTCTTACTGTGGAGGAGAGAAGGAGTAGTGTTCAGCATGTTGCAAGATCAGGCTCAGGTGATCATCATGAACTGAAAACTTATCATTTGAAACTATTTTAGGTTTTTTGCATGTACGATTTCTTCCTCGCCAGTCCTGAAGTGAGACTAAAAACTATAGCAAGTGGAAATTCACATCGCGCTAATCTGGGAGGGACTCAGAAGGCAGAAACAATGCTGGCAAGCAAAATGTCATTCATTATTTAAAAAAGTAATAGGAGGAACCATTTTGTGCAGCTCTGGAGTGACTGCATTTTACATATGGTATTTAATCGCATTACTATTTAGTAAGGTCAGTTAATAAGTGGCATGGTTTTTGCTGCTTCATGCAAAGAAATTTACCAGAACGACTGGATCTCTTAACAGATAGCAAGTTAAAATTGTCTCCTCAGAGAGATGTAGGAGTCTTACATAGTAGCTTTCTCTATTTCTAAGGCTGTCTAGCAGAGTTCAGTTGTTATTAAACTAGACAACACGCACAGCAGTGAAAAATAGTTGCATGTGCCATGGATATTAAGAAAAGGGTTTCAGTTGTTTATAAATATCCAGAGGCCGTGCTGATCAATACTTGCAATTTGGGTTCAAGCTGAATCAGCATCTAGCAGGCCTAATGCCCCCACCACTAAGCACTTGGGGCACCCCTACAATTTAAAATGCTTACTTTACAAAGATTTAGTGTTTGTTGTGAACGTGCCTGACAGCAACAGGAACTGAAATCTTCTGTTTTGTTACAGAACAGGGAAAGCACAAGCACTGTACGAGAGCAGTACCTACAGTCTTCCACTGGAACAGCCACATCTAATGACACTGTTCTTTTTCTAAACCCTTGGCAGAGACTAATAGGGCTAGTTAGCAAAACTGATAGTTGTGGTGTCTTTTGTGGCTGTAGTTTCTCAGAGAGAATGAATTGAAATCACACAAAATAGGTTACCATACAATTAACAACTACAGGTTTACCATTAAAAGAGACAGCTTTCCTCAGTAATTAGCACACAGAGCATCAGCAACTAAAGAAAAACTCTTTAATAGCCATGTTCTAGCTATTGATTTTCTATAATAGCCTAATTATCCTCATGCAGTACTAAAAGTATGGATAAAAGAGTGCCATAGGAGTTAGGAACTTCTCATCCATTTATTAATCCCTATCTCAGATTGAAACACGCATAAGAATAATTATTTTGAAACTGAAGTACGAAAACACTGTCTTCTACACTCATGTAAGCGTACACTTATGCACTTACTTAAATGCATTTCTTCACTTGCATAAGAGTGTGTTTTCATACTTCTGTCCACCTAAGTAACCAATACGTACAGCATAGACTTTCTACAGTTGCAAAACTTTCCAGAACTCCCATAAATAGAACACCTGTGATCCTTTTCTTCCTCAAAATAATCTTAAAATATTAAACCAGAACATTTCATTACAGAAAGAACTTTATTAGCATGGGCCTTAATCTAGTGATATATTTACATCAGATCATGTCAGGGAAAAGCTGATTACAATATTACTTGTGGGGAAAAGCCAGCTTTTTAAAGTGGTTTACCAGACCAGCACTATTTAAAAATGAAAGTTTGCAATTTGTGGATATTGAAGGTGGGGGTTTGTGTTTGATTATGTACTGTCAACATCTGTTAAATGCCTGTCCAGGTAGAGCAGTGACAGGGTATTTACAGTGTTTCTGTAAAATTCTCAAAGGGACCAGTGATACAGGGTACTGGGAAGCCACAGAAATAGATTCCATCAACAGCACGCTTCATTCTAACACTTCGCAATGACAGAAAACACTCTGCAAGCTTACAACTATTCCACCACTGCCTTCCAGAAAATGGAAGTTGTCACTTCCTAGTGAACTAGTGAGCTCTCAGAAATCTGTAATTTAGTAGTCTCACACTTTTGCAGTCCAGCAGGTTTCACATCATTTGGAAGATGTACTTGAGAGACAAACAAATGTCTCACCTTTATCTGTATTTATTAAATGAGAGAAAACTCAATTATTTCTCATTTTTAATGAATAAGAATTATAATTTCTCATTTTCCTCTTTGGGCACATACATATGTAAAGAACCATTTTATTTCAAAAAGTGAGACTGGAGTTAGACTGTGCTAATAAAGGATGGAAAATAAGGTAAGATTTTATATATTTTTATAGCGCTTATGAAGGCAGCATAGCTGGAGACTGTATATCTTTGATGAATTACAATAAACTTTAGGTTCAGTAACTGCACATTTTGACAGCTGAACAGCAAACAATTAGTTTGTTATGAGCCCAAGGAGCATGAGGAGATCAGCAAATTATAACTGTTACCTGTCTTAGATGTGGGTATTTTTATATCCCTTCTCTATCATGTGATATAAAGAGGTCTGACATAGCACCTTAACTACATGCTCTGTTGTCG
>Ga0181612_125424_pt1 | contig 10535 bp, 7 predicted proteins | sample HoacroProtozoa21_FD_119630 | JGI IMG/M metagenome (GOLD analysis project Ga0181612, IMG submission 119630) | Hoatzin crop microbial communities from Cojedes, Venezuel. Combined Assembly of Gp0051906, Gp0051904, Gp0051908
CCATCCCTGGAAACATTCAAGACCAGGTTGGACAGGGCTCTGAGCAACCTGATCTAGTTAGTGGTGTCCCTGCTCGCTGCGGGGGGGTTGGACTAGATGACCTCTAGGGGTCCCTTCTGACCCAAAACTTTCTATGATTCTATGTACAAAACCATTGCTTCAAAAATAAAACAGCATTTGCACATGCAACCACCATAACAGCATGTAGCATGAGGTAGCTCAAACTGTAAGCAACACATCAGGTGCCTGTGGAATTACCTAAGTAGTCCCACGTGCAGCTCTTGTCCTTCTTTCCTTTACCATTTTCCCTTGCATATAAGCCAGTCGGCAATCACGACGGTACTGTAGCACCGCTCGGTGCGTAACTCTCCTATAAAGGCAGTCTCCTGCTCACAACACACTACGTACATGTGCATGTGCATGTCCGTATTAGAGAAGTAGTACTTGAAAAATGTATTTACCGGTGGCAAACAGAAAGCTTTTTGTGGATGACTACCTTTGGTGTCTTGAGGTTGTGAAAAAAGTTTTGTGGTTTGGACTTCCTTCCTCTTTTAAAGCAAATGCTTATGATTGCGACATCGTTACGGCCCAACATAAACACAGGGGAAGCTGACAGCGCTGTCACACTACATTTGGAGCCCCACATTACCAGTTGTTTTGTACTACTGAAGTGCAGAGAAAAATGACCAGAGATGTCCCCGTGACTGTACAAAACCAAGGATAACTGGGGTTATTTTGACAAGCTTCACAAAACTATGAGCAGGATAGGGCAAAAATTAAAATTTAATGAAGAGGATGATCCAAATACTCGGCTCGGAAGACACATTCTCCACCACCATGGGCCGTGCAAATGGGGAAAATCAGCTGCCCTCCCAAGTACCTCACCTGGTATGCTGACTTCTGCCAGGCAGGGCTGGTGGTCGGTTTGAACTTGTCTCCTCAGCTGGCCTCTTGGGCTCAGTGGGCTGCAAATAATCCTAGCATTCAAAGTCGTCTCCAAAATGCCACGGCGGGGGAGGCAGTGGGATGGACTGATGGAGTGAGTTACCAAAGCTCATAAGAGGACCAGGGATGAGCTCCCTGGTAGCAATCAGGGCGAGGAGCTGCACTGCGGGCTCAAGCCCGGTGACAAAGCCATGCAGATGCCTGCATAACTACGCCGCTCCAGCACCCACGGGACAGCCAAGCAAAGCAAAGCACCCGCAGAACCGAACTGAAAAGACAATCAGGGTGCAGGGCTGGGCACACACTTCATGGCACCACCGGACCTGAAATGTCCCCTGTGTCTCGTCTCACAGCAGCTATGCCTTCAAGCCCTTTAAAACACTCAGCAAGCCTCCGGTTCAAATGCAAAGTGAAGACCTCCCTTGCTTCCACGCTGAGGACATCTCAACACTCCCCTCCTCCCATACTGGAGGGCTCCCCGCATTTTGATAAAACTCATTTCGTTTGGATTTTTTCCCCTCCGCTCTGCCGGGGAGACCCCAGCGCTGCGCACCGCTCACCCAGGCAGCAAAGGGCACGCCGCTTCCACTGCACGCTTCTGAAACGGACAAGAGAGCCAACACTTCCGTCAGCTGGGTGACCCCGGTCTCTCTCCCTAGCAAGCGCTCGCTGGACGCTGAACCTGGGAGACGTCGTGTGAAAAACAGCGTGCTGCAAGAACACCGTGTCAGGATCACTAATCATTAACCACAGAAATTCAGCACCTCTGAGTTGCAGTTTTTGAGTATTTTACCTTAGTGCGTGCAGTTCAATAGGAAGAGGCCCTGCTAACAGCCCAGAACTACACTACACTTCTAGCTTGCACTGAGTGTCTTTGGGCAGTACGCGGTTGCCAAGCTGCTTGTCTCCCTCACCACAAGACGTGGTCTTCAGGTTTGACCGGCCACGTACTGCACTTTGCACTGATCACAACACTCCTTGCTTTCGGTGACTCACTGAATTTGAGCCCACATAAAACACTGCCACCACCACCTCATGCCATCTAAAGCACAGCATCCTTCACGCCACGTTTTAGGAGGAAGTAACGTGTGAGAGAGAACGAATCCTGCTTTTTACTTGGAAAATCATCTGGAAATCTTTCCAGTCTACGTTGTGTTTAACAGTCCCAACCTCCCTCACTGCTCCTGGCCACGTTCTGCCCCATGGCAGTGACCTAGCTAACCTGGCTTCATGATCACGCTGCAGTTCATGCAACTGCAGACTGTTATCAAATTCCCTTTTTTGCCCAAGCTATAAATGCTTCATTTCTATAATCTTTCCTATTATGTAACTGACATTTTTCCCCCTCTCACCAGAACCGAAAATGTGAAGTGCCTTCCTGGCCTGCAGTGCTGCTAACTATTCGTCTTCTTGTCAAACGGGCTAAACGCTTTTCAACTGGTGGGATGCTGACAGACGAACTGGCAACGACGGACTTGTGCGAGAGTCCGCCTCTCATCGGCAGGACGCCAGACTTGAGACCAAAGGCTGCCAGGTTCTTGGAGCACGTCAGTATGCCGCAGCGAGGAAGGTCTTCGCCGTGAGGAGGGAGCTGCTGGAGGTGGATCCCGGCTACCCCACCTCAGCTGGCCACGACCACGGGAACAGCAGCTGCTGCTCGCTGACAGAGAAGCTTCGCAAATCAGATGCCGGTCACTGATACGCCGCAGAACGAAGGAGGGGCAACACGGCCTGAGTAGGAAGCGAACAGCAAAAGGAGTCTAATAAAATCTAAGTATAAATCCTGCATTTTGAGGGAAGTAAATGTCAAATACTGTCATTAAAAAAAACCGGAGCAAGAACAGCGGGTGCAGTGTGGTTGCACCCCTTGTCGCTACACACGCTGACCATCCGGCTCCACGAAGGGAAAAAATCCATCCCAGCTGGCACGCACCAACACTTCCTGTGGCCGGCGCAGGTGAAAGCCGTGCAGCCACAAAGGTCTGAGGCCGGCACACTGAAGCCCAGGTATGGCCTCCACCTGACTTCACTTACTAATTTAAGTATGAAACAGGGGTAAGAAGCCAAGACGACAGACCGCCTCCTTGCCAAAAGCCTTTCAAATGTATTTGTCAGCAAATGTACTAGCAAGTGCTTTGGTGCAGAGAGCTTCCAGCCCCACAGAACCCGGTACCTTAGGGAAGATTCACAAGAAGTCAGAGACAAGTAGCTACAAAGAATGTAAACACAAATATGCTCTCCATCTTGTATGGATGTGAATTTTCTCTGCATCTTCATTGGAAAATTTTCTGGGCTCTGAAAATGGGAAGACGTTGGAAACAATTGCCTTAGCAATCCAATAGCAACGCAAAAAAGCTACGTGAAGCAAATCACTTGAAAATCATCTTGCAGTTTATTCGCTTTCCACGCTAAAAGCTGAACTCTTGCTGAACCATAACATCAGTAAAGCAAAGTGGATGGTGGGCAACAGTGACCACCCCTTCTCCAACAATAACACTCCTGCCAGATCAGAAACGGTGTATTTTTTGCATCATCTTGGGGAAAATAATTAAATTGGCACTTGAGATTTCAAGCCATTGTAGTACTTATCTTTTAACACACTGCTCTTAACTGTCCAGTATTTTTCCTTTGTCCTTTTCTAGAATGCTCTTGAAAAGGGTATGGAAATCAATTGTGGTTGTGCAAATAACAATGCTGTACTTCAGCCCTCTTTGGAACCAAACGTGTGTTTACATCTGGAATTATTCTTAGTTAATGTTTCATGCAGGCACTTTTATTCTGCACTACATCAGAAAGGAACTAATCAAGAAGAACTGCATATGCAGACAAAGCATAAAGCAAGGTAGTAAAGTTCCGTGGAAAATACGAAACAGAAGCGTTACCATAGAGGAGACAGAAGATGAAGAACTGCAGAGCTTTGCTATTTCAGACACTGAAGTTCATGTGTCATTTAGGTCTCTTGTTCTTACGGCAGTTCTTTCTAATTCTCCGGCTAATGGTTATCTGAAAAGGCAGCAGCAGTGTCTAAAGCCATAGCTACAGCAATATCATGCCAGTAGAAAATCAAGCAAGCAGAAGGAAGTGTAATCTGATGATCTAGTTGCATATTAACACTCCTGTTTCCCTCTCCCCAAAATCCATAGGTTTCCAAGTACAAATAGGATGAGGTACCAATAGCTAGTTAGATCAGCCTGTTAAAATCTAAGGTTTTATAAAAATGTCTTAAATCTAAAGTTAAAATCTAAATTTTCCAGAATTTGTTTTTTGAGAAACACATGTTCTAATATGCTATTTAAACTGGAATTGAGCTCAGCAGTAATATATATGTGACTTTAAAACATCACAGATTTCTGAAAGTAGCTACAAAGCAAAATCTGTTTGGAATTGCTCAGTTTTATGCACGGAGGCTTCTGCATGAGCTGGCAGATATATTTAAATTTTCTATTTATACAGCAGCTTACACTCATGTTTTACAAACATGAAGGAATAAACTTTGTAACTGCCTTGTGAAACACATCACTATTTCAGAACTGACAAAACTCACACAAAGAGAGAGATAAATGTCTTGTCTAGGATCAAGAAAGGAAGTCAATTAATAGCTAATATCTGCACTTTCAGAGCTGGAGTCTTGCGTATATGCCTTCTTTGCATATAAAAAGTCACTTATCTTCAAACAGTCATAAGATCAGTCATGTCAATATGAACCTTTGTATGCAACCAAATTCTCCGTGCAGCAGCAAAATGAGCAAAGATTAAAAAGAAATCAGTGCAGATCAAATCAAATGCAAAGAAAAATCAGCTTTCTTGGTTTTGCAACAATGCAGCCAAAAGAAACGAATAAGAAAACCCCTGAAGCAAATCAAATGGTCAGTTCAACGCAAACCCAAAAGTTTTACTTTGGGGATTTCTCTCGATGACGCAGAATCTGGTGGTTCAAGCCCCTGTCAGAATTTGAGTTTTGAACCCCTGTTTTAAAATTAGGCTCAGGGTATTTTCATCTCTCCTTCATGGTGCCGCCTTGGTCTACTGGATTTTCACTGGTGTAGGGAGGAGAACGCAGCTCCCTTATCACTGAAATCAGCACCAGAAGCACTCGGCTACCACACGATCCTTTTTTGGTGAATATCCAGTGATCTGATGACTGGAGTCTCTCCAGAGAGGGCCCTCCTCCCTAGAGACCGGGACTCGCGACTGCTCAGCAAAGCGGTAAATGCACCTGGTCTCCCACCGCATCGGTCGCTCTTCTGGCAGGGAGAATCGTTTCCACCCCACAGACCTAAAAGCTCTATTTTCCAGCAACCTGGTGGGCAAATATCTCTCAACTCACAGTTTTGAGATGAACAAAACCACTTCAGAAATAAGTAAGTGGCTGGCTGGTGCTGGGTGGGGTTGTTTCTCCCTCCCTTCTTCCACCCCTCCCTGGAAACAGGTTCTCGCTGCAGCTGTATAGCTAGCCAGCTACTTCAGACGTGCTTCATGGCTATCACCAAGTACAACACCTGCCAGTTCTTAACAGTGAAGCGTAAGAAAGTCTGGAGAAGCCCTCAGAGCCAAGCTGACACAGTCATAGCGGGTGGGAGGCAACGGGAGCGGGAAGCGGGGAACTGGGAGTTTGTGAAGGAAGGAAAGGGTACGGTGAAAAAAGAGAAGGTACTGACAAACGAGGTATAGCACAGATTATATATTTTACACCACAGCAACATGGAGCGCTGCAGGGGATGGACTCCTCATTTGCAGGTTCACTCTCATAATTTCTAGCACCATCTGAAATCTTCAGTGGCGATAGCCCCGCTGCTCTTCATAACCTGTTTATTTGGTTACCTTACGTGCAATAAAATGCAAAGACATATTGGTTTAGCTGCTGGGAGTATGTGTCCTTGTTACCTTTAAGAACATTAACGCATTGCCGAGGTCTGGCTTTCATCTGCAAATGTTTTATGAGATCTTTGACTTCTTCCCGGGTCTCAGCGTGCATTGCTTGCTGTGAAACTCCAGCAAGTGGGCTGCACAACTGGGGAATGCAATGCCTGGTATCTCATGCCCGCTGCGAGTAGTGTAGACATATAAGCCTAATTAATCACGCGTGTAGTCTCAAGAATTGTCCGTGTGGTCTCCAGGCCACTTAGCGCTGGCTTGAGAACCGCCAGTGCCTGGCAGAGGACTATTCTGGAGCTAAGGCTGCAGGCAGGGCTCAGGCTGGCATGCAAGCGGAAGCAAAGCTGCGTTGCTTAGAAGGCGACTGTCTCCGGAGTCGGCACTGAGGTACAAATCCTGAAAATTACTACTTCATGTGTGTGTGGTTCGGTTTTAAATCCTTCATATAAGGTCTCACGTGGATTTTCTCACTCCGAACAGGGAAGTTAGATGTATTTCACTGATCTTGCCTAGCCCCTTCCTTGACTATTTGGCTCGTGAATCCTGCAGGAGAAATGAATTCCTTCAAAATATTACCACCGAAACTTGAAAAATAAACATTCTGTTGATAGTATACTCTGCAGGGGTTTGCTTCTTCAACACAATTTCATCTAAATTTAATTTAAAACGCTGTATAGTTCACATTAAAACAAATAGGGCGCTTCCATCAAGGTACCATACCAACAATGTGGTTGTGGTAACAACATACAGTCACGCTCCACACTAATTATAAGACCTTGTTAGCTTTTCTGTTTATACGGTACTAAAGTCCTGCATGATTTAAACGAGTCCCTGACCTCTCGCAACCAGCAATAACAGGAGCACTTTGCACTCATACAGCACCTTTCATCCGGGAGCGCTTCTGACACACGGCTTTTCATTGCATCCCCGTGTCACGCAGGTAGGCGTCTGGGCACACTTCAAAGGCAGCGGAACTGTGCCACGGAGAGCTTACGCAACTTGGCCCAGATCCCCGGGGAACAGCTGGGAATGTGAACTCTCCCATTGCTTGTTCTGAACGTCCAGACAATAACGCTTACCCCAGAAGTGAGCTTCATAAAGCATTAATCAAAATGTTTAACCCCCTACTAAGTTTGCAAATGGCATGGGCAGACGATAAGCTCACTAATTCTTTTTGATACGTTACTCATTACTTGTTCTCCTTTTCTGGCAACACTTTTTCTTAAGGGAAAAAAAAACCAAACCAAGAAACATTCAAATACAAGAAGAAAAAAACAAGTTTGTTTTTAAAGCCATTATTGCAAAATAATTTAGAATCCAAAGCGTTTAGTGCTTCATTTCCAGCTCGCCTGCTTGATCCCAAGCACTACGCTGCGCGGGACGTATGGCGATTTCCCTGCAGGGCCGGAGCACCCCGGTGACCTCCGGAGAAAGCAGCAGCAGGACTCTGCTTGCTCAGTTTTAGTTTCCAAGGTCCTGAAAGCCGCTGAACAACATTATGTCTGCATACCTAACAGTTACATTGGCAAATAAAACTGCCCAGCCAACAGCTAGTGACAGCAATTGAAACTAATGATTCAGGGGCTGGCTACACGATAGCTAGAAAGGCAAAAAAAAAAAACAACCCTCCTACTGTTCCCGTTGATAATTAAGAGACTACTGCAGACAGACCCCGAGTTCAAAATATTGCTCTTTGCCTGGCCTTTGCCACCCCGTGAGCAGCAGAGACAGTCACCAGCCACATCTGCAAATTGTATTTAACGCTGCCTAGGGCTGATCTGGCAATTCTGAGAGAGTCAGTGAACTAACGCGCACCTCAGATTTCCCCCCCTCCATAACAACGCTAATGCAAACGTACACATACTTTGCCAGCCAGGACACCACGATATATGTGAGCAGCTCTGAAATTCTGTTAAAAGGAAAACTGACGTGGGTGCTGACAGATTTTTGAGCACAGGGAGGAACGGTGGTATTATTTGCTGGGTGAGTTGCTTGAGGTTGTGCTGCGCTCCATCACAGGGGAGCAGTTTATTTATTTATTTCCAAGCAAGTACATGCAACATTTTTCACAAGAGCCAGGATTTTTAATGCCAACTCTGCTCTCCAACAGCCAAGCTCTACACAAAACACCAATTATTGTGAATCTCAGTATAAGGTGTTGAGAGTCAGACGCTCTCACCAGCAGAATGAAAGGCAGAATCTCTCTCCTGATGGTAAGTGTTAAGCTCTTGGAATGAAAATGCTCTGCTGTGCATATTTCTGTGTGCGTGCAGATACCTACACAAAAACAAATAAATAAATACATGTGCAGGTGTGTGTGTGTGTGTGCACATGTGCACACACGCTTAGCCACACAGATAGATATTCGTGTGGAGAAGGAATATGCAGCCAAAATATTTGGAACTATTTTCCTGAAGGCCTTACTCTAAGAAGAAAGCTATGTAGTATTTTATTTCATAAAAGTTATGTAGTATTTTATTTCTTAAAAGCTATGCAGTACTGTAAATAAATTGCAAGGGAAATGGGTTGCAGAAGGAAATAATGAAAATGGGTTAGAAGCGGTTTATTTTTCAAATCTTCTGGCAGTTCACCTGGTCATGCATCAGGACTACCTTTTTTAGCAGGGGGGAAAAAAAACCCTAGATACTTGTCTAAGAAGATTTTACGAGGCGAACAGATGAGGTTAGCTGACCAGACTGGAACAACTCTGTAATATAGCCTTGTCCTAAAGCGTTATTGGCTTAGGTCCAAGGGTCAGCAGGAGGCTCTGCATTGGCTATAGCGGTTCTGGAAGTGACTGCAGGACATGAGCTGGTTAGCTCTTAGGAGCATTGCTGCAGCATGTCTTACTTCCTACAAACTAAACAGACTTGTCACAGAAAACATTTCATATGGGGCAGGGGTGACAGTCATAAACAATGTTCTGCAAATGTAATTTTCCCTTAAAGTACCAAGAAATCTAGAGACAGCCACATTACAAGGATCTGGCAACTTCCTAGTGATGTTTGCTACTGAATAAAACTATTCAACATCCAGAAAAGTCTCTCAAGGGAATAAAAAAAAAAGGAGAGATGCTCTTTGTTTCTCACTTTTCATCTCAGGTACCTAAAAGTATTAGGTTTTGTTAAAAAGTCTCTGCTTTGAAAGCTCTGCTTCCAAATACTCTTCCTGCTTCAGAGAGCAATATCTGAATACGACACATCAAAAGGGTTTATGACTTACAGCATTTCTTAAGCACCTCTTCTTCCCTGGTCAGGCAAGGTCCATTCTCTCCTTAACTTTTTCAGTCATCTCTTACTTCTGACCTATAGCTCTCCTGTCTCTTTTACAGCGTTGTCTAGAGCAGGTAACATTCCTTCATGCAAATTATACTTCCCTTATCATTCTTAGAAATCTTTTTTATCTGCAGCATACATTCACAGAAGGAGGTACAGCAGCCTTTTCAGAGCTATCTGTTGGCACACCCATTCTTCTATGTTGCTTGCATTCAGCCCTGTCACTAAAATTATCACAATTTTGGAGAGCAGAAAGGTGACTGGCTCAGCAAGACTTTCAGCCACACAACAGTAATGCCCTACAAATGTAACAAACAACTTCACGTATTATATACAGGAAAATAAAAATCCCCGTCCTTTTGTCTGTAAGAGGATCCCTTCAGACCTGGAGTAACTTTGTCCCTGCCTCGGATTCCTGCTTTCCATGTCGGCAAATCTCCCGCTAGGCTGGTACAGAAAGCATCCTTCCAGCTCCCACTCCTGAGCCAGGGTTTTCTGCGGGAGTCTCCCTGCTTGCTGGATTTCTCCCTCTTCAGTTAAGCACCTCCCCAGGCTGCCATCTGAGACAGGGGGTAACACCAGCTCTCCAGGAGGGCAAATCCTATGACCTGGCTATCAAATAAAACACATTTTGTGAGGTATTTTGTCCCTAACACTGTCAAAGTTGGTTAGGTACCTTCTTACATGTATCCTCCACATGTTAACATCCCTCCCGTGTCACTGGTACCCGGCCAGACAGCAGGCCCCTCTCACTTCTAAAATCACAGTCTCTTGCTTGTTGATTTTTGAAATCCTGGTCCAGAGCATACTGAAACCAAGAGGATGTTTTTTTATGGGCTGACATGGATTTTGAATCAAACTGACCTTGTCTGAAGCAAACTGTATACACGCACCTGTCACACTCCGTTCGCCAAGTGAACTGCTTTCAGTTTAACTTCTGCTGTGTGTTATTAACGGGGCACGGTCATTAGCATTTAAATCACCTTTTCCCTTGTCATTTCTATCTCTTGTTTTCCCTTTGTCGTGTCCCCCCCCAGTATGATTTATAGAAGACTAACTTAGTAGGAAAGTATGCAGTTGTTAGACAAGGATGGAATTGCGTTTTTTAGTATCGAAGCTTATTTAAAGGACTAGAAAGCAAGATACGATTAACACAGCCATGAAAAACGCACGCTTATCGTCAGCTGTTGTATCCCACTGTAGTATTTTTCCTTTCACTTTCTTCTTCACAAACGGGTGAAAGTGCCCACTAATTTTCTGGTCTCTTTGCTCAAGGGGCACGGGAGCAAGCGCCTGTTTTTTCTGCTTAGAAAACAGGAGCTTCTCAGCGAAACCGGGCGGCTGGGGACACGGGCAGAAGCCACCCGAGACGCAGCACCGGCGTGCGGCAACACCGGGGCCTCCCGTGGCGGGGGAGAGGGGGGGGCAGACGGGCGGACC
>Ga0181612_127640_pt1 | contig 10535 bp, 6 predicted proteins | sample HoacroProtozoa21_FD_119630 | JGI IMG/M metagenome (GOLD analysis project Ga0181612, IMG submission 119630) | Hoatzin crop microbial communities from Cojedes, Venezuel. Combined Assembly of Gp0051906, Gp0051904, Gp0051908
AATGTAGTAAAAGCAGAGAGAACTTCATTTCCTCCCTTTCAACGACCCACAATGGCCTTACAAGACATTTTTGCTAGTTATGCTCATAATTATACAAGACAGAATTGGAACTCACCTAAAAAAAAAAAAAAGATGAAGTCTCACAAGCCTTGAAACATCCAGACACCTGATTTATTTTACAGAAGTGCTCTGATGGGAAGCGTTGAGCATGTTAAAATGCCCAACATGCAGACCTGACCACAGGGTACGCTAAAATTTCTCCCGATAAAATGTCTCCCACACATATTGCTGCACCTTTCAGCACTACCTTTAGCAGCACTCAAAAGGCCAAGTAGTACCATCCATTTATACGACATTTTTCATTTAATGTCTCCAAACGTTTTGTTAATTGAAAGCCTGCAGCATCCAAATACTGTCACTGAATATTAGACCAATCTTGTGGTTGATAAACGGAAAGAAACAAAAGTCGGAGCGCTTTGCCAAGGGTCACGGCTAATCCAAGGCAGAATTCCTTCCTTCAAACCCTACAAAAAACACACCTGCAAAGCATAAAAAAAATATCTCAGTGCCCAGGACTGAGGAGAACACTTAATCCCTGCTAATCCTTTTACAACTCACAAGGGGAAGATTTTCAGTTCCAAAATTATCTACCTGACCCTTCTGTGGGTAAACATAGAGGTGGCTGGTAACAATTCAGAATTCTCCTTCTTCACAGTCTAATGGATTTCTAGTCCAAGTTCTTCCCAGTGACTCAAGTGAAATCTATTTTATTTTGCTTCAGTGTATTTATTATAGTAGATAGACTTTTAGGATTCTACACTGTTATTAAAAAGCCATCAGTGTACCTCAGAAAATTTGAGGTCTAATATTTGTGTAGAAATCCAAATGCATTTAAAACTGCTCCATTAATCTCTCAGCTGTTATTAGACGAGCAAGAGCCCAGAACTTCCTTTCCAAATATTTTTTCCCACGATAAAGGGAAATAAATCCAAGATATGTTCCATAAAAATCAACAATACAAGCTGGTAAAAGCGCTTCTCCACTACAGTACTGTCAGTTACTACAAAATGACTCAATTGGCCTGTGTGGCAAAAGGGAACTGGAAAGATAGGAGGCAGCCTGTTCCCATTCAAAACCAGTAAAGCATTTCGGAAAATGTCTGATTAATTTAAAATGCAGCAGGGAGATTAAAACCCCATCTCAGCAGGTTGATATTAACTCTACATTGCTTCAAAGAACAGAGCTCCCTTTATTCTACCATCAATTGCACGGGGACAAAATATCAACACGGGGAGACTTACGGATCTTGATGTAGCAACAAAGGGAACTGATTTTCAGAGCAGCTCTCCCCATGGCGGGTAAAGGACAAAACAATGAATGGTTTTAGCTGCTAACATGTCAGTCGCTGAATAACGGTTGTCACCAAGTGCAGCTCCAAGACACTCCGAGGGGTTTGCCATCCGTTGGTCCCTTTAATTTAGATTGCCAGATTTACAGATTTCTAATCTGACTGCTGTGTACAACGCCCTTCCCCACCACCACAATCTGCTCCAGACCCTTTACACACTTGCTGAATGCTCATCGTCTTCCCTTCGGGCTGACCTGCCTGCGCGACAGACTCTCTTCAATCCCAACCTTTGGGCTTTCGCAACCTAAAAGCCACATGATGGATCAGCCCTGACAGCAGCTAACTCAAGAGCAAATTCTGCCTCTTAACTCAAAGTTATTCTTGCTTAAGCGCCATAAAACCAGCTTGCTAAACACTGGTTCTAGGTTTCCATTTTTCCTCATCTCACAAACAGGATCAAAGGAGCATCCACGCGAGGAAAGCATCGCAAGAGCGAGGGGAAGCCGCGTGACTCTCGGGCTGTACGGTTCACCAGTATTCAACATCTCCTCATCTGCAGAGCGGGTCAGACTGAGAACGTGATCTTCTGGTGTTCCTTCCGGCTAGGCAATAAAACTCACACTCGTATTTTGTCCTTCAAATCAGATTTTGCAAATTTGAGATCACATTCTCAGAAATGCACCTTTCATACCTTACTCCTGCCCAGTACAAACACAGGACAGCTCTCATAATCTGAATCCAGACAGCGTGACGATTGAAGTTAAGACTCCAGCGATGACTTGCTCATATTCTGCTACATTTGTGTACAACAGCTTATTCAGTTATCACAATACGTGCTCTGTTCGGGCACAAATTTTATCCACACCAAACTGTTCACAGGAGACCACATTATACCATATTGTCTCTCTGTTTCACAGCCCTGCCTGCACTAATGTTGGTTTCAGTATCTCTCTTGCGTCCTACTTGAAAAAACAATGCCAACATAAAAAGGCAAATTGCTCCAACAAAAGTTACCACTTCCATTTTTAAAAATGTGAGGTTAAAATAAGTTTAGCAGCACTCTTCAAACAGAACTGATGCAGATTTGCCTGGCTTCTTAAAGTTCACCATAATTCTCTTTAGCTAAACTAAAACCGGATGAGAGAACTCACTAAGATATTCTAGAAAAATCCCAGTTAAACACAAAAAAAAAGTCACAGGAAAAAGATGCTACTCCTTCCTGCCAAACTCCACAAAAGCATACACAACATCACCTCCCTCTTTTATGTGCCCCCATCATCACACCCACGCACAAACGACACTGTTATATCACTCTCTACTACAAATCTTTTTGCTGCCCTCATTTCCTAGAGATTAACGATCAGGCAGCTCAAATCAGCTTTTGCCCACTGCACTAAAGGCAACACAGTCAAATGTTAAAACGCAAAGCACAAAGGTTTCCAAGGCATTCCACTTCAGAACTACCTGAGGCATGCCAGGCACTGAAGATGCCTCAGTTTACCTTAAGAGACACAAAACAGAATTACAAAAGTCACAGGCTAGATTTTTTTTTCTTCACCATCGTTAATTTTGAGGCAAGGGTTGTATGGGTATAAAACAGAGATCCAGAGCCACAAATTTTATGTACTACCTTCTCCCCTCTGGCACGCGGATGCACGAACACCAACACCAAAAGAAGGACGTGACATGGAACGTGGGCTGGTGATGGAGACAGACCCACTCTTGTGCACGGCCTTTGCCCAGCCTTGGGCTTGCAATCTGAAAACCTGAAGGAGCGTTGGTGGCCCTTTTTGAAGAAGCCTCCAGCTCTGTTTCAGGGCTGTTCATGCAAAATGCTGCTGAGTAGGAGCGAAAACTCCTCCTCGGCAGCCATGAACAAGCAGCCCTTTATCAAACAGCAGGCGGGATTGAAGAAGCAGTCCCATTAAGAAAGTTGCAACTGCCACAGTTCCTACTCCAAAACAATCACTACTAAACCGTGCACGCTCAAAAGCAGGAAGGCACGTGACGAACAGTTTAACCAGCCAGCTGACAGAGGCACGACAGCTTGCACCCAGCACACCTCCACGGCTTGTTTGTGAGGTTGATGGGCCCATCTTTCGTTTTCAGCTACTCTGTTCACTCATTGATGAATTATGCAGAGTGGGTTTAACAGACCGCAGCCCGCCAGTGATAGTCCATCTCGTCGCAAACAACACTAAGGAGTCAATCAGCACCTTGCAGAAGCCACGCTAACTGGTTCAAAGTAACAGCAACCCTTGCTCTAAGGGAGTTGGCAAAGCAAATTTGGGTTTTGTTTTCACCTGCATACACGTCTGAAGCAGTAGCAATCTTCTCCTCTTAGCTCTGGGCAACACACAAAAGAGGCTTGGACTTGTGCAAGCCAACAGCTGTAGGTCTGCTGAAACACCAAGCACTGTCTCCAAGATAGCAATATTCTGCTCAAGGGCTGGAATTCTGCTGCCAGGAATCAGGACTACGTGCTGTAAGCCTGACCTCCCCAAAAGAAAAGCAAAGTGGATTTTCCAGCTTCCCAGCGCCTACACACAAGATGCAGAACCTCACCTTTAGGCTGAAACTACGATGTAGCTGCCAAACAAGCTCCTTTTTAACGCCAGCATTATCACCAAGGCACTCTCCATTACCAGGAATTTAGAAATAACCGCAGATTTCCTCCCAAGGTGTACTCTGAGGGGCACACCACAGCTTCAGGGTAGAAAAAGGCCAACGTACAGTGCTCCCCAACTGAGGGTCCCTGAATTAAAAGGTACATAAAAGAAGGACTGCTTCTGACTGGCGCTGTAAGTATACTGGGGTTCTAGCAACACTGCAAAGTTCACTCTTGATTATAACCTGAGTTGATGGGGCCCTCTGAACACTTGAGATAGGGAAATGCACAAAAAAACCTCCAAACCTCACCTTAACTAGGCGCAAAGGTCTCTGCAGTGAACAGACGCATACTAGGAATGTGAGCAGAACTCCGTAACGCGGAGAAGGAAACGTTCATTGTATGTGCTGGGACAAGACACGCCACGAGAGCGAGGGAATAGGCGAAAGCAGAGGCTGCAACATCAAACAACACCGCAGGCTTCAGCGGATCCTTTACAAAATATCAGGCTTTAGTCAAACATCTTGAACCCATAACTAAAACTGTTCCTGTTCCAGTTCAGATTCAACCACGATTTCTAAACAGCCACTCAGACCAAGTTAATTAACTCTCACTTTCAGTATGCAAAAAAAACCCCCAAACCCAAAACCAAATCAACTATAGTTAAAACCAGCTACAGCCTGACTGCCTTGATCTCATTTGCACCTCTCTTTTACTTCAAAACTTTGAAAATGCGACATGAAAAATCAACGAGACACAATGTCAGTTTCCCAAGATCATTTCTACAGCAAGACATTAGCCTGAGGAACTTAAACTGAACAAACACCTCTTATTATTTAAGAAGATAAATGAATATCAAACTCAGCAGCAGCCCAACAAGTATGTACACAATAAAATAAACAGTCTCTCAGATTATAAGGAAACAGGATGCAGGCTGTAGGTACAAGAAGTCACTAGCTCAGTGCTGTTTTCTGGTTGATCATTCAGACCCTAGAAAAAAGCACTTGTACTCGGTAGCTCACAATCTGGTCTTTTCCCAGTGGACATTTATTTCTTACTAGACAGCGGCACACACTATAAGAGAAATCTTAAAATCAACCCGCCCAAGAAACACAATCACATCTTCAAACAAACCTTTTTTAGGATGGGGTTTTGGAGGTTCTGTAGCCACTGGCAATGAAGAAACCTGAAAAGACAGAAAAGAGGAGTATTAAATACACCGGCCAAGTTTTCTTGAAGATCTATTCCAGAAAATAATCAGAAAGGACAACTGGCAAATCCCATAAGAGGGCACAAAAATAGCATCATTGCCACTAGACAAACTCTGCACTACCAAGCACTGCTTTTCCCTGGCCACAGCTAGGTATAGATTTCTGTTCACCATACAGATTAAATAAACCCACTCAGTTTACAGCACATTCCTCTTCTGTAGGCTCAGTGCTATTTATGAGGATTCTAGCAAGTGATCATTACCTTGTAAAAAACCAAAACTCTAGCATTTAAGATGCTAATTAGAACTCACACAGGAAAATGTCAAAAGCATTTCGTATAAAACATTTTTAAAGTTAATTAGAACAACGCCGTTCCTGGGGAACCATCAGAGTGTGCAGGCGCATGAGCGCAGCGCTGTCCCACTGCACGGCGGGCAACAAACCTCGACCTGCAAATGTTGTCCAGAGCTCACAGACACGCAGGTACCAAGTCCGTGGAAAATCATGCATTTTACACTTTTTTCTTACTTTGCATCAAAAATTCAGCCTTCACAGAAGAGAAGAATGATTACACAGGAAAAAGTTTTTATTTTTGACTTCCAGTTCTTGTTGAGGAAGAGACATTCCTCATTCCTCTTCCCCAGACACAACCCAGGATTTTACAGACCTCTGTCACCTCCCCTCTCCTTAATAAACAATTTGTAACAGTGGAGATTCAGTCTACCCTTATTCCTTGTAATGTTTTGTCAACGTTTTCTAGTTCTATTCTCTTTTTTTATTGGAGGTGGGGAGGATCAGAACTTGCACAGTATCTGAGATATGAAAAATAAGCCAGATGCATACAGGAAAGGCTTTAACCAGCTTTGTTTCCTAACAATTTCTAACATTTTATTCACTTTTTCTGATTCCTATTGTGAAAAGCTGAATTAATACTTTCACAGAATTACCCAACTCCAAGAACTCATTCCTAAACAGCAATAACCAGCACAAAGCCCCTCATTTTTTTATATATTTGCAATTTATTTTTAATCTGTACACATCATTCCAATTCTGAGACCTGTCACTCAGCACCGTTCAGACTTTCCTGTAGTTTCTCACATTTCCTCCTCAGATGAATAATTTTCTAGCCATCCTTTTGCCCAGACTGTTTGCAGGCACACTGAGCAACACAGACCTGGTATAGATCCCTGCAGGGCTTCACTATCGACTGCCCTCCACCAGAAAAAAAAAGAGCATTTACTCCTTCTTTCTGCTCCTCACCTTTTAGAATCACATAATGGTTTGGGTTGGAAGGGACCTTTAAAGGCCATCTAGTCCAACCCCCCTGCAGTGAGCAGGGACAGATTCAACCAGATAGGCAAACTCAGAGCCCCATCCAACCCAGCCTTGAATGCTTCCAGGGATGGGGCATCAACCAGCTCTCTGGGCAACCTGTGCCAGTCCCTCATCGTAAAAAATTTCTTCCTTCTATCCAGTCTAAATCTCCCTTCTTTTAGTTTAAAACCATTACTCCTTGTCCTGTGACAACAGGCCCTGCTAAAAAGCCTGTCCCTACAAAGACCTGATGCTTTCATGGTTTTCTTGCAGAAGGTTCTTCTGAAGCACACTAAGCAGACATTTTTAATACATCCAAGTCAAAATGGTAATTTTTAGAGCTTCAGCTGGCATTTAGACTTTCAGTGTGGCTTCAGAGGTGCTGAGCACCCACCTGGCACTGGGTATCCAGCAGTTCCAGGGACACGAGAAGTTGCCTCCCACTGGTGGCAGCAAAAGCCATTTTCCAAAAATGTCTGTGAATCTTCCACCACGTATGCTATCCTCTTAGCGACAGAGGCACTTCTGAAGTGAAACCATTACAGTACAAGGACCTGACCTCATTACTAATTCCAAAGAGTTGGTAATGAGCCTATCATCTCCTAGGCTCTGTATTTCTGTGGCTGTTAGCTAAGGCACACATTCTCAGAGGTACAAGCCTGCAAGCAAAATTCAGAATCAGTACGTTAAATCTGAGGCCCGTGTTTTGTTGTCCTGACCTCTGAATTTCTGAAACCTGCAAAGAAAACGTCATGACTCAATTTAAACCTTAACTTCTGGAGCCAGAAGGTTCAACCTGACTGGTGCATCTTTGCTACTCAAACTTGGTGTAAAGCAGAGACCATAAGACACACTTTTTCAACAGTCTCTGCCAGTGGCCATGGTTTTGCACTCAGAATTAGAAAGAATCCGTGAATCATATTGGCGGTTTTTGTGAATACAGTTTTCCAGAATTCTTGGCCCATTCTTATTCAATCATCCTTTTCACTGATCTGCTGTTTGGTTAACCCAGAGCCTGCCGGTTTGTGTGAAGCTGCTGGTCTTATGCAAAACCTGTAGTGAAACTGTTGGTGAAATAATTGCTCAGCGACGCTTGAAAGGGTAAATAGCGAAGGAGTAATATCCTGGGGTACAAAGCCGCTTTGCTGCTGCATAAATAGCATCTTATCAGAAGAGGTGATTGCACTGTGTAGTAGAGAAATGAAGAGGTCTGTTGGAGTAATGGTAAGGGATAGAAAAATCTCCAAAAGGGCACTGTGGATTCTAGAGCTCTTGGGGGTTTTTTGAAGCCACGCTGGATGCTGTTAGGGAAAATACTTTGTAGGAATTCAGTGCTCGCCCTGCACTTCATCAGGCTGGTGAATCCCATCAGCCTAAATGAAGCCAGAAAATGGATCTGTGCGGCTCTCCCTGCATTTGTTTCTCAGAAAGACACAGGCTGACTTTAGGCCGCCATCAAAGAATGCAAACACGTCTTGAAATTCAGTTGTAGTCAGTAAATGCAGACTGCCCTTGGAGGAATTTGCGTTTGGGTGGGATTCAAAATGAGCGTTACTCTGTTAGAGGCAGTTTGTGGATCTTGGCCGCTTACATGGGCTCATGGCAGATTTTTGCAGAGCAGCCCTGCAGAGGCTGAAGCGAAAACCAGACCCTCTCAAGGACTCTGCTTTGTCTCCTGCAGTTGCCTCACTGAGGAGCCTGGGGCAAGACCCGAAGAAAAACACATTGTGTGATTGTGACATTTCAAAGCAACACCGCAGAATGACAGTTGTTTATTATTCTCCCAAACCTGCTCTTGCTGCTGGAGACTGGCACGAAGAGAAACGCTTCATGTCCCCTTTTGCCAGAGAGGAGTGCCTTCAGCGTCCTCCCCAGCTGCAAGTTTGTCAGTGAGACGGCTGCCTGGCTGCCTCCCCGTGAGATGCGCGGCCACACCGCAGTGGAGTGGGTGCGAGCTAAATACTTTTACAGCAGCATTACTAATGGTTACTCCTGCATTTGGAGAATTAAAATGTAATCTGATATGCATAAATTTGCCAGATATCATGCATAAGCTATTTTCTTTTATTCTTATCAGCTCTTGCATGTTGCATTCTTAGGGATGCTTTTTTCTTAGTCCCCTAAAGAAAACATTTTACAAAACACAGAAAGATGAAGAATCTAAGCTTTGATATGGACAAACAAACCAGAGGACCACTTTATTCTGCAAAAATAGAGGAAGTGTCAGCATCCACGTTGACAGGAGCTCAGACTGGACTGATGGGGAGACCCATATGGAGACCCATGATGGAAAAACTGAGACTTAGAAAACTGGAGCTCCATGATTGATCGTACTAAGGCAAGAGCGATGAAAGCAAGCTGTTAAATGCAGTAATTGAGGTATTGCCACCATATATATAATAACAGGCCTTAAACATGTTCTGGTTACGCGTTGCCACAAGTCGTGGTGTGCAGGCAAGTACTTTTGGTAAGTCAGTACGTGGAGGTGCTGCTGAAGACCTCAAGGGACACAGGGTTACTGCAAACTGGCAGGAGAGCTCTCGCCAAACCATTGCCAAATAAATTCTCAGGAACAAATTTCCTCTTCTTAATAATAACCTGCCTGGCTGATTTTCTGGGCCCAGAAGCTCTCGTGATCCTACTGTACAAACACAACGCTGGAAGAAGGTGGTTTTGATTTGGTTTTTTCCTTTCAAGTTGTGTTGTGTTGTCACAAGCCCTTCTGATGTGAAAGATAAATGGAGAGGAAATGAGGCAACTTATACTTTTTTTTTTTCAAAAAGGAAGGAGCATTGAAACATTGAGGCGGAAGAGCCGAGCAGCCGAGGAGACTCAGACACACATTTAGCAAGAGAGACAATAGCTGACGGGTGCTTCTTCCCGGGAAGTCTTCTTAGACTTGGAAAAAACAAACACCAGCACTAACCCTGTTGTCTGCTCAGGGATGCTTTCATGAGCGCTTGAGGAACTGAAACGCATCCAGGCAGAAGAAGAGTAAAGTAGCACGCTTGGCGGACTGTCCGGTGGCTGGGCTGTAGCCCCTCAGAGCTTGGTGCTGCCGTGTAGAAGGGGGCTTTAGTGAACTCAGCTCCGTGGAGGAAGCCAGGCGACGTGGAGACCCCACCTGCGGAGCTGCCTGCCGCCACCTTCCCGTCACAGCCAGCGGCACCGTAGCTGCGCCCAGCTGGGAGGCAGTGGGGCTCTGAATTACAGCTGAAAATAGAAGCTTAAAAAAGAAAATAAATACTTCTTTTCAAGAGTTTGCTGGGACAAAGAGTAATTAGAGCTTAAACCCCAGCAGTTGTGCAGGAGGGACTGCAAGATAAAGGCCTTGTTTTGTATGTGTCCTCTGTTATATTTGCATCAAATTCTTTCTGAACACATTTCTTCTTTTTTCTTTTTTTCCTCAAATTCCCCGAACCTATGGCCTTGTGACGTGGGAGTATTTCTTCTGCCTCTGGTGATGTGCATTGCTGGCGCTGGCTGTAGGAAGAGCAGAGCTGGTGAAGGAGATGGCAGTCCTTCATCTCTGATACTGCTGTGACTGCAGAAACTTCGGGGTTGTTTTGCTTTTACTTGAACTCTTTTCAGGATAAAATTTATGAATTAATTCTGAGTTTGCTAGCCGAAGGCATACTTTTATTAGTCAGGTCCTAGCTTTAATTCAGAAGAATCAAAGGCATAGACTCTGTCAAGTAAGAAATGATTAATTAAGTTTAATGGGTCCTTTTAGCTTTGCAAAAAAAAACCACACTAAAACGTTTGGATCACTTTGTTTCCTTCTTTTGCAGTGCTTTGGAAATACTGGGGTCTTGATTATGGCCTTGCTCAACTCTCGATGAGAGAAAAGAGGGAAGAGGTGGCCCCTGGCAGGCCTCCCACGGCGAGAAGGCCCAGGCAGCCAGAGGGCCATCTCCTGGCTGCTGTTTGCTTTTTCCCCTTGATTTTCTTTTCACGACCTCGTGCCTCAGTTTCCCTGCCTCTGCTGGTGGATCGTCCCTGGACTAAATTTAGCAGGGGCTCTTGGAGCCGTCGCATGGGTTTCGCAAGGGAA
>Ga0181612_141172_pt1 | contig 10535 bp, 7 predicted proteins | sample HoacroProtozoa21_FD_119630 | JGI IMG/M metagenome (GOLD analysis project Ga0181612, IMG submission 119630) | Hoatzin crop microbial communities from Cojedes, Venezuel. Combined Assembly of Gp0051906, Gp0051904, Gp0051908
CAGGGAGGTTGTGGAGTCTCCTTCTCTGGAGATATTCAAGACCCGCCTGGACAAGTTACTGTGCAGCCTGCTGTAGGTGACCCTGCTTCGGCAGGAGGGTTGGACTGGATGACCCACAAAGGTCCCTTCCAACCCCGAACATTCTGTGATTCTGTGATAATGGGGGGAGGAGCTTTTGTGTCCTTGCACCTGGGCAACAGCTGAGCCGCATCTGTTTGCACGTGGATGAAGAACGACTTCAAGATGTTCGTCTTCTTTCTTGGCTGTGTATTGGCAGTGTGCAAAAGTGAGTGTGCGTGTGCATAGGCACACACCCTGTGTGCTCCCTATTAACACTAGTGTTTTTCTCTTACCACATCTTTTTCTATTTGTTAAGAAGTTTTACCTTCAGCTGTGGTGAATTTTTTATTTCTTTTTTTCTCTTTTAGCTTTTCAGGTGGTACAAGCAGCTTGATTAGTTAAAATTCATAAGTGCAAGCGGTAAATGATGAGAGGTATTCTTGATCTTTTACAATAAGAAAACGAACGTATTTGAGAAACGGCTGTTAGGACTCCAGATGATTTGTGTCCCTTGCACAGCGTAGGCGTGCGCTGCCCTGAGGGAGTGTTGGGTGCGGGTGTTCTGGGGAATAGAACCTTCCAAAAGCTGCCCAGAGCACCCCAGAGGAGCTGGGAGCGGGAGCTCGGGGAGGGAGGAACGGTGCAGGCTCCCATCCCCTCCTCTCCCTGGCTTTTGTGTGCCAGCGGTGATTACTGTCACTGTTCAGTCCACGCTTAATGCCTCCCAGAGAAGAAAGCAGACAGCTTTTCAGCTGCACATGCTTCTGTGACTGGTGTTTTCCTACAAGCCAGGCACCTAAGAAATTTAGTTAGAGGCTTACACAAGAGAACTGTGTAAATTTTTTTGCAATGACCTAATGCGTACAGGCTCTTTTTGACAGAAGCTGGACTAAATGCAGTTAAATAAATCAGAAAGTTAGTAAGTGTTAAGCTGGAGGAGGAGGAGTTACGATTTTTTTTTTAGATACATTTGCATCTATCATTCTCTCTAGCCTTGGGTGGTCTTGTCCTACACTACGTTCAGTTATTTAAATTTCTTACTTTCTGTTTCTCAAAGAAAAAGTTAAATGGAAGAATATTGTTAAAAGCTTCCCTTTAACATATGTGCTACTCTGCCCCATAGTCAGGGAGCAGTTTCACATGGTGAATATTCCTAGTGAGTTTATAGCTTTAATTATAACAATTTGGAAACTGTTTTTCTCTAGTTAGTTAATAGGAACATATGTAACATCAGTTGCCTGTACCTAAAGTGCCGCTCTTTGAAACAGTGGGCAGCAATAAAACAGCAATTTTTCTTCTTGCTTAAAAAATGAGGGTACTAAAATTTAGTTTTGTAGATCATTGTGTTAGTACCCAGAAAATATTTTTTTGAAGTGATGTATGTTTTGAACTGCTGGTGCTTTCTGATGTCTGCAAACTTTTTTCACCATTACTTAGTTTGTCAAAAACAATGGAGCAAAAATTACTAGTTCTATTCTCAAGGTTTAATTTCATCACAAGTAAAGACTTCTCTGTTGTATTCATTGTTGTCATGCGTGTACCTATCATCTATAATTTAACATCATCATAATGTAGAAAATTACCTGCATTTTGGTAGATATTGATAGTCATGATAGTGCCACATTTTAATAGCAGAGTGTAGAAAAGTGATACAACTTTTAAGCTATTTGAGAGATCAGTGGCAGAGAGGAGTTTACAGCTTGGATCCTGCATTTAAAAATATATGGAAGTGTATTTATTAAAAATAAATATGAAAATATGAAAGCATATGAATATATGCATATATTATTACAAATTTATATTTGAAAAATCATCCTTTTTTACTTCATTACAGCATATAGAACAGACATTACTTATCAGCACTGCGACTACAGGAGGGATGAAAACTACATCCCTCTAACTGCTTTCTGGAAACATGGCTCGTCTAGTTTCTGGGTTCTGAACACACGTAGCTTTCGGGCAAGCCGAGACGGTGCATTTTTTTCAGCAACCAATCCTATAGGCTGCAGCAGTGCTTTGCCGTGGTCATGGCAAAGTGCTGTGCCGGTGTTGTGGCCCTTCTCGCATTCACCACGCGTTACAGCGTGCAGCCGCGCTCCTTTAAATGCAGATTTGGCAGGGGAAGGGGTGGGTGTGTTCAGTGCCAGGTTTCCTCACGTGTGAGTTTCCTTCAGGCTCTTACCAGGTTTGAGGGGCGGCAGGAGCAGCAGAGAGTTCATCACCCCAAGCTCATCAGCACATTTCCTACGCTGCCGCTCCTCCCGTGTCCGAGCGTCGCAGTCCGAGCGGAGGCATTGTACGGCTGCCATCTGTGCCTCCCGTGGCCCCCGCCGCAGCGCGCGCCTTCCCTCCCCTTTGCTGTGGCTTGGGATCGCGGCTTTGCTTCCCAAGCTATCGATTCTGTTTTCATAATGCTCCCGGCTTGGCGGATTTTGGCTTCTCTGATTGTCATCCCGTCACCATTGCCTAGCGCAATGGCAGCGCAGCTGCTGGACGGCGAAACGGTCACCCAACAGCAACATCTGCTCAAACAAACGAGTCAGCATTGATATTCATCAGTAGCTTTGTGCAGTCGTGGCGTGCAGATCCACCAGGAGGTGTGCAATCTGTCTGCTTACTTTGTCCCACGGTGTAGCCGGATCGGCTGCTCTGTGCTGGTGAGGGCGCGACTGTCGTACCGTGGTGTGCCTGCAGCTCCTTCCCTTTTTGCTTTGCTTTTCCTTCCTCTTTGTGGGCTGTCTGGCTGCTCCCGGGCACGTCTGCCGCGCGTCCCATCTGCTCTCCGTGAGAGGCACGCACGGTTCTGGCAGGCAGTGGTCAAGTAGTCCACTGCTCTGCTGAAGATGACAGAAAACAATAATTTGTGTTATTAATGGCACGTCACAAGTGCTCCCTGCTTCTAAAAGGCAAAGCAAATAGCATGGAACATAGACTTGCGAACTTGCTGGTGAGTTTTTCTCAAAATCCTGTGTGCACAAGTGAATTTCTCCCACTCCACTTATCTCAAGTAACAGTGCTCTTACCTTGTCTTACAGCTTGTAACTTTCTCAAGACATGGTGTGTTTTCCTTAAAAAAAGGAAACATCTTTTTCAGAAGTTGTGTTCTTTCCTTCCTGGTGTCAGTGGCAAGATTCTTTACATTAAGAGGCACAGGTGTATGATAAAATTATTACTGACTATTACTTTGTCTTCAAGGAAAAAATATTAGCAGACTTTCAAGAAAAAACAAATTCGAAAGTCAGAATTAATTTGAAGACATGATTGCCCTTGCCTCCTGTGCATGTCTACTGGGCAGCTTGTGGTGGTGCAAGTAACTCTTCAGACCATCCTCCCGTGATGTGTGGTCACTTCCAGCGGGATCTTGCCTCGTGCCAGCTCCCTTATCAAACTGGACAAAGAGAACGGGAGCTCTGTGTGGGCGAAGGAAGGTGACACGCAGCGTGGGCATGTATAGACAGTGAAAGGGTTTTGTTTATGGAATCTGCTCTCGCTTTGGGTCAAAGGTTTGTGGAAATAGGTGATCAGAAGTGCAGTCACGAATTAGTATGTGTTCACCTTTCCCGGTCACGTTCACTGTTGTGCAGCAGTTCTGTGTCTGCCACACTTACTGTGTTGAAGCTAAGGCAGCTGTCTGGCGTTACTGCTGCGGGGATTTACAACGTGAAGCGGTGATGAACAAGAACTTTATCTGTTAGCAGGTTTGCCTGCAGTTTGGAACTCGCTGTAAGCAAGCACTGGGTGTCCAAAATGTGGCCAAGATGGGCAGGATTTTACAGGGCTTGCTAAAAGGAACTGAGCGTGCGTGTAGGGAGAGAAGTGATGGATTTTGGCAGTGCTTGTTTCATAGCCTTGTAAGTCTTTGCCTTTAGAAACTCCCTGCTTACTCAGAATGTCACAAAGAGAAAAATAGAGGCTGGGGAGACTTTTAGCGAGGCCAAAATATTGAACAGTTTTTGGTCCGCAAACGGGGCTGGCTGAGAGTCCGTGTTTCGATTCCGTGCTGGCTAGAAATGGCTTTGTCTGTTACTGACATCAACTGTTTGTGAAAGCTGTTATTCCATGGTGGCTGCGCTGTGCTGCACTGTGCCGTGTTCGAGCAGCTGACCTCCATGGAAGAAGTCAAGGATGGACTTGTGTATTTGTCTTACGTAGCTTTTACGAGAGTGTGCTTGGTTTTTCTCTTTTTTTAGCCCTGAGAGCATTGTAAGGCGGTATGTTTTATCATCACATCACAACTAAGCATCATAAAGCTGGCAATGCCTACAGTGAGTTTCAGGAGGAAAAAATGGATTGGGACTACTGGAGAGAATAGCATCTGCTATGCTGCAGAACGTTGCGTGTGGGATCTGTGAAATGAAGTACATAATCACAGCGCTCATGGTGGATTGTGATTAGTGATACAGTGGTATTAGCGCTGCGCATTAATTCTCGTAATTGTGCTTTTCAGATCAGCACCTTCGAAATTTATCAAGTCAGTATGTCAGCACTTGAAAAGTTGTGTCAAGGAATTTAGCAAACAAACCAGGGAGGAGGGGGTGATTACAGCGTTTTATCACCTTTGGGGAGCGGTGTTAGACTGTAACAGTGTGTAACAGATAGGTGAGCTATTCTGGCAAGATCTGCCATGGGTTACTGTGTTCGAGGCATCCTCTAAAGGGTTACGAATGTAATTACAGTTGAGCTGTGTACTGTATCACCATCCGGCACTTCATACTGTATATGCTCGTTTTTATTTTAAACTGGTCCCTGGTGCTTTAACAATATGTGATTCCCACTCCCCAGCTTTTTTAATGTGCATTGTCAGTAGGTTCCAGCAGCACTGCATGGACGCTCCCAAATGAAACCAGGACAGTCAGGCGGGATAGATAATTTAAGGATAAAGCCTTTGTGTGTATCCTTGAAAAATACCCTGTGGCAATTTTCTGTGGTTTCTTTTAATATTCAGCTCTGAAGGCTACTAATCCAGTCTTGACATTTCAGAAAAGTACTCAAGCAATAATCAACCTTTTCTTTGCAAAACACATCCACGGCTGGAAAAGCTTATATACAGATTTTCTCTGTAGCCCAAGAACACACTTGAGAGGAGGAATTATAGTCAACTTATGCAAATGATATTCATATATGATTTTTGCAAGTATTTTGTTAAAATATCTGGTGAATTCTTAGCTGCTTCTGCTTCGTGTTTGAACCTGGCTATTACTACTTAAATTCTGCAAACTGGAGCAGCGAAGGTTTTATTACAGGTGGCCCATAAACAGTGCTCCTGCAGCAGGTTGTGAATAAGGATGGCAACTGCGTAATGAAGCAATTTGTCACTGACTGCAGAAAGGACAGGAGTTAAATGAATGGCTGACAATGTAAGCGTAACTCCTGGACATGTTACTTGGCAAATTCTTCTAACTGATGTCAGGTCCACATTTGCCTTGCATGAAGGGAACCCCTCTTCATCTCTCGCAAGTGTCACTCATTTCTGATAGAGAGGGAGAATCTGGTCCTTGAAACAGAACAGATTTGCTAGTGAGTCTAATATGAAGAAATAATAAAACTGAAGGAAATTAAGTGATACTGAAGGAGAGCAGAAGACTTAAATTTATGCAAAATTTTTCCCTGCGTTGTTCCTTGTTACCCTTTTTGATTTGCTCGAGTTGTAAGACCGTTAGCTGCCATGCACTGTAGCCTCGCGTAGGTAAGAGGGAGCTGCTTTCTGTCCTTCCGTGGGGCTTGCTGGGGTGCTGCTGTAGAGAGGCGAGTAGGTGCAGTGTGAGAGGAGCTTGTGGTGTCCTCCTCGTTCCTGGGGAACGCAGTTTCATGGGGAAGCTTACTGTATCTCCTGATTCGCTCACGGAGGTTTTTCCATGCACTTGAGAGGTTTTGTCTTGGCCCTTGAATTCTGGGTGGTTGTCTCCAGAAATACCGTGTATGAGGCTTGCTCATTGTGATCTTGCTACTTGTGCTAATCTGGTGGGTTTTGTGTTTTGTTTTTCTCTCTCCCTCTTTATTTAGATGAGAGATCCCCGGAGCAGCAAAATTTTTCCTTTTTGTCAATGGACTCAAAGGTGCACCAAAGCATATCAGGCAGCAGGACACAAACGGCCTTAGCAAAAAGTACTTTGGAGTCCCAAGAAAGTAATTTGCTTCAAACAGTTTTATCATCAGTTACCGTTCCCTCTGATGTGACTTTATTTACCCGAGAACAAATGGGCAGGATTTCAGAAGGAAGACGTACGCCATTGGTAGATGTCTCCGTAACAAGCAATGAGGCATTCTTAAGTGATGATGAATTTATTAGCTCAATTCCAAAGGCACAGTGGACTCCTCCACTCCAGTCTTTTGCAGTTTTAGCAGATCATCACTCAGTTAGTACAGTAGAGCCACCAAGAGGAACTTTAGAATCTGTGTTGCTAACACCCTCGTTATCTGTACTTTTTTCACCGTATAATAGCTCAAAAACAGCACAGCAAAAGACTCTGTTGAGCGCTGTCCCTGAACGCAGTAGCACTCCTACAGAATTGAAGCCCTTTGCACCAGATAGTGAAATGCTAACTGCGAGCAGAGACTGGCCGTCGTACCCTCCAGATACAGCTGTTCGTTTCACTTCCGTTCCTTCAGAGGCTGGAGTTGCAGTGCGGGAAAACATAAAGGCAAGTTTCACAGCTCTGCCTTTTGGGGCTGCTGCAGAAAGGTCGCTGCTGTATCTCAAGCTGCTGGATAAAAGTAGCCGCAAGACCCCAGATGCCACAGCACAGAGTGCAGACCCGTATGGTGACGTTTACGCCGACGCAAGTAGCAGGGCAACAGAAACTCTCGGTCTGAGGACCTACCCCACTCCAAGCACTCCCTGGGCCACGCCGGCTTCAGCAGCCAGTGCTGAGACTGCTTTGTTTCCTGTTAGTCTTCCTCCACTTGCGTCTTTCCGGCTTCACTCCGCTGCCATTTCCACGGACTCTAATGCAGTTCTTAACGCCAGCCTGTTTACACGTGAATTCTCCGGTACAACACCAAATTTGCCTGCCGGTTCAGAAATATCAAGTCAGTCAGAGCTTCTTAGTGAGCTCAGGAGTCCAGTGCCTTTTGCAAAATCATACAGTTCTTGTCTGTATTGTGACTCATTTTCCCTTCTGCCAGAAGCAGGTTTTTCCTCAGAACATGACGTGGGCTCAGGCGATTATGTTGAAACTTTGTCCGTCAAAGCCTCTGAAGTACAAGGCATGAATCCGTTTACAACTACAATTACTGATGTGTATGAATTAGAGGAGCCTACACCAGAGATTTTTGATACTACTTTTCCATCAAGACCAGTTGTTTCATTTTCTTCAAGATTTGCAGAAATGCCTGATTCAAGCGTGTTTTTATTAAGCACTATGGACACTGTCCTTAACAACAGAACACCTAGAACAATTTCTCCTTCTTACCATCAGCTCCCTGGAGGAACACCACTGAACATCTCTGTTGCCCAGTTTTCCTTCCCTGTTCTGGAAACGGTTTCTTTGGCACCAAGCACTCATGTAGAACCTCCTGATGCCACCACCATGCCGTTTGATTCTACCTTCATCCCGACTGAGCCGGTAGCATCGTTCACAGTCAGTCACACGACTTTACTGGAGTTGCCAGAATTAATGCCGTCAGAATCTGTGATTTTGCTTGACAATACAGCTACAAGGGAAGAACAGTCTTTAAATATTTCAGATTTTCCATCTAATTTTTTATCAACACCATTTCTTATTGAACCTAGCTACTTGTCTTTATCTTCGGACATGCTAAATTCTTACCCTGTCATGCAAAGTGATGTATCAATGCAGTTACCTCACACCTCGTTGACTTGGACACCAGTACTTTCTGAGGATGTTCCCAGCTGGGAGTTAGCCACCACCTTCAGCTCTGCGACTGACGCCGAGGATTCTCAGCTCCCTCTCGGCCAAACATCATACTTTTATTCAAATGGATTCTCTGTTCCAGGTGCACATGTTCCTGAAATAACACCGTCATCAGATTTTCACTCTGAGTCGTCTGTGTTTCTGGAAGCACCCTCAGTATTGCCAGTGGGCTCGGAAGTTGTATTTACCTCAGCTGTCACAGGAGCTACCTCTCAGTTGGAGCCTTCACTCTCTGCCTCCCACTCCATGGTTCCTACCCAGGTGCTGCCCGATTCCGACACCACGTCTGTTCCCAGCAGCATCTTGCTCGATGAAACGAATCCGCTCTCTTTGTTTACTACCTTTCTGACAACTCCTGTCTTAGAAGTATCTTCATCCCTGCCCTCGACCGCTCTGGATTCTGATGAGGATATTGGTGCTACAGTTAACCCCACGCTGCTTTTAACGTCTGGCAGCGAGGGCAGTGCCCACACAGCCCTTCCTTCTGCAGACCCCGACAACCTGACGTCACATGCTGGCACCAGCAGTGTGATGCCCTCTCCTACAGCATCTCTGTCTGCGACCACGTCGTTTGCTCCCACTCAACCTCCTCTGACTTCTGGTCCTCCCACCGGGTATGAAGTTCCAGCTGGAAGCAGCATAACTGCTCTTACTGATGCGTCAGCTTTCCCCACCACCACTGTCCCCACCACCACTGCCGCCGATGCCACTGCTGCTGATGCCACTGCCACCGATGCCACTGCCACCGACGCCTCGGGCAGCCACAGCACGACTGCTGCAGGCAGCCTCGGGACGTTCTCCTCCACCCCTCTGGCGACCACCACGCCGTCTGAACCTGTGGTCATAACCTTTGCCATGACCACTACTAGGCAACCCTACGTCTGCGACATCACCGTTCCCGATGCTTACTTAGTCACTGCGGGTAAGATATTCCTGCCGTTTTTATTTTGTTTTTCAGAAGCCCCTGTAGTGTGACCCGCTAGCTAGATTGCAGGTGTTGAATTAGCTGAGTGAACCTTTCAAAGAAATGTGGTGTAAATTTAGACAAACAGATGTAGAAGCATGGATTTATCATTTACTATTGAAAATAACGGAATCCACTTGAACAAAGTCCGTTGTGATAGTGAGTTACATACACGTTACACTGCACAGAGAATGAAATTGTCTTCTGAAAGACACGGATATACAAGTATAGTGAATTAGAGGCTGCTTTATTATTTCATGCGTTGTAAATGAATGTTGCTGTCATGGCGCTGTTCTGCCAGACTATTAAATGTTCTGATTAAGTTTTCCCTTTCAGTTGTTGCTTCTGTTTGTAAAAAAAAAAAAAAAACAAACCCAAAAAAACCCACACAACACAACAAACCTGAATGCGAGGTAATGTTGTAATATGAAAGAAGAGAGTTGGTTTAAAAAATGTTTTCAGTTTCATTACTATTTTTATAATTTACTGTACTAGCTTATGTTATATTTTCCCTCCCCCCCTACTTACTTCAGTTGGATGTGGTGTGTTTGTAACCAGAAAAAGTGATGTTTGTTTCAAAAGGAATTGTCTGGGCATCTGTGTTTGCTTTTTTGGTGCTTTCGACCTCTTGCTGGCTTGTTACCAAAACAACGGCAGCGAACCGATCCAGGGCGGCTGCAGAACTGCTGCGGGCTCTGTGCTGAGCAACTCGTTTCGCCCTGAGGATTTACTTGTGATACGTAAAGCAGAAAGAGCATAATCTCATCCTCCAGATACGAGGGTGAGCTGGCAATGTTGGGGATGAAGAGGATTTTTTTCTTAACCTTTAATTTGAGTAGTTTTGTAGGCAAGTTACTAATGGGAAGTTAATGCTGGAGGAAAACACAACACTTTTTTCAGTTGTTTGCTTGGCCATAGTCACAGCCTGCAGCGAGACTGTAGTAACAGACATGATACCCATAGGGGTGTGGAGTTTTTAAAGCAGTTTCTTACCTGGTGCATATCCATTTCAGTAATTATGGCCATGTTTGTTTACTTTTTATTTAAGAGAAATGTAGATGCATGTTTTCTGTGGCTTCTTTCTGACGTCATCTGCATTCCATGCGTTGCCTACAAAACTCTAACTTCGTTACAACAGCAGGCTCGTTGTGCACAGGTCAGACTGTGCTGCGACTTTCAGATCCAATTTGAATGCTTCAGTAGCTCTTTAGAAGATTCTTTTATTAGAATGCTAAAGACATTAGATATGGAAAAACAAAATGAGAGAGAAAATAAACTTGGGAGTTCCTTACACTGTATGTACAGTCACTTTTTAGGATGCAGTCACTCTTTTACCTGTTTCCTTGTCCAGTGTCTTACCCGTTTGATGCAGCTGGTCTCATTGCCTGCTTTTTCATGTATTGCACTATTGAAAATGCAGCTTTGAACCAAAGCCCAAGAGACGAAGCTAAAATGTACTTACTGGCTGACATTAATTTCCAGTGCTGGCCCGAAGAGCTGTTCTACAAAATGTCAGTGAATCCATCAGAGAAATGCTCAGAGCTCAGTTCAGGCGATCAGTAGAGCTAGAGGTAAGTGGTATGAAGTGTGTACAAGTACTCTTTGATCAATGTAATACAGCAGTAGTTTTAGTTCAC
>Ga0181612_148347_pt1 | contig 10535 bp, 10 predicted proteins | sample HoacroProtozoa21_FD_119630 | JGI IMG/M metagenome (GOLD analysis project Ga0181612, IMG submission 119630) | Hoatzin crop microbial communities from Cojedes, Venezuel. Combined Assembly of Gp0051906, Gp0051904, Gp0051908
GTCAGCTCTTTAGACTTGAACTTTTTGACTGGCATAGTATAGTTCAAGTACCACTTAATGGTCAGGCCTGAGTCATCTTCTTTCTGCACGGTGAGTGGCACCAAAGTCATGGTGGGATTGTAATGGATATTTTTGTCAGATGCTGTTTCAGCATCATGAAACATATTTTTATTGGGGGAGAACAGTGGTTGCATGGCCAGAGCTGTCTTCTAGCATCTGAGGTCAGTCTTGGTTCTCTCTATTTTCTACCCGTATTGCAGTTGAAGTGAATTTTTCCACAGGTACAGTATCCACACAAGGATGCCACCAGCTACATCATGATCTCTGAGTTACCTAGAACTGTGTTGTAGTTTCCCGAATGATCATGCTGGGCTTGCTGCCTCCTTCTCCCCTCTGCTCCCCTCTGCCCTATTTGGCTGTTATTTGCAGCTCTGGGCTGTAGAAGGGGCATGCCATAGAACTTCTGAGTAGAGTTTTCAGCTTATTAGCAACTCAGCCAGCAAAGCATCTGATTCCATAAGGGCTTGTCAATAAACATAAAGGAAGGTCTTGGGTGCATTAGTATCTGTTTGGCTATTTGTAAGTGTTGGCCAGCCCATTAAACTGACAGCAATAAGAACTACCAGATGCATTTGAAGACTGAGTACTTTACAAATCTTCAAAATACCTCCAACGAGTATGGTGACCCATTATCTCAAATGAGCTCATCGCAAATACAATGTTTGGTGACTATTACCTCAGTGTGATTCACTAGAGTGCTGGCTAATGTGTTGCTTACTTCTGTTAGTTTCAAAAGAACAACTGTAATAATCAATTATCAGCGGGCGGTGGTTTCCTCCATGTTCAAATACATCAATTGCCAGTTGCTGCCAAGCTCTGCTGGGTGCATCACAAATTGTCATAGCCTCCCGGTGCTTCTGTCTCTGGTACTTTGCACAGTGGCAATGATTTCTGACCATTTTTACTGTCTGTGCATTCATGTTGGCCCAATAAAGTCTGCTTGTTGCCCAGCCTTTTGCATAACACCATCTGAGGTGTCCTCATGAATCTTTTTCAGACTCTCTCGGTGCATTTTAATTGGAGTCTCTGTTTTCCCCTCTTTCTGCACTTGCTCATTCTCTCAGTCACCTCTAGGTTTTTTCCATTCCAAAAGTCTTCAGTAGTCAAGGGAACTAGTTTCAGTGCAGCCCAGTCTGAGCTTATTATTTCTTTTAAAGGACTCATTGCATTGTCACTCTCTGTTTCTCTCTGTTTTTCAACTTGCATGTTTTGTAGATCTGGTAACCATTACAGCAGTATGTATTCTTGTTCTTCCAAATACTTTTCTTTGGCTTTTTTTGTTTTGTTTTGTTTTGTTTTCTGTTCTGCATTTTGTCCTTCTTTGAAATTACTGTTTGCTATTTCACATTTAAGATGTACTTTTATAAATCTAGCACTGAGCATGGAAATCACTGTAGCACAAAAGACAAAGATTTGTCAAGAATGTCCGCGTATTCTCATTAAATAATATAACAGCAGCCAGACTGGGTTGAGCAAAGGTCTATCCAGCCCAATATCTTACCCCTGGCAATGGCTGACAGCAGATGCCAAAGGATGAGTTTGAAAAGCTGTTGGCCATCTATGATAATACTGAAACATTCTCCAAGCGCCCTACAAGCTGCAGGTCAGTGGTTTCCTAAACACATATATTGGGGGGTGGGTTTTTGTTAATTTATTTATTTTGCATTTAATTGCCTTTGAACAATTTTTCTTTTCTTAATTGGACCGGTTGCTTTTTGAATCTATGTAAGTGTCTATGGAAATCCCGAACAATCCGAAGGAAGAAATTCTGCAGCTGAAGTATGAGCTGCGTGAAGAACAACTTGCTTTCATTTTTTTGGTGAACCTACCACCTCCTAGTACCAACTGATGCTTTCTTGTTCTTGTACAGGAATAGATGGCAAATAGTTCTTTCCTGGCTGGTCTATCCCTGCCCTTCACAATTACATAATCTTCTGTTCTATACCTCCCTCGGTTATTGCTTTTCAAAGCATGAAGTTATCTGGTTTGTTCTGTGTTCTTTTCCTGACAATATGTTGGATTTCAATGATAATTTTAACTATAAATCCTCACCTTGCCAACATTTTAAAGGAATTTTCTACTTCTCCATTAGAAGCCTAGAATCTTTGTCCTAAACAGTAATATCAGATAAAGTTGCACAGTTACATATCAGAACTTTTCCCTCATTTTCCTAGTTGTACATTTCTTTTCATCGAGTTCTGATGTCCAGTCATTCAGATTTAAGAGGTCCTTATACAGTTTTCCACGGCTGGTCTTCAACTTTCCTACAATGAATAAATCAGTATTCTCAGTAAACTTTGTTGCTCCACCGCCCACCTTCTGTTTCACAACGTCGAAGAATATGTTAAACAGCATGTGTCCCAGCACAGTCCCTGTGGGACTCCATTGGTGACCTCCCTCCACTGTGAAAATTTGCCACTTACTCCTACCCTTTCTTCCAATTGTTAATCAATTGTTTATTTATGCAACGACCTTCCTTTTTATACCACGCCTGTTTAGTTATGTCAGGAGCCTTTCTAGAAGAACCTTGCTGAATGTCTTTTGGAAATCATGTAGACTGTATCAGCCAGATCTCTTTTATCCACATGAATGAAATAAGCAGTTTTTAAAGTGTGAATAATCTGACCTATTTCCAGTCACCTACATAAGGATGAAATGAAGTTACCCTTGGAGTGCTTATTCACTCCATTGATTTGAGAGGGAATCTACACACACAGCCTTTGGCTTCAGTGAGCTTCCCACTGGACGCCACAGGTATCCCTGCCTTTCTATATAAAGTGTATAAGGAGATATGTCTACAATTCCCTGGCCCACAGATCATTTACCCATTGCTGGCCCACAGAAGCCATCTCTTCTTTCCAAGTCCAGTTTTCTGAAATAGCTCTCACTCCAAAGTCCATCCATTTGTTCTCCTGTTCCGCTTTGTACCCAGATTTCACCATTTTTCTGACTTCATGCCTTACTTTGTTTTGAATGCTCACTAGAATGGAGAAATCTAAGCGGGACAGGGAAAAGTAAAAGAGAAATTTTAATAGGGTTTTTAAAGACTGACTTCACTCTTATCAGCTCAGATCCATACACTTGGACATAGAAGAAGAAGCAGGATCCCAAGACACATTCTTTTGTGCCCTTGAGGGTTCCCATCTGGCAAATTGTCACGTAATGCTGTCTGAACACATGCACTTTCCGTTATTTAATATGCTGATTTTCCAAACTGTGGGGCTTGGTTTTAAACTGGCTTTTTGTTTTCACTAGCTTCCTTTTTTCGCATAGACTGTCTAATTCTCTTTCAGAATGACCCTTTTCCATGAATGAAAAGGTACAGATTAACATGTTCAATGTCTATCTTAAAAATTTCATCTGTTCTTATAAATTGAGAGAAGTATTGCTATATCTGTCAGATATTCTTATTGTAACAGAAATAACCATTAATTAAATTCATTATATTACTATAACTACTATTACCATTTGATCTTGTGAATATGTTTTTGTAGATGCCTGTCATTTGAGAGTTTCTTTATTCAAAGGTTTCATATGATTCTTAGAATTAACCCAATCAGTTTTCCTGTATGTTAATGATATTAATTATTAGAACTCGGATAGCTATGCTTCTCTGTCTGTATCAACCTGGCATAGCAATTCAGATTTATGTAACAGTTTAGCTGGCTGCATTTCCACTGATAAAGAATTTGTGTGGAACAGCTTCTTGGTCCTTCTGGTCCACTTTCTTTTGTGTTTTCAGTTTTGCAACAGTGTCTGCTTATTTACATTTTATTTTCCTTAATCTATTGAGATTATTATTTGATATAATTATTTCTGAAATATTTTCTTCCACATCTCAGATCATATGGTATTGTCTATTTCAAAAGCTTGCTGGCAGTTTTTGATTAAGTAATTTTAGTCTGAATGAACTTAAAGTCTTATATGTTATTCTTCGGCAACAACTACAACTGTCTTTCTTGATTTAGACTAAATGGCTAAAATTCTATAGCTAATTAAATTAATCTTTGAATGCCCTGTTTTTAGACTTAAACATCAGAGTACTTTAGAAATATGAATATTTTAGGGGGTTAAAATTAGACAGTTTATAGTAATGTATCTGGGGATTTTCTTATGCCTCCTTATGCGCATTGAAATATGTAACATTACTTAACTCCAAATCAAAATGTCTAGCAGCAAGTCCCTCAGTATTTCTGGCTTGTTCTTCACCAGCCCTTATTCTAACATCTGGCTACTGTTACTCTTGCCTCTGCTCCCAGACCAGGCCTGTCAGATGTCACTTATTTTCAGCCTTGGTATCACACTCTTTCTTGTTTCTATTTCTTCCTCACATGTTTGCATTATAGTGCTGAGGAATCTCTCCTGCTATTGAGCCTCAGCAACGTCTGTGGAGCTCAGGTCTTCTACTGAGGTGTGACTGACATGGGGACCTCCTTGCAGGAACAGACATCAGTGCAGAGCTCCAGTGTCCAGCAAGGCTTTCCTTGCCCAGGTCACCTCTGCGGGTACTCCTTGGGGTACCTGTCACTTTCTACTATGTGTGCTCCTACATGCACAGGACATGGTGCTTGGTCCCACCACTTTTCTCCGGCCTCAGAAAGTGGTTTCCCAGAGCAGGAACAGCCCCCACCAAGGGTAGGACCACATGGGGATGGATTCCTATTTCCAGCTTGTTTAACAAAGCAGGCAAAGGCTGGAGGAAATGGAGGCTGGTTGCTGCCACGTTAGTAATGGGGGAAGAAAAGTCATGGATAGATGGGCTTACTTGCTCACAATTACACAGGAAGCGTGTGGCAGAGTGAGAAGTTAAACCCAGAGCTCCCATCTGGCCAACAGCGCCTTAGCTGTGAGACTGAAGGTCTCTAATGTGATGATGAACTGTTTTTCAGATGAATTGCAAAGCAGTTAGCTTACTCCTCTGCAGTTGTTAAAGATCCCAAGATTGCTTTTCATGAGCTTCCAGTAGCGTTACTTAGCTGAGTGTCCTGGCTATAGTCCAGGCTGGCTTACCGCAGACTGCATCTCTAGGCTTCTATCATTTCAGCTGTGTAACATAAACCATCCTAACATGTCACTCAGCACAGCTGATGCTGCTAAAAAGTTACCTAGGCTTGCTCCATAGCCACTGTAAAGCCATGAAGTGAAGCAATCCTTTTATGCAATTGCTGTGTACAAAATATAGTCTGCCTGTCAGTCTGTGTTTCCAGTGCATGGGATTTTTCATCGGTTTTACTATCATTATTGTTATCATGTAGATTCATATGTAATCTCATGGACTAAGGAGCTCTGTGAAACAGCAGTCTTTTGCCCTGAAATTCGAACTAATTATATACACAGAAGTCAAGGTCGTGTTTCAGTAACAGGTTTTTGGAAGCTCTGGACACAGGCAAAAAGGGATGACTAATTGTGATTGCTCTTCAGACTCTTAGGCAGAGTCCTAAGAAATTTCTGAGCGCCTCTTGCGAATTTTCTTTTCATTTTTGTATTAAAACACCCATAGGATCTGAATTAATCTTCTTCTTTTTCTGCCGGATGGTCCTCTCCAGACAAGCAATGCCAACTTTAACGAAGTTTAAAGCATGAAGTATGTGTGATCCTGGGGTGTTCATATCCAGTAGTTCTGTTGTGTACTTTCCTAGGTTTGACTGGTCTACCTAATCACAAGGCAAAGTCCCATATGGTCAATGACCTTCACTTTTCCATTCTTTGCTACTGGGGCAAAGCTGTGTTTTCTACACTTGTAGTCCTTAGGGAAATGATAGTGCAGGAGAGAAGCCCCAACATCGCTTACAGCCTTCTTGGCTATAACCCACACCAGGTACACCTTAGATTAGCATTTACCAATTGCTTGCAACACATATGCTAACCCCAGAATACATTATAAGCTTTGCATTTTTTTGTAGTTTTATTAGTTTTTAAAATATGTCATGCTAATTTAATGAAAGTATTGCATTTATTCCATCTGACAATTTTACATAGTCTGCTCTTAAGAACCAGCAACTTATTCATCAGTCATCTTAAGAAATTTTGCCCATTTTCCATGCAGAGACTTTTGCCTCCCACTGCTTAAAATAGTGTTCAGGTTCAGCTTCAGTTTCTTCCATGGATTTTTCCATTGTTCTATTTTTATGTACTCATTCCAAAACAAGTGTAGTTCTTTCCTGGATATGTAGAGAGGGCAAAAAATTCTTCAAGCACAAGACCATCAGTAGACTTCAGTTGCTTGCCTTCTTTGCAGCTAAGTATATACAGTATGTTAACATGAGCTTTGGATAGAAAGCCCTGCGTATGTTGGGCTGTTTTAGATTATGTGATTTTATTGCCTTCATTGTTTCAGAGTCTAATCCATTATACCAATGCTGTATGATATGACTGGCATAGCACGTAAGACTTGATTGGAATATTAATTGTCCGTAAGAGTTGTTTATCTTCCGGGACAAAGATTTTGAAACTTTTCTGCATAAGAAGTGGTCAGTAATTTTTTCCCATTATCCTATTCCAATTGTATTTCCCACATTAGGTAGAAGCACAAGTTAATATTTGAGACCTCTCAATAGGTCTTCTCACTTTCTGGACCTCCTTCAAAGGTGCCACAGCATTGTCAGACTGCCTTTTTGTTGTATATCCTCAAAAAATTTGCTAAAAATAGCCGTTCCTATTAAATTAAATCCAACATGTGTTCTACGTACTCACAGAAACGTGCTCTAGAAATTGCAAAATATAACCAACTTGAGAAAATTAAATCAATCTATATGTCACCCACTAGATTATCAAAGCTTGATTTTAAAAACAAAAAATGTTGAAAAAGAAAGGCCCAGAAAACCAAAATGTAGATTTCCCTTGTCACGTTCCTGTGTTATTGGCAGATGCCCCAGGCAACTCTGCTTTCTCTGTCTCAGAAAGTGGAAGCTATTACCCTAGAACATGGTGTCTGAAGAGATCTCGGAGCTCAGATAAACTCCAGGGCAGCAGATCAGGTTAACAGGGATGTGGGATGACAAGAGCAAAGATTTCCAAGCTCCACCACCTGCAGTTCTCTTTTATTGGATACCCGAATGCCCTGCTGCATGTTTCAGTCTCAATGCTTTCTCTCCATGGCCAAAAGGGGTATCGAGCTGCTCAGGGCTGTCGACACAATGAGCTCTATTTGTCCTTTTGTGCTGTTTGTCCTCCCAGCAGAACGAGCTAGGGACAAGCCTTGCCAAAAAATGGCAACAATTTGCTCTTAATGCTGCACTTCTTCCATCTGCTCTTTATGCTCTGTCCTTCCAGAGAATGTGGGTCTGCTTTCTTCAATCCATCTGCAGTAATTTGTGATGACACCAGACACCATGTGGGGGGAGCAAGCGTGACCCCACCGCAGGACTCTGGCTCCTGCCTAGCAACAGCATCCACCGGCGTGCTGGTGGTATGCTGTTCCTCCCTTCGCTAGAAGAACAAGTGTTAATATTCTTCACATGTGACTCCAGAAACTGAATAATAGGAGCTGACCTGACCAGAAATGCCAGGATCGCAAAGTCTCGGGAGTTTAGTCACTAGCATAAGGCATCATTACGCTCGTGAACCAAACTCCTTGCTTGCTGTTTGCAACCACATTAAATATAAATAAGAGAACTAAACAAACCACTGAAAAAATAGTCTAATTAAATTGTGCAGTGAGATAGGCCCATGGCTTTTAGTGCTTTTAATTCCCCATAAAAAATACAAAAGTGTATTCTCTTTCCTTCTTTTTCATGACATTTGTTCCCACACAGAAAGGCTAAAAGCAGCTGGTGTTGGCGTGTTGTTAATAAAGGACTTTCTCCTCCAAACTCGCCTGCAAATGACTTTGCAAGGTTAAGCAAAGCATCTGCAGGACCAAAACAAGACTTAAATCAACAGCGAATATGATCAAACTTCATTTGTGTGTCTGCTGACCTCCTCCACAGAATAACCCCGGTGCCTGGAACGGCTCTTTGCTCTCTGGCTTGAAGAAGAAGGGAAGTCAGGGGCACAGCACGCATGGTACGTCATGGCACACTGCCACTGTGCCAGGTCCTCTTCTTGGTCCAGGATGAAGACCATGCAGAGCTGTAAGCATGTCCTTCAGGAGTCAGGGTTGCTACTCACAGGCTGAAAGATAAGCAGGTGCCTAAGTGTTGTGTAAGCCAAGGAATAGCTAGGAGTACTTGTGTCTTCTCCGTACGAAGCGTTTCCTTTACGAGTTTCACAAAAGTTAAAAGTGACAGAATCCCTAAGTAGCACTTACAGTCTTTAAGTTTCCAGTGCTCCTTCTCACTTGAAGGATTCGTAAAACAACTTTCTTCAGCTCTAGCTGTCTGCACTTCTCCCTAAAGGAGAAGTATCTATTAAACTTTTTGTGATGTGTAAACAAGTACATTTCCTTTAAAAATGACAGTGTTTTAACAACCAATGCCCCAGTCCCTGGATTCAGCTCCAGATAGGTATTTCACAGAAAATACCTTCCAGTCACACTGCTTCTGATTACAACAGCAGATCTGAAAGATGGCCACTTGCCACATAGTCCTCCAAGCACTCGTAACATCCCCCTTCTCCCAAATCAAATGCATTTGAAATTCTTTGCCTCATAGAATCCAGCAGCTTTTTTGGGTGAGGAAAAATGCGTATTCTGGAAAAAGAGAGGCTGAATATTTCCCTCTGGATTCAGGTTGATAAATATTAAAGAATGGTAGCAATTCTGATTTGCAGAGAAGAAAAAAGACACTACTCCAATCTCCTGAGCCATATTGGAAAGCTTATTTTATTTAGCAAAGAGAGCGATGAAAATTGCACTGGAGACGTCAACACTTTGGTAGCCCTGAAGCATTTTGGCACCCTCTGATTACAGGGACTGAATCAAGAGAGCCTGCCCCATTGCTGTGCTCACTGCCCGTCCTAACAGGTGTATTGGAGAACGTCTGCCAAAAAGGCGGAGAATGGTGCATTTCTGATGAGCCAGTGGATGTCATTTGGCCAGAGAAGTAGCTTGATAATAATAATATGTAAAAACACAAGCAAAACATAACCTTGTGTGAATCTCTGAGTGCTGTTTTTTTCCTATAGTCTGTAGCCTCTCGAAAATATTAGGATTAGGCAATATATTTTAAATCACTTCAACATCCTTTTTTAGGAAAGAACACGATGTCTGGGCTCTACAGCTCACCAATCACATAAAATGAAATAGGCCACAAACACCCAAACTAAACCCCTCCTTTGGTCCTTAATCAAGCTGTATAACATTTTCAAATGCTCTAGCAACAGTGTTTCTAAAAATAGACATTTAGGCTGTCAGCGTAGAGTATTCTTCTAACCTTTCCAAGTATTTGCAAAGGACAAAATTGTTCCTATTGTAATTAATGGTATTATGTTGAAGAATTTTGGGGAAACATACCTAAAGGCTCTGACAGTAATTTTGTTACCAATATATTCCCCTGGTTTGCCTTTGAACTCTGCCATTCCTTGCCTTGCAGCTGTGTTTAATGAGTGGTGAGATTATTCAAATGAGCCCACAGCAGAACATTGTTTTCTCAGTTCCTTGATCTTGAGAAGACATCTCCTGCCACAGTCAGTAGGTAAAACCTGAATCACAACCTTAGCATTGAATTCAATTTTATGCTCAAGGGTTTGTAAGTACCTTTGTACCCTATAAATATAATTGCGCTCGGTTGTGATGGAGCTGATCTCTACTTACAGCAGCTGCCAATGAGCCGGCAATAAAACAAAGGCAGAAACAGCTCAGCCTGTCACCGATGAATGAGAAGCCAAATGTGACTGTGCTTATGTTGTTGCATACAGGCTTCTGCGAATAGATTGCATAGAGAGTTTACAGGACGCTCAGACACAGTAGATTTGTATATAGGAGCTTGTTGCCATCTGTTATTTTCCAGTCTTAACCACTGGGTTTAGTCTCTGGGAGAGAAAAGGGAGACAGAAAGAAACTTAATTCCGTACAAAGATATATTGCGAGAGAGACATTTTCCAGCGCGGAAAAAATTAATAAGGTCCAATTTTAAACTGATAAATAGTCAATTCAGTATGGTAGGATTAAGGATTTTTCCTATGGAATTTACAGAGAGATAAGAATCTCATGAATAAATAACTTCAGCTGCAGCACACTAATGTATTTATTGATTCACAAGCCATTTGTTTGAGAGTTTGCCCCTGAGGAGCAGAAGGTACCCTATTATTATTGATAATATAAGAGTTACAGTTATATTCAGAAACGACAAACTACATTTAAATGATGTCTCGGGGTTAGAACAAGAACCCACCAAAGCCAGGAAATTCAAAGTCAAGTCTGACACTATGTCAGACTGCACAGTGTCAGGAAAAATGAGAGTTGTGTCTTTGCATATCTTGGCTTCTGTGGTTTATATCTCAATTTTAATGGCATAGAAGTGATATCCTTTCCCTCTAAATTCATTTTTGTTTTACTTTGTCATAAAGTACAGTGCAGGACTATGAATATGGAAAGA
>Ga0181612_175476_pt1 | contig 10535 bp, 5 predicted proteins | sample HoacroProtozoa21_FD_119630 | JGI IMG/M metagenome (GOLD analysis project Ga0181612, IMG submission 119630) | Hoatzin crop microbial communities from Cojedes, Venezuel. Combined Assembly of Gp0051906, Gp0051904, Gp0051908
TGAAACTACCAAGTGTACTTCTGACTCAGCAGCAACTGGAAAATGTTCACTGTGACAGAAAAAAAAAAATAAATCTTGTCGACCCTCACAGAATCACAGAATGTTCGGGGTTGGAAGGGACCTCTGTGGGTCACCTAATCCAACCCCCCTGCCGAAGCGGGGTCACCTACAGCAGGCTGCACAGGACCTTGTCCAGGCGAGTCTTCAATATCTCCAGAGGAGACTCCACACCCTCCCTGGGCAGCCTGTTCCAGTGCTCCGTCCCCTTGGCATCAAACACACACATGGAGAGGTAACTTGTCTAAGATCACTCACATCTTTATCTTATCAGCAAGATGTCACAAAGCTGCAAGTGGTAAAAGTTATTTTTACCCAATTCACATGCTCTACTAAAACATATATATTATCTCAAGCATATAATCAGGGTTTCAGTTTTTTTCAGATGCATACTACAGCTCAGCTATCTGAGACAATTTCAAAAGTTCTACCAAAAACAATTCCACTCTCCTTGCCCTTTAGTCCCAATTTGTAGAAACAGAACTTCACACTGTAAATAAATACTGCATAAATATGCAATTCTTAAAAACTGTAGTACTAGGAACTTCACAGTGAAGCTGTTAGGTTTAACTGAAATTAATGAAAACTGAAGGAATGGATTTACTGTAGAACTGGTATTTCAATAGCATAATTAAGTTTAAGAAATCCCAAAACAGACATTGTGCACATACATGAAATGAACAAATGAACCTAGCCCAGAGGCCACTAAAAAAGTTATCATTAAAAACAAATTACTGAGCTCAATTAACCCCCTTTCATGAGATGAAATTGATTTTGCTAAATATAGTAAACCAAATGAAGCAGAGTTTAATACTAATAATCTGTCCAGATACAGATATATTTGAGCATGGTTTTGAATCACCCCCAGTGTGATGAGAGAACAGGTTTCTGCGCACATAAAGTTAGTGCATTTGGAGGGCTGCTTGTGATATACAGATCACTTGCACAGAAAGGCTGGGCGCTCCTCTATTAATAATTTCACGTTAGTTCAGGCTCTGGTTCAAACTGTGGTAGCTTTCCAACATTAGAGCAGGAGGATTTTATACCAGCTCAAAAGTCTAATCCCTAAAATGCAAGGCAAACTAAATTAGTTTTCTCTTCCTCTCAGTTTTGCATAGAGTCATGTGCAATGCTGAAGATTTTATTATTTTTTTTTAAATGGGCTATTTACTGCAGCTTATTACTTGTTCATCTTTTTCTACCCCATTATTCAGATACGTATCAATTTACACCGAATGCTACATGTCAAGGAAAGAGTTCTATTTTACATATACCTGTTCAAAATTAGTTCAGTATTCTGAAATGGCTCCTCACTGAAATAAGCTCTGACATCAGCTGCTATCTTTTTATAACTTAACACATGGCTGCCAGTATTTCTGCTTATGAAGAATGCAGTCTGGAGAATATGATCTTGACTGCCACAGTCTAATATCTCAAACACGAGGCAGCTAAAATGGATGTTTTCATAAATTCGTCTCTGACGCTAAGTCGGTGACTATGTATTTTGCAGGGGTTTATTTTACTTCTGTAACAACTGTATAGGATTAATGAGAGAAAAAAACAGGGAACTAGGAAAAAAGGTTTTCTAGATCTCTAACCACATTTCCCGCAAAGCCTACACGTTGCTTTTTTAAGTGTTAAAACACCCAAAAAACAACACAACCACCTTACCACTTCAGATTCATACTAAAAAAACCCCCCAAAATCCCAGCAAAATGCAAACCAAACCAAAAGACGCTTAGGCATTTTTGCTGTAAATATTGGGTTAAATTAGCAGAAGCACTAATCTACACTGTTTCCTTTCACAGCATTAACAAATTTGAAAAGAATTGTCCCCTCTTTTAAAAAAGGAAACAGATGAAATGTTTCATTACAGAAATTGAATGATACAAAGGTGTTCTAATATAAAAATATTACACTTAAGCATACATATGTATGTGCATACACACACTACTCCCAGCCTCAGAGAGTTCCATCTCAGAGAGATTCAAATACCAACATCACATATTTAATGATCTGAAACCTGTAATTCATTGGTAAGCGAACAGAGAGCTGGCTATTACCTTGCTACCAAATATTAGATCTTTTTAAAGATGCTACAATGCCTAAAGGTACTGAAAGAATAAGGGAGTTCTAGGAGATGCATAATTCCCATAGGCACAGAAAAAATGAGAAGGAAGAAGTTACCCACGTACCTTCCAGAAACAGACAACTTCAAAAGCGTCATATATTTCTGAAGCACATTTCAATAAACAGGAATAAAAATGGGGTGGGGTGGTAATAAAATGAGGGACCTAGAGATGGCAACAGGCAAGCTGCTGACTCCTATGAAAATCCCACTAGCATATAGCACTTCATTTCTGAATGTAATGAACATCAATAAAATAGAAAATCCTGGAGGGCACGCGGGTGCTGACCTCAGTGGTCAAATCCATGCCTGAAATATGGGGCATACTCTTCTCAGCAACAAGGGATAACAGTGGTTTGGGATTTTGGTTGAGGTTTTGGTGGCCTTTTTGGCTGTAGCAGTTGCTAGAACACCTAAAGTGACAAAAAAAAGTATCTAAAATTACTTCCAGGATATGAAGCCGACTTTAGTGGAAATCAGACGGCCTTCAACAGAGAAAGTTATTGGAGAGAAACAATCTAGTGTCATGTTATGTAAAATGACGATGTTCTAGGCCTTTCTTGTAAATTCACCAGTCACAGAAGTTTTTGAGCACTGCAGGAGTCACGTAACTACTGATGCTCACTGGTGTTAGGGCAGTTTCAGAATATGTCAATAATAGTACTACAGGGTCTCCACGTCGGAGAAAGCAGACTCATTCAAAGGATGCAATTAGTATCCTATGAGGAACTTGAAGCCAGTGATGTCACGAGAACTGAAGTTATCGGATGGACACAGGGATTGATAAAGTTACGAAACACCTTCTTGAATCACACGCATAGTCACACTGCAGAGATCTTGTCATTTAAAAAGGAAGCTCGACATTTCACTTAAAAGGTCGTGCAATATAAAACTTTAAAGAGGAAGGGCTAGAACTGAAGTCAGTTTTCCAAAGTCAAATGCTTCTGGTCTTGAGCATGAGTCATTCCATGTCAGCCACTCATTTCTTGGTTTTAAATCCTGTACTCTGTGCAAATACCCCTAGAAACTTCAGGGGTGGAAAGAGGAAGTCTGCTGAAGTGCTGTGCTTCAAATGGAAAGTTCTTGTCCCTGTTAATTTCCAGTAGTGACTGGAATAAGAAGTTCTTTAGTACTTTACAGGAGAAGGTTGCTCTCAGCTGCATGAATGAGTTCCACTTGGCCTGACAGCATCACATGTCCTGCCACAAAGAAAGGACACAGAACGCAAGGGCAGATGGCTGTGTTGTTCAGACAAAATGGATCGGTCCCATGAACACAGCCTTACTTTCCAGAGTCCTACAGATGTTCATCAGCTGGCTCTCAGCCCCTTGTCCCAAAGCCTTCTGTACCAGAATGCCTGACCCTTCCTCCCTTCCCCCTGCCATAAACCTAACAGTACGGATTCACACGGCAGCCCACAGCCCTTTCTTTCCATTCCTCCCAGACTTCAAAAAATTACCCTCAGTTCAGTCTCCTAACCCGTAACTACTCTGGAGACTTCTGTCTGTCAACTCCTGCTTTGCTCAAAAAGTATCTTATGCAAACTCTCCTAGTTGTACTAGCCACTGGTACTCCGCACTACACTATAGCTGCCATACGTAAACTCTTAGCACAAGAGCATATTTGACTACACCTTCCCCATCTTGTTCAGACACCAATGAGACATTACAAAATAGAAGATACACCCCAAAATCTTCAAGTATTAGCTAAGATCACATGAAGAGGTGTTCATGACATCAGACATTCAAGCACATTGCAATGGGGCACAGATTTGCACCTCAGTATTCCTGGAAGAGAAACAAAATGTCCAGCCTTCAGATGCAACAGAAAGGCTCCCGGGGAACTTTGCATCAGGCCTCAGTCTGATCACACCATTTTATTACACCATAAACTCTGGAGTAGCTCAGACTAAGAGATAATGATATGCTGTCATTTTAACAGTTCTGTTCCTGCAGGAAGCAGCAATTGCCAAGCTCTTATCATGGGCTACAGAAGTGCACAGTAATCTATCTAGTGAGGCAGTCACATTAAGGAAAGCAATTCACAACAAGTACAGAAAGACTTAAACAAAAAAGTAGTTTTAGCTTAAAAGCATAAAAAAAAGAGAATGTTTCCTCTTAAAGCCAGCACTGAAAAAAATTATGACACTGCTGTAAAAGGTGGAAGAGCGAAAAAAAAGTTACAGTAAAGTCAAGTGAAAGCTGCTGTTATTCTGAGATGTCATTACAGGCTGACTTCGCAACAGAAATACCCCTACAATTACATGAGGTGGCAAAGACCTGTACAGAAAATGACAAGAAAACCAGCTAGTACTAAGGGATCCATAACAAACCGCTACTTTACACAAATGAGACACGATCTTCAGATTCAGCGTGTAAGGGAGCAAACTGAGTCACTGAGAAGCAGAAAACTAACTCCTCAACAAAAGAACCTTGCCAAGACATAAAACATAAACACATCAACCACTCATTCAACCCACTTTGTCAAGGAAGACTGCATTTCTTCTCCTGTATTAAACTTTACATCAGGATATTGGGACAGGGACAAGAAATGAGGATGTAACTTGCAGGTAACAAGAAGGTCATCTAAACATCAGATAAATGAACAGACAATTGCATCACATAACATTAATCTTAACAACAAGCTACAGAATTTTAGTCAGATAATTAATGTAGATTTTAATATCCTTTGAAAACGTTTTATCTAGTCTCTTGGTTTTTCTTTCAATATGGTAATATTGATTTGGTTATTAATCTCCCTCAAAAAAGCCAGCTGGCCGATACACTGAGCTTCTTCCTGAGGTCAAGTAGCACGGAGAGAGAAACGGACACGCTTGTTTAAAGTTCAACAACACTATTACGTGAGTTTAAAAAAAAAATTAAAGGATCACACACTTGCAACATGGTTTTCCTAGAAAGCCCCTTGCTCATTCAGCACTACGTGGGCAATCTGGAACAGGTTGTAGCAATGCAGTGTAAGCAGTATTTCTGACACCAGTCAGCTGGTTGCATGCACGGAAATAACCCCCCAGGAGAATGTAAACTGGGCATGATCGTGTTATTAAATCATATCAGCACTTGCAGAAGTGTACCAATTTTTTATGGGCCCATGATTATTGCAGTTAGCAAATATTATAGATTGCTTCTCACCATTGACTAGTTTCAACGTGCCTAACTATAAAAATTTAAGAATTACCAAAGTAAATCCTGCAGTACTTTATTGTACCCAATTCATCTTGGTAGATAACTGAACACTGTAAATGCTCAATTAAACACTCACACCTGAATGGTTCGTACAACTTGGGTATGTACTTCCAGAAGGGGGAAAGTCATAGATTTGCATAATTTCCAAATTTTAACAGTATTTTATTTATTTTGCTGTTCAGATTCTCATATTGCTTCAACGTCATTATCTTCAATGAGTAAGAACTGATTTTTCAATTCTGAGTTTTTCGAGGGTTGCAGCAGAGCTAGGGTGATCAGAGATCTAAACTCTAATGTTAGGTTAAAGAATTACATGAGACTTCTCAAATTTCAGTAAGTTCAAAATACAGTTTGTCCTTGAAATTTATGACCCACAACAGAAGAAGTTCAGAGTAGCTGGCAGGAACACTCTTACTTCTGCTGTTTTGTAGCCATGTACTCACTGCCAAAACAGGAAACAACTGAATGGAGGGTCAGCATAAGAAAACAACTGAAGTTCCCTTCTTCTTCACATCCATCTCTATTTTTCCTCCCAGATATTCAATCTGCTCCAGAAGTACATCTTAGGCATTACTGGAAGGATAGAGACGCCTGAGAAGATTAAACGGCTTTTTCTTGACAGCTGCTGTGCAAAAGAAAAGCTTTGCTATCTGTATCACCAAACAAAGCCAGTGCCAGGAAACAAACCACAGTCTCATAAAAATGTCAAGAGGTTCTAACTCGGTTACTTTTCTCCTGTAAGAAAACCAATCATGGAGATGAGATCCAGATCTTGATCTGCCCAAACATTCTACATCTCCACATAGAGAGTTTTGGTTTAACCTCACCTCAAATAGATTGGTGAATCTGACAGTCCAGACATCTACATAACTCCTAAAGGAATTTAGTTTGCGTAGCAAATCCAGACCTTAATTTGTTTGCAGTATGGATTTTGTATAAATTTAAAAATGTGTAATTCCTGGCCTGTAGCATATTCCAGGCTTCATAAACTGACAACTGTGGTTATAAATAGAGTCCTCCTTTCCTAGTTACCTAATATTTTCATTCTGACATCACACAAGCCACCGAACAGCATTATAGCTTTTACAGAGCCACAACTACATACAAAAAAAGCCCAAATGACGTGTGTGTAGAATTTGCAGGCTTCAAAGAGGGTGGGAAGCGGAAGAAAAAAAGACATAAAACCTGTACGTATTAGAAGGTGAGGGAGGGATGAGAAAAGCTTCTTCTCACACCTTTTCACAGCAAAACCAGATTACTGCGCTGCATAACCAAGATGTTTTGTAGAGTTTAGACAAGCTGCAAATTGGAAACAAAAGGACAAGAGATGCCCTTGGAACCACTGCAGAGAGTTTATGGTTTCTCAAAGGGATCTCTGACTTCATACAGTAGGAACCATGGAAAGACTTTTTATTTATGCTCACTCAGAATCTTCTACTATCTTTCAGAGATACTACATAGAGTGTTAATAACCTCAGTTAATGTTAAGAAAGCAAGATTGTACTATTGCCCTAAATTCCTGCATAATCTATTATCACCATTTTATCTTAAAATACATGAGCTCATCCGATTAAAAAAATAAATAAATTAGATAATAAAATGTAAGACTCTCTTGCTTTTGAGTGCCCCTTTTTCAACAAGGTTTACAGTGTGATACAGTGAGTTTCAAGCTATCTGCATCAACACCTCTCCTTGCTCACTGTTTCATCATTTGTATAGGTACATTGTTCATTTTCACGATCATTAGTCACTAATAATTTAAAGTTTTACTGCTGTTTTAAGCAGTTCGGTTTGTTTACATTTTTTTTAAACATCAAGCAGCTACATATTTCCCTCCCTCAATTCCCTCTAGATTATTAAAATATTTTCAAACACTTACTAGACCTTCAAATATTTCATTTATATGGTTCTCAGAAAGCAGCTCAGGTTAATATAGCACTTTGAACATTGGTGTATTAACACCAGTTTACGTACACTGACCACTGAAGTTCAGTGTTAGAAGTTCCATGTATAAATCCAGAAAGATAAAGCTCGGTGTTCTGCACAGAAATAAAACAAACAAACAAAAAACCCAGCCTTTTTAAAAGGTTTGAGATAATCTTTTGTTTAAATAATTTCAAGGATTGTGCTAGAACAAGGGCAGAAGACTTCAGATGAAAGCTAATTAGCCTAGTTTGCACAGTTAATACCACTAATAACAGCTGGCACTCATGTATGAATTTCCAACTTTTAGAAAAATTTAATATCTGACTTCTAGAAATAATTTCTTTGGTAAAATCCACAATAAAACTGAGATTGAAACCTTCCTAATAGTTGCCTAACAGCAGCCAATTGACACTATATCTCTCAGTAACCAGAGTCCTATTTACTAAAAGATAGTAGAAGGCAATGCCATGTTGACATGGTTTAATCTGTAACGTTTTATCCAAAAACCCTTTGGCAGAAGGACAAACTATTTTTTTTTTACGTAACAGGCACTTCATCAAGCCATGAAAACCCACCTTCATCTTTAGTTACAGTCAGCAGAATACAATCTGGGATTGCCTCTGAATTTAACCAAGTAACTTGATGGCTGAAAATCCTTACAGAGCACACCCATACTCTACACATGAAAAGGATAAATGTACTTCCAATTAAGTTTTTTTAAATGACTGGGCAACTAAAAGTAACTACAAAATTATCATCAGTCCACGATCACTTATTTAGAACCTGGGCTACACTATTTGGATGAATGATAAGAGCAGTTTGAAAGTAGTTACAGAAGAATAGTGACAGCAAGGATTTAAGGAGAGCTTTATATGAATCATGGTAAGCATAGTAATAGGTGTATGAAAAACACCACCAGCTGAGTTAAATCTGTTCAATGATAAAGGCTCTCAGAAAATGTTTTGATTTGGTTAAATCTGGAGGAGTCAAGCAATTCTGACTTAGTATTTCATCAATAAGTACAAGTTTTACAGTAATCAAGGAATATTTCGTTCTCCATATAAGTTTTGCACTTCAATACAACAGAGCTCTAACATGTCCCTGCATTATTAATCTATGTAGTGCCTTAGCAGATGTTCTCTAAAACAAAATTTTTCAGTAATCTATAAACAATACCAACATATTTAAATAATCATAATGCCTTTAATTGTAAAACAATAATTCCACTCTAATTCCTGAATTTCATAAAGTTTTATATGCTGCAGAATTAAAACAAAGAAAAAAAAAACTTGAAAATTAATTTTCCATTAAAAACATAAGAAGCAGACACATGAGGGAAGAAAAAGTCTTATTCATCCCTAAATCTTAAGAGAATCACAGAGACAGAAGGAATAAACCGAAATATTAGCCTTTAAGTTTTCTGTTCTGTTTCAGGACTTATCATCAGGTGGTGGTTTTTCCCTGCCATGACTGACATATGAACAGCCTGTTCTTGGAGCCCTGAAAACAGGTTATACTACCAAGGAGTGGCTAATTTATTTTCAGAAGAGCAAGAATAGGTACTGAAATGAAGGCAGCAAAACAGTGAGAATTCTTGTTCTATATAAGCACAAGCCAGTTGTAAACTTCATCACCATTACAGGAATTACCCAGAACCATTCTTATTCAGATTTAAATCTCACTGTTAAAAAAAAATACAACCTTCAAGAATAAGTAAAAAGGCTTTATTATTTTCAGTCATTTCAAGTGATGTCTAAAAAAAAAAAAAGAAATTATATCACTCATGCTTTGTTAATATCAGAAGTTTCATTTTGGGCAGAAATCAATATGCAGAAAGTGAATCAGCCGAGCCCGACTTCCTGTAAATTGATGTCAGCACACTGAAACAAGCACATTTAAAATCTTCAAGCATAAGAAGGTTCCTGTAAACGAACACAGACACACAGTTCCATTTCATAACTTGCCACCCTCTCCCTTCACACCGAAGGCACCTGTGATTTGATCTACACAGGTACCATAGCATGTGCTCTGGTGCGAAGACAAAAACTTTCTAATAATTCTACTCCTAATTTCTGTCAGCTGTATGACAACACTAGTAAGCAACGAAAATCATTATCAGACCCTGACTGAAGGTGTCATTTTCCCCCTCCACCAGGTGTCCACTCTGACAAATTGTCCCCTTAATTTTGATAAATACAACAAAATGTCACCTGTGGGTTTATGAGTTGTAGGTTTGTTTGTCTGTTAGGGTGGGCTGAGTGTTTTTAAATCACTCCTTTCCTAATAAAACTGCAGTTGCTAGCTTCTTGCCATGTAGTTAAGACTTACGTGTTTTAAAAAAAGATATATAAGACATCCTTTAACTACATTACTGTTTCAGAATTTAAACTTGGCCTGGCATCTGAATGACAACAATGAAATATCTGGGATCCAACTGATCCTGCAATCAGACCTACCTCCACCACTACCACCACCCGAGTGCCCTCATCAGGCAACAGATTCAAGGTCTTATCAGTTAAAAGCTGAACAGATCATTACTGATTCTTTTTCCTTATCTCCCATTTTTGACCCCATGGGCATGCTGCCCACTAAAAAGAATGTAAATTTTCAGAGTATCTGGCATGTTTATTATTACTGTTAACATGGAATTTGAGAGGCTCCTAAGGTGCTAGGTATTGTACCAATATAGAAGGACAATCTTCCGCCTAAAGAGAGACTCCAGGCAGTTGTTTCCTATTGGATCTACTGTCACTGTTTAAAGCCCTCTAAATCAGTTGGGGAGACTATTAACATGCTCATCTAATGCACTGTAACAGAACTACTACAACTACCAAAGGACCCAGAGCACCCAAACGCAGAATAAGTTCTGTGCTCTGATGAGTAATAATCACAATTTCCAAGCCTGAAAGCAAGCAGCCCTGCGTATTTGAGGAGCTGAAGTTTGAGTCTTTCTACTAAGCCTCGATTAAGCTTTCAAAAAAGATACTTCATTTTAAATTGAAACATATACTTCATATTCACTGAACTACAAATGAAACTTGTCTGTGGTATTCGCGTCCTTTCACCTTTTCCTGGAAAGTATGTTGACTAAAAGCCAAACAAACAGCACAGCACTTCAGCTGCTTAACAGACAAACACCACAGCCATTTCGCTCAGGACAAACATTTTAAAGAAACAAAATAAGATTACAAACATTAGATTTTTTTATTTTTTTTAAACAA
>Ga0181612_104373_pt1 | contig 10534 bp, 9 predicted proteins | sample HoacroProtozoa21_FD_119630 | JGI IMG/M metagenome (GOLD analysis project Ga0181612, IMG submission 119630) | Hoatzin crop microbial communities from Cojedes, Venezuel. Combined Assembly of Gp0051906, Gp0051904, Gp0051908
CCTGAACTGCTATGACCATGGGGAAGTCACTGCCCCAGTGTAAGACTCCATCTCCCCTCTGCTGTGTCTTGAGACTGTACGTGATGTGGGGCAGCGACTGCCTCGCACTGCACAGCAGGATCTTGGCCAGACACTGTGACAGCTGGAAGCAACAACAAATATTTCCTTGTAGCCTTGCTGCAAACCCAGAGGAGACATGCCAGCTTTGGCGTGCTCCTCATGGCACTGACAGTCCCTTCATGTGGAGGAGTGAGATGGAGGGAGGAAATGGCTACAATTAAGTTCCAGGAAAAAAGGACTGAGAACAGTAGGGAAGTGCAAGCAAACAGAGATTCAGTCCTGCCCTTGTGATTTCGAGTCCCTCAGGGTATTTATAGCCTGGAAATCTACTGTGGCCACTTAATCATTTGCACTTATTCTCTCCAGCGTGCAGGCTGTGCCGCGATAACCCATCATTGTTGTGCCTGCGTGCCGATAATCTTCAGCACAATGGGAGGAAACGTAAAAGCTGGGACGGAGCCGGTGCCTGTGCCCAATGGGACAGGCAGCAAATGCCTCCTCCCGCCCCGTGGGACAGGGCTGGGTCACCTCTGCCAGCCTGGCTTGAGGGAAGGAGCTCTTGGAGCAGAGGGTTCTGGGTGACTGTGTGGAAGCAATCCAGGGTCTCCAGTTCCCTGGTATCTGCCGTCCTCTGCCAACCATATTCTCTCTATTCCTTCCTTGTAGCTGCTGGAAGGCACACAGCAGCAGCAAACCCCACAGATCTCCTTAGCGTTTTGGGGGGAGCCCTGTCCTCCCAGCTGGTAGGACCTAACGGCAGCTCTGAACACAGGAAACTGGAGGGAACCATGGTCGCCCGGCCCACCAGCAGCACCCCAACTGAAACAGAGATTCACACAGTCCTACGTAGGCATCCAGGGAGACTGATCCACCTACCCAGGCCTGAAGAAATGACTCACCTGGTCAATGAACTTTGCATGGGTCTAGTCACTAATGCAGTTCTGCTAAGCCTGCAAACCCCATGCACAGCCAGAAGGGATTTGAGTAGGGAGCAAAAAAAGAAGCAGAAATAAAAGCATGGGCAGCTCCCAGTTTGGGATTTCCATTCACATAACCCTGATAGGTGCTGGCCCTACAGAAGCTCTTCTGGGTCTGATTTTCTGCTGGTCTGCACCTGGCTACTGGTCTCCCAGTGAGAGAGCAGAAGCAGATCCCCATTTTTTTTCCAGGAAGGCAAAACGTCAGTGTATTAACATGAAAACAGGATTACTACCAAGTAGCTCTCACAAACTTGGGAATGGTGCCCAGGAGGCTGAGATCTTGGAAAGATCTTAAGAACTTCCTTGGGGTACTTAACATTATTTACGTTCCAGCAGGAAACAAACAAAAAGCTCCAACAACCCAACACCAGTTTGGGAGCTGCTCAGCTACTACAACACTCTAAGTGGTGGGAGGATGGGAGGCAGATGGTGGATTGTGCACTGCACCAGGAGGGCCTAAGGAGCAGAAAGGCATCTCTGATTGCAGGCAAGGCAAGGAACTGCACAGCAGGCTGCTCTGAGCTCTGTAAGCATTGCACATTTTAACCCCTTGCTGGACATTTTCCAGGCAGGAGAGAGTGGCTTTTAAGAGACATGCAGCATGCAGTAATGCAAAGCTGATCTACTATGCCAGAGTAGGTTCAGTTTTAAAGCATGTGTGTTCTTAGACGGACTCATCCCTTGTCAGGCACGAGAAGGTTATTCTCTGGTGTTGCACATCTCAGAACAATGGATTTCGAAAACTTGACATGACACTTGACAAAGGGCACTTAATTGACTGGAACTTTTAATTATAGTGATACCAGGAACTCTGCACTCCTGAAGAGCTTCTCACCTGAGCAGCTTCAAGCTCTTTGCAAGCTATCAACCCTTGCTTTGCTCCTGGAGTGACATTTAGCACTGTTTTACACACAGCTTGCCCCATTCAGACTGACAGAAGAGTTTCAAAGAAAAACAGACAAGTTCCTGACTCCTCTTCTCTGGGCCTTCTCTTGTGATACTCTAGCTCTCCTCCATATCAAGTTCTCCTGGGTTTCTTTCACAGATTATGCCTTCCTCATAACAGGAAGGTGCTCTAAGCCACAAAAAGAAACCTCTAGATCCCCACACTGGTATGGCGGAGAGTGCTAGGGAACAGCTCTTTTGAGCCCGGGACACCAGGCAAATTCCAGCAACAGAGAGGCAAAGCAGATGTGCGCTCTGTGATGAAGCCACCCTGCCCCAACACTGCTGCGGGACATCACCAGTTCCCAGCTTCAGTTCCCCTAGTGAGTTGCACTGGCTGACTGCTTCCTTACTGCTAGTTGAGGGCTTCTTCACAAACGCATCTGCCCAGGGATGAGCTGGGGGCTAAGAGGTGACTATGGTAGAAACTGTGAACAGAGACCAGTCTCAGCTGGAAAGTGAGAAGTTGGAGATGACATCCTGGGGCCAGAGAGGAAACGAGCAGCGGTAATGAGAGAGGGGGAGGCTGCTGTCTGTGCTGTTTGTGGGGCAACGTGCTGAGAGACGGACTGACACCTGGACAGACAGAAAGGCGAAAGGGAAGTGACTTTCATTGCTGCAGTGCAGCTTCTGGCTGCTGCCCACCATACCATGGCCATGGCCCTTCCCACCACATTCTCTCCAGTTACAGGATAAAGGACCTACCTGATGACAGAAGACTCCCACTGCTGCCACTGATAATTTTGCCTTTACTCCCCATGTTGGCCAGCTTTGAGGTCTTGAGCGTTCCAGTTTCGGTCAGGTCAATCGCAATCTCACTCAGGCTTCTTGCAGCATGAATCTTGGACTGAACACAGACACACGAGTTAGTAATGATCCAGTGCTTCTTTAAAGCTCATAGAATGAAAAAGTCCTTTTGCTGTGGCAGGAAACAGGCCTCCACAGCAAACTTGGATTATTTTACAAGAATAGAAGCAATCTGGCATGGTATTCACCGCGGCACTTTTTACATTCTTAAGTGGGTACAATTCTGGCACCGCTTCCTGTTCTTTGTTATTTTCCCTGCTTTGCCATGCACATTTTTCCCTCTTAGAAAAACTATGTATGGAGTCGCTGTGTTACCACATACAATAAGAAACCTTCAGAAATGCCAACATAATAAACTCCAAAGCCTAAAAGGCTAAAGACCATCTCTAGCATCTAAAGGAAGCCAGAAAGGGCCTTTCCAAATCTGCAATGAGCTTTGGACCAAGACACAGTGAGGACATGGCTTAAATGGCCTGTCATGAGAAGCCAGAAGAAAATACTGGCAGGGAAACATATTCAGGTTATGGTCCAGAGGGACTGTGACGGACCTTTTCAAAGCATTAACACTACTCCAGTAAGAAACAACAGCCAGCCCCAGCTCAGTAACTGGCCACGCTAGGGCAAGGAGTCACCCACTGTACACCACCAAGTGTCAAAAATCTAGGCACCTCCAGGAGAAAGTAAATGTGCATGCTGTGTAAACCTATAGAACAGAACAGAGCAGAGTGTTTCAGCTGGAAGGGACCTCATCGTCTAGTTGTCCTCCTACCTTAGAAGGGAACGACTTGACTACCTAAGACATCATCCTTTCTCCATTGGCTCTGGAAGGCTTTGGGACAACAAGATGCCCAGAAATTTCAGGTGAGAAGCCCCAGGACTTTCTCTTCTTTGAGCAGTGAACTCAGTTGTGGCTATGCCCACAAAGCCAACAAAGGCAGAAGACGTCCAGGGCAAGGGGGTTAGTGGCACTGAGCAATGAACTGAGCACGGCAGCTGCTTGCAGGACTGGGCTCACTCGGTCCTAGTGGCTGCCTTGCCCCTGCAACACAAGCCCCACTGTTAGTAGCTCACCATCTGTCTCCAGTCCATTCTCTTGCCAGCCTCCAGCAGGTGCTTAACATGAACAAGAGGATCAAGAACATCGACCAGATTTGCTGGGGATGGCCCTTCCCTTACATCCCTAGCACTACCAGGAATAAGAACCCTACATACGGATTTTTTCAGTCCTTTTTCTGACCAGTACAGCCTTAGGAACACCTTAAAATAGCAACGGCCATATCAGAAGAACCCCAAAGCCTCTCTAGTCCTCTGTCTCATTTCTGACTGGGGTCATCTCCAACCACTTCAGAAAAAAATAGAAGAAAACTTTTCATTAAGCTATTGTGGAATAATCTCTCCACATGGAAAATTTCCTCCTGCCTTTTCTGAACTAATGCTTATGCTCTGAGCTCTGTTTTATGTATCGGTGGTTGAATTCACTTCAGGTAACATGCCATGCTAACAAGGAGGAAACCGACAACGAGGAAGAAGATCACCATCTGTAACACGGCACACAAAGATGACTGCTATTTCATCTCCAACCTGGAAATTGGCTTCTTGCTCACTGACCCTTGTGTGAGCTCCTCAGTCACGGACGGAGGGAGCTTGGAGCTCATCCCATCGCCCAAATCTCACAAGCCCCGTGCTGCTGAGCTTCCATTAGCCCGGCCTTGCAGGGACACTGACCTGCAATTTCTATTTGCCAGAACTCCGAAAGTTGTTGGGACATTGTGCCGAGGCTCTCCAGCAACACAAAGACACTTGTTCAAGAGGATGGTGAAGCCTCAGTTCACCTGAGCATTCACCTCTGCACCTCCTCAAGGCTAGAAGAGACTCTCAGCCCTAGTCATACACTTCAGGTGATGGGCACATCATTACAGTGCTAACAAATCAGAAGCTGATTGACATCCACGTACCAGGCTGTGATCTGTTCCCACTGGAACTAACACAAGATGGGACTACAAGGAACGCTTGCCATGACGGGATTTTCAGTGTTACTTCACATTCTCAGGAAGCAGAAATCATTTTAACAAGAACTAAGGCTGAATTGATGGCTGAATGCTCACCACACTGAGCTCTGTTACTGATTTGCTGTGGGCTTTTGGGTAAGACATTTAAGGTTAAGTTCTTAGCGATCCTCTGCCTCTGATTGCACATCAGTGAAATAATAAGGGAAGTAAAATGTCTCCCTGTTGCACATTGTATTTTTAAGATTAATTTAAGATTGCAAATGAAGATAGTACTGGGAGAACCTTACACTGAAAACACCCTCAGAAGTATTATCATAATTTAATGTTCTTGGGTATTCCTAGGCTCCATCGTTACCATTCAGAGGTACCCAAATGCCTCACAAGCTTATTTCCACAACAACCCCAAGAACAGGGTGTGTGCACTCACTCACTTCAGTGCAGAGGCTGAACGACCTGCCACGACGTTAGCGCAGATCAGGCAACCAGTGCTGACCTTCTAAAACTAATGATACAATCAGTTAGACACCTCTTACTTCCAGCAGCTCCTCCCCAAAATCAGCCTCAGGAGAAGGACAGCACTCTTTTACCTTCTTGGATCTGACATTTATAGTCAGAAACAAGGGCTGTGAAATATGTTCTCCAAATAGCTCTGGAAGGTTAATTCTAGGTGAAGAGGAAAGTCACTGCTTTTATCCAATGAGATTTCCTGCTACTGGAGTCTTGATAAGGAGGCTGAGCATGAACTGGTGTCTTGCTGCAATGCCAGATCTTTGGAGGTAACGAGTCTTCAGACTGCTGCTGTCCTGGTGATTTATCCCCTGCAGGTGTATATATGTGTATGACCCTACATATATGGTTATGTACACCTTGTATCACCCCAGGAACAGCCATGTGGATCAAACCCAGTATCTGCCTAACCCCCTATACTGAGTCCTTGCAGCTGATGACTAGGAGAGGTACAAACCTCAAGCCCGCACAGACAGATCCCACCCTCCCATTCTGTGAGGCAGTGGTTTCCCTGTGTTTGTAGGGTAGTTACAGGGAGAAGCACTGTAGTTTATTTCCACTCATATTCGGACTACAAATTAGGGCTCACTCTGGCCCTACCTGTTTGACTAGGTACCAGCTAAAATGTTGAGTGAAGGCAACGCAGCTGGATGTTGCTGTGGTCCTGGCCAGCACGCCAAGACAGCAGTGGCTGGAAGTGTGCCCTACATAGGGCAAAGGAAAAAAGGATGTAAGACCAAAGCCTGGCATCCCTGGAGCCAGGAGAGAGGAAAAACCAACCAGAAGAGAGCAGATGTGGTAGCAGACACTGGGTTTGATCAGCAGGGCAGAGTGCATCCCACAGAGGGCACAATATAAACCTGCTGAAGCTACAGGAGAAGGTTTTAGACCCGACTGCAGTCGTGCTAATGGTGCCCTGCACTAAACAGTGGGGATGGAGCATCTCCTGAAAGAAATGGGGTTAATTTTCCATGCTGCTCAATCCCTGATGCCTCTGCTGCCTACAGCAATGCCAATCAGCGTCGGGTGGTCTTGTGCTTTGGACAGCCACTCATCAACAGCAGGAATCAGACCAACAACTCATTTCATACAGGCCACTGAACAGCAGCCAGCGTGAGGCCTGGGCTAGACTCCGTCCTGACAGCACAATAGTGGAGAGCTAGATTACATCCCATTAGCACTCCCTTGGGCTCTGCAGTACCTCCAGGCTCAAAAATTGTAAAGCACTTAGCGCAGACCTGCCAAGTCTCATTTACATGGAGGGAGGCCGGCTCATTCATGAGTCATTTCAAAGCATGGGGCCAAACTGATCCCCAGTGCTGTTCTGACAGGGTCAGAGGGTGAAGAAAAATCCATCAGTGAAAAGCAAGAGTAGATGGACACCAGGGATGAATTTATCCCTCTTGCTTGCAGTGATGGGGCTTTGCTGCAGGTGATTTTTTAGAAACCCCTGGCCTATTTACTACCGGTTCATTCAGCCAAAAAACCTTGCGCTTGGAGGAATATGCTGTTGGAAATTCCCACAAAAGGGGACTTCTCAAGGCTTCTAGGCCAAGCACTTGATTGACTCGGTGCAGTCAACAGAGCAAAGACGTGCCTCGAAGTCCTGCTGCATCTGTCTCCTGAAAAAAAGGGAAGCTGACAGGAGTTCTGCACGCTGACGTGTTCACTTGGAAAGCTGGGGATCTTTTCAGTCTCCACGTTACGCTTCAGTTGTGGGGAGAGACAGACCAGCGGGGAGCGAGACGCTGGGAACTCAGCGAGCTGGCAGGAGTTCAACACAGAGTAAGGCTGCAAAGAAGGCTGGGATCTCACTTCCTTGCAAAAGGGTCAAAATCTAGGCAAAGCTGATTTTATTTCTTTTTAAAATCAAATGAAGGGGATTTTCCAGTGGAGCTGTGCACAAGGTCCAGATCCAACTGGTGCACAGCTATGTGAGGAGTACGGAGTTCAAGCTTGCTTTATCACCATGTCATATCTCCTGCCATCTTATCTACATCACTGGAGTGAAGGCTCCGTTGCAGTGAGCTCCAGCAAGCTGCTCCTTCTAAGTCTGTTGTTATTTTTCTTTCTTTTGTCAAAATGATATGAAATGCCAAGTTCGAACATGAAAGGAGGGGATATCTAAGTTTTGCTTTGAAGTGGGGGATTCAGCTGAAGTGGGGACTGAGATTTAAGGGGATGAGAACCCATGCGGCCCGAAACTCAAATAAATGTTTGTCTAAGCCCTTGATAGCTGAAATGAAGACCTTTCACAACGCCCCACTGGAGTATGTTTTACTGGTTTTCAAAGGCAAAGCGCACATGAGTACAGTGTCCTGAAGTGACCCATCACACGAACTGATCAACTAAAATTGATGGGTCTATCAATCTGATGGTGTCACGTCAAAGACGAGCACAACAAACTAAAATACCAGCTCACCTAAGAGAAAGGGGCACAAATATTTGCACGCCCTAACTTCAAAGCCTCAGCGTGACTACTGGGGTTATTGTGACAAAGCGCACTGACAGGGTCACAGCCGTGACAGGCTGACGAACGAGGGCTGGTGGGTGGTGCTGTCTGCAGGAGTGTGAGAGAGGGGAGATCAGACTGAAACACAATCTGCCAGTGACAAAAGAAGCCACCAAAGGGAAGTCCTGGGCATCTAAGAGACCCAGTTTCTTACCAAAGAAATGCGAGGAGAAGCGAATCTCCTTTTGTTTGTTGGTTGCTTGTGACCTAAATACCTTGCAGCTAGATCAGCAAATCCACCTGGCTAAAAGTAAAGAAAATAAACTTCTGTTTATTTGCTGAGCTGTTTTTGTTGAGAGCAAAACAGAGGGGGCTATGCATTGCCCTGGTGTTGCTGAGCAGAGGAGGGGGACAGGAAACCCTTAGCTGGTATCGGGTGAGCGTGCAGTTCTGTCCGTATTCACGGCTGGCACTTGGGCAGGGGTGGGACGTGAGCTACGCCCCTTAATTCAGTACAGCCCACAGCAACTAAGATGAATCCTAGTTTTTTGCATTAGATCAGACATGGCCAAAGTGAGCGTAACCATGTGTTCTGCCCGAGGCGTTCGAAAGTCCTGCCCACTCTACAATAAAGTCACAGAGATCACGATGGGAAAAGCAGTATCAGAAGGGTTTAGAGTGAGCATCAGCACACTGATGGCCCTTTACATCATTCCAGCAAGCCAATCCAATTCATTTACCTGGCAGAAAAATAATGCAGCTAAGAAAAACAGGAAAAATAAATATTTTTCTGCCAGTTTAGTGGGCTGAACTAGCTCATGAAGGGACCTGATAGGGCCAGGGGTTGTGCAAGGGAGGGAGCAGCCCCTGCCTGAAAATGCAGGCAGTGCTTTCAGCAATAGCAAGACGTTAAGATTGTTTCAGCCATTTGGAGGACTATCTCCCTGCATATTCCTGCTATCTCACCAGATGGGGGGCAATACAGGTAGCCATATAAGAAGGTACCCGCTCAATACAGACTCTGTCTTCTCCATAAAGTTTTACACCAGCGTGCTCATATGGAGAGGGATGTCTGCATGAGAAGTCTCTTCTGTCTCAAAGCGATTTCAAAGTGATCAAAGCTATCTCCTGCTGCTCTGGGTATGCCTAAAATTACTGTTAGTGAAATGAAGTAGAGGGAGAACACACACTCCTCTGGTTTCAAGGTGGTTACTTTTCTGTACTGAGTGGCCCTTTGTGCAGCACCAGATCGAGACAGTTCCGTGTAAGGCCCAGCTGCCAGCATCCTGCCCCCCTCCTTCTGAGATTCTGTGTGGAGAGAGAAGTAACATCCCTACCCCTCATTTCTAGGAAAATACGTTAGTAAAAAGCAAGGGACAGGACGAAGGATTCAGAAACAGGTGTAGAGCGTGACGCTACTTTGAATTCAGTTACTGGAAGTTGCCGTAACTTTAAGACAGAGTTCAAGAACCAGAAGACGTGGAAACAGTCCAGTTCGGGACACGACCCTATCTGCTTGCAAACTTTGGCTCCTCCAATTCGATCACAGTTGAGTACAACCTTTCCCTCAATCCCCGCTCCCATAGACATGAATTTGATACACATTCCCTCAACCTGGCCAAAGCCAGCAGATATTCTGAGTCAATTTGCCTTTTTTTGATCTCAGGTTGAAAGGGAGGGCAGGAAAGGAGCCACCATCTGGACTTGACCTTGCTGGGACTGTGGGGAGTGAGAATGGTTCATCCACCGCAACAGGCACTTCCCACCTCCAACATGCTTACCTTGCTTTGCTTTCTGTCCAGGTAGAACTGATGTTGACTAATGGCCATAGCCCAGATAGACTTTATTAGTGCTGGACAGGCGTACCACGTATGCACGGCGATGCCACTATGCCCAAAAGTCCTCCTGGTCACAGATGCCCTGGAGAGGAGAAAAGAATGAACTGGGGTCACACCAAGGTTTCCTCGGACTGTTTTCTGTGGCAGAACCTATCACAGAGCTCATAGTAAAAGCTACTGTCTTTACTGTGCACACCCTTGTGCTAGTGGGAGAAAATGCTTAGAGAACAGCAATAAATAGCTAATAAAGCCAGGAGAGCATTTACTTTAGCTAACTCCTCAAGTTAGCAATCTGCAGGGGACTAACAGTAAAAGATCATCCAGTTTGTCCAGTTCTGACTGTATTCCTGGGTTTGGCTGAGCTGATGCTGACCTGCTGCGTGTCTGAGGGAAGTCACCAATGCCAAAGCATGTGTGCATCCTCTGTGTCTCATCACATGCCGACACACCTGAGGCCAAGTCCTCACATCCTCCACTACTTCTGGCTTTGGATGGTGGCTCTCAAATATTAGGACACAGGTGACAAATAACGATCCACAGGATCAATGGCTGCTTTACAGAACGTGCGAGAAACTCTTCAGGTACCTTGATTTCCCCACTTGTAAACAGATGTAGGAGGACCTGCCATGTGGCATGGGAAAGGGGAGTTGTGAGGCTCAGAGAGGGCTGCCTAGTGCCCTGGAGAGAAGAATGTTTCTCAGTGATTAGCTGAGTGAATACAAAACCAGGAAAAATAAGAACTAAATGTTTCCTCTCTGGGACTCACAATTCTCCTCAAATATTAGCAAAAAACACAGGTTAGGTTTCCCCATGCTTTCACAACTGTACAACCCTGCTTGGTTATTCCTCCCCCCCCCCCCCCCCCACCACCAACCCCCACCACCACACCCCCCACCCCCCCACCAACCCTGGCGGTCGCCGCGGTCTCTGCACACC
>Ga0181612_113342_pt1 | contig 10534 bp, 5 predicted proteins | sample HoacroProtozoa21_FD_119630 | JGI IMG/M metagenome (GOLD analysis project Ga0181612, IMG submission 119630) | Hoatzin crop microbial communities from Cojedes, Venezuel. Combined Assembly of Gp0051906, Gp0051904, Gp0051908
AAAAAAAAAAAAACAAAAAGGAAGAAAAAAAATTCAAAAAAAAAAAAAAAATAAAAAAAAAAAAGAGAGGAAAAAAAGAGAAGAAAAAAACCAAGCAAGTTTCGCACTTCTGCCAGGATCATGAATGAAAGCAAAAGCGCACATGCTTACGAGGACTGTTCATGTTTCAGGTGCTCTTTCCTTTTCAGATCCAACACGCACACAAAAAGGTGACTACCGTTTTGTGGCATGGTCTATCCAAACACTAGCTTCTCTGTTCAGTCCCTACATTAATGCTCCGTAATGAGATAATGGTACCTTTTTTTTTTTAATTGTTGTTATAAACCTTCATCTTTTCATAAATGCTGCTACCTTTTTCTCATCAGTTTTGTTGGTTGAAAAAGACATTCAACGTTTAAATGTGAAGCAGAGACTGAAAATGCCATATAGGGTTTGTTGGGAGCTTGATTGGCTGAAATTGCACAGACTTCTCCGGAGTAAGCTGTAAATAAATGTAAGGTTGATGTTACAGAGCAAGCCAGAGGCTTGAGGGTGTGTGAATGGGTGTGTGCATGTGCTTGGGTGCGTGTGTGTGTATGGAGGTGTGTCCGCCACGAGACTATAGGTGAACTGTCCTGCCTTTTCATTAGGGATGAGCCTGAACAAGTCCCCTAAGCCAGACGCCCCGGGGAAGAGTCAGGTCAGCCGCAGACCTCAGCTTAGCGCCTTGGGCTCGTCTCTGATTTTGATATGCCATGCTGGTATACTGGGGGATCAAAACCTCTGCACCCGTACAGGAAAAATACGCGGATACTGCAGTCGCTAGTAAGAAGCCGAGTCGGTTGTGTAGCTGTAGCATTGTGGCACGGCGTGTGGCCTTTGGGGATGCCCGTTTCTTGGAGATCGGTTTGTCTCGCGTGCAAATAAGGCTGAGGCTGAAATTAAGTGGACAATTTCGGCCGTGTTTACGCTGTAGAAATCTTACCCTCCTTGTCAGCATACACTACAGCCCACGTTTATAACAGGATTTTCTTCCTGTAGATGGGAAACAGGCTGATGTGTGCCTCAGATTAATTTTTCTGATTTTTGTCTGCATGTCCCTGCCCTTCCAGCGTTTTATGTGGAGTATTTGCTCTGTCCTTGAATGTGGGAGATGCCTCCTGTGATAGGAGCGAGCCGTGCCGTGCCGCTCTCCTCCCTCCGTTACTCAGTAACTTGCCCTGGCGTGGTCCCATCCCTCCAGTAAGGACATGGTAAAAGTGATCCTGAGAGCAGGCTGCAGGAGCAATCCTGTCCTCCCCCATCTACAGCATGAAGATGGATGCTTCTTTAAGTTGGGAAGGCATAGTTTGAAATGATTTTTCAATATATTTTGTCCGTGTAGATGCTTAGCTGAAGGTTGCAGATCTTCGAGAGGTTCCATTTAAAAATGGGGCAAAACACCAAAGAAATAGTTCTTTGGATGTGATCTGGAAATGTTACACAACCATTCGGCTACAAACAGGAGCAGTTTCTCAACTTGCATTGAAATTCTCCTGCTTTAAAAGTAGAGATCAGTTGTACTAAAACCTTCTGAATTGGCTTATAAGGGGACGTTGCAATGTCGTTGGGAAACGGGAGGAGGGTGTGCGTAACTCCAGGTCTCCTCCCCGCAGCACAGACCGCACAGCTGTGTTCTTGTAGCCCTTTAACATCAGCGGTAACTGCTGCGTGACCACCGCCCCCTGATCACAGCTTACAACCTTGCAAAAGAGTTTTGGGGAAGTTTTTTCAGCTGTTACTGGGAAGCACCAGGCCCGCGCTGCGGAGTGGAGCTTGTAAAGTAGCTGAGACCTCTGCGTCTGAATTTCTGCTTCAGACTGACGGCCTGAGAGAGCAGGAGCACACAGACTGCTGCAAGCTGCCTTAGTACCACCTGTACGTCTGCCTGAGGGTGAGGAAATTGTCCCTGAGGTTGGACAGTCCACAGTCTCTTCTCTGATTTTGTTTTGATTTTGTTTTGTTGTTCCCTCCCCTCTTTATAAACCTCCAGCAATTGGGTAATGGTGACCCAGAACCTAAAATTATGAGAAGCACAACTAGTTTCTGTCATTGAACGTTGGTTCTAGCTGCAGCAATGGCAGGAGCACTTGGGAGTTAAACCAGCTGCTCAACTTATTTTATTTTTTTTTTTTTTTAAATGAGGTTTATCTTGTTGTGTTGGCGCTCCACTTTGGCATCTCTACAGCCTTTTACTTTCAAAGCGTTGGAAATGCACAGAAGTTTCCTGGGTCTCAGAGCTGAAGCCCCCACATGCAGCAGTTCTGCTGATGTCCTTGCTTCCTCTCTAGTCGATCAAGCCAGTGCGTTAACAGTGGTTTTGTGGGGGCAAAGACACCCCAAGTGGCTTAGCCCCTAAGTACCTGCTGACAGGTTTGGATTTCCCAGTGTAGCTGTGTGCTCTGGGTGGGATTAGGCCCTGCGGTTTGCCTTCATTTTTGTTGAGGAGAGGCAGGGAGGCAGGACGTGGTCTTCCAAAACGAGACCTGCAGGTTGGGTTCCTTCACCACGTTTGCAGGAGCACCGAAGGGATTCGGGTGCCAAAGAGCATGAGCACCTAAATCACTTGGGTACTTCTGGAACTGCGCGTAACCCATCGCTTGTTATCATCCCAGGCAAAGGACGTGAGTTTTTGCAAGAGCTGAGCTCCCAGTAACCCCACAGGAGGAAACGGGGCTGTTGAACCCACAGCACTTCTGAAAAGTCACGTTAGTCTGGTCTCACAGCCAGACCTGAGGCTTCTCTTCCCCATGAATCCTGTGCTTGCAGAGCCCTACCTGTGCAGCTTTTGTCTCAGGCTGCGGAGCTGCCCCATCCCCAAAACAGCAGGTTACGGTGAGGATTTGAAGTCTGCTTCAGTGATTTCCATGAGCTGCTGCGGTTGCCTGTGGCTGCCCCGTCCCTGCGAGCCGACCGGCCCTCGCACAGCCACGGCCATGGTGTTGGAAGCCAGCAGCGCGGAGGTGCCTTTCGAGTCCCTCCCTGGTCCTTTGGCTCGTGCTTAGGCAGGGGTGAGGTGCGAGGAGAAAGGCAGAAGGTGTGAGATGCACACGCCTGCCTGGGCCGAACCCAGCGTTCGCCTCCCGCCGTCAGCACAGGCGCCCTGGCGCCCCGTGGAAATAGCGGTGAGGACTGAAAAAAACACCTCACCAGCGCGTGCTGCTTTGCAGAGAGGTTTGCTGAAGCTGGTTGGTTCGCTGAAAAGCCTGTCCCCAGTTGATTATCACTTAAATTGAAACCCAAGGCAAAAAAGAGAGAGACATTGACCATGCTCCCTGCAAAACTGTATCTCGCTAGGTGAAACAACCCAAGAGAATAGCGCAAAAGTTTTGGAAATTTAACTGAAATCTTCAGTTTCCCAGCACGGAGCTGGCTTGAGTTCAGGGTGCAGATGCCTCCGCAGCCAGCGTTTCCAGGAAACGCGCTCCGCGCTTGCACATCCCGCCTGCCGCTGCCCCGCGCCTGCCCCTGTCCGTTGGGTTCACACCCCTGGCTGCAATCCCAGTACGCGGTCTGTGACTCTCGGGGGTCCGGGAGGGGAAGGGGCTCATCTTGCAGATATTTATATTGTATAGAGCAGCTTATTTCTACAAGAAGAAAAAAAAAAAGCAATTTTTAAACTCCAGCAAAGTATACAGTAGTTTCAGTTCTGGTTTTTGTGACCTTTTTCAGGGATCATTTCAGTGCATTTCTGTATAAAAAAAAAAGGAAAAAAGGATTTTGAAGTATATAAAAAAATGCGTCTTCTGTACATAGGCAAACTCAAGAATCTTCTCTTCAAACACTGTTTCTTGTAGAAACATGTTGAAATTTTTTTGCTGATTTCTTTGTACTTCAAGAGCATGTAAATAATTTATGAAAAGTGACTATTGTAATTTGGAGTTCTTTTTAAACAGATTCCAGCTCGAAATCATGCCGAGGAGATGGGGAGGAAGAAGGATTAAGTATAGCAAAGGAGCTGGTGGCATTTACAGCTTGTGTCAAGCTTTGTACAATGTAAATTCTGTATAAATATGGTTTTTTGTCAAATAAATAGATAGAATTAGAAGCATTAAGAAACTGAAGAAAAAAAATTGCCAAGTCAAGGCTTTCTCTCCCCCCCCCCCCTCCCAAGTCTGAAACCTAATGTGCAAAATCTATTTATTTCAAGCGAGGAAATGTGTACAGTCTAATAGACAACCTAAAATGTATTTAAGCGAGTTTGCAACTGGATTTTTTTCAATTTAATATTTGTTTTGTTTTGATGAGTTTCCTCCTTAATTGCCACTGTAGTATTTGTCCAAGTGAAGAGAAACGCGTCGTAACGGACACTTTAAAACAAATGGGCGGTTGTGAAAGCCAAACGGAAGAACACCCGGCTCCCAATCCTTGCAGTTTTCTGGTTCTGTAAACAGGTTGTTTTAATTCACAGTGTGAAAATAAAGGGCCTCCTTTAAAAGGAGGCGGACAAAATGGTTTGCAATAAATAAAAAAAAAAAAATCTTATTTTTTTTTTAAGTTCCGTAAAAAAAGCAACTCTGCTTTGAAGATTTAGGATTTCTGCTTTTTCTTTTGTTAAGCAAATTTCTAAATTTAGGGATGTTTTGTGCATATAGATCTGTCACCAGTATGTATCTTGTTTTGAAGAAAGTGTTTTTGTTGTGGATGTGTCATGCTGTATATATTTGTTCATATTTTTGTGAATTGAATACTATGTACCATTGTATTATAGTAACTTTTATAAAGCAAACCATAAATATACTGACTTTTCTTACAGAAAAATTATGTTGTGCTTAATGTATAGCCAGGGCAGCTTTTTGCCCTTGGACCCGTGCTGGGAACTGTGAGAGCTCAAGGAACCAGGTCCAGAAAAAGAACATTCCAACGAACAGATTTTCAGCAAAGTTTACTGAAAATACTAATTCTGGTGAGCAGGAGGTGACTAAGCAACATTATATTGCATGAGAGAAATGTGTGAGCGATTTAATTTTGTAAACTTCAAGAAAATTTTCTCAGTATTAAAAATCCTTCCAACCTGTAAGAGCTGAAGCCCAGCCGGGCGCTGGCCCCGCTGCCACAGTGCCAGGTGGCCCCAGCCCGTCCGACCTCTGCCTGGCAGGGGGGTCCCTGTTCCTGCCGCCTCTGCCCTGGATTTTTCTGAGTTTACATCTTTTTTGATTTTTTTTTTTTTTAACTTTATGGAGGCGAAAGCCCTTCACCTGCGCAGCAAGGCGTTAGTGTTGCTGGTTTGGGTGGTGCCGTAAGGCTGTTGGGGCCAGAGGCCCTCTGGTTTTTCTTTCTTTTAAATCATTTTATTCCAGTCTGAAGCGAGTTGTTACCTGTGCGTTATGGGAGGGGGAAGCCCTCTGACGTGAGCCAAAAGCACAGCCTGGAGCCAGCCCTGTGGCCCCCACCCTCCCTCGCTGGGGGCTGCGGCTGTGGATGTGGCGGTGGCCAAAGCGGCTTCTCCGAGCTTTAGAAAGACGGATGGAGCGGCTGGTGGAGGAGCAGATGGAAGAGACGGGAGAGAGCCTGGGCTGTGGGCGATGTCCCAGCTCGGTCCTCGGCCTCCCCAGCTGAGTGGGGCGGCTGACGGGAGGGGGATGCAGCACAGCCAAGCCTCTCAGGGCTCAGCTGGGGTGGGGGCTCGGGCTGGTGGAAGGACTCGTGTCCGAGGAGCCCGTCCCGAGCCAAGCGCTTGGCAGGGGCTTCGACCGCTCGGGGTTTGCACAGCTTCGATGCTGGGAAACACGGGGAGCAGCGGTGGGCGCGCCGGGGCTGTGGAGGGTGGACGTGCAGCAGTGGGGAGACCTGCAGGCACTGGAGACCCCGAGATGGTCTTCAGCAGTTGTGTGCTGAGGTCTGCGGACTCCTCGGGGAGCGTTCGACCCACAGCCACAGCAAACGCGGGGTACAGGAGCTCCAGCCCCGACACGTTAACTCGCCAGGCACTCGAGCTGTGACAGAAAAGGGCTTTATTGTGTCGGTGGGGAAAGTCCCCTTGCCAAGGACAGTGACAACACCAGAGCGATGCCCAGAGGGGACTTGGCACACGCAGCTGGGATCCGAGCCAAGGAATCACTGCCAACGCCGGCAATTACTTCTTGAAACACGGGAGAAACCCCAAGCCTTTGTTAATTCGGGAATTTACAGGTATTAGAGCAAGACTGCATTGCCTTGGGAAGGCTGAAATATGTAAATGCGATTAAGTCTCACTCCAGAATGTTGTAGCTGCCCTAAAACCACGTGTTTAATCTCAGCAAATTCAAATTCAAGATTGAGTCGAAAAGCAATTAAAATAACATCTTACAAAATGAGACACGCAGAGAGGCAAACGCCTCCATGCTTTCCTCTCCCAGCCTCCCGTGTAGCTGAATTAACAGAAAACTTTGGACAGACTAAATTTAAGCGCTCCCAGTCGTTTCTTCCATCTTCCTCCATCGCTGCGTGTCTTTGGCACGTACCCTAAATCTGCCCTTTGTTAAGAATTTGGTGGTTTGGATCAGATTAAACTGCTTTTTGAGAGGTTGTTCGCTATTTCCCACGCTCCCGCTCCCAAGAAGTCAGCGGAGGGCAGCGCCGGGGCGGGGTCGGGATGGGCGTTGAGTCCTTTCACATCTCCAACTTGGCAGTGGCTTCCCTGGGTTTATGACACTTAGGTCTGGGCTATTTACCAAAACATCGGCCACTTCCCGGTTCATTTGTGAATCAGCTCGTTGGGGGTGAGGGCGGCGTTTTGTGCCGTCCTCTAGATGCGCTTGGTCTCCCCGTTGGGCTGCAGGACGGTCAGGTTTCCTCTTGCGTCTTGATCTTTTTCTATTGCTTCAAACAGAGACTTGAAGTTCCCGGCGCCGAAGCCCTGCGGAGACGACAGCGTTAGAGGCCGCGGGGATGGGCAGCGGGCTCGGCAGCTCGGCAGCGGCCGGGAAGGAGCAGCACCGAGAGCTGGCTGGGTGACGGTGCGTGGTGACCCTGAGGTCTCAAAGCCAAGATCATCGCGAAATCCTCAAACCAACCTGGTGGTTATGCCGCTGGATGACCTCCAAAAAGACCGTGGGTCTGTCTTGAACTGGCTTGGTGAAGATCTGGAGCAAGTAGCCTTTCTCATCAAAATCCACCAGGATTTTCAGTTCCTGGAGAAAAGAAACAGGGCGACAGCTTGGAGGCCCACAGAGGAGCAAGGGGATTCCGCTGCATCACCCTCATCCCTGCAGAACACTCCGGAGAGCTGGTCCGGCCCCGGGCAAACCTGTTCCCTCTCAGACCGGTCTGACTCACCTCCAGCTTGTCAATGTTCTCCTTCACTTTGATTTTGGCAGTTTTCAGCCTTTCCCGCAGGATCTGGTAGTAGCTGGACGGCACTTCCATGAACTGCATGCCCCGCTGCTTGAGGTTGGTGATCTGCAAGGCAGGGCAGACCCCGGCGTGGGTTGGGCTTGGGGTTCGTTTGTGGAGCAGTTTGTGCCAGGAGGGTGGCCCAGGATGGATGGCGTCAGGAGGCAGAGTGATGCGTGCCCATGACATTGGCCAACCTCGTGCATGGGGACCTCTCCCACCCTCTCTCTTTGGGCACCAGGAATGGGAGGGCCCAAGATGCCCTCACTAGGCAACGCAGAGAGCTGGCCACTGTGCGAGGATGCTTCATCCCAGCCTGAACCCCGATAATTCTGGAGGCCCTTTGGTCTGGAGAAGGGTCCACAACCAAGAGGGGTCCAAAACCAAGCGCTCAAGGGCAGCTGGGCTCAGTCCAGACCAGCACCTGCCTCAGGTGAAGGTGGGTGATGTTCTGTGGTGGCTCAGCCCAGCAGCACGGGCTGCCCGAGCTCCCCACCAGCCACCCCCTAAGGACAGCATGTGGCCATTGGGGTCCCTGGAGAGCCCAATCGCTTCAAGCTGGAGGGACGGGCATCTGCCAGCAGCTCGCAGGCGCAGGCAGGTCCCTTTCCAGCAACTCATTGGGTGGTTAATGCTGGTTGTAAGACAGCCTGCCCATGCCCTCGTACCCCGGTGGGGGTCATCATCCCCCACCGCCCCGTGACGAGGACGGTGCCCAGCGGGACAGGGCAGAGGCGGAGCGGTGCCGGGCAGGGAGCTGCCCGGGGCTGCACTCACTGCCGAGATGATGTCGGAGGTGTTGAGCGCAATGTGCTGGACTCCGGCCCCTCCGTAGTAGTCAACATATTCCTACAGGGAAAAAATGTCACCGCGTTAGTGACGGCACAGACACAGCGTGCAAAGGGCTGGGCGTGGCTTAAAAACATGAAAGCAAAATCAGCTCAGGGACACCGCGAAATGAAAAAAACACATTATTGGTGAGATCGGGGGTAAACCGGCTCTGTCCCAGCAGTTGACCCGAGCAGAGCCAGGGCTGCTTTCCAGCAGCCACCTTAGCACAGCACATCTGCACCAGCTGCGAATCACTGACCCCTCGGTCCCTTTTCCTTCACCAAAGCCCTGCTCGAGGCGGTGGCTGCCTGATGGACCAACCACCGGCATCCACTCACCTGAATCTGGGATTTCTTCTTGCCAAGCGCCGGCTCGTTGATGGGCATCTTTATGGTCTCTTCGTAGTTGGTGACCACGATGGAGCGCAGGGCGCTGAACTCGGTGTGCAGCTGCTTGTCGTCCACTGACCAGAAGCGGTGGAAGAGCAGGTTCTTCTGGTACCTGCCCAGGCCACAAAGTGCACGATCAGGTCCCTTGCTCCATCCCCGCACTAATGAAGCTCAGCTCTGGCTTAATTAGCCTCAGCCACCACCATCGGAAGCAGTGAGACCAGCAGAGCATTGCTGCTGCTCCATCCCACCTTGGGCCAGCCCTCCCCACTCTTACCAGTCTGCCACTGGGACCATCTGGAGGTCGGGCTGGTTGCCCACGACGTGGTCGACGAAGCTGAGCCTGGCGCTCGGTCTGCGGAGGGAAGCCAGGAGCGGCTCTCAGCTGGGCTCAGGGGCTCCCCACAGCGTGGGGGGCTCTGGGGCGAGGCAATGGGGACCTGTCCGGCTCCTCAGTGGGACATCCCACCAGCACATGGTGGCAAAGAGCCGGGCAGGACTCTCTGCAGAGCACTCACAGCTTCGGCAGCAGGGGATCCCTGAAGAGGGGTGGGTGGTACCCGGGTAGGAAGAGGCCCTTGTAGTTGAGCTTTTCTATTAAGGTGTGGGTGGTGTCACCATACTGTGAGAGGGGGGAAGCGGTTGCATGGTGACCCCATTTTTCGGGGGGCCTCCTGGGTCCAGCTTGCTCCTGTGGACCCCACTCCGGCGTGGGGGCTGAGCCTCCACGGCTGCCCTGCCGCTTACCGTCTGGATCACCGCGAACTTCACCTTCCCGAATTTGTCCTCCTCCACCCAGGGCTCCTTCACCACCTTGGCTCCGCGCTCCTTGGCTTTCTGGGCAGAAGGACAGAGACCCCCTGCTGCCGCAGCTCCCCTGGGCCCTTCCCCACCACCCCTCGCCGTTTCAGGGTGCCATGCAGGAGGGAACGGAAGCGCTGCCTACCTGCACGATGAAGTCGCAGTCCTCCACTTCGAAGGCGATGTCCTTCACCCCATCACCGTGCTTCACCAGGTGCTCCCCCATCTCTGCCCAGAGCAAAACCAGCCGCAGGCATGAGCAGAGCTGCTTTGCTCCGCCGTGGCCGTTTCCCGCTCCGTCCCTCCCCGCGGCACCTACCCTCATTCCCCGGGTTGAGAGCGGACGACAGAACAAACACGATCTGGCGAGGAAGAGGAGGAGAGGTGAGGGACGGCGACGCGGCGGTGGGGCTGCAGCCCCAGCCCGGAGCAGAGGCGCCGCGGCTGCGCCATTGAACGGTGCATACGGGTTTCGGCAGCACCCGTGTGCCCGACACCGGCTCGTCTTCCCCCGGCGCCAGCCCCCTTACCTTGTCCTGCTTGATGGCGTGCGAGACCACCTCCCTGCTGCCGGTCTCCAGCCCCCGGTACGCCAGCTCCTCGAACCCCAGCTTGCTGCAGTAGTAGGATGCAGCCTGCGGGCAGGCGAGAGCCGACCCGGGGTGAAGCTGTGGTGCCGGCAGCCCCCGGTTCCCACAGGGCAGCACCAACCGCCCATGGGGAACGGCCACTGCGGCATGCGCGAGTCACGCGTGTGCACGTGTGTGCGCACGCAGGGAGCAGCTGAGCTCTTCTGCATCCCTCCAGCAGCCCAGGAGGAGGAAGCAGAGGCAAGAAAGGGCCCATGCTGGGGAAAAAAAACCCCAAATTCAGCAGGGAGCGCTGCCTCCGGAGCCCTGCCATGCTTGCTGCTGGCTGGGGGCAGGCAGGGAGCCAGGGAGCGGGGAGCGTGTCCGCCTGTCTCCCGCTCACCGCCCAGGTCGGGTGGGAAGCAGCTCGGGTTTGGAGCAGAAGGATTTTAAACTCGCCAGCAGCGAGCGATGGGGAGCTGCTACCACGAGGCCTTACGGCTGCGGGCCATGGCTCGAGTCGTGCGATCCCCGGTGCCCTCCTGTGCACACCCCCTTGCGCAAGGGTCCCCAAGGCCGCGCCAGTGTCGGGCGCCCCGCCCGGGGTGGGGG
>Ga0181612_126214_pt1 | contig 10534 bp, 7 predicted proteins | sample HoacroProtozoa21_FD_119630 | JGI IMG/M metagenome (GOLD analysis project Ga0181612, IMG submission 119630) | Hoatzin crop microbial communities from Cojedes, Venezuel. Combined Assembly of Gp0051906, Gp0051904, Gp0051908
CATAAATACCTAGTAACTGTGTCTCTTCGGTGCACACGTTTGGAGGAGAGATCCCCCGTGTGCCCGGCGCCGCAATAAAGAATACCTGCTTAATAGTCTGCTGACTATTGAGTCTTCAATTCCGGCTTTTCACGGCATCACATTTCAAAACAAAGGGATTCTTTAGAAAATGAACAGAATTATTTCATTTGGAGAAGGAATGAAGAGACTTATTATATTAAGACTCTTTCATAATTCAAGATCTGGGAAGAGAAACAAGCTAATTCCCTGATCTCTTTTATAGATTAATACCTACGATGGAACGAGCCATGCCCTGGCAGTGCACGTTTCCTCAGACTGACTACGGAGGAAGCCTAGCGTCACTCCAAGGCTGTCAGACACAGCCACATGTGTCCTGGGCTGGGCAATTCTCTGTTCCCAGGACCATAAACTCATGACAGACAGACAGATGGGCTTGCAGGTGTTAGGGAAGGGGGTTATTTTATGACAGTGTCATATTGACTCCTGGCCACATACAAGAGTCTGTCACTCTCCTGGTCTTGTTTTACCCCTGTTCGAGAGACACCTGCATACCACAGTTTCCCCATCCTGCACAGTTAAGCGACTTGAGAGCATTATCAAGATGCCTATGTATCAGCTGCCGTTCACCTTAAGAGCACCGAGCTCACAGCTAAGTAACTTGTCCTGGTGGTTTGTGTTTTTTGCGAACTTGTTACTTCAGTCTACACGGCTTATACATTCACCTCTGGGGGTATCTTCCAAGTATCTTCATAGCGAAGGCATCATTCCCTAACAGCTTTGCAGTTATGACTCAGTGACTTCAGAGAGTTCCAGCCTACAGAAGAGGGAAAGCTGGTCTGAGCTAAGAAGTAACTTCTGTGAGAAGCCGTGGAGTGTCTCTTACTGAGACATGATTTTATTTCATGGCCTCTGCCGATTTATCATGTCCTGAGGAACAGTTAATGCAGGGAGCTATAGCTGCTGAGAAAATGCAAAAAGTTTAGGCTGATATGGATCTTCAGCTAATTAAGGTGTAGCGGCTGAGAGTTAACTCTGTTGTCTCCTCTGTTTGCCGTCTCTGTTGCTGCCTGTAGAAGTAAGGCTCTTTAAAGCTGCTCCAATGATACAGCTCTGCAGAGGCTGAGTATATGCACTCATGTTCACATCAGGAACACAAATGGACATGATCAGCATGGTAAGATTTTGGTATGGCAACTTTTCTCCTGGCTCCTGATTATCAGATTTGTTACAGTACTGGCTAGGGACAAGGCTAAAATGTATCACCACTCCTCTGCACGTGGGAGTTTCATGGAAGGAAGAACTCTAGGGTTAGCTTAATAGACTCCACAGCTCCACGTATGGATTTCATCATGGGACAGTGGCGTTCAGAGCCAGTGTTTGATAGGAGTTGAGTTCCCAGAAGTCTTGAGAGGACTGCACCCTATATTGTGAAATGACCAAGGTGCACTCACAGTCAGAGCCCATTTTTGAAAATCAAATCTTAATCACTTCAGTTTATGGACAGATGAGAGCATTATTCACTGAGGACCACTTCTTTCCCACACAATACATTTAAAAGAGTTCTACTGGGATATAAAAATGCAATTGCCAAAGTTATTAAAATTAGATCGTTGCTATGTAACGTGCTGCCATTTTTTAATCTATGCAGGCTGCATCTTGCTCTTGGACAGAGTTCAAAGCTGAAATGGACAAACTTTAAGGAACTCTATAAGGACCAGCAGGAAACTATAGGATCCCAGAACTGTTCTGAGCTTTAACTAAGTTTTGTCTTTAATGATTCTGTTCTGCCTCCAAATAAACTGAATAATGACTAGAATCTAAAGCTTATTTAGGAAGTTGCCATAGTAACAATTAACTACCTCTAAGCCTTTCAGCTTTATTTTATCTTTTTTCACTGAGGTGCCCTAAATTACTTGAATCCTGAATAGCTACAGTAATATATCCATGTCTTTGAACTAAATGACATGGTTTTGCTAGAACTCTCATTATGTGAATATTGATTGAATTTCTAATTGGGACTAGGCATCATCTAGCTGACAGCATCACTGAGACAAGCCATGTAAGAGTGAGAAAGATGATTAACAGAAAAAGCAGAAAAAAATAAGAATGCTGTTTCCCCTAGGAAGGCAGATAGGCTGATCAAGCTGAAGAAACAGTGAATGGAGTAGAATTAGCTTAAAAGATTAAGTTTATATGGACTACAAACCTCCTCCAGTTGCAGTGCTATTTGTTTCTGCTGTTATCCTCTTACAGTCTCTTAAATATAAAAATATCTGAGGAACCCAAAGAGACTGAATCTGACCTGTGGATTAAATAATTATTCATGCCAGTGCAAAGGTCTTATTAACCCTAATTATTCTATTTTAGGTGCATTTTCCTCTTTGTCCTGACAGGAAAAATCCTGATATTGTAGATTGTTTCATGAAATGTTGTGCCCTATATTTTCCTCTGCCACTTTGTCTGCTGTCATTTGACTTTATCTTTGATGAAGCAGAGCTTCTGAAGTGATAGTGCTTCTGATGTAATTAAAAATAACTGTCACATTCTCAAAGCTTAAATTGTGCCCAGGCACCCATTCCTGGTGTTATTCCTACCCACTATCTTTAACCGTTAAATGCATAAATCTGAGCTGTAGAAGAGGCATCTGATCTGGTGCATGGGGCTCGTCCTTGGACTTAAAATCTTTGAAAGTACCATACCAGTGTTTTGTTTCCTTTAGAAACTTCAAGCATTGCTGAGGGCAGACTTCAGGACAACGTGCCATGCAGAATACCCTCACCTCTGCCTACTGGTATTCATCAGTATGCTCTATGCATGTTCAGTTTTCTGTCTATCTTTTCAGTTATTACTGTGGATTGTGTTCTCATAGCTGTAGGTGCCAGGATTTTCTGAGTTACCTCTCCTGGGCGTGGCCTGATTACCAAGAAGAACTTCAGGCCTCATGAAGAGCAAAGAACAGTCCCTCTCAGTAATGTGGCTGCTGGTTCTCCTTGCCAAGGCAGAGGGGCTACTGAGGTGCCCCAGTAACTGTAATAGCTCCAAAGCTTAATTTGGCTCTGCAGGATTCTCAGGGTAGCTGTCTCAATCTCTCAGTTCCTTATTGTGCTACTTCTGCGGTCAAGAGTTACTGCACACCTCCAGAGATGGCTATGCAGGGCCAGCATCATGCCACCAGTACCTTGCAGAAAGAGTTTAAGTAACACAGTGTCTGTAGCAGCTCCTGTTGTAGTGTCTCCTCCTGTGTCCTAAGTGTTGTAGCAATTGCCAGTTTGCTTTCAGCCTCTAAGGTCTTCTGGGATCAGTGTTAGTACCTGGACCATTGCATTCAACAGTCAGTAATGGCCAGAAGCAGCCACAAAAGGCAAGCATTTACCCATATCTCTTCGATGAAACTGAAGTCTGTAGCATTAAAGCACCCTTCTGTTCTCATATCTGTTTTTTATTCATAGTATTTTGGTCACTCATCTTTCAAATCAATCCCACTTTTTGGCCCTTACTTATTTTTTGTGCTAGAAAAAGGAGAGCATTTTCATCTTGTGTTCATTTTTTTGCTATAAAGACAGTACATTTCTAACTTCCCAAGTGAAAGTGGGGAAAAAAAACACTTACCAGTAGCACTATACAGAAAGCAAGTAGTCTTTCTTACATCAGATAACTACAAACAGTAACTGATAAAAATTGAACTTTAAAGGAATTGGAGCAAAATAATTCCAATTTCACTTGATAGAATGCCTTTTCTAAAGCTGGCCCTAGGGCAAAAGAGAAAAAGCAGATGACTTCACTATTGCTTTGATGAAAACAATATTCATCTGGATTACCCTTAAACCTGTCCTGGGGTTTAATAATCACTTTAACTGCAGATAGCTTAAAAGAAATAGCTCAATACTGGGTTTGTATTATTTTTCCCACATCTTGAAAAGCATTTCTGCAAGTCTGCTGAATGCCTTTTTTGATAATAAAAGACCAATATCCTAAAGCAAAGATGTTAACTCCATCCCTATATCTGATGGGAAGAAACACAATCATTCAATGCAAATAAAATCTGGAACAAAAGGATAAGATGTGGTCATTTTTGAACCAGAGAAAATGATTCAGCAGATGTAGATTTCTTGTCTGCACTGCAGTTCTCAGAATTTTCATAATTTACATGACTAAGAGATGTTTGGCTGCTCAACCTTGTAATTCACAGGGAAATTGCATCTGGCTATTTACACTGTTATATTGACCTTGGAGAGCTTCTTCTACATATTTTTCTCTTGCAAAAATGCCTATTGCTATCATATAATGCAAAATAGCAGTGACGCCAGTCGTCACAATATATAGCGTGAAGGAGACTCAGCTCCTGGGCCACACACTGTTTGCTCTTGGCATAGGACAGGACAGTCGTATGGGATGGAAGAATGAAGAAGCAGAGTTTTCAGCCACTGCTATACTCTATAGTGCAAGGTGCAAAGCTGGACAGTACAAAAAAGGTATCTATCACTCACACACATCCTACCAAGCCACTCCCTTCCAAGCCAGCTACTGGTTTCTATCTTCTTTTATTCTTTTGCTAAAATTCTTGTAAAAAACTGTGCCTGTTAGGATGGGACAGCTGGAGGTGGCTGACTGTGAAATGTCTTGCATGACGGGAAAGATGGATGAGCAGAGGAGGGAGAGCCACTGGGGTGGGGGCAGCGTCGATGCTGCACTGGCCGTGGCTATTACTGACTAGCAGCAGGCTGCCTTATTGATAACGAGATGAACTGGGCTGGGGGGGCTGCAGAGTAAAAGCACCGTCCCCGCAGCGAGTTCAGGTGTGCTCCAGCAAACGCAGGCTGGAAGCTGCTCCAAGCAAGCTGACCGCATGTGAGTAACTGCCCACCCACTCTCGGCAGTGCTTGAACAAACAGTGCTCCCATACGCAGCTTCTGCAAGGGCTGCTTGCAAGACAAACGTGAACAGCTAGAAAGGCCACTGCAACATATACAACATCTATTCAGCAGCAGTTTTCAGAAACGGCTTCTGAAAATACCTATCCCTTCTCCCCAGTTGTCTTCCCAGGATGGACACGCTGCATTTTCCGAAGACATCTTTCTCTGGGAGCAGCTCCTTACCCTGGACACCTACTTCACAGCCACCATGTCCTCATATCTTTTTCCCCCAGCTTCTGATGCCCTCTGATGCTCCATCCTCCATCTCCTCCTTCCTCCTGCTTTGCTCATGTGAGCCTCTGGCTTGGTGGGCGGTTGTTTGCTGCTCCATTCCTCCGAGACCTGTGTGTCAGCAGAACAGACAATCACCACAGCCCCAGAGCCTCGCCCCCTCCACACCTTATTTCCAAGGAAGGCTGTGGCACCTCACACCGACAGCTCCCCAGCTCTTTCCACTGGCCGGTCTGCATTTCTCTGTCAAGCTGGATGTGGCCTCTGCACTGTGTCCCTTGCCACCTGTGATGCTCCACACACTACCTGAATGTACAAACACAACACACGCTTTTTCATATATATGCTTCATTCGTTCACGCGTGTTTAATTCAGGCACAGTGATTCATGCATTTGCTTTCCTTGGAGATATTAATACCAGCTCATACATACAGAATGAGAAGGGAAGTAGCAATAGCATTGAGACTGGCCTATAACAGATGTTAGCAAAGATAGTTATAATGTCTGCCTGGCATACATCTTTGTTTCTTGGGTGATGTGTGCAGTAGAGAAATAGAGGAGAAAGAGAGAAAGATTGTAAACCTTAGGTGTACGTCTGGAAATGAAACAATTTTGTACATTGATTGCTTCTGTCTGGAGAGGAGACATCTTAAACCTCTATGAATTATGCTCTGAACCTAAGGAGAAAAAGCTATACCTTTAATTTCTTGCAGAAATGTGCTGTGATTTTTCTGTAGCTAGCAGAAAAAGGAGTGCACTTTCAAAAGTGGTAACTGGAGGTCGTTACAAAAGAAACCAGCTGTTGGAACCTGGTGCTGAAAGATAAAATGCTCAGGTAAAACCTAGTTTTAAATAGTTAATTTTAGACAAATGTACAGGCATTTTCCTCTGATATTTGTGAAAACACTTTTGCATTTTACCAAGGAAAGCATTGATAGTTATTAGACATGAAAGATGCAGTAAATAAGTGATTTGTTGTCAAACATCTCAAGTGGTGGTTGTGATCACAGAGGTGTGGTGTTTCCTTCTCTTCTTTTCTCCCCTCTCCCCTTGCTTCTACAGTTCTCAAACCCCCAAATAGTATTTAACAATTAACAAAGCTTTGTAATCATTTCTAGACTGGGCTGCTAATTTACCCAGAACACATACTGACGCTGGTAATGTTCAATATTACATATAAAGGTAGCTGATTTTTCATGGTGGTTTTAATGGTGTTTTACTTTATGATGGATGGTGTTCCTTGTGGGGTCCAGCATTAGTATTACGTTCACAGCAAGGTGGAGTCGCGATGGCTGTTGTAAAATTCTTGGTCTTTCTGATACGAAAGACATAATGGTTTCATTTTACTGACTCACATTAAATATTTGGTTTGGGTTTGTCCTCTGCTCTACACTGACCACTGACATAAGTTCATATCCAGTATAAAGAAAGGGCACAAAGCAATGAAAGATGTACTGAAATATCACAGTTCTTAAAGTTGTCACATATCTTAAATCCACATAATGATACTTTTCTTCACAGATCTGCTGTTAAATCTGCACCCACCCTAAGCACATTTATATTAAAAGTAGTTATTCAGTAAAATTCAAGCACTGTTCCCTAAATGTTAAACAAAATTCCCCTGAGAAATATGCTCATTTTTTAATGAACTTTTGCAGAAGGACAAGACATATCTTACAAGCAGATAGTTGAGACCAACTTTGCTTTATTTTTTTTATTATTCATAGTGTGTTAGCTTGGTATTTAATAATGTGATTTACTCATTTCACTTAACTAATACCCATAATTAATTATTAGAAATAATTATTTCTTTACATTATGACATTTTCACTGGTGTTTTTGAGTTACAGCTTTACTGATGTTCACTAATAATAAGAGCTCCAGTCGTTTCTACATAGGTAACCCTGAGTATTGCTACTGGCTTAGCAAGGCTGTTTTGTATGTTCGCTATTGGAAAAAAATAAATCTCCTCTTCAAGTCTCTGTAGTGGTTCACCTATTTCATGAAGCCTGGTTTTATCTTCTGATTTGATAACGTAGCTCGTATGGGCAGAAATTATCTGATAAAAAAAAAATCTCTTCCTGTACTCAGTGTTATGTTTTCATAACACTGGCACAGTCTAAGGCTATAAGGAAAATAAAAGAGGTCAGCACGGGAGGCTGAGCCCAAAATCCTGTTTGTTTTTCCACCTATATGAATTGATCTAATAGAAGACATTACTTCTCCTCTAAATTTGATGAGCTCTTTAGAAGGGACTGGGTGGCATTTTAAAGAGAAATGGATAGGCAAAGACAAATAGTCCAGTGAAGTTAAGCAAATGCCCCAAAGCCCTCTGCCTAACTTTATTTCATACTGTATGATGAGTCAAGCATATGTTTACCTTTCTGTATTTTCTGTCCCAACCACAGGAACAGAGAAGCACACTTTCAAAGGCATGTTTTCATAAATACCATGTTTGTATAAATAGAGACTTCTTCCTACAAGGTCTAAGACATCCTTGAAAACTGGAACTTGAAAGACTTACGCTAAAGCAGGCTGAGTCCTGAGCCCTGTCATTGCTGCGCTGACGGGCTCTGAGGAGTCAAGTTCTCAAACTGGACATCGCCACAAGAACTTCAGATAACAATTACCTTTCCACTAAAGCTGAAAAGTCAAAAATAGAAATCCATACACTAAAAAAAAAAATCCCCAACACTCTACTATACAAACAGAAATCAGCATTTTTATAAACCTCAAAAGGTTTTGGGGAAAAAAGAAAAAAGCTATACAATTTAGTAGATGAAGAAAAATCATACATGCACTCTGTACCCTTCAATACACCAATCAATTCTTCCTCATACTAATACTAAATTATTTTTTTTATAAAAATGCAGATCAACTTCACCTTAGAAATCTCCTAGTAAAACCTTTTACTCATTAAAATGACTTATGCTTTTCTTGCTACTAATATACTTCACCTATTTGTATTGAGCTATTTCCCTCTGGTCAATATTCATAGAGGAATCTCATTCTTTTAGTAAAGTCAAAGCATAGTTCCTATGGTCTCAACACGCTTGGACTTATTGAGCTTTTGAGGTACAACCTTTGGCTGTCTTATTTGCATTTCCATGTGGACCTCTGACCTTCACCCAAGTGGGCTTCAGGTATCCTTTGTGTTGGATCCAAGCACTAGTCTTTGGCTGCATCCTTTACAGATAATTTACAAATTAATAATATTCTTTCAATAAATTACTTTAAAAAAATAATGCAATTATGCAGCAGTAGATACCATTACAGCCACTTAATTTGTCTTGCATTCTCTATGAATTCAGAAGAAAGAAAGAAAAGGCTGGCCAAGCTAACCACCGTGGACAACAACGCAAGGTTCATGTTTTGTTAAGTTGACACATTTAAAATTCTAACTTTTGGGTTTTGGTAGGAATTTAGCATACAGCTGTGCAAGGAAACAAAATAAATTTTAAAGGTTTTTCAACAGGATGCTCCCATTGAGAAACTCAGAAAAGGAAACATAACTTTAAATGGCAACAATTTTCTGGAGATACCTATTGAACAACTATAACAGTCGATAAAATTATGCAACACAGATTATTTGCTCTGTTTAATAAAGATGAATTGAAGACAGGTTCGTTGTGCTTTAATTAGTAAAAGCAATAGTTAAGAGCTCCTGTTCATCAGATTTCAGAGGATTTTTAACAATAGAAGCTATCTAGAGACATTAAGTAATTCATTGTAGATTATGACCAAATATACCATTGGTTAGGATAAAAGCTCATGCTGATTTCTTGTTCTGTACATTCAAGGACAAGTCCAGAAGTATTTCACCTAAGACAACTAAGTTTAGGAAAGTTGAAGTTTAACAATATGCAAGCAAGCCAATTGAAGGAAGGATGCAGGGAAGGAGAACTTTTTTTTCCCCAAGATTTGCTGTTAAATTTAACATCTGTAAAAGTAGCTTTTGATTATTTAGTGTAATAGTCTTATAGCAAATACGTGAACAGTTTTGAAAGTAGTAAGTCTTTATTCTACATACGTATACATAATGTAGATCTAGCATGCCCCTGCCCTCAAAATCAGCTAAGGAAATAGCTGGGACATTATTACAATAGTCTTCATGCTCCCTATCCATCAAGGGATGCCTGGTATCTGCACTGCAAAGATTTTTCTGCTCTTTTTTTTATTAGTTTAATTAAGAATGGCCAATATATGTGAGGCTTACTAGCAAGTTTTTCTTTTTTTTTGTGATCTTGCAGCCTATCTAGAAAAAGAAGTATCGCAGAGGAAATAGAAGCATTCATGATTCATGAAATGCTTTGGGCACAGACTCAGAGTAACACTTATAAGATCTGTGCTGTTTAGCCCTCCCTATTCAAAATTCATTAGTTCACACATACATTCCAAGACCATAAAATTAAACAGAAATTAAAAACAGGCTTAAATACCTTCCTACGTAGGAAGGCGTTCTTTGGAAATATTGGGCTGCAAACTATAACTTCTTAAAATAAAAGTGCCTGGCTATCATTTAATGTGGTATCTGTCATTTAGGATCCCTCAAAACAGTCTGCAACTCTTCCCACTTATGTCCATAGTTTTTGGAGCAGAACCTTGGTAATCAAGTGTTTAAGAACATTTTTAACGTTAATGGCAGGGCTCACAGAAATTAAAGCATCACCAAATATTAAAAATTGATGACTAGGAATAGGCATTACCAGGTGCTTCAGAGCTTTGCCGAGTCCACGTTTGAGTGTGAGAGAACTTGTGGTACTGATGGCCATAATACAGAGAAAGTTTGTTTTCACAGCGATTACTTTGCTCGGAGATGGTCTTTTAAATAGAGTTCCCTGGCTGAGACAGCAAATATTCTGTTTGGTACTTAAAACTGTATCTTCTTAGGAGGTGCCCTTGTAATCTGCCTTTGAGTACCCCAGAATTTCAGTATTTGAACAGCTATTCTGCAGATTAAGATCCATTACCTTACATCAGAGCTTGCAGTCAAATATAATGAAATGGAGATCATGTGCTGTATACATGCATGTTTCCATAACTTACCTTCATTTCCAAAGGCATCACCAACTGAAGTACATTATCTTGTTGTGCTCATGAGTTAATGACCAGAGCTAGACATGAAGGAGTCAACTGAGTCCTCCTTCGTCTGATACTTACTCTGTTTGTACCAACTTTTGCTTCACTTTTACTCTCTGCAAGTGTGGCAAGATTCTTTTGCTAATTGCTTTCATTATTTACCCTTTTTTTTTGGGGGGGGGGGGGGGGGAAAAAACCTATGGGGGTTTTAAAGCTCCCTTTCCCCCCAAAGGTAAAAATATATACTTACAAAGAGGGCCTAAAAAACCAAAAAAACACCCCCTCAAAAC
>Ga0181612_170127_pt1 | contig 10534 bp, 14 predicted proteins | sample HoacroProtozoa21_FD_119630 | JGI IMG/M metagenome (GOLD analysis project Ga0181612, IMG submission 119630) | Hoatzin crop microbial communities from Cojedes, Venezuel. Combined Assembly of Gp0051906, Gp0051904, Gp0051908
CTCCGGCAGCCACACTTTTACCATTTTGTCTTAAAAGAAATTATAAATTTAGGATCAATTTTCAGCAATAGATTTTTATAAACTGATTATTTTCTTCTGATTTTTAAGACTTCAGTCAATCAGACTATAAGCTCACAGAGGGAGTGGAAGGGGAAGCACCTTTTCTCCCCAACTCTTACCTCTCTCAACAGCCAGAATATATCAGCCATCCACCACACTTCTAGAGTAGGCAGAATAATTCAGTCCAGCAGCTGTTCTGCTGCATATTTTTAAAATATCAGAAACAATGCTTTGCATATATGTGTGTGTGTGTGTCTGTGTGTGGGGGATACATATGTGGTATACATTTCTGTATGTACCATATATGTTTGAGCATACATTTATTGAAAAATATGTAGATACAGCACTTTGACTACAATGTCCTACTTTCTATTCAATGCATAAGCATACTATAGCCACACTGGCATCCCTTCCTTATTCTGCAACAAAAATAAATGTTTTTCGAACCCTAGGATTTTTAAGCAAATGAAACCTCTCCTCACTGCTCTATGCCATTTTGTTTCAAGAAAATAGTGCATTATGTTTCTAGTACAGGTGACCTAATTAGGTGGTCACTCAGATGCAGGAAGCATCACCGATCACTGGTCTGGGGGCTGATCCCTGGAAGGTGCATCCCCCGCATCACTTCTCCAGCATTTCTTTGAAGGAAAATCCCACCGCTTCTCTGTACCAACCAGTGAAGAACAGCAGACCCCAGAGCTGGCAGATTCCGACAGTGGTGTCAGACTAGCTGCTGGGTGAGAAGGGTTGGGAGGAGGCATATGGTAAAGGGGGACACAAAGGTGGATTCCTGGTCATAGCTTACGCCGCCTCCAAAGGGCTAAGTCTCCTTCAGCTTTAAACCTGGCCCTTTCCAGCTCCAATTCCTTTATCGCTGGTCTTCCCTTGTCTCTGTTATTGGTGTCTATTGTTGGTCTCCCCCTTCCAGACTTATGAATTCCAAACTGGTCCTCTAGATGCACCCCAGCATCTCCCATGGCTTCTGGGGACCTCCAAGGACACAATTAGGCTATAAAAGCACTTGAGAGACATTCACAGTGACCCCTCCAGTGACTCCAGGGTGGAATAACCATGAGCACAAGGATCAGGCTTGTTCTTGTGCCAGGCTCTTGGTCTTGAAGGAGAGGCAGACAGAGCAGAGCACAGGCACGCTGCAAGGAGCCAAAGTCTCCCGTGCATTTCACGAGGAGTGCCACCAGCATGGAAAAACACACCTATGTCCCCTGGAGAATCCCACGTATGTGCCTTGGGCGGCCACCCGCACATACCTGTGCTTGCAGTGACACATTTTGTGCTTTCAAAGACGTGCAAATGTGCATTTAAATAAGTGCAAACACACACACATACTCTCCCTCTTGCTCTCTCTCCCTCTGTCATACGTAGTCAGACACAGAGGTGCACGTGTCTACACATTCAAAGGTTTAGAGACAATATAGTAATTTCTGTAGGGTCTCTCACAAGAGGATCTAGATCTTACAACACTTCTCCACCCTGTAGTATCACTGACTTACAGGGCCCTTTAAATACAAGTGAAAACATGCAATATTTTCCTTGCAGAGCTTCCACTCTAAATCAAGATTGATAACGTGCCAGAAAAACGCAGACATTGTACAAGGGAGGGAGATGCAAAAACACAATTGGAAAGGAGCTGCTTGGGAGTGTGCGTGATAAGGAAAATTGGCATTAATATATTTGTTTTCTGTTCTTGGACATGCATCAAACCCATGCACAATGCTGTATTTTTTAAGGAAACGCAGCTTTTAAAAGGCAACACGGGTGATAAAATGAAATCCCACTAGATGGCACTCCGTGGACACGCAGAATTCACTTTCCAAGCCGCGCAGAGCCCTCTGCCAAAGGCGAGCTGGCCGCAGGCTTGCCGCAGAGCTCCGGCCGGGCTGATGCACTGCCAGGCGCTGGCGCACCGCATGCCCCGCCAGCATGGTCCCCAGCATCCCTGCTCCTGCCAAAGCCTGCTCGCTGCCTCCCACCTCACATCGCGGCACGTTCGTCTCTGTGACAGACATTCGAGGGAGCTGCTTCCCCTTATGGACCTAATGGTCCTGGGATTTGTGTTTCGTGGGTGGGTAACTGAGCGCCGAGGCAAGGAAATTATTCCCTGAAATGAAGGGGGGAAGCGTGCTGGGGAGAGAAGCCCTGAAACAAAGACTCCTGCCCCCCCACACACTCTACTCAGGGGGCTTCAGCCAGGCAGCAAGGACAGCATCGCAGCGGTCTGCCCTGTAACATCACCATCAAACAGCCCTGCGTCAGGGCAACAGAAAACTTGCTTCGACCCTTCGATCGATAGCTCATGCCGGGGAGCTGCCCTGTGATGTGGCTGTAGGACAGAGACGGTAGAAAGGGGAGTTTTCCTCCTCCTCTTCGTCTTCCTCTTCCCCATGGAGTCACAACCTGCCGCCCTACCTGAGGTGACCCACATAGGGCACTTGGCCAGAGACAAGGCTGGGTACAGCCTAGGGTTGATGCCGGGCTAAAGGGAGCTGGAAAGAGTCCTGTTTTGCTTGAAGGAATATAATTATCAACGACGAGAGGGTCTGGGGGCTGCCTGGCTCCATAACGCAGTGCCAGGGCTGTGAAAGGGGCAGATGGGAGAACCAGACCCCACCACGGAAACCTGCTGCATGCTGTGATGATGTGCCTTGGGCTAGAGTAAAATCTAGCAAAACCTAAGACCCAGTCCCTTCACCCATCTGGCCTCAAACCCTTTATTTCTGTGCATGCCAGGCTTAAGGATGCCTGCAGGAGCAGCTGAGGCCAGGAGGGTCTTTTCTTCTCCAGGGTGACGCTCTTCATCATGGGCTCTGCTCCCAGCCCCACTGCTGAGGCACGGGGACACCTCCAGGCAGCCCTGCTCCCAGTGCCACCCCCGTAGGGGAGAACAGTGATTCTGGTTCCTTCACGAGCATCACAAGCACAAAATGCTCATTTGACCGAGTGGCTGCTTGGCAGCAGGACTGTAACTTGCACGGCATGACTGACAGCTTCCCGAGGCAATTTAATTAAAGAGACGAGAGTACTCGAGAAAAATCATTAATTTCTCTTAAAGAGAAATCTTTGCCTAACACACCTGCCTGATGCAGGGCTGCGAGGAGTGGGGCCGTGCTCCAGCAGTAATTGGCACGAGTACCCACACCCATGCTAATCCAATCTTTTAATGTTTCATTCCTGCAAGCTCATTTTAATACCATCTGTCAGCAATCCCATCCCCTCTTATCACCACTGTAAGACCATGCAGCCATTAGACAGGCAGTGATGACGGGGAAGGAGGGTACACGCAGCTACACCCATACTGGCTGCAAACCCTGCCAAGCCATCGAGGAATCATCGTGCTTGGACAACAGCAACCAGCCCTCCCTTTGAGATGACAAAGGCTCCAATGCCATCGTCACTGCTCTGCAGAAACAGGGCAAAATACATCCAGTAGTGCAAGGATTGGATGGGAGACTGGTGGCACTGGGAATGGCCGTGACTGGTTTGATTTTAGCTGTTCTGTGTGCAGAGCTTGTGGGAAAATGGAATTTATTGTTAAGGTGATGCTGCTCAAAGGTTGGCTGAAGGTGAGAGTAGGGATTCTGGTGGGCCAGCTGCCTTGCAGGGTTTGGAACTGAGGGGCCAAGGGTCATAGTAGGTGACTGGGTAGGGCTGTGACCATCTTTATTCAAGCAAGGAGGAGGATGAAGGAAGCCTGTGACAGAGACCCAGATCTGGGTGGGTCCCAACCTGAGAAACCTAAGTGCATATTTCTTTTGCCTGAGTGCCACAGCAGACTGGGGACACGGCATGTCACCACGAGAAGTCACTCAGTGCATCTGGAGTGACTCAAACCTGGACAGCGAGGTCAGGCTGCTGCTGGATGCATGGTTTGTGGGGAACCAGCTGGGATGTTCAGCCTGGCTTCTGCCAGTGGCCATGCCACTGAAACCACCACCACAGCTACCGTGGCCTGGCAGGCCTGAGGCAGGCAAAGCCACGGCCAAGAGCCAAATGAAAGCAAAGGGAGCAGCTATGGGAGCAGCAGCCCAAACTGCAAAGGTCCCAGGAATGAGCCACGGGTCCCCAGACAGACTCGCAAACAGCACAGGTGATCTCCCCTAAAAAAGCTGCCCAGGCTTGGTTAAATGGCCAGTAATACCTCTGTCATCTGCAGTATTCTTGTCACAATCAGCTTAAACGGTACCCTCACTGCTTTTGTGGCTTGATCCTCTTGTGCTGCCCTGTCCTGTCATCGCAGAGGCGTGCGTCCCACTGGTCAGGTGGCTGCTGAACCTGCACCCCCCTTGCTCATCTCCCAGCCCATGGCTCTCAGAGAGCAATGCGGGTGGTTGTCTCCAGCGTGGACAGATGGTGACGACATCCATCACGGGCCAGGAGAGCTGGCAGGGGATGCTGGTCCCTCGAGCGAGGCAGGGTGCTGGCACTGCAGAACTCGCGGTGATGCGGCCGACAGACCGGTGCACACCCTGACCCAGAGCTGAACCAGCTGCGTGTTTATCTGTTTCTGCACACAGAGCTGTCACACACAGCTCCTTGCAGCCACATATCAGCCTGGGTCTCTGCAGTCAAACGACTGCCCCAACAGCCCTGGATGGGTGCACACCCCGACACGGTTACACTGGCAAATACTCCTCAGTTAACACTCCTCTGCACCCCACCGTGAGGTGGCAGAGGGTGGGGAACTGTGACAGCAAGACAAGGGAGTCCATGAGCCCCCTCCCTTCCCCTTCAGCCCCAGCCTGGCCCCTGGTGTGTGCCTTCGCTGCCAGCCCTTCCAGGAGGCACATGCAGAGCCGGAGGTGTTCAGCTATGAGATTTAACACTTCTCTTCCCGTTTTTGCCACTCATGGATGAAAAGCAGAGGGCCAAAAAAAGAATCAGCTCTGTGCCCGTTCCAGCTGCAGGCCAGGGGTTGGGGAGCTCTTTCTTAGATGTCTCGGACTTACAAAGCACTGCTTATGAGCCCTGATCTCATCGTGGTGCCTGCGGATCCCAGTGAGGTGCAGAGCCCCACACCATTGCAGTTCATCACCCCACCACCCTGCTCAGGACTTTCAGACTGCATGCATTAGTTCCAGGCTGAAGCTTGGCTCGAGGATGGTGTGGCGAGACCGTAACCAGCCCTGCAGCCCCTGACCATGTGCCTGAGTGTGGGCTGAGCCTGGTCCTCTCCAGACTGTGCTGTTTCCCCATGCGGACTTCATGCCAGCAGCTCAGCCCTGCACACCCCTCCATGCCGATGCAGAACATCAGTGTCTCTCACCTTCATCTCTGTGCAGAGTGGGGCTGTGACTGAAGCTTCTGTTTGCTTCTGGAGCCCAAAGCATAGAGCCCTTTGATGTGCCCCAGGACCAGCAATGGCTTGCACTGCTACCTCGCTTAGCACAGCACCGTGGCCTGGAGCCCAGGCAGGTCCCTGACTGCCCACCTCTAAATTCAAGGTCTGGCTGCAATTATTGCTGGCTTCAGTTATCAGCGATCCAAAATGGGAAACGCAGCCCCTTTTCATTGTGCACTTCAGTCAGGAAAACTGAGCAGCCTTCTCGCCTTGGATGCTCTCAGAGCCGTCTTTTGGGAATAGCTCATGGGCCAGGAATGTGGCTCTTCAGAGCATAAGCTAGGATCACTGCTTTTTTCCCACTTAAAACCAGAGGAAAATAGATCGAATGTTAATTAGCAGCAGGGGAACCTGCTGCAGGTTTATTAGGATTTTCCCCTTCTGCAGAACCGCCTGATTAATGGACAGGCTGCAAAACACCGGAATGCGTTCAGCACTGCACATTTGCAAAGAGCACGGCCATTGCCCAAAGGATGAATAAGTCAGGGGCAGGGGGGAGGGAGGGCAGGGTGGTGTAAGTGCAGAAAAGGAGGACGCGAGTTTGCCAAAAGAGACGATGAACCCCAAGCAGCATCCCTTGTTCTGCCAGTGGCTAACAAGAAGATGCTAGCGCAGTCACATCTCCGGCTCGGCTCTTTATCTGTAAAATGACCTAACCTCTGAGCTAGTTTAGGCTGTAATAAAAAGGCTAGCGGCTGGTGAGAGCTCTCACTGGTATCACAGCAACAGCGAGAGCATTTCAGAGCAAGCTCGGTTTAGCCGCAGCCCCTGGGGTTCTGGGGAACAGCTCTTTAATGTCTGCAAAAGTGCTTTGAAACCCAGGGACAAGAAACGTGGAAGGGGAAGGACGGTGGCTATTATGACCACGGTGGATTGTGCTTCAAACCTATCTGAATGCAGCAGCTCAGATAAACCGTGCCTGAAGAGCACCTCAGTGAGACAGCCCGGCTCAGGTTTCTCCTGACTGATGCAGCTGAGAAATATCCCAGGCGCCCCAGTGAGCTGCATGGCCTAAAGGATGCTGCAGGTGGGATGAAGACAGTAAAAAAGGAAACGGGCCATTCTTGACGATCTAGCAGTGCAGAAGCTGTCAGTGTAGTACAAGGGCAAAAAAACCTCTCATTTATTCTGCTTTCTGGGCAGAGGGAGGTTAAGGACCGTAATGTGCTTTGGGCTCCCTCCCTCACACCCAGAGCTGTCTGCACGTCCCTGGAAGGAGCCTGAAAACTTCTGTCCTTGATCATCCCCCAACAAAAAGTCCTCTAGACCTCTAAAAGCCACCTTCTGGGATTTATGCCTCAGCCTCGCTGGAAGGCAGAGTGGGTTTTGTGGCCATAATTTTAACCTGCAGGAAGAAAGTGGGCAAGGACAAGGTCATTGCTCCCTCGTGCACTTCCCAGGAAGGGGAGGCAGAGAGACATGAAAGCCCCAAAAGGAGCCACGCTGCACGGAGGTGATGTGCTTTGTCACCCTCAGGTGCCCTTTGGCTCGATCCAGGGGACTGGTCCACCTCCGCTGCATGGTCGGCCACGTGAACACCTCTCCAGGCTGCGTGACGCAAACCCACAGGAGCAGATCCAGCACCGCCATCCTTCCATCTCAGCAGCTGCTGGCACATTTTGGAAATGGAGGCTGTCTGACGAAGCATGGCGCTCCAGATCTCTTACTTGCCAAAGGTATAAAGGGCTTAAAATGTTATAATGGGACCTCTGGTGTCCACCAAAGCAGTTCATAGAAGGGACTGTAGGATTTCACAGTTTCTGCTCCTTCCTGAAGCAGTACCCCTGGGTTATTGCACTTATTAAATTAGGAGCTGTAAAGCAACTGGGTAAATAATAAATTGCTACAAGGAAATAAAAAAAAATGCCACCCATTTCAGTTATTAGTCCAGATGAGTGAATTAGGTGTTGAAACAGCAGCTTTGAAGTTCGACTCATTAAATCACACAGCAATTCAGTGCTTATTAGGTCTCCAGTCAGATATATACAAGCACCAGGAAGATAGGTTTGCTGTTAGCAATAGCCATTACTTTTTCTGCTGTGAGCAGCCTGTGAGTCTCATGCTGTTTTCTGGGCTGTGAGAGAAGAATTTAAAGCACCAGATCCTGGTGCTACATGAAAGTTCGGGAATCTTTGGGTTTGTTTCTGAAGAAGGAGTTCAGAAAGTGGGTGATAACCAGCCAGACATTCACAAAGAGTCAGGAAGGCACAGAAAATAAGCTGGAAGGAGACTTTCTGGTCTATCTGTCTGTCCCAGAGCAGGATCAGCCTGTAGACACTGTGATATTTACCTCAAGAAGTTGGTCTCTTCCACTCCGCAATGTGGATGAACACTTCGGAGGCTTCCCCCCATACCTCGGTCCATCCATCCACGCATCCATCCTGGATGTCCTCTTCCTTCTGCATCTCCTACGTACCTTCTCCATAACCCACAACTCGCCTCCCGCCAGCCAGCACTGTCTGAGAGATGGACCAGCAGCCGGCATGCTCATGTACCACCAGCCCGGCGATACATGCCCCAAAGGGCACTGGTATAGAACTTGTCAAAAAATATGAAAAGACCCTCCTTGAGCACAATACTTGCCTTAAAACAGTGCCTGATTTTTATCTAGCCTGACTCCTTTCATAAATTTGCATCCTAACAGGTTAGAGATCTTAAAACAAGAGCTCTCCTCTGCTGGAGGTAAGCGTTCAGACATGGCACTGTTGGCACTATCTACTGAAAAGTCCTAAGTGAAGTCTTCAAAGTTATGAGGTTAAAAGAATAATACATATTGCATTCTTCATATTTGCCTTATGTTAAGAAATACAAGGTTATGATTTGCATTTTTTTTCACAGCCGCAGTATTTGGAAGTCTATTTTTAAAGTGAAAATTTGGATTCTCAGTTAATAACCTGATTCGAGGAGAAAAAAGCTGTATCTGAAAAACATTGCTGGACTGAATAATTCATACCCAGCAATGGCAGGCATATGCCTGGGAATTCCCAGTGCTCACACATTTGTAGGACTAAAGGTTTAACCAAATGTTTGGATCACAAACCCAACCCTCTGAAATACTAAACCCAAGTTTAGTATTTCATCTCCTAACCCAAATATTTAAGCTGGAACATTGTATTTCTTTAGGACTGAAGCAACTGGGCATATCTGTGGCCTAAGCTGCCTTTCAACTTGCAGCTAAAATGGGGAAAGACCTTCTGAGACAAATAGTGGAATACACTCTTACCCCCAGCTGCCTCTTGCTGAAACCATGCCCTTTCTGTAGCTGATCTATAATTTGAGGAAGAATAAAGCTGACTCATCTCACAGACTTTTTTTTGAGGTTTAAAGCGGTTGTGGGTTACCTGGTTAAAGGTGGGTTACCTGGTTGAAGGTGTGCCATAAGGGCAAGTTACTCTACGTTTTCAGCACCGCAGCTTCGAGAGGGCAGCGGCAGTAGGATGTGGTTGACTCACAGACCCCCAGGTTCCTGAGTATGGGGTGCAATGTCTGGCTGATGTTGCCTTCACCATAGCTTCTGAGCATCCAAAAGGCCTTAACCCATTCCTCACCCATTAATGTGCACACTTAGGGTCACAGGATAATTCAGGTTGGAAGGGAGTTGAGAGCAGGGTCAGCTAGGAGGTCAGACCAGGTTACCCTGGGCTTTATCTGGTCTGGGCTTTATCTAGTCTGGTCTTGAAAACTTTGCTTATGCTCCCTTTAGAAAAGTCTGAGCCACATTCCTAAGGGATGTGACCAGGTCTCACAGGAAGGCAGTGGCAGAGTCACGAGTTTCATGTGGGTGTTAATCCCTCTTGGCAAGCACACAGGGGCCGCAGTTCCAAGTTTTCCTCCATAACCCAGAGGATACGGTTGCTTGCATCTTTCTAACGATGAAAGCCAAGGTTTTCACTTAATCATCTGGGTGCAGGAGTTGTGGTCGTACAAAGAAGTGCACGTTATGAGACACCTGATAAAAATTAAAAGCACAAGTTGACACCCCAGACTTACCCCAGCTCCTTCCTGCACCTCTTGATTTTATGCCAAACCCTTTTTGGGCAGGAGATGTTGTGAGGGGGCACTGGTGACTCCACAGGACACAAAGGTTGTTATTAGGTGATTTTTTTATTCGTCTTGCTAGCGGTCCAAGACATGTCTGTAAGGAGAATGAAGTCATGTTTTGCCTTCCAGTGCTCCCTGCAAGTGATCTGCTGCAATAATCAGCAGAGTCTGTTCTACCGGGCACGCTTTTCCCAGTTTTTGCCCACTGCATGGGTCCCACCAGCGGCAGGCACGATGCCGGCGGGGTTCAGGCTGCCAGCATGCAGCACTGCAAGCATGCCCAGACCTTTCTTGTGCACAGTGCTGTCATCAGCCATGGGAGAAGGTGCAAAGCCCAACCCTCTCCTGATGCCCCATGATGGCTGCATTCCCAGGGGTGTCCTCCATCCCTGCACTGCACATGCTAAGCCCATGTCTCTGCCTCACCCCCTGCAGGCTAAGACCTTCCCCACCGCCATCGCTTTTCCTTGCCTTCTTCCCCTGTTCTGCTCTGCACACAGCAGCCTCCTCCCGTTGTCATAACAACAAGCATCAGCCCGTGGAGGCCACGGCAGCCCTTCCAGCAAAAACAGTTCCTCATGGGAGAAAGCACCAGCTCCCGGCCCCAGACCATCTGGCTGCAGTGGGGAGGAGGCCGGGCTCCCCCCAAGCAGAGGGATGGGGGGCTGTGTCCCCCCACCCACACGTTTTGCCTTGGGTCGTGTTCCCCATCACTCGATGCTGGACACACCTGCACACATAACGAGGTGTCCCCAGGCCGGTCTCTGCAGCCCAGCCTCATCTCACAGGTCGGCTCACTGCCACTGCCCGCTCCCGTCCTTCCCTCTGTCTGCACAAGCCACAGCGAGGGGATGTGGGGCAGATGCAGAAAGGGCGCTGTCCCTGCTCAGCTCCCCATGGCGAGTACATCTGCAGAGCACATCCGTCACCTGTCCCAGCAATCCCTCCTCCCCTCTAGCTTGCCAGAGTCACAGAATCACAGCATGGCAGGGGCTGGAAGGGACCTCTGTGGGTCACCCAGCCCAACCCCCTGCCCAAGCAGGGTCACCCAGAGCAGGCTGCACAGCACCGCGGCCA
>Ga0181612_146256_pt1 | contig 10533 bp, 13 predicted proteins | sample HoacroProtozoa21_FD_119630 | JGI IMG/M metagenome (GOLD analysis project Ga0181612, IMG submission 119630) | Hoatzin crop microbial communities from Cojedes, Venezuel. Combined Assembly of Gp0051906, Gp0051904, Gp0051908
CTTGCACGAGGGAAGGCAGAACTGTCTGGAACACTTCCATTTTTCACTTTGAAAGGACTGGCTTCCTTATTGCAAGTCAAAATCAGTAAGGGTTGTTGTGACTGACTAGAAACTGAATATTTTCAGAGCCTTTCTTTGCGTGGTAGACTGAAATGTTTTGATAGCGATTTGATTTGATATCAGGGCAAAAAGAGTGTTTCACGAGAGGAGAATTGCCAGTTCCCACACAGCATTTTATCTGTGTTTACCTTCTCAGTTTAAAAGCATAGATACGTGAATCTTTGCATTTGGGCACATTCCCATCTAGCTGCCACCCCCAGATGGCACGGCTCTGCTTCATAGTGCTGCCTGGCTTTGAACATTTTGTGCTAATGGTCAAACATGGGCACAAATAGGACAGTGGAGCCTTTATTTGGATACTCACACTGGTATGTAGACCTATGCGTTCCTGTTTCCATCTACACCCGTGCCAACCAAAATGTCTGAACACGAGACTGCCACGTTTGGGTGGGGTTGCCATGTTTGGGAATCGGGCTTAGCACAGGGAAGGAGTGATGGTTCATATAGGCAGGAGCAAAAAGCCACTTCCTAACCAGCAAGGGTCCGACACACTGCAACAGGGCCCTGTATAGGGCAGAAATCTGCAAGGAAACGTAACAGATCCCTGCCTCACCAACTTCCCAGGCACCCCAGGGGCCAAGGGGCCAAGGGGGAACTGCCTCGGTGGGGTGGGGAAGGCAGCGTTAGGGCTTGCTACTAGAAGCCTTGGCTGGGCTGCTCTGCCAGCACACAAGGAGAGAAGCAGCATAACTGGACTTATCAGGGGAAGTGATGACCCAGCAGGACTTGAGCATGACCGGGAGAGGAACAGGAGCAACAGCACTTCCCCACAACTTTATCTGCGAGCTCAGAGTAAGTGGAAACACCTGGACAACTGAAACAGCCTTCTCAAGGATGGGGACCCCTCAGGAGGGAGGTGCAGATGCTTCTGGGCAACACTGGGAGCACAGCCCTGAGCACTGGTACCATGCAGCCATTAGGCACACACAGGCCCTAGGCAATTTCCCCATCCCTGGCCATCGCAGTACCTCCCTGGAGCCCAGGAGCTCTGCACATCTCTGGGGAGTGCAAAGGGCAGTGGTGCCGTGGGATTGCTCCCCTTCAGTGTGAGGCAAAACCTACCAGGAATTTAGGAGCGCCTGGAGTTCAGTTTCCTGCATAGTCTATTAAACAAACATTGACTGCAACAGAAAAAATCCTTGGCTTCTGGAGACCTCAGTTCAACTTTGGGTTGAGATGGTGAAACAAAATGAATTCCCAGCCTTTTCTGCTTCCCTCATTACCACTGTGCAAAATACTGCCCGTTCCAACACAAGAAGCCAGCTTTGCTCAGGAGGGTGAAAAGAACGGGCTTTCCTCTAAAACTGCCCTTTCCAAGAGAAAACTTCCATTACCAGGCACCAGAAAACCATTCAATTCTAGGGCAAGGATGACTTCCATAAGCAAAAATAAAAGAATGTGGTCTCTGGGAATCCAGTGTTTGCGATCTTCTTTCTGGGGTTTGCTTTTTTGCTTGGGGACGCATAGAGCATTAAGCATCAGAGCAGCAACTGGCTACTGCTTGCACTGGCAGAAATGCTGAAAACACTTCTTACAGAGAGAATTGGCTTGTCAGCATAGCCTGCTTGCTCTTGCCTGTCATGTTTTCCGGTGACATAATGGCTGTACCTTCCCCCTACACAAATGAAAGTGGCTGAAAAAGCCTTTGCCAGCACCAGGGCCACTGCCGACCAGCTCCCACGTGGGGAATGCGCATGTCTGTGCATTTAGGGAGCCATCACACATCGCTGAGTGTGGAGGAAAGCGGAAGACCCTCTGCCTGCAAGAGGGCAAGGGCAGGAGGGTCAGGCTGAAACATGTGCTGGAAACGTGCAATAAAGCTAGCACGGGCTTTTCCCATGGGTTTTAACTTGCCCATAGCGTGACGGGACAGGGCTGGGTTCGGTGGACAAGGCAGTGAAAGCGAGACCTCTTCTGATATTAAAGGACCATGGGACCATGGCTGTGGCCTCCTAAACCTTGCAAGTGCCCGTCTATTTTGGATGGGCACTTGAGATTAGGTGAAAGAGAGGGCACTTCTTCGAAGGGGGCAGATTAATAGCTCTTTAGCAGACGTAGTTGTTTGCAGTCATCCAGGGAAGTGAAATCATTTCCCACCACTATCTCCAACAGCTAAAAGAAACATGTTGCAAATAGATAATCTATTACAACCATCAGGAGGATTTCAAGGGCTGGTGGTTTTGTTAACTCTCATTGTTTTATCTTCACTTTAGCTGTTTTTTCTTAAAGGCCCAGCTCCTGGAATCACAGGATCATGTGGCACAGAGCAAAAGTAAGCAGAGAGCCCTCCTAGATGGAGCAAAAAGCTTGGAAATAACACCATCTAGGTTCAAGCATTGCAAGCAGCTGGAAGCAAACAGGACTTAGCTACCAGAGGAATTAGAAGAAAAAATTAGATCTCATGATTTTAAGGAGGAAAACACTAAGCTAAAGATCAAGGCGGGGGATGCTTAGAGCAGTCTTGCTGACACTGGGAAGCAGAATTGACCAGTGTTCAAGTCATTGAAGCAAAAAGAGGCAAAAAAAAATGACAAAAAGAACCTTTAAGTTAGGAGGGAAACGGAGTTTTCAAGTGTCCCTCCTTTGCTCCTTTAAGTGAGGAGAGAGTCCCAGGAAAACGAGCCTATTGGGAAAGCAGTGAGGATTAATGCTCCCTCCCCATCCATCGCACAGCCCCTGGATCTCTTCAGTATCACTAAAGACATGACAAGCACCTGCATCACAGCCCCCTGAGAGGCTGAGCACACTCATCATGGTGCAGAAGGGCAGCTGATTTTCCCTCAGGCTTTACACGGCAACTACTGTTTTGTTACACACACTTCTAACTCTTCAAGCACAAAAATCCTGTTTCTTTGCCTAGCAGCAGCACTGAATTCATCCTGCTCTCCACCCTGCTGAGCTTTTGGCAATTGAAATAGTACCAAATGTTACCCGGCATGGGAAAAGACCTTGTTTTCTTCTTTGGAAAGCTTTGCTTCTCCTGCAAATGCCAATAGTGAGTTTAGTTGTGCTCTTTGTATGAATTTCTAATGCCCCATAAATGCAGAGGAAATTTACGTGGAGCTAAAGTTCTCCCTTAACTACCTGTTTCTGGCCCATTCCACACAGTCGTTTTTGTGGGAAAACAGAGTCAATTTGTGTCTGGTAGAAAACTCCCCTCTGGTATTCACTGACACCAGGCAGAGGTTTACACAGTAGCGAGTGAAGCAGCTCTGGCCGGGGCTGCTTCTGGGAACGCATCTGCCACCCTCTCCTTGCTCACCCTGAACTGAGATGGAAACACAGCCACAGCCAGGCACAGGCGCTCCAAAACTGGGCTCCAAGACCAGGAAAACACCCCCACCAGCTGGCTTAAAATTCACTTTTTAAACAAACGAACCCAGCTCCTCTTCCTGCCAGTTTGCTTTATTTTTGCTTGTCCAGAAGAAGGGCCCCTAACAGGGCTTTTGTATTTTTCACTTTTCAGTACAATCTGTACAGTGTCCCCATGGCTGCTGGCAGACCCCTGGGGATCTCTGGGGCACACCTGGGCACAAACATGGCACCGTCTGGAGGACACCATGCATGCTAGCTTGGAGCACAGAGCAGTACAGGTTCTAAGCATAACCTTAGAGCTCCTCTATCAGCCCTCCCAGACTTTGCTTCTTCACGTCCATCCAGCTGAACTTCACAGCCATCAGAGCTAGAAATGTGCTCCTGTGCCCATGGCTCCCCTCACCTCCCACCTCCCTCTCCAGCTCAGACCAGGTCTTTCCAAAGCTGAGGTTTCTTTGAAGCTTTGCTATTTTATTTTGTGATGGATAACACTAAGCTGGCAGCTGTGAAACGCATTAAGGTTGAAACACCAGGAAACTCTGCAAGGATGTGGCAGTGCAAGGCAGCAAGGGGCTGAGCAGGGGAGAATGAATATCCCACTTTCACGTCCGTCACAGCAAGCCCAGCCACAGCCCCTGTCCCCCAGTCTTGATCAGCATTTTCTCTTGCTTTCCTCATTTTTCTAACCCCATCCTTTCTCTGCCCCCCTTTATCTTCCCTTTCTCTCTCCATCCTTCCTGTCCCTCACCAGTCAGTCTGGGAGACCCATCCAACTCAGCCCCACTTCAGACCTACTGAAAAGGAGGACCAGGGGGATTTGTTTTTCTTTCCTAAGCAAAAGCCTCTTATGCCACCCCACCATCTGTCCACCAGCAGACAGACCCCTCCTCTGCACATCGAGCTACTTGGCCCACACCAGTGCCTATGGCTGAGGTGTGGAGGTCTGAAGCAGCTGTTTTTGGAGTTTGGCTGAAGCGGGCAGAGGAGTCGGGGAGGGTCTCCTCCTTGGGGGGCACAGCCCTCCTCCTCCCATAGCCAGCAGACCTTCCCAGGTATAAACAGACAGGAGACCTGGGCCAGGCATCCCTGTTCCTTCACAGGCTCCAGCACCTTTCTCCAAGATGTTTCTGAAGCTGTAGACCAGTGGGGAGCTGGTAACCCTGGTGGTATCCAGGAGCAAGCACTGGCCGCTGGACCAGTGGCTCCTGTCCCACGACTGCTCCCCACATTAGATGCAGGGGGGGGCTGAAGCCACCCCCAGGGGCTCAGGAGGGGCTGCTCAGAAAACAGGGGTGCTACCGGGCACATGAGCATCATGAGAGCCCCATTTCCTCGCTAAGCAGGGCTATAAAAAAGCGGAAAGGTGCTGCAGCCAACAGAGCCAGCAGGACACAGGGGGCCATCTGGCCCCGGGCACCGCTCCCAGGAGGCGTCCTGTGGCACATCTCAAATCACTTGGTAGAGATAAACTGCCAGTTCCCCAGGAGACTCCTGCCAGCAGCAACAGGGAGGAGCGCTGCACGTTATACCCTGCCCAGTGGCGGGGAAGGAGTCTCTGCATGAGGGTGCAACTGCGCAGGGCACAGGTCCAGCCACTTGCAACACGTCTGCCTCCCCAAAATTTTTTCTCTGTGAGGTATTGCCCCATGGACCCTGTCTCCCCCTTATTCCTCATGCAAAGAGGCCACTCAAAACCGCATGCCTCAGCTCATACAGTGTTTGCTAACTCGAGGTTCACAGCTTTTGGCTGCAAACACCAGTTGATCCAGGGACTGCTCCCACGAGAGCTGTTAACGGTAGCCGAGCCTGTCAGCTGTAGGTTTAAACTCCCTGTGGCAGACCTTCACTGCTCCTAGAAAGCGTGGAGGGGTCCCCAGGTCCTCTCAGGTGCCAGGCAGCACTGCCCTGAGGCAAGTCCCAAAAGCAACCCCTCTGAGCATCCTGTTCCTCACCTCATTTGGCAATGGCAGCACACAAGACTTTTTCAGAAACAAAGAGTTTTTGGGCTAGCCCCGGGGATCTCTGCAGCTTGTCTCATGCCAAGGCTGGAGTAAACAGAGGAAAGGAGAGGTGAGTGGAAACGGCCCCATCCCTGAACCTTAGCCCCAGGCCTCCCCCAGAGCTGTGGAAACAGGTCAGCATGGATCTGCCTGGAGAGTTCAGAGACGTGAGCCACCATCTGCTCCCTGACGTGTCAAACCTGCTTCAAAGCAAGGAATCCTGCAGGGTACCCTTCCCACCCACGGTAGAGCAGCCCAGGCAGCCCCAAGTAGCATTAGCACAGCAAACTAAAAGGTGTCAGCAACAAAAATCTGCACTTTGGGGCCTTCTTTGTTGACCTGCTGAAGCTCAGACTTCTTCAGGCGTAGCTCTCCTCAGTCCTCAGAGGAAGAGCCCCCTGGCTCCAGCAGAGTTTGGATGGGTCTCAAGCAGGCATAGCACAGCCATATGGTCTGCACCGATGCTCTGGCAGTACCAGAAACTATCCTAGCAGTGCCAGTGTTTCTCATTTTCCTGAGCCAGGAGCTGTGGAAGGGGTCAGGGCTGGCATGGCAGCGAAACCAGCCTGTCACGACATTGGTGTGTTTGTAGTTACCTCCTCCTGTAACCATGGGGGCTGTGGTGTGTCTTGCCTGTCCCTCTCCCAGGGCTCAAACCCACACTGAATTCCCAGATTTAACCTCTAATTCTCTCAGCAGGCAATGCCACTAGTCACCAAATGGAGAGGGCTGGACACTCTTCCCTCATCGCAGGACCAGGGATGAGATTTCCCCTGTCGCAAAGTGCAGTGGATGAGCCACAGCATGGGCTGGGGCAGAGGGAAAAAAACGCCAGGCAGATTTGACAGGTGGGAGGGACCTTAAGGCACGGGAAATTCAAGCTAGCAGCATCACTTGTGCAGAAATACATTTTTAAAGGAGGAAAAAAACTAATAGTGCAATTATGCGAGCATGCACATACCTAAAATCTATAGTACTGCAAATTATACATGCAAAATGAAAGGACACCGACCTCATCAAGCAGTTGGTCAACTCTTCCCAAAATAGCTGTCTCCATTTGGTCTGCTGAAAGCCAGGCAGGGAGCTGTGTCGGTCTGTCCGCTTCCAAGTGGGACACCCGGGACTGCAGATCGGAGGTCCGAAAGTACAGTAGGAGACTCAGCACTAGAGAGAGCAGGGAGATGCCGGGCAGCCCCGAGCCCAGCAGGAGAGGGAGGCGGCAGCATCTCTCCCCATCGCTGGTCCTGGGGGGAGCCACGCACCCCCTGTCAAAAGCTGCTTCGCCGACGCCTTTCCAAGTCTTCTCCTCCAACATTCCCTCCCTGTCCTGAGAAACAATAAATAAATAAATAGAATAAATAAAGCCTCACTCCTACTCCAAGAAACACAATCCAGAAGGCATAGAAAAAGAGTGTCCAAGGGGATCCCAATGCCAGCAAATAACAAATAACAGCAATAATGACAAAAGTAGATGAGGGAGTCTAAAAAATAAAAAGAAACCATACACACATAAAAGGGGTGCAGAAAAAAGGGATCCAACTGCAGCAAAGAGTGGGAGGGGGGGAAAAAATCTGATCAGGATTTTTTTTTTTCTCCTGTGATTCAGTCTTTTGGTTCGCTGGTAGCTTTTTGTTTCCTTCTAAGCTGCCAGTTTCAGTTCCTTCTCAGACCAGCCAGGAGCTCACACATGAAAGTCCCCATTAGAGAGAGGTAATTCTCAGCTGCTCCGGCGACGACTTTGTGCTCTGGCTGATCGTGGCTGCCCTGTAACATGACACACTCCCTCCAAACTACAGAGCTGGGATGAGCGAGCTGCGCGGCTTCCCAAAGTAACCTCCTCTGCTCGCCCTCTCTCTCCACCTCTCCCTTGCTGTATGATTTATTTATTTATGCAAAGCGCTGGGGTGGGATCGGGCAGTGGGACGCCCCTGTCCCGCTCAGTCCCCAAACCACCTCTCCGTCGCCAGCTCTTCCCTTTGATGTGACTCTCGCCGAGGTTATTTATAGCGGCAGGAAAGAAACTGTAAAGCAGAGGCTGGGCTCACACCAGCCTGCGTCTTTCTTTCCTCTGTACAGCGTAAGTCACTTTACGGGATGGTGAAAACGGGCTGTCACGTCCTCCACACAGACTCTGGGGCAGCCCTGAGCCACCAGCGGTGGGGTATTGTGACCCTGATGTTTTGAGGAGAGCAGCCAGGCAGGGGGAGAACCAGAGGGAAAGGTGTGGAAAAAAGAGCTGGCAGCCGAGGACTCTGCAAAAGACAAGCAAAGAGCAACACGGAGCAACATCCCAAGTGGGCAAGCTGCAGTGCGAGGGGGAAACTTTTTGGGCTTGATTTGGGCATACGATGAGTCTGGGGGGCACCAAGGACATTCAGAGGAATTAATCTGCTGAGGCCCTCTAGTGAAACAGAGCTTCCCATCACCTCCTCCATGTCCCGCCGGGCACGGGGCGCCGGACAGAAACCCCCCTTGGTGGGGAGCAGCATCCCCACTACGTGCCGTAGGGCAGCTCCGAGCCACGCGTCTGGGAAACAAAGCCTCCTTCTGTTCTTCGGGAGCTAGGGAGGCCCACCACTCCCAATTTTTCCAAGCATAACTTGAAATATTTTATACTCCAGGGTGACATGCAGGCTCTGCTGAGCCCCTGCCTGTCCGTCTGTCCATCCTTTGATCCCCTTCTTGAGCTCACACAGCAGCAAGGCAGCACGGGGACTGTTGTGGTGCGCAGTCATTAAAAGCCAGGCAGCAAATTGGTCTCTTAAAATCTAGCTCCCTTGCTGCTCTTTCACTGTCATTTACATGTTTTAAATGAAGATTTTGCGTGCAGTCTCTGCTGGAAATTACTGGCAGAGAAAACTCATATTCATCTCTCGCCTGGTCTCTGTTTCAGAGGGCTGGAAGAAACAGACCTTCTGGGAACAGGTTAAAGCGAGCACGAGCTGTTTCTTCTCCACCAGACAAACCCTTGGAGGGCCCAGTAGCACACAGCCCCGATTCTTTTAATGGCCTCATGCCTTTCACAGCCACTCGTTTCCCGAAATGGGGTTTTAGCGTCTGCGAGGCAGGAAATCCTTTCTTTATTTCTTTTAGCAGGTTTCTTGTCATCTCGCTGCTCAAATTCACATTTCTGCTCTGGCACGCATGGAAAACACCCTTCTGCTGGCTGCAGCCTTTCAACAGTTTCTCATATGAGCAAGGCAGAGCCGTATAACCGACAGACCCGGCAGATGCAGGGTGTCTATTTGTTTGGGAAGCACAGCCGCCCCAGTCTCCTGCCCCGGCTCAGTTTCTTCCCAGCTATGCCTGTGTTAGTAGTCTATTTCTTTGTGAAAGCAAAAGGAGTCTTTGAGGCTGTGGCTTTGCCAGAGAGAAATAGTGGTCCATGGAGTTACCTGAGATGCCGCCCGTCATCACAGCAAGTGGACAGTAAGAAATGAAGGGGAGATGCTTAGAGGCTGATGATACAGTGGGAATCAGAGATCTACACAGTAAATAACAGTTGGCAGCTGGGATGCTGGGCATCTTAGAGAGCTCTGAAGTACGTACTTAAAGCCTGGGGTTGAACTACAGATGACTGCAGTTACCTGCCTCTGTTACACATAGCTTCACCAAAGGCTGTCTTTCTCTCTCTCATTCTCTCCTTTATACCAGCCCAAGCACTAAAATCACAAAAATTCACCTTCTAAGCTGAAAACGGAAATCTGCTGGGTGTCTCCATTTCATTTCCCCACACTGGCTGGGGAGAGCTCTCTGCTCTTTCACTCTGATTTGTGACAGAGATCCTGCTGTCCAGACACGAGCATTGCCTGAATGACTCTGTAAGTGCCTTTTCCTGCCTCCCCGCCAGCCCCTCTGCAGCTGATCAGTTCATTTAGGGGGTATGTCATAGCCACTGCAGGCTGGGGAGCTGCACTCGGCCGGGCTTCACGTGAAAGCCTTAGCTACAGATGTGCAAGAGAGAAATTTTTCTATCCGTGAGGCATTAAGGAGCCCTGTCATCCCATGCCAATACAAATGGGCTAATTTAGCTACGAACCTGAGCCAACTGCGCATGTCAAGTCCGCAGCACTGCTTGCCAAACGAGCTGCCTCCAGAGACGGGCCCCGGCATGTGGACTCCTTGCTCCTTGAGTTGAGCATGGCTCAACCTTCAGCTCTCTCTGAAGCCTCAGAGGAGGTGGGTGCCGGCCTGAAACCAGTCCACCTGCAAGTTCGTGACACTTGAGGCTGGTCAAGTAAGAAGCAGATGCTCAGTTGCAATCAAAGGGCGTGATTTCACCGACCAGTGACCGAGCAGGCTTAGACTGCCCTCGATACGCCAAGCTTGAGGCTACATCCCTTTTTCCTCAGGGAGGTTAATGCAATTACTTACAAGGACAGTAACCACACATTTCCACAGCTTCTAACACATCCTCTGGCACAGTTGTGGACCTCAGCACAAACATACAACGAAATCTGGATCAAATACAAAGCAATATATACCTCCCAAAGCAGCTGAACCCCTCTGTACAATGAAAGAAAGTGTTTCACTTCTAGCACATCACACAGGGTCAATTCATGTGCTGGACATGGATACGTACAGGTATGAAAGCCTCCAGGTTCTTCAGTCTGTCGCTGGTACTGGCAGTTTGTCCTTCTCAGGGGCATTGGTACTTGGGCAAAGTGCTTTACAGAGGGCTGGCCATTGCTGCTCTGCAACAGACACACAGTGCTCACAAAGGGGCATGATGTGTGAGGATTTCTCGCAGGGTACAACGTGGTCTCATTGCGAGAGACCATAAATCCTCTTTGATCCCAGGTAGGTAACATGGGCATGAGCCACTCCACACTGCAGGCCAGAAATGGAGGAGCCAGGCATGGATGAGGTTCTCGCTTCTACGTACATGGTTCAAGCCAGCAACGTATCTACAGCAGTCATTGATTTGGCCTGGAAAGGGGTGGGCAACAGCAGCAGACCTTCCTCACTTTCCTAGGTTTTAAGCAGAGCCTTTCATAAACAACAAAACAAAACAAAGTGCCCTTCTTGTCATTAACTGGAAGTTGAAGCCAACTGCCTGGAGACAGCCGTGCACTCAATCCCATCAGTAATCTCCAAA
>Ga0181612_148325_pt1 | contig 10533 bp, 3 predicted proteins | sample HoacroProtozoa21_FD_119630 | JGI IMG/M metagenome (GOLD analysis project Ga0181612, IMG submission 119630) | Hoatzin crop microbial communities from Cojedes, Venezuel. Combined Assembly of Gp0051906, Gp0051904, Gp0051908
AAGGGTAAATTTGGATTACATATAAGGAAACAATTCTTTGCAGGGAGGGTGGTGAAACACTGGCACAGGTTGCCCAGAGAAGCTGTGGCTGCCCCCTGCCTGGCAGTGTTCAAGGCCAGGCTGGATGGAGCTCTGAGCAGCCTGGTCTAGTGGAAGATGTCCCTGCCCATGGCACAGGGGTTGGAACTAGATGATCTTCCAGTCCAAACCATTCTGTGATTCTATGATATCAAACATTTTACATCTAACCCAATCCTATGTTCCTCCCCTTTAACAGCTGCATAGTTGTTTGCACAAAATATCACTGAAACTGCAAATGCAGACTATGCGAAAGAATGGAAGAATGCTCGCTCTTGTACAGCGTACTGGAAATTGCCATACCTTCCCACAGTTTTTGGCTGGTTACCATGTAAATTCCAAGTAATGAGAACTGGAATGTCTCTAAAACTATAATCAATAGGATTATGTTGAAGATCAATTCTTCCATGTCTTTCTTCACGCTTAATGTACACTGTTTGCCTTTAAAATGCATCAATTATTTTACTAGAGAATTTAGACAATTTCACATTAAAATTGCTAAAAATCAATACATTGTAACAGTGGGGCTGATTTGGAAGACAAATATGACCTCCAAAAGACCTCTATTTCTATGGAAAGAAATGATAGAGCTTTTTAACAATTTAATTATGAACGATTAATTAATAAACTGGGATGCATTATTATTAGGGATAATTATATAATATGCACATGGAAACATATTTAGTTTTGTATTTCAGTGGACATTTGTATCTATTCACTGAAAAAAATAAGAAAACTCACAAGTTCCTGTTTTTAGAAAGGTAGTCAAGCAGTGAAGCTCATCCTACTGCAATGTCTATGATTTTGGGAGCCTTATTTCCTTTCCCTTTTTTCTGCGGTTTATTTTTGTTTTATTTAATACTCAATGATTTCTTCAAGTCATAGTCATCTATCACACTATACCTTCTTGTTCTTTACATCACATTACCAATATGCTTTATGTTAATGAATTCTAAAACCTTTCTAAGTTAAAGCAAATTTCAAACAATGTGTACATACTTCAAAAAGATGAGGGTGATTTTTTTTACTGGAAATAAAATATATATAAATTTCTCTTAAAACTAAAATGAAAATTTAAGTCAAGTGATAATGTCTTGATTTCTAACAACAACAGCAACCACAAAACCATTTACTTACTTTTCATTACAAATACGAGATTTTGTGAAAGGGAATCTTTATTTTTTTCTATCGCACCAGCAATTTCATAAGTAACCTATAATAAAATATTGTGACATCATTAGTAATCACCAATGCATCTTTTAAAACTTTTACAGCAGTAGAAATGAAGCTATGTGGTTTTTTTCCACTCAACAGTAAAGGCTGGCACCAGGTAGTGTCTTTTGTTCCTTTCTTAGTGCAACAATACTAACTAGCAGAACTGGTTGTTGAACATTGCGTGTCTCAGCAAGTATACAGAAATTTCATCACACTGATTCCAAAACATTCCCACAATGCAAGACTGAATCAAATGTGTAGTGTAGAGCAGAAGACAGTGACCTAAGCATCACTTTCCCTGTAGGATAAGCAAGTTGCTCCAGCACAGATCTCCTTGTCAATGGGAAACTGTCCACACTGACCATGACAAAACTCTCAAGAAACAATTTGAGTTCAAACTTCACACAAGTTCCAGCCGTTTACACATCCTTTGGAGGCAAGTTCAGTCTATAGGTTATGTAAAAATCCCATTTAGCTTTCTAACAACTAGGTACATAAGGATTTTGGATTAGTTGGCCTGATGTTGTCATTTCAAGAACAGACAGTCGCCGTGTCACTCCATCTGTCATCTGACTGCAGATAAACTCTAACACATGTGGTGGGTGCTTTGAGAAGTGAGCAAAACAGAAGGCTCTAGCCAGAATTCCTGAGGGTACATCGAAAATGAAGACATTGAGCCCATCCCAGGCAGCACTAAAACAAAAAAGCAGTCACTGAGCCCAGGCTTATTTTTTGGCTTTTTTTGTTTTGGTTTTTTTTTTCAGTTTTATGGGGATGGAAGACTAATAACTAGTTAATTTGCAGGCTTTAGATATAAACCACTCCAGCTTGCATGGTAGTAGAACCCAAAGGGATTTTTTAAGGTAAAAAGGAAGAAAATTATAGGTTGTAGTACCTCCAGGGTTAGGCAGATACTTAATGGCAACTTCTTAGAATACAGTTTGGTTTTATTTACCTTGGGATCATGTTTCTATCTAAAGCTTTTTTTAAATTTTTTATTGGATCTACATCCTAATCCCCTTAGATATTTGGGGAAATTTTATCCTTGTATATTTAATAAAGCTCTAAATATATAATTAAGATTAGTAATACTAATCAGTGCATTAATTACATTTTCCATTGGGTCATTTGACAATTATGTAATGCTATCTTACTCACAAAAGAGATTATACAACTTGGATGTGTATAATCTGTTACAGTTAGTAATTGTCAAATGATGTAATTAGTATGGCATCTGACATAGAAAAGGTATAACAACAGAATTATGTTCTTTTTCATGACAGATGCCATGTTATATAATTTTTAATTGCACCTCCTAAGAACATACAACATAGTTAGCAAACTATTAGAATAATTTAAGTATACTATTAAATGCTCTTAGTGTACTTAAATGTTCTACTACACTGGTCCATAAAAGATAATTAACAGAAGTTATTCGACAAATCCATAATGCCAGTTCCTAATTGAGTGTCTTAGGCTTTGACTAAATTAGAAGAAGAGAGTTAGTATTGGTGGGAAGAGTAGCAGTGGGAGATACTATATTATGATTAAGTGCCTAGTTTGAAACAAGGAGAAGTTTCAGCACTGGTGCTGACATAATACATCGCCAACCTCTAGAACTATATTCACAAGACATCTCTCATACCACATAATATACATAAAAGTTAGCAGGTTTCCCTTTTATGAAGAAATTGCGAATGCTCTAGCAGTTTTCCCACAGACTTGATAAATTAATTCACTGCCTAAAGACATGAAAACAGACTCAATGAAATGGCACTTGAGGGTTCCATATTCATCGTCAGTCCCACAAAACAGAAAAAGAAAGAAGTCCTCTTCAAGCTGCCAATCTTGTTAATTTAGTCCTGCCCTCATCAGAGGCGCCAACTTACACAGCACTTTGCCTAAAGTACATATATGTCCCCCAGTTTTCTTCCACTGGGATTCTAAAAACCTAGCCAAAACTCTGCACTGATTGGCACTCAAGCGCCGTGGATAGTTATTCTGAGGAGACAAAACCCAAACAAATACCGTATGATTCAGACAGAAAATGTGCACTCACTTAGATCACGGTTCCAGTATTATACTCCTTCTCCTCACTTCTCTTTATTACAGCTGTTTGCTCTATCTCGCTTTACATGATTAACTCTTTCAGGTAGACAGTATGTAAACTTACATGTTTATGTTAACCAAAGGAAACAAGATCTTTACATACTATCTGAACTAGCTGAAGTAAAAGAAAATAGTGTGCATTCCACACTGCATTTTATTTCATTAGAAGAGATTATAACAAGAAAGGGTTTGGATTTGCTTTCCTTCTTGATTTAAGTTCAGAAAGCAAGAGAGTTTAACCTAAACACACTGGTAGTGGGGCAGGCCAAATGTTCATCTAGTCTTGGATATCTAGGGAAAAATATTGAGGAATACTTCCACTCTGCCTCCCACCAGTTCCCCTCTCAGCTTGCAGAGCTCTGCCCATGAGGGAGCTCTTGACCTTCAGGCTGTCTCTCATCTTTGTGTTTAATGCCTCTTGACTGACGTTTCCTCCTCAAGTATCCAGAACTCGTTAACATTTTTGGCATCTATAACAGTCTATGGCAGGGAGCTTCACTAGTTACTAGCTATGCAAAAAGACAATTTTATTTGTTTTGAACCTGTTTTCTGGTCATTTAAGTTGGCATAGCTAGTTATATTATGAGAATCAGCAGATACAAATAAGAGGTAAAAAAACCCACCCAGAAAACAGAAGGCTCACACACCAAATGTGCACAGAGATAATTTTGGGAACTGCATGTTCCTCTTAAATACTCTTGCCTCTTTGCTTCATTAATTATCCTCATGCCACTCCATTGTACCTCTTCTCTTCTGAAGTATCGCCCCTCATAACATCTGACTTTGGTAAGGGACTTAGATCTAAATTTTAGATAAATCCTTTATCTGGATTTCCCAATACACTTTATCAACAGGGCCACATGTACACATAATTTTCATAAAATCTTTCAAATACTCTTTTTTTGTAAATAATTTTCATATCTTGTGATAGGCCAAAAGCACTCATAGTTAATGGCAGATCCAGCAGGAACCCTAAAACAAAATAAGAAAATGCCACCTGGAATGTTAAGGTTGATTTGGCTGCATTCACAGTTAAAAGGGAAAATTTTACTATTTTAATAACAAAATGTAACTCAGAAACTCACAGTTTTGAATGTGTTGTCAAATTTAGTTAGTAAGAAAATAATCAGTTCATACACTTAAAAGAGAAATTTTTTGAGAACATGTCCAAGGACAATTTCAGTGCATATAGGGTCATTTGTAGTTGCTAATTTTCTGCCAGAATTTAATGTGAGTGATATTTAAATGCTTGAATATGCCACTTTTTCTTAGGATCACTGGGCTTCTCACCCTCCCCAAACAAGTCTTGTTAAGTAATAATTGAAGTAAATAATTTTATATAGTCTGTAAAGTCTTATTCTAACACTGGGATAGAAATAGTAGCATACTGAAACCAGCAGCTATTTAGGAAAAAAGTAGGAGAATGGGGGAAAGAGATCTATTATTTTCTCCTGTAAGTGGAAGTCCAAAACCAAGCCTACTTAAAGAAAGAAAAGAGAGAGAAAGTGAGCAAAAGCATGACTATCTCGTCTGCCTGAAAAAGAGAATCTTTGCAGAGTAACCTTTACAGGCCTTGGTATAGCTTAGACTAGACTGATTTGATTGTTATGTCTGGGGATTCTGCCTGGGGAAAAAAATAAAGAAAATGAAAGCATCCTTATTGATTAATCCATTTCCTTTTGTCTCTTGATCTAGAGGTTCAGTTTCAGAGTCTGCCTGGGATATATAAGGCATTTCAGAGAAGATCGCCTTAGTGAAGGCAAGCTGACAGCTGAGAGGTATTTTTGAAATGCACATAGCTGAGAAATGGAACAGACATTGATCTGCACTCACAGGACATTACGTGCACTGGTTTATAGAGCAAAGAAGTTGGTCTTTAGGTCTGATCCGTTTATTACAGTACTGGAAGTCAAAATAGTGGCAAGACAAAAAGCGACAAGTGGCTTCTCTGATTTGTAAATTCAAGTATAAATTTAAACTGCAGAAATTTAAATTATGATGACCTATTATTCAGATTACAGGAACAATGGGGCAAATAGCTCATTATCTCAAACTCTGGTATGCTATTAGGCAAAGCTGTGTCTTCTGACATTGTGCTAAGACAATATATTTCTGATTTACTTATTGATATGTTAATTCTTCCATAAAATTGAAAAAAGAACTTTGAATCCTCGAGAAAGTTCGGTGATGGAATGTTATTCTTCAAAAATCTCAACTATCAGTAAGGCTGACAGTTCAGAGATGTAACACATGTGAAGCCCTTCACTGTGTGAGAGCCCACAATGTAAATATTAACTTTATCAATAGAAGTACCTAGAAATTCAGTATTACACATTCTTAGTATTGTTTCAGCTGATGGTCAGATGCTTTGATCAACTGCACCCAAAACCCACTTCTCTTTCTCAAGGCAAGCTCGCTGTGTGCAGCGTGGAACTGGTGTGCCTCTCCTCTCTTGGTGCTGCCAGACAGGCAGTCTCTGCGAGAAGCAGCTGAGAACACCTACCTTCATGTTAGGCATCAGAAACAAAGCAATGCCCCAGATGAGCAGAATATTTCCAGAAGAGATCAGGCTGCCAGTCTTTGGGGAAATGTGTTAACCTTCAGATAAAGCCTTCCACTAGGGTTTTTTTTAGTCATACAAAACTAAATCACTTTTCTACCTTCTGCCTGAACAGAACAGATAAGCCTTATGTCTTATAGCACTTAGATACCAAGACATTAAATAGTTCTTAGAAGAGACTCATAATGTGTCAAGGCATGGTAGGATTCTGTTCAGCTGCAAAATTAAAACGGGGAAATAAAGTAAAATACTTGATATGATAAAGTACTAATGTTCACAGTGGCCTTTGCTAAGCGTGTGCTCGTATAGTTAACAACCATATCATAATGCCCATGCAGAAAAAGACAGATTTAGTGTTATGCAGACATAATAGTAAAATTCAAGAGAAATTAAGAAAAAGTTGTTTTCTTTCTTCCACAAGAACATTCTGTCACATTTGTGTAATACAGTATTCTCTCTTAGCTTCCACTGAAAAATGTCACCCTGTGTTGATTTCTTCTATGTGCAGAAGCTTACTTGCCCACATTGTTTTCCTTTCTTATTCCACTTTCTTAATTCCAAAACAGTTAAGAAAATAATAAAAAATCAAAGGTCTCTCAGAATGATATCATACATATAGGTTGTCTTCAAGTGTTGCGTCCGCCACAAAATCAAGTATGGATCCAAACTCTCTGGGTTTTTTTCCATTACACATTACTCTGAGACTCTTCTCATATGCTGCCTTCATCTAACTTCAACCTCGTGCTTCCTTTTTTTCACTTCTGACCCACTGCCTATTTTCTTATTCTCTCAGTACTGCTTTTTCGGGAATGGTCTAAGGCTCATTAGGCTTGGATCAATAATATGGCATGTGTAGTCCTAGGAAAAGCTACTGGGCATAAACATAAGGGAATGGGCAATACCTGACAGTGCACAACTACAATCAGTCAAAAAGACTTGACTGTGGAAGAAAAGACAATTTTCCTATGAGTATCCTGACACAAAACGTTAAGGTACGAACATGTTAGAGGTCTTTAAAACTGAATGGACACATCTATATTAGCTGTAATTCTTTCATAATACAAAGCTAGAGATACCAGTTTTGTTCACAAAAGTTTGTCTGTCAATCTTAATTAAATACACAAAAGTATGTCTCTTCAGTGAGGCGGTATTTTTAATAGCTGTATTTTCAGGTATAACTGCACTTTTGAGTTGCTAAAATAGCTACTCTAAGTGCCTGAGTAAAGATACGAACCCAATTCTTTCTGGCCTTTGAGTTACGTACATAAACTACTGATGAAAAGGAGCCCTAATTACAAGCGTCCATGTGAGATTCATACCAGGGTGAACACAGAATATCAGTGAGTTTTTTCCTCTAGATGACTTGGAGGAGCAGCTGTTTCACATTGGCTGTGAACTACATTGCAGTTACAACTTTTATTACTTATAGAAATCAGGACGTCTGCCTTCACCTTCTAACACAGAGCCTGCATGCATTGTGACTTCCTCCACAAACATCAGCCCAGACACATCACCCAAATAGAAATTATTAAGCCTAGAAGTGAAAAATTTCATGTTCAATTACCTGTCACATTTTACTGGAAATTCTTTTTCTACCCTCTGGGTGTGACTCATCTTACACTCATGTAAATAACAAGAAGCTTTACCAAGTTAAAGGAGCTACAGTCAGTGAAAAACTGTGGTAAGTGACAATAAACTCAAGCCCCCTTGTTTTACATTTGGGGATCTCTGAAAGTAACAAAGCAGAGAAAGATTGCTTTATACTTCACTCACTTTAGACTAATTTAATTGATATCAAAACATAAAAATGGCTCTCAAAACCTGCCAAACTATCCTGTTACTTTATGTATGAAATTCTTATTTTTAGTGCCAATAAAAACCTGATGTATTTAAAAGTATGATTCTTTAACAATTTTCCTAAAGCATAAATCACAAATGATTTCTATAGAAAGCTACTAAATGTAGTAATAGCACAATCTAAAGAACAGCATCAGCATTTTTAAAATCCTTGTTTTTCATATTCAACTTATCAACTTGTGAAGATGTACTAGTCTCAGAATAAACTCAGTTTGTGTCATCACTTACTACAGTAATGCTATCATCAGATCTTATGTAAATATGTAACGTAAATCACTGGCAATTTCAATCTATGATAGCTAGATAATAGTTCCATGAGATATCAAAAATGCAAGTGTCTTTAAGGATTTTGCTCAATCACTATTAAAGTAAGGAGTATTAAGCACTTGCACAGAAACTTTTCTGTTTTGGCAGGGCTGACCATTTTATTGTCGTAAGGATGCAAAGAACAACCTGACTGTCTGGAATAGTTCCTTGGCCAATGTAAATCAAAGGATCTCCATTGACTTCAAAAGAATGTGTGAATTTACATTACTTGGAGAGCTGTCTATTTGTTCATACTTTTAGATTAAATGTCATTACTATTATTAGGAAAAGGTCAAACCAAGTGTCTATGTTATAAAAAAACAAATCTAAACAACCATGCAAGGCTAAAACACATGTTAATGAAAAGCGTACTTACTCCTTACCACTCACAGTTTAACTTTCAGAACAAGGCTCCTGAATCTCTGATCTTAACAAATTTTCCTACTGAGTGCTTCTTCAGAGAATAAGACAAACATTTTTTTCATTTTGAACAAATGTGCTTATTATTCTGATTGTGATTTTAATGCATCTGCCTTGCTGCTGCTCCCATGTCATTTTTTTGGTGTGCAGAACCTTTTAGAGCTACTGTGATAAATCTGTGTAATCACAACGGAACTCCACCTAACAAGTATAGAACAAATTTATAAATTAAATTAGACATCTGGAATCCATGGGCACTTCCTACCTCTATCACTTTCAGTGTTAATAAGTTTCACAAAATGTGTGTTGTGCTGATATCTAATCACTGTGTGCCTGCATTCCTATTGAAAAGTCCCAGTAGTGGAGGTATTTTAAGACATTTAACTTTGGCAAATAATTAGAGTCTAAGTAGAAGGCCTTACAATGAAAGAAGTGCCTCCAGGGAGTTATTCAGAGTATTTAGGTTAGGAATTTAAGCACTGCACAAATAGTCCTTTCCATAATGACCACATTTCTATCATTGGGCAGGAACAAATTTGCCTGCGTCAGAACACTGCTCAGCACTTCCATCGACTTCATTTCCAAATGAGATGCCGCAAAATAGGCCTTTCCCCATTTATATTGCTGTAAAGGACCCTAATCTGGTTAAAGAAGCCTATGCGTGCATATTCCAACCTCTCATCTGTTCTGGAGAGCTCAGGGCATACAATGTTACCTTGAGATATGACAGAGCCAGCAAGCCTTTTTTTGGTGACTTGGAGACAAGACTTGAACACACCTCATAAGAGTAGCTACTATCAATAGTTGACTGACTGGGTGTTCAACAGCATAAATGGGTTCCACCCAAAATATGCATCATAGCAGAAAGTGTGTCATCCGGTATCTTTAGGAGCATGGATTAGAGTTATTTTTCTGGTGTTCTTACCCTAACCAGCACATAGAACTCCCTTCTGAATCCAAACTGATTTTTTTAGCAGCATACCAGATAAACCCCCTGCATTTGCTACTCAGAAAATCATGTGAAGGAAGGTTGCTCTAATTAGCTCTCACAATAAGCAGCAGCAAAGCTACTACATTTGTTTTATAATTGTAATATGCATTCTGTTCAAAAGGCTTTATCATAGCTGCCCAATGTCCTGTTCATTGAACTCATCTCTTCTGTCTTGCTAGGTAAAGAGAGGAGCATCCAGGTTTCAGAAGGCTTCACTGAGATCTCAGGTTTAAAGTGACGTACTACGTAAAGCCATCAACTAATAACACAGTTATAAACAATGCAGTGCATCTGATCATGATGCAGTGGTTCCGAGGCACAGTAGCTAAGCAGTTTCTAAATGTGCTATGCACAAAGCTCTTATGGGACTCCATCAGGGGACGGATAGCTCATGGGATCATCTGCATAAGCCTTAGCAAGTGTGAAAGGACACAAAACAAGCTGTTCAGATGTAACGACTGACTCCTGCAGCCTTTAGTGTATGTTCTCACCTGATTTCAGTGGAAATTGTGGAAAAGTGATAAGAGTCCCCATTATATTGTGCCCATACAAGCCACATTCATTAGCTCATTTCAAATATCATGCTTTGAACAGAGAAAAGTGGCAGCGTGTCAGAGTAATGACAGAGTCGCTAATCTGTGAGATTATCTAAAAAAAATTATTATCCCTTTAAACACATACCTATTTCGCTTGCTTTGGGTTGCACGTGGTTGTGGAGACAATGTGAAAATGTGGGAGTATTGGAAAGAAAAGGGTATGAGGCCTGTTTAACAGAATTGATTACGCTTTTCCCGAGAACACTGCAGGAGGAGAAATACAGAAGATTCATCCTCTTTTACAGACATATTTAGAGACACTTATCATGTTCTGGGATTTTGGAAAAAAAGGGAAAAAAATTGACTAGGACTACTAACAAAAAAAACATGTTTGTTTTTTTTTACCCGGTGCATGCTGGTATCCAAGGTATCTACATATAGAGCACAGGATCTACAGGAAC
>Ga0181612_149717_pt1 | contig 10533 bp, 4 predicted proteins | sample HoacroProtozoa21_FD_119630 | JGI IMG/M metagenome (GOLD analysis project Ga0181612, IMG submission 119630) | Hoatzin crop microbial communities from Cojedes, Venezuel. Combined Assembly of Gp0051906, Gp0051904, Gp0051908
GTCTCGTTAGATGTACCATAAAGAGAGCAAGGTTCAAATATCTAGACCATCTCCTCAGAATCAGGCAATCAGATTTGCAGTTCATGCTAATATATGGATAATGGAACTCAACAGCCACATTCCATACGAAGACAAGGCTTCAATTAGCAAGTATTTTTACTGAACTGAGACTGGCATGCAGGTCAGCTTGCCATAATGTTTCATCAAGAAACTCAAGATGCTTAACTAAGGTCAGGGTTTGCTTCTGTCCTTTTTCTTCCCCTTCACAAAAAGGCTAAATAAACTGAACATGAGACCTTGTGACTAGTATCAATTTCAGATAATCTACTTGGTTGCAAAGTAGTAATTAAAACATTTATATTATTCTCTAATGTAAGCCTGTACAATATATGCTACTTGTGAATCTCACAAGTTAAATCTGCATAAACATCTATAGGCTTGACTTAATGAAAAGTAAGTTTCACATACAGTATATAAATTATATACTGCCCAGTAGCTGACAGCATCATTATTCTACTTCCCACAGACGAAATATGGGTAACTGGAAGTTTGTTTGTTTGTTTGTTTGTTGTTTTTTTTTTAATCTGTAAGAAAACCAATGTAATGTTTGTAGCTGGAATTTGCATCTAGCATAACAATAGCTATCATTGTGCTGCTCTGCTGCACTGAGAACTAAATATCTGAAGGAGGCTGCGAGTTTTCCTTTCGTCTTCTCCTTGCATTCTCTCCAACTGTAAGTTGTAGGCCCCAGTCCTGAGGAAAGATTTGTGCTCACTGATCTCTTCACCCTCATAAAGTCCCACAGATGTCCATAGAGCTCTGTGTGCACGTCTCCCAGTTTGAGTTTATTACTGAAGAAGGCCACAGTAAGGGTTTTTCTCCTCTACCAGAGTTGATCCATGTTTTCCGGTAAGTTTAGCAGTCAAACTTGCAGATTTTCACTTACTACAACTTCAGGCCTGACAAATTAATTTATTCTTAAATTTCAGGTATAAAATGATCAGCATCGCAAGAAATGCGCTTTATGTCTGTTGTTGCAGAGTTGGCACAATGCATTATGGAATTGTTGCTGCTGTAGCAATAGTCTATACAAGTTTAACCAGCAATTACATATTGGGCACAGCTGGAGGCCCCATCTGATGATGTGATCTACTGTGGTTAGGTGTATATTTCTCTAAATACGTGAAGACATTAAGACTCAAATATCTGAAGGCTTTTTGGTTTGTTTCTTTTTAATACCTAGTACAGAGAATCCTCTGGCAAGAGTTTCTGCAGCCGAAACTGGTGGTGTGTAAAGACATATGATCAGAAAGCAAAGTAGGAAGGTCAACTCATGAGCTGATTTCCAAGAGTGGCTAAGGTGGGTCAAAACACGTTTATTTCAAAACTAGGTGGGCCTTGCCTAAACTGCCTAAACTGCTGAAGTTGTACTAAAATCCATTGCAATTTCTGATTATTAAAAGACAGAATGTTTATTTAACTTCATGTTACTTCAACATTTATTGCTAAACAGCATAGACAAAGCATAACTTTGACCCAGCTCTAAATGGAAATCAGTATCTCCATTTTTTAGCTTGACCCAAAGCCTACTGAGTTCAGTAGGTGATTTTTCACAAACCTGAGTTTTGGGTCAGGCCCTATAAGACGAAATTTTCTTCTTCTTCACTTTATCACAGCTTTTGAACGATCTTTTGGTGGTTCATTCAGGAAGGAGACATTTTTCAGCAGATGAAAGGACAAGGGAAACAGTTTCATTAACTGCAAAATCAACCTAAGTCTTTGATTCAGGCTTCACTTTTGTAATGAATTTAGACATTTATAGAGTACAGTCCCCAGAGAACAAAAATAAAAGGTGTCTAAGTTGCTGCTGAGTTCAGGCCTTAGTCATAAAAATAACACTGTGAAAAATTTAGTCTGTAGGTAACAATGAAAAGTTAGCACAAATGGTCATTGACTTCATTATAGAACTCTTTGGCAACAACTTTTCCAGATTCATGGTAAACCTTAAGAGAAACGTTTCAGCACAGAACCACTTAATCATTCATATGAATGAAAATGAGTGCAAACAGAATGCTGAGATGGCTCTAAGATCACCTCTTTTTTCTTGTATGGAATACCCACTATAATTACATTTTGCTTGTCAGTTCATAAATTTTGCTTATTACAAAACAGGCATTATTGATTGCTTTATAAAAGTACTAAAACTAAGCTAAGAGCAGTAGATCTCTCAGCAAATTCAAAACATACTATCTTCCAAACTAATCACTGGCAAAGGGACTGTGGAAAAACTATCCAAGTTTATTGTAAGCCTAATGCAAAAAATTGAAGTTACCATGAGTTTTATGTTAGCAACTTGGCTTTGAGTTTAGCATGTTTTAAGCCACAATGAAAAAAAAAGATAAACTTATTTGGCAAATCCAGACACTTTTAAAGCCAGCATCCTGTAATTGTTTCCTCATTTGGCCAGGAAGCTTAAACAAGAAGAAAAATAAAAACTAAAAAAGAAAAAAAGGAAAAGAGAAAAAAGAAAAAAAAAAGACTAGAAAAAAGAAGATAGAGGGAAAGAAGAAGGGAAAGGAGAGGGGAAAGAAAATAGAAAACTGGCAAAACATTTTGAGAAAGAAAGAATGGAGGGGAACAAAGAAATCAAGGTATTTGTCTCATTTGTAGTAAATGAATATATAAATGACCTATTTGCTCCTTTTGTTCCCCTCTTAGGTAGCATTCAACAGAATTAAATGACTCACTAGTCTTGGAGGAAAAAGCCTGAATTTAAAAATTTCTTGGTTTACATTACTGCAAACAGTGGATATTTTAACACTGTTGACTCTAGCAACGCAGAAGAGCCAAAATGATAGCAGGCAGCATAGGAGGACTCAGCCTCTTTGAGATCTTTTGATTAAACATCTCCAAGTGAGCTTAATACACACTGGGAATATCCTTATTTAGAACCAGTAAGAAATAAAAGCGATCAGAAGGGATTTAGAGCTGCCATTCTCATTAAAATAAGGTTAGAGGCTGACAGCTACAAATAGTTATAGGACAGCGAGGAGAAATCTTACAAACAAGAAATTAACAATGCTTGCTATTGGATTAGATCTAAACAATCTCTGAGCATACTCAAACTTTTACTTATTTTAAAGCTGTATTGTTGCTAGTCTTGAACTAACACTGGAAAAAACCCATGAGGTAGCTACTGATCTGGCTGGGAAACAATGTCCTATTCAAAGTTAGTATCTGCTCTAAGTATCAAGCAACAAAATTAACTGTCCTCTGTAAAGCAAAGGAAAAAGAGAACATTTATGTCAATGTCAAGCCAGGAAAGCAATTTTGTATTAACCTAAGAAGTTAACAAAATAGAATACATAAAAGTATTTTTAAAGTGGAAATAATTTAAGAACCTACTAAATATCTTAACAGTGCACTTGGCTACACTTGGATTTAGGAAGCAATATTTTACATGCAGCAGTACATTTTTTTACAGCTTTAAATCCAAAGACAGGGCTGTACTCCATCAAGAAATGACAACAGCAAACTTAATGCCACAGTGAAAGTACAAAATGAAATTTGGCAGTATTCAGAAAATGGCCAGATAATAAGGCTGTGACTCAACAGGTACAATGAGGGCAGCTGTGTTCAGAACAGTCGCATTTATGAAGCCATTGACACATGGTCCCGGTGTTAGTTGAGTGACAGCTGAAAAAGCTTGTGGTCACGAAGCTTTTAGAGACACCAGAGCAAATTCAAGGCTATTATCTGTGAAACCTATTACGAGAACAAAATGTATGCAAAACGCCTTTGCGGCACCAGTCAGGGGAAGAAAAGACTAAAACAAGGAAGATGGGCTTACCCTACTGTCCTTTGCACTGTTCTGGTGACCTAAACAGACTACCAAGGTACCCTTATAAGGCAACAGATAACTGTGTAATAAAGGTAAATGATCTGCTGATATACCAGAATCAGAAATAAACTCTCTGTATTTTCCACATTAGCAACTCATGAACAGAAAATTACTAATATGTGGACTAGTAAGAAGCTTAGTTTTCTCAGTGTACTGGCCCAGATCAAAGTGAACAATTGTCTCAAACATCTGTCTAGAGGAACAGAGACAGAGACGCACAAATTAAGCGTGCTCTTAAACTAGGTATTGTGCTTTAGGAGCTTCCTCCTCTTGATAAGGGACTGTGGCATACGAGAAGAACCCTGCAGAGACAGGGTGCCGGCCTGCAAAACCCACCTCTCTAAGTTAAGCACTTGTACAAGGCATCGACCAGCCTTGCAGAGGGAGGGTGTGAGACCACCAAGACTCCCCCCCACCCCCACCGACTCATTTTGAGCGGGAAGCACAACAGACCGATTAACAGTTGTCGAATAGCCGCCAGTGTTCCAGATAAGAAACATCTTACAGCTACAGACCTGCCCAACTCAGGACACTGAATCACCCCCTGTCAGAAGAACAAACACTTGGTATCTTTAAGCAAGGATATGCTGCAGCAACTGGACCTTGAGAAGGGCAGTTAACCAGAATGTTTTCTATCTGCTGCAAACTTAGCAGCAGAACTGAGAATTCATGTACCCTTAGCTGAACTACCCTCATTATAATACTAAAAATCACACCCCCTGAGCTGGAGACCCTGGCCAGACCAAAGACCATTATTTACAGAGCACGCCCAGTGAATTTTAGGAATGCTACATCTATAAACAGGGACGAGACATGTAAGGGTCAATGGGAAAAGAGAGTGATGAAGCATAACTGTAAAAGTACTGATGACTTTCTCTACATGTACAAATGTTTACTGTGTGTTAGCCACAAAGGATGCTAGCCTTGTGGAGTTACCACCTAACACCCATCTCTGCGGAGATGTGAAATAAACATCTTAGCTCTGTGTGTGGATTGGCTTTTTGCAGACTGGGTAAAAGAACCCTGATTTTTGGGACAACAGGCATGCAGCTTTGTTTTAATAAGGTCGGTTGGAGAGAGAAGCCAGCTGAGATCAAATCACCTTTACTTGCCTTCATGATTCTTGTTACGTTGTTTCCTGTTGTAATGCATATTGCTGACATTGTGCTTTATGTGGCATGTTGTTGTAATAAGAGCTACACAAATGTGTAGAATCTCTACATACCTATAATTGTTATGTCTCCTCCTGGATGCTTTTGTTTTTCACTTTGCTTAGGTTTCCCTGGCTTGTAGGGTGCGTATCTGAGTGAAACAGAAGATGTGATTCCTTAGGGAGAGCTCCCTGTCAACACCTTCAGACTGTTTTGGATCCAGTTGGCACTCTTAAATATTGGGGATAATCCCCCATTTCCTTTAGCAACTGGTCTGCTTTGTTTGTCAATCATGATTTTGTTGGCGTTCTCCCAACTGCTCGGTGTTTTGGAATGCATGTCCCAGTGGACCTGAAGATGCTGATGGGGAGCCTAGGGCTAATGCTCTGTAAATTGAAACTGAGAGCTCATAGCAGCAAAGGCAATTGAAACTCTGATGACAGGGGAAAATACAAGGTCTAAATTGGAGATGGATCCAAGATTATTGCAAGTTTTTTTTCATTAAGAGGGTGTTCTTTACCTTCAGGGAAGAGATCCATGCTTTTTGACCATTGATATTTATTTTGTTGTCTTGATGTGGGTGTGTGTCTGGGTGATTGTGCTGCACTGTTTATGTTGTTGAGCAACCGTAGTGCTGCGCTTGGGAGTTTTCAAGAGCAGGAGGAGCAAGCAAGTGGATCATTTGTTGTGTCTTCTTCCAGACCACAGTGCATGGTCTAGTGGGAATGAGTCTTCTCTGCTACAGAAAATAGCATCGTAGTACCTTAGTGAGGAGGCATGCATAAATGTATATATTTAACTATGAAATGCGTAATTAGTCTCTTCAACAATAAACTTTTGAAAAAGTCCTGATTCTGGGAGGTTGGTGTGTTATTGGTGAGTGATTTGGGGTTTTTGTTAATGTCAGTCACATTACACTCCATAAAAAGGGAGTTACGAGAATGCAACTCTAGACATTTCAAGTTCAGCATTCAGTTCTCAGTTGCAGTGGTCTGGCTTTTAAGACACTGGGTTGAATCCTAGATTTTGGGAAATACAGTTCATTGCATGATGTTTATGGCTTGCCTCATTTCCACACTTTGTTTTGGAAGGCTGTTGATATCTCATGTAGACTTTTTGCTGCTCCACAGTACTTTTAATACAATGGTTTTCAGTTTTATACAGGAAATTTGCCATATAATGAATCTGGTATTATTAATTATAATAGAATTCTTATAGCAAGAGTTGAACCCTGAATGTTTATAATTGAATTAAATATTTCACTTTGATCAGATTTCACCCAGAGAGCTCAGGTGTTATGCATTGTCAATTTAGAAGTGAATGTATAGCACAAATATGACTTCAGTACACAAAGCAAGGAGAAAACGTGGGAACAGTTCTGCTGTGTCAGTGTGTCTGCCTTTGGGTTTAAAGTTCAGAATGTACTTGCCTGCTGTGCTGCATGAGAGCCACAGTTCTGCCATCCAGCTCTGACCATAGTGTGTGGGGTTTTCATTTGTGTAAGCTCAGTGAGGAGAGGACATGAGGCATAACCTGGATAACACAAAACAAGCATATCAAAATGGAAAACAACAGACATAAGGCGAACTGACTGCTAGATACTTAAAACAGTGTGTTAATAGAGATACTAAGTCACAGCGTAATCTAGACTGAAAGGGGCCTCCGATGGTCTCCTGGTTGAAACCCTGCTGAAAGCAGAGCCAATTCAAAGATGATAAATGCAGCTTTAAAGTGATATTGGATTGCTCAGGATCACAGTTACGTAGTTCTGAGTAACTCCAAGGCTGGAGATGCCACAACCTCTTCTGGAAGCACAAAGACACCTGTTGGATTGTTGCCTGTTACAGGAGTCTGAAGTGAAACTTTGTTTCTCTTAACTGTAAATGTATTGAACAGAATATATTGGGAAATGTGGCCCTCTTAGGTTTCAAGTCTTGGTCACCTCTATGTGTCCTCAGACAGTCCCATCCCAGATTACAGTATTAAATACTTACAAGTAGTAAACAGGAACTGGATCTGTGAAAGTGATGGCAGTATTGCATCACAGGTTGGAAAGCTTTGTCACGCACAGAATCTTCACAAGCGTTTGAGTTGTGAGAATCACTTCCTCTTTGAAATTGATGTTATCTCTGTACTCTAATCTTAAAACAGAACAAATAAATGCTAATGTTGTTCCAAAATTATGACTACTCTTAATGAAAAGGAGAAAAAAAAGAGAGTTTAGCCCCCTAGGCATTTATGCAAGGCAAGTCAACACAGCAATGAAACTTGCCTTTCCTTAGCCCCTAAATTAGCATTTCTGGGGTTATTCTGTTGCGCTCATGATGTCGTATTCTGAAGAGACACATGCTGGAAGGATTAGGAGTAGAAAAGCTATGAGGCAGTCAAAGCTGGAATCCAGTGCAAAGGCTTACCAGACTTTGGACCATTGGCATGCCTGACACTTCCTCGCTAGTCCTGCACTGTCCTCTTCTGAGGTCCAAATGCACTCAAGGTTGCTTTTTGGGGCAGCCTGTTTGTGGATGATCCATTCCCCGGCTTGTGTCAGATTCACTTAAACAGTGCTGTGATGACAGATTCCATGTTCAGTCTGAAAGAAAGAGCTATTAAAGATTACCTTGTTTTTAGAGAATGTAAGCCTCTATGCATGTTTGTCATCTGCATGTTCCCATTGGGAGCTTTTTTCCCAAGTGTTTTTGGAGCTGGACTCTCATTATTCTGGGAACAGGGCCTAGACAAACTGAAATACTGAATTTAGTGCCATTCATCTTTTTCTAAAAGAAAGAATTATGAATAGTGGTTTCAAGTTGCTTTTTTACCAATGTTCCTGGAGACAAGAGAACTCTACCAGTTAATGAGTCAGCTCAAGCTGTTAAAATTCTTAGTGATGTCCCAAGCATTTAAATCATTTTAGTGAAAGCAAATCTTTCATTAGTTCACTGTAAGCATAGGTGCAATGCTGCTTTATGTGAGCAGAAAAAATGAAGGTGGAGAAGTTTTCTTTATGTAGGAGGAATTACACAGTTTCAGATGAGCATAAGTCTCTTGCAATACTTACTATATTTACCCACTATTGTAATGTAAGTGGTTCTGGGGAGAATGTTACTTTCTAATTAAGACATAAAATTTTGGTGGTTCTATTATAATTATTTTGAGTCAAGTGGAAACACCACGTAGGAAATCAGCAGAATTCTTTCAAAACTGAACTTGACCTGGAAGTATTTAACCTGAGTCCTAGGTGCAAGAGCTGTCTGCTTTTAAAGATTCAGAACTTTACCCCCAGTTTTATAGCTTTCATGTTTAGCTGTCCAATGTATATGGAGAATGAATAGTGCTTTGGGCTGGTCATTCAAACAGTTTGTTTACTGAAGTCCTGTGTCAAAACTACTAAATCCTGGTATCTGTGCACGCTGAGATTTTCTAGAACCTCCGCATGTTTATGATGGACTCAGCCAGCCCTCAAAACTGAGCTTCCTCAAATGCATTCAGCTTGGCCCTGTTTCTGTTAAAATCCATTCTGTGAGAACAGGTGTGAATATCAGCTTGTTACTAGGTAAAGCTAATGAATTGGAGATGCCCATCATGAGGATGGGGTGGGTGTTGAACTCCAGTAGTGGATTTTGATTGCCTAAATGTGCTATTATGGCCTCTAATATGCACCCTGGAGGACTTTATGGCATCTGTAAAATAGGAGTTTTAAAATATGAAGCATGTTTCAAAGAATTTACAATTAGTCAAAGATTGCTTTTGAAGAAAATACTGCAATATAAAGTAGCTAATTGAGCAATATAAGCCATAAACACCTCAGGGAAACTCTGAAAGGACACTTTTAAAGCTGAGTTTAGAAATCTGCTGGGCTTTTTTCAAAGTATTCTTGCCTGTAGCAGCACTTATTTCAAAAGCTGGCATGCAGTTCTGAAGGCAGAACTTAGCTTCTGTGAAAGGAAGTGGTAAATTCCCATTGATTCCCACTACTGGTCCACTTTCATAAGACAAGGAGGTAGAGAGAAGAACTGACAGACACTGGTGGAGTGGGGAATAGCTTTTGGGGCCTCAGGAGGCTTCCTTTTTGTGACTTTTTTAGAAGTTATTTTCAAATGGGTGGGAGGAGAAAACGTATTATTTTTCACTGGTCATGTTTGGATCTAGGTCTGTAGGGCATTAGGAACAAAGATGATAATGAGATTAGTACATAAATTTTTATGGTACTGAAATGTGTTGGGCAAAAACAAATTTTGAAACTGCTGACCACAATTGCTCTTTTAATGGAAAATCCTGTTCACTGTAGTGTGCCAAGGTGGTTACTTGGACCTGAATTCTTTTCAGGTGATCAGTGTAGTTCCTCACAGAGACATTTAAGATCATGGCTTTCCCTGGTGAAGCAATTATTCTGATGATGATTATGATCGCTCTTAAGGTTGAGATCTGCAAGTCACCCAATTTGTTTGAATTCTTACAGCCTTTCCTTCGTATAGAAATGCAAGGAAGGTCTCTATGGAAATCATCATTCACACTCTAACAGCTGCTATGGACATATTCAGAACATAAATAGAAGTTATTGAAGACCCTGTGATATGCTGGCTCTGCAGTGGTGGTTAAATAATTCATCATCAGATTAAAGAGCTGATTTGACAGACTTGAGCAGCTGTAGGGAATTGGCTGAGATATTGCCAGTGTAATTTCTACCTGTATAGTAGGATTAATTATAAATCCCAATCAAGCTCCCTTTGGAGACAATGCAAGTTTCAAATGAGCCCAAAATGAGGCTAGAGATTTGGGCTGAGATTTTCAATGCTACTTAAAGTATTTGGGAATTCAGGTCCATCACTGAGACAGAAACTGGGCATCAAACACTGTAGGTGGCTTGCAAATCAGTTTTGAATTTTAACAGTGATCTTTCAGTCCTATTGAGGTCTAAAGGAAATAAACAGGGGCTCTGACCTGAGTCTGGCAGCTTTGTAAAAACAGGCTATGCCAGAACATGTGCAAAATTGCAGGCACATCCACATATTCTGCCTAATGAGTCAGCCTATTCGACTTCCAGTGATGTACTGTCTTTATTACAAAATTACTGACTGGGCAAGGAGCATTAATACATTAATAAGAAGTGCCTTAGGCCCAGGTATCAGGTGGCTTTTATTATGACAGTCTGTGTGGTCCCACATTTAACTCCATGGATATAGAAGAGGAGAAACCACTGTCACCTTCATTTTTCATATCGGATAGCTGAACAAATATTTTTCACATCTCTGGCCCATCTCTTTTGCTAAGGAGTTCCCTTCTGCAGTATTTCAATATGTAAGAAAGATTTTTGGCCAGAAGTGGTTAACTATTTGCATATGGACAATCCTGTTAGCATCAAAGCAATTGTGATCATTCTATCTTTATTTTCAATTTTTTTAAATCAGTGTAATAAACCCCCCACAAGCAATCAGCACGGTTTGATTTTTTTTATGCCTGTTAGCACTGGAATGGACTTCA
>Ga0181612_178464_pt1 | contig 10533 bp, 3 predicted proteins | sample HoacroProtozoa21_FD_119630 | JGI IMG/M metagenome (GOLD analysis project Ga0181612, IMG submission 119630) | Hoatzin crop microbial communities from Cojedes, Venezuel. Combined Assembly of Gp0051906, Gp0051904, Gp0051908
GTTTAATCGCTGTAGGCTGCCATGGCAATGCTGCTGGAGGCAGTGGCTCCACGGATATTTCTTTCTGCAACTAAGCTAGCTGGGGTCCCTCTGCTCGAGCTCACCAGGCAGCGGGGGCACTGCTGCCCTTTGATGAAGAGGTGAAATGGATTGGGGAGAAGTCACCTTTTCCCACACATTGGACAGGAGATGCTAACAATTACACAGTCATTTAGCGTAGCGAAGATATGCAGTAACTTGCTATATGCAAAACCACCATTTTTTTCATAGACCACTCAATCACAAATGTCGAATGAATTGTGGTAGAAAACTAAATAAAGGCTTCCTGTGACTTGGGCAAATCATCAGTCCTTGGTATATAGTTTGGCACCAAAAACCCAAGCACCCCATGTTTGAATAGCAGCTGCTTTTCAAAAATCTATGATCTGTTCAGTGCCTGGAAAGTGGAAGATACAGAGAAATCAAGCACAAGTAAATCCTTTCAAATGGATCACATATCATAAAGAATTTGACCTCTTCAACTGATAACAGTGAGTAGCTATAAACCATTGATTTATCTGTGCTCCCAACTAGAGTGATCTTAACTTTGATGTTATACATCTCACTCAGGCTTGTAGAATCCTCAGTGGGTAACAGACAGTCTGATTTGGAGAAGAAATGGGACAGATCTCTGGTGTCTGTGTGCTCCTGGTTCTCCTAGAGACTCTTGTGGGGTTGCCCCTGTAAGTGTGTGTGCAGACTCTCAGTCTTTCATGAGACGAATGTGATTTTTCTTTTCTTTTTTTTTGGTTGACTGCATTGCCAGAGGGAAGGAGAAATACTCTGTGGGAAAATGTGCTTCTGTAATGGAGGATTAATTACTGTTAGCAAGAAGGTTATATTATTTAGCTCAAGACAATTTGTGTTGTCTTAAGGGAGTTGAAAAGAAATATGCATATTTTTAAAAATCAGAAAAATCCACCCCTAAATCATAATCATCCTCTAAAAGAAGATGGAAGCTTTTGCTTTATTAGTTTGAAAAGATCCGGTTGAGTTTCAAAAGCTAATGTTCAGTAAAACAACCTGGGTAAGGTGAGATCGAAAAACTGTTGCTAAAGCTTATTTTCTCTGCTGAAAAGCAGCTTGTGTATACAGATTTACTTCAGGAGATGAATTAATGACTTGGTGTAGAGATGCAGATGATATCTGGTATAAATGGGGTCCCCTTCATAATCAGCATTAATTAGAACATGACAGTACAGGAATTATGTCAGTTTGTCCTAGATGAATTTAGGACAATATAGTCCTCTCATTGAGAAGAGATATGATTCCTGCACAAAAAGAGAAAAAAAGAGATCTGCCAGGGAATGATCTGCCATATGTTGGTGCTCTCTGTGTTTGACCCTCCTGACACCCAAAGATGCCTGGGGAGGCCTGTCCCAGCCCAGAAAAGACAAGTGCAGAAGACATCTGTGCCAATGGTGCCGCACCATGGAGGAAGCAGTGTGGCCACAGGTGCAGGGCAGACCTTCAAAGTCTTCGTTACCCCTTTCATCAACATAATTGCAACTAGTAGTGACTGCAGTCTTGATTAAATCAGAGCAGCCCTCAGGTTCCTCCGAATTTGAGATCAGTCCTGCACAGCATCATGGGACAGAGCTGCATGTCATCCACAGACATCTGCTCTTTGTGATGTCAGCATAAGCTGCACCTTTCTATTTCATAATGCTCTCAAGAAACAAGAAAAAAAAAAAGAACCCAAACAATAAGAACACCCATGAAGGCAGAGGTAAGATAAAAATCAAAACCTAATAAATTTGTTAAGTAGTGCTATGTGACACAAGTTAAGTCTTTTGATATTTTCTGAAAGAATGGATGTTTTAACAAGAACTGTAGAATACAGAAGTAGAGGGAAAAAAACCCAAAACATTTATGTGATGTAGAAACTAATACTTTGTGTGACTAAGTGAATGCCCAGTCACCAGAACTTCAAGGTCAAAAGCATTTTATGAATCTAAACTTTTGTCTTCACTGAAGAGCTGGCCCGCTTAAGTTGCAAATATGCAGAGAGATTGACTGGCTTACTCCCTCTGGAAGCAAGAAGAGGTGGATATAGTTCTCGGTTTTAATGACCTGGGGAGGTATTAGAAACCCCTAAACTGTAGAATGTTCCTAAGTACCAGTGAAGACAGTAAACAGAAAATTAAAATAAACTATGTGTCTTGGTGTTTATTCCAGGGGAGATCAGGAGATTCCCAAACAGGTAATGAATTTTGAAAAAAAAGGGCTAAAATGGAAGTGTCAGTGGAAGAGAAAGTTATGTATACCATAGCTCACTGGAAAATCATAAAATCGTAGAATCATTAAGATTGGAAAAGACCTCTAAGATCATAAAGTCCAACCGTCAACCCAACACCACAATGCCTACTAAACCATGTCCCAAAGTGCCACATCTACATATTTTTTGAAGACCTCCAGGGATGATGACTCCACCGCTGCCCTGGGCAGCCTGTTGCAACGTCTGACCACTCTTTCAGTAAAGACATTTTTCCTAAAATCTAATCTCAGCCTCCCCTGATGCAACTTGAGGCCATTGCCTCTCGTCCTATCACTAGTTACTTGGGAGAAGAGACCAACACCTGCCTCACTACAATCTCCTTTCAGGTAGTTGTAGAGAGCAATAAGGTCTCCCCTTCACGTTGTCAACATTGTCATTTGTCTTGTTACCTTTGCCTGCTGACTATCCAGGACCAACAGGTAGAACTGGTGTCAAAAGGCCACCATGCACCTTCATTTTAGCCTCCACAATCTCAAACCCCTGCCAAACTGCTTTGGGAACCAACCTCTGTCCTGAAGTCTGGTAACAGAGAATGCAGCTGGAATTAACAGTGGTGACTCACAGAGGTCCCTTCCAACCCCTACCATTCTGTGTGTGATTCTGTGTGTGTGTGTCCAATGATACAAGAATCAATTATGCACAGGAATGACCAACAGGCACCCTAGGATGTTTGAGGAAGTACTTCTAGGTATTGTTCTCTCCATCGCCTACTGTCACTCATCTCAAGAATAATGGCATCCAGAACATTGGTCAACAGATGAAAAATTACTTCTGCATGTTTAACGCAAGGCAGAATCATCATAGAGTCAGTAGTTTCATTAGTAAGTACATGACAGATGGAGCAGTAGAGATCTCAGATGTGAAGCCTGTCATCTCACTAGAAGGCTGAAAAGAACTGAAGTGCAACAACAATCATAGGACAGAAATCTCAATGGCAAAGGTATACCGAGAAGCACTGAAGGAAAAAGAGATGAAGGAATGAAGCATTCCTGGTTTCATCCTATGCCATGAATGGTGAGAATAGGTGCACCAAGATCCTTGCCACCAAAAGCAAAACAGCAGGCATGACAGTTGGAAACCTACTGAATGTCTGAAACAACATTGGCTTGCAGGCATGACGGACATGCTCTCCTCAAGTGGTTTCTGGGTGGACAGTCACATTTTGGTAACAGCTGTTTCCACGTAGCCCTGTGTTTCGACAGGCCCTAACTAACTCAGAATCATTTGCACACAGTACAAATCACAGTCCTTTGAAGTAGTATGGACATTATCAATCAAGATCCACAATAAAATACTGGGGTTTTTTCCAAGTGTCTGACCTCACCCAAATCAAATTCAGTGTGAGTTGTACACACAGTGTTATGTTTCAAAAAGCATTATGCAACAGATAAATTTAATTCCAATAAACTTTGCAACTGCACATTTTAATTCTTATTTAAAGAAAGAGTGATTCTCAAGGGCTTGTTAACATTAAAACATAATGGCTTGAGATTAGAGAACTTTTACGCAGAATTTGGTACCTCTTTATTGCTAAGCAGAAGACTGCATTTTACATATTCATGTAACTAAATAGCTTAATTTTAAATCAGATTTTTAGCTTCTGTGTTGTTAAAATAGTGACTGACATCTCCCATTTACTTGATGATACTTTTTATTCAGATTTGCCAGGTTGCATGGTTGGAAACTGTAATTCAAGTAAACATATACAAAAGTTTTATTTTAAAATAATTAACAAGTGTCATTCCATTAAAATAAAAGAAAATTTTCTTTTAAACACAAACCAGTTTTGACTATGCATTTGTGTTCCCTGAATAAAAAGCAAACGCTTCTAATTAATAGATCTTTCATTAGAACTACTAAATCTCATCTTCTGAACTTCTACTTGAAGTGAAGAAGAAATCATTTTTTTCTGTTTTCTGAAGTCCCAGTATCTCAGCTTCAGTGGAACTAATAAATGAACAGAATTAGATTAACAAACTAGAATGAGAGAATACTCCTTTTCTGTGTCTAGAGACAGCTAATCCTGAGACAATAAGGGTTAGAAGGTCAGGTTCCAGACCCAAATCTTTAGCTAGTAACTTACTTTCAGCTTAGTTTTCACTTCTATTTGTTCTGTTTTTAAAGATGATCTGCAGACTACTTGAATTTTAAATAGAAGTGTAGGATTTAACTTCTATTATCAATTACAAGCTTTAAAAATATGAAGTTTATTTGATTTAAGGAAAAACACATACAGGTAAAAAATTAAGTTTTAAAAAGAGTGAGTTTTCCCCCACCTAGTAACTGGTAACTTGGCAACCTTCTATGCAGCACAGAAAAATAATAAAATCTTAGCATTCTTCAACTCCAGTGCTACTATACTACTTCAGTTTCCTAATTAAACTTTTAATTGATTAAGAAACCTGCAAGTTTCAGTCATGCGATTATCAGAGAAGAATACTCATTACACTATTGAAAAGTTCATATTACAAGGGAAACAGTTCACAGAGTTAAAACAGTAAGCAGCATAATTCCGTGCTTTCAAATCATCCTGCTTTCGTCCTTTACTACAATCCAAGGTTGAAGGGGTTTTATTGGTTTATTTTTCCTGACATTCTGATATTTTAAGAAGAACTATAAGTTTAAAGTCATTTTCTATGCTAAATGGACTCATGAACTACATCACACCATATCAGTCTCAGAAGAATTACAAAAAAATTATAAGCCAGAAATATATTCCTGGCACTGTCATCCACACTTTAGTTTGGAACATGACTAACTGTGGCTGAGCAACACGCTATCAATAAAAGACTTGAAACACAAAAGCAAGTTCTATTTTGGATGTCTTCAGGAGAGAAGGAGAAAAAGATTCAGCTACATTTCAAACATATTGGAGAACATTTAGTCTGATTTTTCAAAGCCACTAAACATGACAGTTATCTTCAGTCTTATGAAACTGGAAGCTTTACTCAGACATATAAGGTCTGAAGACAAGAAACACAAAAGTTTCTTCTCTTTAAGATTTCAAACCTTTTTAGGATTAGGGATTAGCAATATCATATGTGGACATGCGTAGTAGGTGATCTTAAAACTTTGTCTTTCAGCCAAACTTTCCATACATAAATCAACAAAGCTTCATTAAAAGTTCTGGAAAATCCAAGGACCTTTTGACAGCAAATAAGACCTACAGATAGAACGATAATTTATTCCAGTTCATGACTTCCTCTCCTTCCTCCACTACAGATTTGAGCCACTACACAGAGGGAATTCACTGGCAGGTAAAGACCTAAAGCCTGCCAGCAAAGTTCTTTGATGCAGGAGTCACGAAGGAGAGACATTTGGCCATAACTAAAGGAAAAAAGAGAAAAGAAAAAAAAAACTACACTATTTTACTCCCATCTTCTTTATCATAAATGAGGGAATAACTGAAAAAAAAAAAAAGTACTTTTTACCTAGCTTACTGTGAATCAAAAACATTTTTTAAAACCTTTCATCACTAGTTCAATCTCATTAATTTGATGAAAAGCTAACCTGTTTGAAATATTTTTCCTAAGAAACGTCATAAAAAGTTGTCACTTTTTGCTTTTCCAGGTGATTTTGTAAATGCTGCATGGCCCTCCCCTACAAAAGAGTTCTCACATACATCATCACCATTTCTGAAAATCATCCACAGACACATTCATTCCATTGTCATCCACTAACAAATTTCATAAATCCCACTAAATTTACTGCTGAATTAAAATTTTTTTTAAACAAACCACAGAAACTTACAGAAGCTTAAGCCTCCTGTCCTAGTTAAACACTGTTTAATTCAACTCCATCACATTCAGCTTCTACCAGTTCATTGTCTCAAATACAGAGACAAGGATTGCCTGAGATTAATTCTGTATCCACACTATGAATGTTTTGTTAGAAAACATATTTCATCAGAAAACTCATGGTAGATTCAGGCTGAACTACCGGACATCTTCTTTTCTGAATTTACTTTTCAACCTCACCTCCTCTCAATCAGTTCATTAATAGCACTGACAAAAGCTGCTAGTATTTTTAAATAATGCGTCTTTTTTTTAAATCCACACACAAATTAAGCCCTCTGACCATATTCTTAATATTTACAGAGGAAACAATGCAGTAGGCTTGAGGCAGTCAACCTCAAGTCAACCTAGAAAACATTACAGGAAGTTTTATTTTAGATACTACACACCAAGGTCAGAACACTAGTATTTAAAACTGTACACATGATTGATTACCATCAGCAAGCTACCTCATGCATACACAGAATTCCCTAACTTCTGTGCACTCCATTACTGCTCAGATTAAGTATATTTCAAAACAAAGTCACATTATTTGACTTTACGACAGAAAAAAGTGCAAATAGCTCCTTCTTTCAAAAATCATACCTTGATCAGAAAGAAAATCCAGCATGGTCTGGAGAAGGAAAGACAGATGCCTGACGCATAGACCAGGATTGCCCATTCTTCTGGAAGCATATACCAGTTCATGAAGCAAACGCATCTGCACTGCAGCCCATCCTCTGTGGGTTCCTAAAAAGTTAAGCCATCATTTTATACTTTTTAAAGTTAGAAGTCATCACAAACCAACTGGTTTTGGTTTTCTTAATATACTAAGCAGTCATATAATGACACTTCTAAAAATTACCCAATGAAACCAGTAATTACAAAATCCAAACCTTGTACTCAACACAAAAGAAAAATTAGGATCTTTGAGTTTGCTTGAATATTTAAATGTGAAAGCATTTTCTGGTTTATATGCTTGTCTATTGACTAATAAATTTATCATTAAAATTCAGAAAATGAAGTTAACACTTCCCTTGAAGTAAAAACAAAATGATACACAAAAACTTTGAAGTTTTATAGTTTTTACATTCTCTGAACAAGAAATTCACATGAGATTTCATAGAAACTTCATTTTTATCCAAATCAAGCACTTCTTAACCGTCTTCAAAGATCAAGCAAAAGATACTTTCTCTAAACGATTTCCTGGCCATTAAAAGTCAGTAAAAAGCAATAAAACTACAGGGCATGAGGCACATTTCCTGATTTTCAGTCTTTAAAAACTAAGTTTCAGACTATAAATTATTTCATATTTGCAAAGTGTCTATGCTAACAATAAATAGAGCATCATAATGTAACTTTTCTTTCAAAAACATAATATGCAGTAGTCTTCATGAAATTTAATCTGCTTTTAGTAGTAAGCAAGAGCAGTAATTTTTAAATAACAGATATTCTAAGATGTAATACTTCATAAACTTCTAAACAGCCTTCCTTCTAATATTACACTTCGGCGTCTGGCAAACTTTTCTAGAACTACTTACTGCAACCAAACCTTGAGTGTTTATATTTTGCACACAAGAGTCTCATTATTTTTCATGTGTGAAATGTTCTTGTCAAGTAGTTCTTACAGCTTACAGTGATCTTTCTGTATGTCTCAGCCATTTTAAGGGTAAAATCTGACAAAGCACTGAAGTGCAACATAAAGGATGAAAAGAGAGACACCAATCATATAACTTGGGTTTTTTTAACCATCACTTCTTGCAGAACTTCTACAACCTCTTCTCCCAACACAGTCCCATCCCAGACTTCTCTTCCATCACAAGCCACAGCATATTTTTTCCAGTACATTCCCACTTCCTACACTCTTTGTCATCTTTCTATCTAGTCCACTTGGCATTTTCTGCCTCCGCTCACATGATTTCTTTCAGTGACTGCTAAAATCACACCAGTTGAAAAGAAAAAAATGACCATCCACATGTATGGTGGGTTGTCTACATGCCTGTTTCATCAACGGAGCTAAGAGAGCTTCTCCATATTCTCCTTTGACTGAATTGACTAGATCGCTCCATTATTGGAATGGCTAATGACCTGGCATATACAGAAACAAGTGAACTTAAATGACAACATCAAACTGGAATCCCAACAACAGTCAACGTACTCTCACAAAAGCGAGAATACTCTGGCTGCTGTTCATTCATATTTAAACCAGTTCGGAGTTTTCATACTGGTGAACTCCACCTCCTTTCCACCAATACATGCTCAGCCCATTGCTTGTTGCTCCTCTCCTGCAGCTACAACATTTAGTGAACGGTCCCCAAAAATGCTGCTATACAAAAGAATGCAAGTTTTTGGGCAACATGAGAAGGTTTGCTCAAAAGGAGTTCCCAAGCAGCACATGAGCTGTCTCTTCCTTTAGAGGAAAAATGCAGCACAGTGTATTAAAATTAAGACAACTTTTAATATTATTACTTTATATACAGCTTTTTTATACACTGATAAAATTGCTGAAACATAGCTCACCTAAAGAAAGGCAGCAAGCAGCGCATAACTTGCCGAACGTGAACACAGTATTTAACAGCTGCAAGAACTGACATGTGTTCTTATGGACTATTTTTCCTTTGTTTTTTTAACAGATGCAACAAAACAGTAATTTAAACGATATATAGCATCTAAAAACTGTTGAAATGCCTTAACCAAATGCTACTCTTACAGATGACATCACTCTGATCTAATTTGTGGAAAAATGTGACGTATTTGACCCTGCAGATACAATTACATTATATGTATGTATGTGTGTCTGTATACAAAAATATGTAAAAGAATCTTTAATTCTTTCATTGTAAGATCAAACAGCAACAAATAACAAAAGAAAGCAAATTTCTGATACACAAGCTGGAGGCACTTTAATTGAAAAAATACTCAAAAATAAAATATGATCTTTTTTGTATTGAAAAGTGTATAATCAAAACCAAAGACATTACTGAAAAAGCATAGAAATTAAGCTGTCATAAATAAAATGTAATTATTTGCTGCAAACAGAGGAAGACAGCAACACAAACTGCAGTGGCTTGAAGAAATCTGAAGTTATTGAAAGCAACACTAAGAAAAAGTGAAGGTGCAGTGTTAAAGAACTGCTCTATTTGCCGCAATTAGTTTCAGATAGGTAAATGACTTTGGTTTAATTTTAAATCTCTAAAGGAAATTAGCCAGCTGAGTGACCTACTGTGCTAAGCCATATTTTCCCAGAGCCACTTACCTTTGCTGAAATCTTTAGGATCCAATGATAAGCTGTAGCCAGGGAGTGTTTCCAGCAGCAGTTTGTAGCAGGCCCTCCAGCCAGGTTCGGGGATGCTAGGGGCAGCGCACTGCATTGCTGCTATACGCTTGAAAAAAGCAGACTTGCGGTGAAAACCAATACGTTCATACAGCTCAGAAAGAATGCTGTAACGCTGGATTTTTTCCTCTTCTGAAAGCTGAAATTTAAAGGGAAAAGAAAAAAGGATTGTTTTTAATAAAAATTTTAAAGTGCATGTCTTGAGTTTTTTTAAAAAAAAGTAACAGGAGGAAAAAAACATGTCGCAGACGTATCTCCAACACTACAGAAGGCCGATGATTTTGCATATAGCCAGTGATGGCAGCTTCTACTGCCAGCAAAACTTAAGCTTGCTTCAAGTTCAACATCTAACTAAAGCAGCAAAGTCAGAGTTCTTTGGCAACTTTATTTGTCAGTACTACTAATAAGTAAATAGTCAAATCAGTCAGTAACAGCTAAACAGCTCCACAATTTATGGAAGATATTTAACATGATATTCATGTGTACAATAACAACGCAAAAATATACCACTTACAAAATCTATTGATTAAGTTCATCCCTTCAAGACTAAAATTAATTCATAATCTCGAAATCTCAGGCTATGAATGCAAAGAAACTACTGCCTCAGATTTGATATTTCTCTGATCTTATAAACCACAAAATTTTCATTCCATGATACTATACCTATGCAGACTGTCAACTAGTGAGGAAGAATTTAGAGAAAGGTTAAGCCCCATTAAGCTTAAAGTCGAAATAAACTTCATGAGTAACTACCAACATGTGCTTCTTTAGCTTATCAATATATGGGCACAAGTCCCAAGTAACCATTCTTCCCCCTCTGCTTTGAGTGACAATCTTGCTTTGAAATCAGCCAGCCAAGAAGAAACTGTCGCAGAAACTCTGGAAGCTACCAACTACTTCAGGTCTACCTTAGGCCGGTAACTAGTGATGTCCCCCAGGGGTCAGTACTCAGCCCAGTCTTGTTCAAATTGTTCATCCATGACTTGGATGAAGAGGTAGAGTGTACCCTTAGCAAGTTTGCTGATGACACCAAACTGGGAGGTGTGGTAGATACACCAGAAGGCTGTGCTGCCATTCAGCGTGACCTGGATAGGCTGGAAAGCTGGGCA
>Ga0181612_139477_pt1 | contig 10532 bp, 6 predicted proteins | sample HoacroProtozoa21_FD_119630 | JGI IMG/M metagenome (GOLD analysis project Ga0181612, IMG submission 119630) | Hoatzin crop microbial communities from Cojedes, Venezuel. Combined Assembly of Gp0051906, Gp0051904, Gp0051908
GTGCTGTGTGCAGTGCTGGGTTCACCAATACAAGTCAGACATTTTAATATGGAGCAAGTGCAGCAAAGGGCCACTAAGGTGATCCAGGGCTTGGAGCATCGGTCAAACTGGGAGAGGCTGAGAGAATGGTGACTGTTTAGACTGGAGAAGAGGAAGCTTGGGAGCAAAGGGGTTATCAGTATGTGTAAATATGTAACAAAAGGCAATAAAGAAGACAGAGCCAAACCCTGCTCAGTGGTACCCAGGGAAACGACAAGAGGCAGTGGGGCAGTGGACACAAACTGAAATACAAATAATTCCATTTAAGCGTATGAAAAGTTTTTTTACTATGAAGGTGACCGAACTCTGCAGCAGGTTGCTGAGAGAGGTTGGTGAGTCTGCATCCCTGGAGACATTTGAAACCTAAGTGGACGTGATCCTGAGTGCCCTGCTGCAGTTGCCCTCCTCTGAGCAGGGAGACTGGACTAAATGGTGATCTCCAGAGGTCCCTAAATGGATTCTGTGATTCTGTGAAAACTGAATGATCAAACTAAGATCAGACTGAGTCAAAGTCCAAGGCTTCTCATCAGAGTCCTGCACGGTGGACTTCCAGTTGGGTTCGCTCAAACACCAGCGTACTAAGTCAAACTTGGGATGCAAAGTCCAAGAAGACACTCTGATCCTAGCAATAGGCAGCCATTACCAAGCTGCCTGTCTGTCCATCCTTATTTGCACCTGTGTCAGTGCTATTCCTCCCTGCTAGCACTTAATGCATTAATCACATCAATGGACAATGTGCACTACTGCTAACTCTCCAAAAAGAAAAGATGCAGAGACACATGAATGCCTCAGCACTCTCCTCTTTTTACTGGTAGCTCAAGAATTTATGAAAAATTAGTAATTCTTAATATTATACCAGGTAGAGATGGATTGGTTTGGAAGCTGCAATTCCCCTAAAGCCATCCCAATGGTTAATTGTCAAATCCCAACAGGACCCATTAAACCTAGTTAGCGCTACCGTTACAGAGGAGCAATAACATGTTTGTTGTGAAATTGTCAGAGTCTGAACTGCAGCTTATTCTGTAGAAGCCTGATTGATAGCAATTGTATTGGTAATTGAATTCTTTCCTGTAGGGGCTATCAGTAAGGACAGGATAGAATTTCAAGAAGGGGATAGCTATGTTAATGATTAATTGAAACATTTATTCTTACGTCAAAAACAAAGATTTATAGACGTGATGTAAATGTGCGTGCTTCGGGGCTTAAGTCAATTAAACAGATGAAATAGGAATAAGCTGCCTTTGTTTGGCAGCTTTTCCCACAACTGTTCTCCTGCAAATTTTTTCTGAAACAGCCGGGAAAATGTTCTGTGACAGTGTATGGCCTAGGAGGTCTTCCAGTGTTCTGTGGACTAATGATGTGGTGTCTCAGATAACAAAAATAATAGCAACAACAAAAATAATATAAAATTAAATGTTCAAATTTAATCTGATTATATTACTATTGACTACTTATTTGAGGCAAGTGTAAAGCTGGACTATGTTACTGTGCAAAATACAAAGACTTGTTTGTGTGTTAAGAAACAGTGGTGTACATTTAATTTATTGTTAATAACTAATTCCTACCAGCATTATAGAGACATGTAGTATATTATGATTTTAGTCTGCAGTCTATCCTTTCTCAAACAAAATCAGAGCTTGTTTTCCAGTTTTCAAGCAAGAGAGAATAGGCTGACTACCAACTTGGGTTGTGAAATTTGTTAAGAATGGCTAACACCATTTCTAGGGGCAGAATGAAGAATGCATGCTCATTAGATACAGCTACTGTCTCTGTGGCTCATGTCAGAAGTCTTTACAGCATCTCCTCAATGTACATTCACCTGCCTCAGACAATTCCATCATGGAAGTGCCCTAGATGATATCCATATCACCAAATATTGCCATATTGTCCTTCCACAAACACTGGATTAAGTTAGCAGGATTCTGCAGCTACTTTCTGCCTCCTGGATGCCAGAAGTCAGCAACAATAGCAGCAAATCTTTAATGTGCTGAGGCAGGCTGATAACTTCTTCACACCTGTAAAATGGAATATTAGAATAGTTCCTAAACAAATATATGTCGTGGATGAGAATATGCATCTGTTGTCTATAGCATCTTTTAAGACCCTATGGGCATGTATCATACAGTAGCTGCCTGATACTGTAGCTAAAGAAACAACTGGCTTTACAAGGCATTGGGTGTCTTCTTTACAGTGCGCTTTCCCTCCCATACAATCCCTAACATAACAGATTGTGTGGGCATCTAACATGGGCACCTATCCAGTGCACAGAAAGGGTTTATTACTGACCTTGAAATTAAAATTTTTCTTCCAGCAGGAGGAACAGTAAGAAATATCTCTTGCCATACCACTCACCTCTGCAAGGTCACCCTGCAATGGACACCACTAAGAAGCTGACAGTCTTTATCACCAGAAATAAAAAAATGAAGTCTCCAAAAAGTTCAGAGAGAAGAAACACCAGGCAATTCTAAATTATCCATAGCTAGTTTGCAAACATGGTTTCTTTTCATCTAGAATGGGAGTACCTGACAAAATTATTACAGAAAAGTGTCACTTGGAAGTTACAGTTTGTCTTACTATACAAAAAAAAACCCTAAATGCTTTTGGGATACAGTGGTCATATACAGCCTCAATATACGACTCCCAGTGCCCCTGACCATCTGGCCTGTCACTACAAAAGTCTGTCTCAAGGAAGAATAACGGAAAAAGACCTCTGCTCGAACCTCCAAGGCCTCCACAATCACAGCTGAGTTCTCTTGCCAAGTGAAGTTTTTATATTTTCTGCTTGGATACACTGAATAATCAATCTTTGACTTTACAGGTAGTTTACAGCCTGCAGTATGTAGACACCTTCCTGTGTAGTTCACGAAAACTTTTTGCGTTGGTGAGTGATTTCCAGGAGAATGAAGAAAATATTTTGAGTGTTTGCAAGCACCTGTTTTATTTCTGAATGTTAGAGACCGCTCTAGTGGCTGTCTCACGTACTTCTTGGGCAAAACTTATATTGGCCTCTCCTGCTCAGTCAGTATTTGCTCTCCAGCCATCTCTGCTCTCCATTCATTATACACTGTCAGTTTACTGCTATACCCCAGGAAAATGACAACAAATGTACATGTTAGAGATGTTTGGTGGGACCTCAGCAAGGATGTGACAAGATAGTTTTAGCTTGACAGGTCTTTGGGAAGAGGATACAATGTCAAAACATTCAGTCTAGAGGTCAACAAGTCTTGAAGGGAATGAACTACTTACATGTGCAATTTCAGAAAGCCCAGTGCTACAGTTCTAGAACAGGAATCTAATCCACGTTTATAATCTAAACTAATCTCTAACCCAAAATTCCATATAAAGTTAACCAAATTGGACTGTTCTAGCATCTTACTCTTTCTCAGAATGGTATACTAATTCACTTGCCCCATAATTTTTCACTGTGGTCCCAACCTTGTTTCTGAAGTAGTTTATCAGGTCCATAGCATTTTGTTGTTTGTCTAACATTATTTAGTTTCTGCTCTGAATTCTTCGAAGTTTCCCAACTCAAAATCCACAACTAGTCCCACTTGAAAAGGTAATTAACCACACTGTGAGCCATTTATCAGCTTAGGAAGTGTAAAAAGTATATTGTACACGGACTATATAAGCATAAGAAAAGACAAAACAACTAATTTATAAGCAACCAATATTTACAGTTCTTAATAAAATCATAACCATTTCTGAAAATTTCCTTTCATATTTTTCAACATCTAAAGGTGATAGGTTTCTGTAAAAAACATGCTTTCTAATAAAGCTGAATTTAAAATAAACCTAAATGTTGAAGAAAGCTATCCATAGTGCACAGAGATGACTATTGACATAAGACCAACAACTACAACAATAACTAGAATTCAACGATTCAGACCATCAGAGTCTGATTGTTTAGGGCTTGATTAGTAACAGCTAATGCTTTTGTCTTTACTGTGCAATTCCACCAACACAATAGATCATAAATTCCTGCAGAAAATGGAAATGAAAGTGCACATTATTTATCAGTTACTGTTTGACCTCATTTGTCTTGGAAAGAAGGTAAGCAAGTCATGTTCTGCTGGCCATGTTTAGGATGCTAGCTAATACGACACTGCTAAAAGAGTATAGTGCTGTATTTTTAATAACTAATCATGAAAAAGAAAAGATAAAAGCACATAGGAAAAACTGTAGTGAAGTAATTTTAAAATATAGTGTGAAAGACACTCTGGAATTTTCTCGTAGTTTTTAGTAAGTTTGCAGCTGAACTGTCATCCATCCACCACAATGCAGTCTATAGCATATATATGTCATTTACCCTTGATTATATTTCTAATGATAGCATATCTTCTCATGTGGTATTTTATTATGAAGCTGACAATCTGTTTTGTCTGCCCGGACCTGTTTAAGCAAAAATTTAAGTCACATTCTGATTTGAAATATTTTAAAAATGCACTACTTTTCTCTCTCCAGAAACCAGATCCTGTCTCTATTTCTCTGACTAGCCTTTATTTCATGTTATTGAGAAAAATTTCAGAGCTGTTTTTTAAACTCTTGTATGTTTTAGCTCTCATTTTTTGTTCATTCACTTTTTAGAGGCTATGACGAGATAACAGCACTGGAGACTACCAAGGATTAGCAGCTGCATGACTGTCATATAGTCCAAGAATAGGAAAGGAAAAGAAGCTGTTTTCACTTCCAGGCTGATTAAAGCTATGTTAAACTTCATGAAAATTATTACCTTATATGTTGCAAATCAGATTTGTGATTTTTACTTTGTTTTGAAAACAGAATGAGATGTAAGGACAAGACCTCGAATAATGCCTGACATTTACCTCTCTTGCCTGCCTGACAGAGTGATCACTTTAAATTTGAGTGCATAAAAAGAGGACCTTATATCTTACATAAACACAGCAGCTGTGTGGCATTTATCATCAAACCGAAACACAGTTAAGTTGACCAAAAATGTCATAAAACCATCAAGTAGTTCACTATAGTTTCTAAAACGTTGATAAATTCTAAGAAATTGTATTTTTCTTTGAAGCTTTTGAACCTAATAATTCTGCAGGAAGAGGCTTCTTGCTATTTGAAAATTATGGGGAATTCCTTCCTGGGATTTGTCTCTAAGAGTATTTTTCTGAGAATGAAATTAGCTGATATTGAGAGTTACGAGCTTTTAAAAGTACTAAAGGTGAGAATGAACAATAATATCTGTCACCGATCATTTGCTTTTGAGCAAATGGATTTTAGGTAACTATTAGTTTTATGAATTATGAGTAACCATGTTTGCTGAGTCTTAGGGGTCACAGTCTGTACCCTCCTATAGATTTTACTGTGTGGTCTCCAAGGTGACAAGTAGTTATTCTGATAATTATTTGGGATAACCATGGTATCAATGCAGTGACTTTCAAATACTTGTTTTAAAATTAAATAAAGCTTTTATAAAATGGTAAAGATTTTTACATACTGCAATCTATCCTGAAAGAGGTTTTATGTCTAAAAACCTTAAAGATATCATCCAAAAACAATTAAGACAGAGCTAATTATAGAGTAGCTATGAGCTGTTCTTGAGCAAATTATGACTATAATTTATGTGCTTCTATATTGTTGCATGCTAGCAACAGACATGACCTTCTAATATTGAAGATAAAATTTTGTCTTTCTTTCATTGCTTAGGGGAAAGCTGCCAAGATTAGACCCCACTAGCCTTTGTCAGGACTGATACAGCTTACAAAGCAGACATCTATTTGAAGACACTGCCATCAGCCTGAGTTTATGGCAAACAGAATTCTTTAGAATTATGGCAAATCTTTCACTGACTTAGATAACAGTGGCAATTGTGAATGTTTGTGGTTTTTTTGTTGTTTTTTCGTTTTTTTACTTTACTCTTCATCACTTTTGTGTATAAGCTTTCTCTTCTTAACAAAGTACAAATACACATCATGAGAGTTCGTATTTCATAGGCAATCTCTTTAAAACATGAAATTTGCTATTGGTGTGAAAGAGTTTTTCTACTAAATAAAACTGCAGCTAATGTTAGACAACATTGCAAGAAATCTGATTTTGTGTTTGAGGTTGTGAAACTAAGAAAGACAAATAATACTTAGGAAATAAGGGGAAAACTTCCTGTCTGTTATGAAGTAGAGCCAAAGAACTTCTACTCCTTGAGTCATTGATCTTCTCAGCAGATTTAGACTGCCCAGAGGGGCACATCATATTCACCATCTCCGGAAATGTTATTTATAAGTTCATTGTTGGGTTGGTAAAACTTCCCCTTCTAGCTCTTGCAAGAAAAGCTGGGAAGGTATTTATCTTCAAAGGAACAGTGACAATACTTGAATATAACTCTACTTTATAGCTGTAAATTTTTTTATAATAAAGTACACATTGCATTTAATGTTATTCTGTTCAAGATAGTTTTATTTTCTTTCATACGAATGTCTTCCCTTTGATTATAAAGCTGCAGACTAAGACTAAACTGTGAAACTGAGACATTTGTACTTTTTCTATATCACTTTGATGGAACTCATTAGAATTCTTTTATCACTGTTGTTCTTATGTCTCACTCTCACACTTCTGTTTTAAGTGTCTGTATATTCAGGAGTTAAAGAATCTGACTCTCACATAAGTAAAATTGTCAAAGGAGCACATTTTTTGGAAATCTGTTTTCTTCCTTTCCAGAAAAGACAGTAAATTTGGGCATCATCTCAAGCAAGCCTCTTTGGTTTTCTGTTTATCAGCTTTTACATTTGCAAAATATGACTACTGACAAAACTTCTTTTATATAACTCTTTGTGATCTGAAGGTAGAAAGTTTTACATAAAAGATATTTATTGCTTAAATTTAATGTTGGAACAGAGTCGTATTTGATCTTATTCTGCTCTTATAGTTGGCATTGAATTGATTCCTAGATGTCAATATCAGGCTTCCACATATGTCACTGGATGCTAGATATGGTCCCAGAGCTCTTGTAAAAGAAAGGCACTGTCATACTGCGAGAAGAGTTCTGGAGCCCTTCTAGTTGCAGCTATCTGGAAGAGAAATATTAGGGTGAACAGAGGTAGTAGTGGCTAAAAAGGGAGGGAGGACAAAACCAAGTTGCCTTGGGTTCTGAAATGTCCCAGAGTTACCTCTCTGGGTTGTATTATTTCTAATAATACAGTGTTAATCTAATAATACAGTCCTGTATTATTTCTAAATATGACCATACACCTCAATTCTGTAAAATGTCAACAGAAGAAGGTTACTTATTGACATGATGTTTCAGGTCACCTTATTTAGGTGAGCACACTAACTTGTGTTCCGTCCTACCATAGCTTTTTATGCATTTGACAAGATAATATCACTGAAAGACATATTTACAAATCACACAAGCAGAACGCAGATTTCCTCTCCGGAGACAAGTGGACATGAGTGATCTTCTTCAGAAGGAATGAGGATTGCCCTAAGCCCTAAACTACTCTGATAATCTGATGAGATGAAAGATATCAGGTTGCAGTCCCTCAGACTGAGACTATGAAACTTTGTCTCTCATGAGTTGGAACAGCATTGTAATTACTGCCTTGTGATTCAAGAGCTGAGTGATAGCTGTTTTATGTTTTCTTGTGTTTCTTAAAGGATGAGCTCTGCTCAGGTTCCTGACGTTGTAGGTGTGTACTCTCCATCAGTTTGGACAGTTAGCACAGATACCCAGATTCATTCCACATCACCAAGGTGCTTAAACGAGTGGCCTGGTCTTCCCAGACTTCCTTGCTGGTCAATGGAATAAAATATTCCTTCAAAACCGAGTCTTCTCGACCTGCCTCCTTTCTCTGTTAACTGATGATGACGGTAACTAGGCTCCTAACTTAGATTACATGCATCATTTAAAAAGAGACAGAATGAACTGGAGCTTTGACATGTAGTTTGAATCAGGTTTGTAGATGAGGCAGAAGTTCACACGTCTCTGGGTTTGACTTGTCGTATTAATTAGTATTAGTCTGCTCATGTGAATTTTCTGATGCAGTTGTATTTAGCACTGCCAGGTTCAGAAGTATACCAATGAAGTCTGAGACGTGGTTTAGCAAACTCTTGTCTGCAGAGAATGAAAGTCAGGATAACTAAATTGTTACAATGTATTAGAAACTACTGTTAGAATTTCTGGGGGTGTGTTGAAAGAGACCAGAGATTGTAAAAAGAAAAAACATATTTGGCAATCTTTGGTTTGAAAACACCTTACAAAAATATGTACATCCATGATAGGGAAGGTTTAAATGGTTTTGTAACATTGTAATTTCAGACACAAGCCACAGACTAGACAGCAGCTCTAAATCCTAGAATGGAGGAAAAGAGGGAGCAGTTATTCAGATACTTTTTCCTGGAAAGTGTCAGAGAATCACAGAATGCTGTAGGTTGGAAGACACCTTTGGAGGTCATCTTGTCCAACACACCTGATCAAGAAGGGTCAGCTAGGTCAGGCTGCCCAGGACCATGTCCATACGACTTTTGAATGTCTCCAATATTTTGCAAATATTGCTTATTTTATTACTGTTTTCTTTGGTTGGGATTGATATAGAGAGCTTTGTGTTTAGAGCTTTTTCATGAGATCCAGTTGAAATTGTTAAATGTGTTAGAACTTATAAAAAGATTGAGGTAAGCTTCTGTTAGACTCCTAAAAAACACACGGCTTTTATAAAGACAGTATTGTATGTTCATATTTTAGTTTAAATATTTTGTACAAAGGAGTTAGAGGAAAAAAAGTATTGTGTTCGCAAGTATTTGAAAATGTTTCAAAACACAATTTTTATTGGTTTTCAGTTCTCTGTATTGTTATTCCACTGTCTAATTACTACTTTTATGAAAGTACTTTTAATTACCATTAAACTCATAATTTCAAATAAAATAAAATCATCAAATCATGTCTTACATGTTACAAGAGACGCTGGCTGGTTCTTCAAAGTGCAGTTACTGTTCTCTGGTAGAGCAATATAACCTGGTCCAACAAAAATAACCAATTCAAGAAACTCTCTGTAAATCTTATATAGGGACTAAAAAGTTCAGCAGGTTCACTGCAGGGACTCAGTAAATCTCTACAGAACTGAAAGACCTTGAGATATCTTGAGACTGCTGTCATTCAGTTCTTGACTTTACTGATAAATGACAGTGCCTGTGTAAAATAATAGCAGGAATCATTTTACTGCCTCTATTTCTATGTTGATGAAGGGACAGGAAAATGTATGTTCCTTGGTGTAAATTTGGAAAATTATCAAAAAGTCAGATGGTCAACAATATTATAGGGTTGCTGCTTAATACTTTATAAAAGTGAAATAATTTCTTACTACTACTGTTAGCCTGTTCTAAGCACAATCTAATTCAGCATAATTAACATTGAACAACTATCTCCCATTCATTTTGTATAAGCTATTTAACTACTGAGCTCATACACAAAGCCAAACTCTTAATTTACATTTGTATGTTGGGGCATAATTTGATTCACCATTTCTCCCATTTTCCACAAAATGTGTTAATGACATGTATAAAATTGATGAATACATATTCAAAAAGCCTAAGCCCAGATCTGAAGAATGCCTATTTGGCTGCAGCATGTAAGACATATCTATAGCTGTTGGAGAAATGTCATTTCCTGTACGAGCTTTGCTAATATAGTACTTGTCATCCTAAGCTTCTTTTTGCTGTGCAGATGGTCAGCCTATTGTATCTGCAAACTTTCTCGATAACCGTTAAAAGACCAGGCTATGTCATGGCATTTTCAGAGTTCTTATCACCCAATCAAGCTAAAAACACCAAAAAAGCATTTTTTCTTGCAATATTGCAACACCCCTGTTTCTGCCCCAGATGGAGATGAAACTAAAGTGTGATTTCAAAAATGGCAAAGAAAATGTGTGACAGACAGAAATGACAAGGCTTTGTCTAAAGCTGGTGACACAATAATGTGAAATGCCTTCCCATTGTCCCTAAGCAATATGTGTAGGTTTAGCTATGCTATATTACTTGAACATTTGTTAAGCTCAATTGGACCATAAGCAGAGAAGACTCACATCATCTGCACGTGTGTATTAGTCTCTCAAGCTGCGAGACAACTGCACGTATGTTTGTTTTTTTCCCCCCATGATTCTGATATCTGTGAATCTAGGAGGCCAAATGTAGCAGTATAAAAATGACTCAGTCATTCAGATGGCAATGGTGCTACCCCAGGCAAGTATTTCACCTTTTTCAGTTCAGAAGAATATAAAGCTATACCAATAAAGTCCTGAATTTATGGAAATAAATTTGAATCACAGAATCATAGTATCACAGAATCATAAAATCGTACAATGCTTTGGATTGGAAGGAAACTTCAGAGGTCATTTAGCCCAACCCCCTGCATTGAGCAGGGACTTCTTCAACTAGACCAGGGTGTTCGGAGCCCCACCCAACGTGACCTTCCATGTTTCCAGGGATGGGGCCTCCACTACCTCTCTGGGCAACCCATTCCAGTGTTTCACTACACTCAGGGAAAAAAA
>Ga0181612_142795_pt1 | contig 10532 bp, 8 predicted proteins | sample HoacroProtozoa21_FD_119630 | JGI IMG/M metagenome (GOLD analysis project Ga0181612, IMG submission 119630) | Hoatzin crop microbial communities from Cojedes, Venezuel. Combined Assembly of Gp0051906, Gp0051904, Gp0051908
GGTGTACTGGCGTCCACATTCAGGACATTGATGGATGTAGGTCATGATTCAACTCCTTTCTCTAATGTGATATGGTCTATAATCCTTGTTATTAATTCAATCAGTTAGACTGCCCGCGGCTGCTTTTGTTTAAAATTTGCAACCAGCGGGCAATCTATTAGCGTGATTAGCGACGACGCTTGTTGCCGCCACCGCCACGGTTGCCGCCTTGGCGCTGTTGCTGCTGCTTCATTGCCTGCTGTTGCTGGCGCTGAGCCTCTTCCAGGCGAGCCATGAAGCCGCTTTTCTTCTTTTTCTTGGGATTGGCACTGTTCTTGGCAATGGTGGCACGCACCTTGTCCTCGGTGACAAACAAGCGGCAGCTGAAGGTCTGCAGGATGGTGATCAACAGCGAGATAAAGTAGTAATAACTCAAGCCCGAGGCATAGTTGTTGAAGAACACCAGGAACATGAGCGGCATCAGGTACATCATCCACTTCATGCCAGGCATGCTGTTGCTCTGGTTCTGCGACTTCATCGTCAGGTAGGTGTAAGCGATGTTGGTGATGGTCATCAACAAGCAGAACAGGCTGATGTGGTTGCCAAAGTAGTTGGTAATGAACGGAATTTGACCCGTCCACTCCACAATCTTGTCGGGAGCGCTCAGGTCCTTAGCCCACAGGAACGACTCACCGCGCAACTCGATGCACGACGGGAAGAACGTGAACATGGCAATCAGGATGGGCATCTGCAGCAGCATGGGCAGGCAGCCGCCAAAGGGGCTTGCGCCAGCCAGGCTGTACAGTTCCATCGTCTTCTGCTGCTTCTTGAGGGCGTCCTCCTGGTTGGGATACTTCTCGTTGATTTTGGCAATGTCGGGAGCCAGGATGCGCATCTTGGCTTGCGAGATGTAGCTCTTGTAGGTGAGCGGCGACAGCACCACCTTGATGATGATGGTCAACAGCAAGATGATAATACCGTAGTTGCGGATAAACTTGCCAAGCCAGTCAAAGATGGGGATAATCACACCCGTGTTGATCCACCTGAACAGTTTCCAGCCCAGCGGAATCAAGTGGGTGAGCTTCAAGTCCTCCTTGGGTGAATATTTGTCGTAACTGGACAGGATGTGGTAGCGGTTGGGACCCAAGTAGAAGTGGAACGTGGCTGCCACGGGCTTGTCGCTGGCATAGGGGATCATGGTGGTGATGTTCACGTCCTTCAAGTACTTCTCGTACTCGGGCGTGCCCTTTTCGGTCGATTTGCTGGTCATCTGGGCAGTGCTCATCACGCTGTCGGCAATCAGCACGGTCGAGAAGAACTGGTTTTTGGCCGAAATCCACTTCAGCTTATCCTTAATCTCCTTGTCGTCGCTGCCGCTCTCGCTGGTGTGCTTCACGTCGCCACCCTTGCCGGCAAACTTGTAGTAGATGCCACTGTTGCGCTCCTCAAACATTTTGCCCTCCTCGTGGCGCGAAATCTTTTGGTGCCAGTTGAGGTCCACCATGTTGATGTTCAACGGGATGATGCTGGTCATGCCTTGCTGCACCATCTCCATGCGCACCATGTAGCTGCCAGGAATCAGGGTATATTTCAAGCCCCATTGCGCACCACCGTCAAGATTCAGGTTCATGATCACGGTGCTGTCGTTCAAGCGCTGTGGGGTGAAGTAGAAGTTCTTGGTTTCAAACCGCTGGGTGTTGTTGCTCAGGGTGAAGTTATACTCGTTGTCGCCCTTGTCAAACAGCACCATCTGGGGCGTCTTCCACGTCTTGTAGCCCTTGAGCGTGGCGCGCGAGATGATGCCGCCCTTGGTCGAGAGTTCCACCTTCAGCGAGTCGTTCTCCAGGGTCACCGTCTGGTCGCTACCCGTCAGGGCGGCGGCAAACGAGCCATTCTTGTTATACACGTCAAGTGCCTTGAGCACGGCTTGCACTGCCAGGTTGTGGATGGCAGGGTTGTTGCTGGTGGTGGAAGCCACCTCGTCCCATTGCACGGTGGTGTCGCCCAGGGCGATGGTACCACTCACGGCGCCATCCTGCCACGTCAGCTTCACGCCGTTGTTGTCCAGCTGTGGGTGCTCGGCGGGCAGGTTCTGCAGCACGCGGGCGATTTGCGACATCTCGTCGGTGGTCAGCGTGTCCACGTTGCCCATCACCACGTCGTGTTGCCGTGCCTTTTGCTCGTTAGCAATGGAATCGAGTTGGCGTTGCCGCTCAGCGCGTTGGGCCTCGGTGGGCTGGTTGAGCCACATGAAGCCAAAAATCACTGCGCACATGAGCAGCATACCGATGACTGTGTTCTTGTCCATTGTTCTTTTTTAACTGTGATTGAAGAATTGTGTTAATTTGTTGTTGTTGTTTGTTACTGATTTTTAGCGTCCTCCTGCTGCTTGTCAAGGCAAGCCTTGATAAAGCTCATGAACAGCGGGTGGGGATTGAGCACGGTGCTGCTGTACTCGGGATGATACTGCGTGCCGATGTACCAGCGCTTGCCCTTGAGCTCAATCACCTCGGCAAGTCCCGACTCGGGGTTGATGCCTGCAATTTCCATGCCTGCCTGCTCGAATCGCTCGCGATACTCGTCGTTGAACTCAAAGCGGTGGCGATGGCGCTCCTGGATGACCAACTGGTTGCCGTAGGCTTGCGCCACGTGGGTGCCCTCCTTCAATCGGCAGGCGTAGGCGCCCAGTCGCATGGTACCGCCCCGGTTGGTCACGGTCTTCTGCTCTTCCATCAGGTCGATGACGTTGTAGGGCGTCTGCGAGTCCATCTCGGTGCTGTTGGCAGCCTCCAGACCCAGCACGTTGCGGGCAAACTCGATGACCATGCACTGCATACCCAGGCAGATGCCAAACGTGGGCATATCGTGCTCACGACACCAGCGCAGGGCGACATACTTGCCCTCGATGCCACGCTGTCCGAAGCCGGGCGCCACGATGATACCATCGTGGTCGCGCAGCAGCTCGTCAACGTTGCCGTCGTTCACGCGCTCGCTGTTGATGTAGTTGAGCTTCAAGCGGCGGTCGTGATAGGTGCAGGCTTGCAGCAGCGACTCGTCGATGCTCTTGTAGGCATCTTGCAGCGCTACATACTTGCCCACCAGGCCGATGCGCACCTCGCCCGTGGCGTTCTTCATCTTGTCCAGGAAGGCGTTCCATGCCGTCAGGTCGGGCTCGCCCTCGCTGGGCAGGCCCGTCTTTTCCAGGATGATGTTGTCCAGACCCTGGTTGTGCATCATGAGCGGCACCTGGTAGATGGTGGGCACGTCGCGACTCTGGGTCACAGCGTCGGGACTCACGTTGCAGAACTGCGCCACCTTGCGCAGCGTGGCGGCAGGCAACTCATGCTCGGTGCGCAGCACCAGCACGTCGGGCTGGATACCCTCCTGTTGCAACAGCTTCACGCTGTGCTGTGTGGGTTTGGTCTTGAGCTCCTTGGCAGCCGCGATGTAGGGGACGTAGGTCAGGTGCACGCAGATGCAGCGGCGACCCAGCTCCCACTTGAGCTGTCGCATCGCCTCGATGAACGGCAACGCCTGGATGTCGCCCACCGTGCCACCAATCTCGGTAATCACAAAGTCGTACTTGCCCGTGTTGCCCAGCAGCTTCACGTCGCGCTTGATTTCGTCGGTCACGTGAGGGATAATCTGCACCGTCTTGCCCAGGTAGTCGCCACGGCGTTCCTTGTCGATAACGCTCTGATAGACGCGCCCCGTGGTCACGTTGTTGGCGCGAGTGGTCTGGATGTTGGTGAAGCGCTCATAGTGCCCCAGGTCCAGGTCCGCCTCGTGACCATCCACCGTCACATAGCACTCGCCGTGCTCGTAGGGGTTCAGCGTGCCAGGGTCGATGTTGATGTACGGGTCAAACTTCTGGCAGGTCACGCGATAGCCCCGCGAGAGCAGCAAGCGCGCCAGCGACGCAGCGATAATGCCCTTGCCCAGCGACGAAACCACGCCACCAGTCACAAAGATGTATCTTGTTTCTACTTGCTTTTCCATGCTTTAAATACTTTCAACCTGCAAAGATAACTATTTTCCCCGATACTAAAAGGCACCAACCCCATAAACCCCCACAAATTTTCATGAAAACCCTACGCACCGTCAATCCACCCCATTTCCCCTCCTGCATAAATTTTTGATAAAAACCTATTATCCTTCACCCCTTCATCATCCTTAATTATTGCCAAATTGCAGAATTCCACCCTTTTCGTTCCCATAGTTTTCAAAAAATCATTCCCTTGACTCACAATAAGATAACTCATTTTTTAAATTTTATTAACACTTGAAACCCCCGAATCGTTCCCTCCAAATCCATGATTCAGGCCGATATTGGGCGTTTGCAACTTGAAAAATGCGAAATTTGACCCTTTTTTGCCCCAAAATTCGGCCAAGATGCAAAATTTCGCGGTTTTCGTTCCCATAGTTTTCAAAAAATCATTCCCTTGATTTACAGTAAGATAACGCGATTTTTAAAGTTTATTAACAGTTTGAGAAGGCGAATCGTTCCCAATTGTTCCCGATTGTTGACTGGGGTGTAGATATAATGAAAAAGACAGGGTTCTCATCCTGCCTTTTTCCCTTTTTAGTGTTCTGAAGCCTAAAAACTTTTAACTAAACCCAAATGTCCATGGTATTAAATTAGAAATAAACAAGCCTAAAACAATCTTATTACTTTCAACAAAATGTTTATGATTTGACAGTGCAAAGAAAACTTGTTTTTGCAAGTTTTGCAAATAAAATCTACAAATAGCGGATTTTTATCAATTAAATCCGACGGATTGTAACATTTTGCTGATAATTATTTAATAATTCCGTCATTTTTGACTTGTTTGTAGTTGAGCTTGAAGCCATTGCGGTTCACCACGCCGCCCTGCTGCACGGTCAGGGTGTCGAGAGTGCAATCCTTGGTCAAGTTCCACACGCCCAGCACGTTGGCTGTGGCGCTCTTGCCCTTGCCCTTGTGGTTGATGGCTCCGTTCCAGGTGACGCCCTTGCCCACCTCGACGGTGGCAGCGCCATATTCATCTTGCTCCACATCGCCGCTGTAGGTGGCGGTGGTGTTGGTGCGCAGGTACAGGTGTCCCACGGGGCTGCTGGTGTTCCAGCTCTTGTTGTAATCCACCAGCATCAGCACGCCGCTGGGCACGTCAAGTTGTACGTCGGTGAGCGCGAGCGACCCCTCGGTGCTGGTAGCCACCTCGACCAGGGGCGCCTTCTTGTGCACCTTCAACGAGCCGCCGCTCACTTGTATCACGCCGTGGAAGCCCTCGGCATCGCCCGACCCGCTCTGCAGGATGAGCATGCCGCGTCGCTTGTCGCCCGACGTCATGCGGCAGTTGCTAATGAGTAGCTCGTTATCACCCTCCACAACGCCGATCTCGCCAATCTCGCTCTCGCCGTCAATGTCGTTGACGATGATCTTGCCCGTCGAGTAGCACACGGCGCAGTCCTTGCCCTTGGCGTGGTACTTGCCGCGCGTCACGGTCACATTGCCGCCACCGCGGTCGGTAGCGATGACCGAGCTGTTGTTGCCCGCGGTGGTGATATTCAGGTCGTTGGCGATGATGGTGCCTCCGCCCGTGGCATGCAGGCCACGTGACAGGTTCTTCTTGCAATCGATGGTGGCGTTGTTGACAATCACCTTGCCGCCGTAGGCCACGATGCCGTTGGCACCCACCGCGTTGGTGTTGATGTTGCCACCGTTCATGATAATCTGGCCATCCCCAGTCGCCAGCACAGCCGAGTTGATGCCGTAGAAGCTGGTGCCATCACCCTCCTTGCTGTCGGCGCCGGTCTTGTTGATGGTGCAGTTGTTCATCATGAGCTTGCCACCGCTCACCTTGACAGCCACCTCGTCCTCGCCATCGCTGGTGAAGACCTTGTCCTTCACGTTCTGGCTGTTCTTGGTCAGGCTGATGCCGTGAGGACTCACGGTGCCTTCCATCTTGCCACTGCCAGCACCAGGCGGCTTGCCCGGCGGTTGACCATTCATGCCACCAGGGGGCGGTCCCATGGGCTTGCCATCCTGCCCCATGGGCGGCGGTCCTTGCGGCTTGTCGCCTCGGGGCCATTGTGTTGCGGCAATCACTGCAGCGATGGCAGCCACAGCCACAACAGCGAATAAGATTTTTCTTTTCATAAGATAATAAGGTAAAGGGGGTTATACTATTAAATGTGCGGTTGATAGTTCTTGCCGAAGGTGGCACAGAACGCGCGCTTGCCCAGATATGACGCCATGATGCCCGCCTTGTTCTTGGGGCGCACATTGCTGTCGGTGAGGCAGCCGGGGCGCAGGCGCTTGATGCCCTGCCAGCAGCGGTCGGTGATGTCGGTGTGGGGCGTCGAGGCACTGCTGTTGAGCAGCAGGATGTTGAAGTAGGCGCTCAGTAGGCGGCTGCGCACCGCTGGCAGCAACTGCTGGTCCTCGCGGTCCACCTGACGCTCCAGGTCCTCCAGAATGTCAATCACATCCACGCGCCGCGGGGTGAAGCGTTGCAGGATGCTGCCCTGTCGCTGGCGGTAATAATATACAGTGTGGCTGGTCGTCACCGTCTTGCCCACCTGCTTCATGAGCGGATAGACGATGGCAATGTCCTCGTACAGCTTACCCACCGGATAACGCAACTTCTTGAACAAGCTGGCGTCAAACAGGCGGCTGCACGACGAGTTGGTGATGGACCGCTGGTACAGTATCTCGTTGATAGCCTGGTGGGTACCGAAGTACTGCTCCACCACCTCGCCATCGGCCACATCGTCGGCTGGCGGCGTGTCGATGAAGCGCTGCCAGCGCCCCACTGCCACACTGGCATGGCGGCGCAGCATCACCTCGAGCAGCGTCTGCACGCAGTGCTCGCTCACCATGTCGTCGCTATCAACCATCGTCACCAGGTCGCCATGCATGGCATCGAGGGCGGTGTTGCGAGCCGCCGACAGGCCGCTGTTGGGCTGGTGAAACACCCTGATGCGCTGGTCGCGTTGCGCCCACTGGTCGCACATGTCGCCGCTGGCATCGGTGCTGCCGTCGTCAACGAGGAGAATTTCCAGATTGGTATAGGTCTGGCTCACAATGCTGTTCAAGCATTGCGACAAGTAGGGTTCCACGTTATAGACCGGAACAACGACCGATACCAGCGGTGATGTGCTCATGTCATAAATTAATAGTTGTTATTTCACTTTCCACTCGGTGCCGTCCTTGGTGTCCTTGACGTCAAAGCCAAATTCGCTCATCTTGTTGCGGATGAGGTCACTGGTTGCCCAGTCCTTGGCAGCCTTGGCGTTGCGGCGCACTTCCAGCAGCAGGTCCACAGCCTTGCGGTAGGGACCCAGGTCCACACCATCGCCGCCAGCAGCATCGTCGCGCACGCCCAGCACGTCAAACAGGTAGGTCTGGAACGTGCTCTTGAGCTCGTCGATGTCGGCTTGCGACAGGGTGGCGTTACCATCGTTGGCCTGGTTGATGACCTTGCAGGCATCAAACAGCGTGGCGATGACCGTGGGGGTGTTCAAGTCGTCGTTCATGGCGTCGGCGCAGCGCTGGCGGTAGTTGTCCAGCGTGAGCGACGACTGCGGCGCGGCAGTCAGGGCGTTCAGCCTGTGCCAGCCGTCCATCATGCGCTCATACGCTTTCTCGGCAGCCTGCAAGGCTTCGTTGCTAAAGTCAACGGTGCCACGATAGTGGGCTTGCAGGATGAAGAAGCGTATCGTCATGGGCGTATAGGCCTGTGCCAGCGCCTCGTGCTCGCCCTTGAAGAACTGCTCCAGCGTGATGAAGTTGCCCAGCGACTTGCCCATCTTCTGGCCATTGATGGTGATCATGTTGTTGTGCACCCAGTAGCGTACCATGGGCTCGCCCTGGCTGGCAACCGCCTGCGCAATCTCGCACTCGTGGCGCGGGAACATTAGGTCCATGCCACCACCGTGGATGTCGAACTGCTTGCCCAGGTATTTGCGTCCCATGGCGGTGCACTCGCAGTGCCAGCCGGGGAAGCCATCGCTCCACGGCGACGGCCAGCGCATGATGTGCTCGGGCTGAGCCTTCTTCCACAGGGCAAAGTCGGCCTGGTTGTGCTTCTCGCCCACGCCCTCCAGGTCACGGCTGGCGTTGAGGATGTCGTCAAGGTTGCGCCCCGACAGTTCACCGTAGTGGTGATGGTCGCGGTTGTAGGCCTCGATGTCAAAATAGACGCTGCCGTTGCTCTCGTAGGCATATCCGTTGGCGAGGATTTGCTTCACCAGCTCCTCTTGCTCGATGATGTGCCCCGTTGCCAGCGGTTCGATGCTGGGCGGCAGCACGTTGAGGGCGTTCATGGCAGCGTGGTAGCGGTTGGTGTAGTACTGGGCTACCTCCATGGGCTCCACTTGCTCCAGGCGCGCCTTCTTGGCAATCTTGTCCTCGCCCTCGTCGGCATCGTGCTCCAGGTGCCCCACGTCGGTGATGTTGCGCACATAGCGCACCTTGTAGCCCAGCTGGCGCAGGTAGCGGAACAGCACGTCAAACGTGATGGCTGGACGCGCATGCCCCAGGTGTGGGTCGCCGTAAACCGTCGGTCCGCACACATACATCCCCACCAGCGGTTCGCTGATGGGCACAAAGTGCTCCTTGCGGCGGCTGAGCGTGTTATACAAGTATAGCGGGTGTTCCATCGCTATCGATTAGGCCTGACCCTTGGGGATGGGGAAGTCCATGATGCCGCCCTTGTTGTTGCCACCAGCGCGGTTGAGCTTGATTTCGCCAAAGTTGCTCTCGTAGCGACGGATGTTCTCTTGCAGCGCCAGCATCAACTCCTTGGCATGCTGCGGAGCCATGATGATGCGGCTCTGCACCCTTGCCTGCGGCATGTTGGGGGCATTCAGGATCATGTCGATGAAGAAGTCGTTAACGCTGTGGGCAATCATTGCCATGTTAGCATATCGACCCTGGAGTTCCTCCTTGGGCATTTCCACCTTGATTTGGTTTTGGTTGTTTTCGTTAGCCATAATTGTTGTTTTGTTTTTAATAGTGAATGTTTATTGTGATTTCTTGGAAAAATCATAGTATTCTACATCGCTCCACGTCAGGTCGTTGAGGTGGACCCTGATGGTGCGGCACGACGCCTTGCGCCACAGGTTGCCAACGAAGAACGACGCGTAGATGTCGCGCCAGTAGGTGCCCTCCTGGTTGCGCAGGTCGTGCACCAGATAGCACTGCACCGTGTCCATCGCCAGCGTGGCGCTGTCGGCAACCAGCATCAGCGTGCGCGACTCGGCTGTATATTCCACCTGACAATGCAGGTTGATGTACTCGCCCGTGCGCCACAGGCTGCGCAGCTTCACCTGGTGCATGGGGTATTCAGCGATGGGCGTGTTGCCAGCGGTGCGACGCAGCGTGTCGGTATATAGGCCGGTGCAGCCATACACCGTGACATTGCGCTGTGCGGCACCCGTCACATCGTCGGCGTAGTCGTAACGCAACATCACGCGCTGGTGGTCGCGCACGTCCTCCGACACATCCACGGTGGATTGCAGCATCACCGACGTGGAGTCGTCGCGCCCCACGCGCTCGAACAGCGCCCCCATGTCGTTCTGGCCCTGATAGGTCACGATGTCGTAGCGGTAGTCGGTGTAGGCGGGCGACAGCGTGTCGTCGTCATTGCTACACGATGCCGCCATCACCAGCAGGCACGTCATCAGCAACAGGCTGTGCACCATCGTCTTGCTCATGGCTCCTGCGGCGGTGTTGTGGGGTTAATAATCATGCCATCCTGCATGTGCAGCGTGCGGTCGGCTTGCGCCGCCAGCGACTCGTCGTGCGTCACGATGACAAACGTCTGCTTGAGCTCGTCGCGCAGTTCAAAGAACAGGCTGTGCAGCTCCTGCTTGTTCTGGCTGTCAAGGCTACCCGACGGCTCATCGGCAAGGATGACGCGCGGGCTGTTGATGAGCGCACGCGCCACTGCCACACGCTGGCACTCGCCACCCGACAGTTGCGACGGCTTGTGGTGCAAGCGGTCGCCCAGGCGCATCCGCTCCAGCAGCCGCGTGGCGCGCTTGTAGGCATCGCTGGCGTTGTCGCCGCCTATCAGCGCCGGGATAGCCACATTCTCCAGCATGGTGAACTCGGGCAACAACTGGTGAAACTGGAACACAAACCCGATGTTGCGATTGCGGAACTGCGCCAGCTGCCGGTCGCGCATCGCCAGCACATTCACGCCATCAAACAGCACCTCGCCCTGTTGCGGACTGTCCAGAGTGCCAATGATTTGCAGCAGCGTCGTCTTGCCAGCCCCACTGGGACCCACAATCGACACAATCTCGCCATCGGCCACACTCATGTCCACGCCCCGCAGCACCTGCAGGTCGCCATACCTCTTCACTATGTTCCTCGCCTCAATCACCTCATCAGTTTTTCTTGTGACCCGCAAAGTTAGCAATTCTTTCGCAATGGCATGACAAAAAACCGCCGAATTATTCATTTTGCCACCATTTGCACGATGTTATTAAGGGTGGAAAATGGGGGAAAAATATTGTGGGGAATAAGAAATTATGTACCTTTGCGGCGAAAAAATGAGTTAATA
>Ga0181612_173877_pt1 | contig 10532 bp, 6 predicted proteins | sample HoacroProtozoa21_FD_119630 | JGI IMG/M metagenome (GOLD analysis project Ga0181612, IMG submission 119630) | Hoatzin crop microbial communities from Cojedes, Venezuel. Combined Assembly of Gp0051906, Gp0051904, Gp0051908
CCTGTTGTGAGAAGACAAGGGGTAATGGTCTTAAACTAAAAGAGAATAGATTTAGACTAGATATAGGGAAGAAGTTTTTTTACTAGAGGGTGGTGAAACTCTGACACAGGCTACCCAGAGAGGTGGTCGATGCCCATCCCTGAAAACATTCCAGGCCATGTTGGACGGGACTCTGAGCAACCTGATTGTCAAGGAGATGTCCTTGCTCATTGCAGGGGAGTTGGACAAGACGACCTTTTAAGGTGCCTTCCAACCCAAACTATTCTATGATTCTTTGTCTCTCCAGAGGACTTCTCCCCTAAAGCAGGAATTGTAGTTCTGATGAGACCACGTTTGCATACCTGACAGCATACTGTCTGATATACAGGGCCCAATGCTTCTGGTTTCTTACTGATAAATAAATTGTTCCTTAAAGCTGAATGAAGATACTGATGGACTGTGCAGAACTTTCACACTCTTTGGTTTTATAGAGTTTTAGTTCAGCCCAATTTTATGGAAATCGCCATACTGTTGGTGTTTTGCACAGCACATTACATTGTGACAATTACACTAGTGATAAGGCTGTGGGCACACCGTCACTTTTTAACTTGCTTCAAGGATGCTATAGGCTGTCTAGGCTATCACAGCTTGAGAAGCTGCGCTAGCTATGTCTTTATCTGTGAGACTGCAGTTAGACTGATATTTGAGTTCAAGCGTGAGCTGAATTTAAACTAGTTAAGAACACAGTAATGAGCTTTTCTTCACTAAGACAGACTCCTCCAAGTGCTGAGTAGACCCTAAGGAGTCAGTGATTGGAGCAGTACCAGTGGAACTGAAAACTGGCTTTACTCTACACTTTCTATTCTGAGCCACCTTCACATTAGCACTAAAACAAACATACAAAGCTAATATTCACATCCAGTACAATGAAGACATCATCTTTATGCTGCTACCTAGCCAGGAGTTAATAAATTTTTTTTGTGCGTGAGGTGCACTAGAGATTTAATAATGAAATCATAATATAAATTATAAAATTTGGACTTACTACCATTTTCTGTGATGCACAATGAACTCAGTGTATGTACCACTGAGGCAGAAACAATTCATGTTGATCAGTGATCAGGTTACATACATGAAAAACGCTGCTCAGAGTAACTATTGTGTTATCTGAACAGACATAGGGGGAAAAAAAAAAAAAAAAGGGCTTTAGTGCTGTAGACATCCTGCCATTCCACCCTGATTTTAGTAGATTTAGGTGATTCCATAATGAAACTTGTGCAATAGTGCCCAGCATTGAGCACTTCCATCCTAAAGATCTTACCACATGGCGAGAGGATGGTCCTGTCTGTCATTCTCTCCATGCCAAGATCACCAAAAGTCAGATCTCTTCAGTGTATGAGTGAAAACTATAAACAAAGGCACTCTTTGAGCCCAAGAGCAGTATTCCCATTAATCTATACAGGGAACTAGGTCAAAGATACCCCAAGGCCTCTCTGAACTACATAAGCAAGCAGAGGCCCATAAAGGGATATTTCTGCAGCTGACAATCGCTTGTGGAAAATAACAGCCAATTAATAGTCTCTTTTCAAGACACACCCATGCACTGGATGACAGGAGAAAGGACAATGTCCAAGTTACTCCTTAGTTCAAGAAACATCCTGTTGGCTTGCTCAGCTAGTTCAGGGAGGGGAGGGGAAGTCTATACAAAAGAGATCCCAATGGATGTGAGAGCCTCAGGCTGCCCTTTACCACCAAATGTAGCAATAGCCAAGTATTTTACCCACTGGGGACTGGAAAGAGACCAAACTAATCTCTCAGAATTGTTACATCCAATTACTGTTTGACTGCAATGTACGACATCGAATTTTAAACAGCAGCTTGCAGTTAGAAGGTTCTATGACCAACTGTCAAAGTCATGGGCCAGCCAGTAATCTCCAACTGTTTTCTTACAGCAGGTTATAACGAATTAGTAATTTTATCAGAGAGATAGAGGATGAAATTTATTTTAGATGCAACTCAGAATCCACTTGCTTAAACACTGTTAATGGTAAGAATGTATCTATACAGGAAAACAAATATGAAAGAAAACAAAATACAACCTGGCACAGAGGAAGAAACACTTCTCTTAGAGCTCAGCATCGAGGAGTGCTTTAGCCTGAATAAACAAGACTGCCACTTAGGTATCAGACTACATTTATGGAAATAATAGATGGGTGCTCAAATACCTAACCTAACCATTTTCTCTAGAAGCACTGCCTCCCATACGCTAGAAACCTGCATCCATAAATAAAACCTTTCCAGCCTCCACTGACATATTTAGGAAATATTAGCACCAGGGCTAATTCCACATTCTTAATTACCTTCCAAGGTATCGTTTCCAAAATGAGTCATTTCAGCTTTCCCATGCTTCCACAACGCTTGTGTTTAAAAGACTTCTTGTTCACAATTTTATGTCCAAGTTAATTTACAAGAGCATAGCAGGGTGCTAAGAGAACCAGTCCTCAAAATAATGGGGTTTCTCCAAAAAGGAATGGTTTTGCTTTATAAGAAAAAAGCTTTCATATACATTGTAGAATATATAAGCATAAATACTTGATTCAGCAATTCTATAAACATGAGGAATGCAGTTTGAGAAGTTTATTTTCAGGGATGGTGACAAATAGTGACTACAATATCAGCAGAATTCTGCAATCATTTGCTGATCAAATCAATTTTTTCATAAACTAGCCCTGTGAAGTACCTCTTCCCACATTCCAGAACTGAAAACTACCATAAGAACCTATCTTTCCTAATTTTGGAGAGCACAGAATTGCAAATCACAGATGAAGATGTAGCAATGACAAGGCTCGCTTCAGGCTTGTACCCAGATCTATCCAGCCCATGTGTCCTGATACAGTTCACATCCCTCTGCTGCATCTTCTCCCCAGAGTTTTAGGTAGCACAACTGCTTTCTCTGCCGGGCCTGTACCAATCTGCTCCCTGTGAGCAACCCTGATGGCTCTCCCTAGAGACATCTGAGATAAGTTAGTTTTTAACTATGAATCTTCCCACATATATGTGTGCTCGCCAGTGCTGGAAAAACAAGAGCCAGAATGCCTTACCTTTTAATAGACTTACCACTCTAGAAGTGACACACCTAAAGCTGGTGGTTTTCCTTCATGCTAGTTTCCGAATATCTCAACTGTTTAACTTCACATAACAGAGGCTCACAATGAACATAACAGTAGCACTTGCTGGTTTTACAGTCATCTTGGTACCAAAATATTGCATAGCAAACTGATCAGTCCTCTATTCTTAGCCAAAATATGCTGGTGTATAGGAGTACCTATTGCTTGCACCAGTGTTACATTCTGCAAGTATTAAAGCTAGCTTAACATCTTTAAAGTACTTTTAAAGAGCGCAGAGAAAAATGCGCTTCCTCCAAAATAATACAAAGAATTAGTTTAATAATTATGCCTTAAAGTCTCATCAGCTACTTAATTTTTCCCCAAGGAAATATAATCTATACCTTAAAACATCATTTCATGCTATGCCCAGCAACCATACACCAAGCTCAAACAGGTGCAGGGCCTCCCTATGCCTCCTCACATTATTATTAGTGTACAAAATCTGCCTCAGTTTGAGGACAAGACATAGAAAGAAATCAGGCAGCAGGAATCATCACAAATCAAGGACCCTGGACTACTTTTTAAACTGCATTTCAGAAATATTTTGAACGTGTAGAAAATACACCGCCAGCTTGTTGTCCTCAGTCTCCTTTCCCTCTGGTCTAACATATCCCCTTTTCTGTCATATTTATCTTTCTGGAACACTCATCCCCTATTACCTCAGCCTATCCCAAGATGCTGTGGGCCTACCTCTATTTGAAGCAGTCTGATTTTACCTAGCTTTTGGTGGGAGTTATACCTGAATTTTTTTTTTAATGTCAATGTCTTCAAAGTAGATGTTTTCTCATATTCTTCATACGAACAGGGGCTTGCACAGGGGACTCTAGTCTTGGATAATCTCTGTGTTCTGCTAAACAGCATGTTTTAAATGAGTTAAACTAATGGGAAAACTTCCTTATGGAATAATAGCTCATTATAGTAAAATGAGTGAGAGGAATGCCAGTCACAGTCCTAGTCTGACACCACAGAGGAGCATACTGGTGGGCAGTTGAGAGTATTTCCTTATCTAAGAGGCAGGGTGTGGGAACAGAAGAATAACACATTTATGCAGTTTTGATAGGCAATTTCTAGAAGTAAGTGTTATTTATAGGCAACCCACTGAGAAGAAAGTGAGACATTCCAAAAGGAGATTATTACAAGTATGAGAAGAGTAAGGGTAAAACAAAACGAACGCTTGTCCAAATCTGCAGGAATTACATGGTCAGAAAACTCCCTAGACACTGAAGACAGCAGGACTTCTCCCATTGGTAGTACCAGTCCTGTGTAGACACAGGAATGGGTGAGTTATCACAGTAACTTTTGGTGTTTTATTTCTTGGTATAACTTGAGTAGCAACTCCAAACATATGGGAATATAGTATACCACAGTAAGTTCCTATGTACCTGCAGAGTGTAAACCACGAGGGCAAGGACTCATCTAGCATATTATATATAGCAGCAAGTAGAAGAGATGTGTTTTAAGAAGATACATTAGCCATAGTATGCCTTACAGTGAGCCGTATAGGAACTAGAGTAATAACCGCTAGGATCTGAGAAATATAAACTTCAACCACAACAAGCAAAGGTAGCAACAGATTACTCACTCTGGTATTTTACCTTCTTCAGCTCCCATTTTTTAGCTGCATATCTGCAGGTACATGTCACACAACAGTTCTCCAGCCGCATCACGAAGTCCATTTTTTTTAGGAAACAAAGCTGCACAAGTAACTGCCCAAATTCCTCATTTATACAACATCAAGGAAAAAAAGAGAGAAATCACATCTGTTAAGACTGAACTCAGAGAAGAAGAAAAAAAAAAGAGCACTGCCTGTGCTCACATGTTATGTAACCCGATCCAGGGGGTAAATTGGTAGCAGGTGACCCTCCTCTGAGACCCTAATCAAAGGAACCTGCTGAGCTTTACAGATGTCTCTTATTTTATGCATTTGAGCTGAATTGAATATCTGTTCCTAATACCCTATTTTTTGCTGTTGAAAACACCAAGTTCTGCTATTGTCTTTTTCTTATCTAATTTTGGCATCAAAAAAGTTTGAGGTTTAAAGTTAAGTTTACTAGACTTTTAAATTACAGTACACAGAAAATTAAAAAAATAGCAAGTGCTTACAGATATGTCAAAGCTCACAAAAATAAGTGTTTCGGCTTGGTTTTTGGCTTTTTTTTTCTTTCTTTCTTTTTAACATTATAACCTTTGTCTGTGACTACTGGCAATGTTCTCTTATTCCACCCAGTAAACACATGCAGACCCCACACACACTCAAACTCTCTTGATTCAGCTTACAAATAGGCGAAGAACTTGACAGATTCAATAGATTTTGTTCCTGGTCATAATCTTGCTGAAGTAATGCCTAAATTTTTTGTAGCTAGTATCTCAATAGTCTGTCTGTTTAGACTTTCTGTGTTCTTACCACAGATTAACCACTCACCATCTAGATGCCCGTGCAGCTTCAGAACTCCAGTTCTGCACTTGCAAAACTGATGCCAGGGAGTGGTAATTATACTTCAATGACATTATTGACTGCAAATGATTAAGCCAAGCATGACTGACAAAGCTTTACTGACCACTTCTATTTATAACACAGCACCATTCCGTACCCATTCAGAGTCAGCTACGTGTGGTTCTTGCATGAAGCAGTGCTTTACTGCCTCTGAAGTCTCGGGGGCTTTTACAGTAAGGGGGTGTTATCCTTTCATAACTGGTCATAATGCCTTTTGGAAACTTCTGATAGCTTCTTGAATTTTTGGGGGGTGCAACAGAACTCTGTTGTTGAAAAGCTGTAATTTTTTTTTTATTTTCTTGGTTTGGATTAACATATACTGCCATCATGTGGGCAGAAATAATAAGAAAAAATAATTACTTGATGAAAGCCTCTCACCTTGAAAGCTTCACCTGCAATTTAAAACATTCTTTTTACTACCAGCAGAAGCACCAGCTCAAGAATACTGAAACAGAAGGACGAAAACCTGATTTTTTGTTTATTTTTGTTGTCACACCACAGAAAATGTGCCAGTGCTTGAGGGCTCACTGGAAGGACCATAAAGCTACGTTGCAGCTGGGCAGTGAACTGACTAGCACAAATGGTAAATATCCTAGCTTCAGCACAGTGCTTTACCTACTGTTTCTCTTACTCTTGACTGCAGATCTAGACACAAGTCACACCGGGCCAGCAATCAGAGTGACTAGAAAAAGACAAAGTAAGCAAAAGATAGGCCATGATGCAGCAGTGCAAATCTACAGTTTGTATGGGAGTGCCAATATTGACAGTCCTTCAATCCATGCACGAGACTCAAGAAATCCATCAGGCAAATAATCAGTTACTTTCTATTTGCCATTCCCACTGTCTGTGGGCTCACCCTCTTCCCTGGGCATTGCAAGAATGTATTTACCTCTTCCACGATTGGGAACTTCAGCTGCAGTACTAGTGCAAGACATTCAGAGAATAAAGGATGAAAAGAAAAAGAATGACCCACAAGCACAAATGTTCTGTTTTTCAAAAACATATCTTGAAAGAAAAACACTGCAGAATTTAAATATATCATAAATTTCTTATTATTTTGAAAAGCATTATCAATGAAAAAAAAAAAGCTCAGTTGTCAAATTGTGTGTATTTGTGTGGACTAACACTGTTTAAAAATACTTTTTATAAGGCCTATACAGTTTTAAAAAATAATATAAGCATCTGATATGGCCAAGAACCCCAGATACGCCACTGAAATAAGAATATGCTTAAGTTCTAGAAATTATTCTTGAAATACCAGCAGTTTTCAAGTTTAATTACACAGTAGAAAAATGGGAGGCAGGGTGTGTTTAAAGCTATATATTAAATATAGCTTATAAAAAAATATCACACAAGTCTTCACTAAAGTACTAAAATGTCAAAGCTAAGGCTGAATTTGCCAGCTTCATGGTCTTTTTCTGCACAGCCATTATAAGCTGCTTTTCAAGGTCCATCACGTGGAACCAATTAGTGGCATCCGCCTTCACAATGAGTAGCACTGTGTTCCAGAAGGGTCTCACTGAGTAACTTGCTACTCATATTGAGCTCAGTACATCAGGATCTAACAATTAGACAGTAAAATATAAATAATACACTGATTGCCCTAGTATAGCAGCTTATCAAGAAGAGTGTCTCAAAATCCATGAAATATTATTTTGATTCAAGAATCTTAGCTACTGCAGAAAATCACCTTTAACTCAAGAAAACTACATCCAAACTGCATAGGATCTGAGTCTGTATGCTATAACCACTCTATAAACAAATGTATACTGTCTAATGTAAGCAATTTACAGAAAAACATGCATATACTGCCACATAGGTGTTACTTGAGAAATTTATATTAACCAACAAGACTGAAAGAATATTTCCCCCCACATTTAGGTACAAATGTTACCATAGGTTATTTTGCTTTATAATAACTGTTAATAACTATCTTGTTAGGAAATATGGATTCTAAAATCTTGGTCAGTATAACAGTTTCATTATTAACCTTTTTAATTATCTAGCATATAGAACTAACTTTTAATTCAGTCATTTTTGGGTGCCACTTTCCTGCTGTGTTAAAATCAGACCTGTTCCTACAGCACCATTTTAATACAGTTATTTAGGTGCTTCAGAACTTGTCATGTCATAGATTGCTATTTTACAAGTTATAGCTAGAGGTGACAGATAATTGAATTTATACCAGGTGTAATTTTTAATGTAACAATAATTCTTTCAATTTAATAGCATTAATTTAGATTAAGATCAGGCTACATCTCCTTTTCATTACAAGTAACAGCATTGTTCTTTCATTTGCCTTTAGATATAAGCCCAACAAACCAGACTAATATAAAAGCATTAAAACTAATGATGGGGGAGTTGCAAAAGTGTAAAGAAAAAAGGGAGAGGTACAAACTGCAAAGCAATAGTTCCATTAAATAAACTGACAAAATAGCTATGTCCAATACATAGCAATGTTTTACGACATTTCTGTCAGTAAGACCATCGTTCAAGCTTGACAGAAAATTCAGCACTCCTCCTAACTCATGGATCAAGCCTATGCATAATACAATAAAAAGAAATGGAAAAAAAGAGAGCAAGCAGCTTTTATTTTCACTTCAGGGTCACTCAGTGTTAGTATATTTCATCAACATCCTCATACTCTCCAACAGAAGATATCTTGATAAGAAGTAGTTTGAACAGTGGTGCTGGAGGGAGTCCAACATATGTTGCTCATTCACCAGCTACAGTTGCAGCACCTCATCCTTCTCAACATTTCCACTGTAAGCAGAAAAAATTCTCATAAAACAGTGTATGAAGTTCAAGGAAAACAAATACTACACCAAATGTATCATATCCCTCTCCTCATATAATTTCTGTAATACCGAAAGTTAAGAAATTCTTCTGACTTGGGTTGGAAAGCACCCTATAGATAAACACATTCTTAATCCTCACATCAACAAATACACTTCTATCCAGCTTGAGAAGGGTTTATGTAAAGACAGGACAGAAAGGGTGTTTCTAAAATATCTAAAATTGCTAACTGGTGTTCTGGACTTGCAGTTGAAAGACTACAGAAATTACTTTGCAGTTTCAGTGAGATTCATTCCTTCCAGTTACTTCCAAGAATAATATATGACTGATACAATATCTGATATTGATACAAGATTTTGTAACATTTATGTCACTACGACCTCGACCTGTTCTGCAATACAAGTCCTTCAGTGAGCTGTGGACCAGACTAAAACCACTAAAACCTCAAAACAAAAGAACAGCTTTACCAACATGCAGAGAAGCAGCAAGCGTTCAGCATTCATAAGCAACCGCTACCTAGCATATAACAAAGAAAGTATAACTCTGCAGACCTTTCTTCTGCATTTCATTATAAGATAGCAGTATGTAAGAGTCTAAAGAGGTTTGGGGTCAGTATCTTCTCACCTTGCCTTTGATCCAGAAGTTAAGCTTATGTTGTAATAATGTTTGTAACAGTCATTAAAAGAACTCTTTTTTCCTTTCCTCAGTCAGACCACAACATGCAACAATGGTGGGATAAACATATGATGCTGACTAATGAAATCTAACAAAGTATTTCCCCTTCTTTGCATAATGAAATAGATATATTTCTGCTCCTGTCCCCTAATGCTCCTAGATCTGGGCCCATGTTTCATACAGTGTTGCTCAGGACTGTCTGGCCAGTTCCATTTAATGATCAGAGCTGTCTGAAAAGCAGGCAATTGCTCAACAAATCCAAAACAGTTCATTGCAGCCCTGGGAACTACAACAATGTTTGAGCTGAAGCAGCAGCCGCAGGGGCTGTTCAAATTGGGCTGTGGCCACGCCTGCTCTGTGGCCTACAGCTGAATCCCTCAGCAGGAAATTTCTCCACAGTTACAGGAAAGCAAGGAGTTAATACTTTATAATCTTTACATACCTTAATTCTGACCCACAGAGTCCGGCTGCTTGCCAGCTGACCACTTACACAAAACCGGGAGAGCTCCAGGCAACCTGTTGGGCTTCTACTCAACCCATTTATGTTGCTGTATATAGGGCCCCTGTGGCGCAGGAGTTAGACCAAAAGCTGAGATAAGTGAAGTTTGCCAAACTTAGACCAAGCACTATGATAAAGACAGGCAGATTTGACAATCTAACTCTTCAAAAAGCACGGAGTTAGAACTGCCATCTTACCATATATTTCAGGGATGTTTCAAGAATCAGGAGCTACACCCAGGTCTGAAACTTTTTGCAGTAAAACCAATCCTCTGAAACTTTCGTTAGACAAACAAATCCTGGGGCAGATGGTACGTTCCTGCAACTGTGTGAAGAGCTGCAAAGGTACAGAAAACACGGCTGTTAATAGGAACACAAGCCCATTCTCTGCTCGCTCTTTCTCCTGAATCCTGTACTTAACTCCCTCTCACTCTTGACCAGCTTGGGTCTAATGGATTAATCTGTTTCCTGGGGTGATGGAAGAGAATCACAGGTGCTTACGTTATAAAAAATTCAGAACCATATTGAGTTGCTTACATGAGGCTAAAACCGAGAAGACTGATGACGAAAACATTTTTTTAAAAGTTTCTGAAATTTCTACCTGGAGGATAAGGTTAATTCTAAGATGACATGCCATACCAGGTCTTCTTTATTTAAATCATACTTACTCAATTGCAGCCAATAATTAACTTTTGAAAATCTGTGGATTACTTGTTATTCTTTCTCTTGTTTTTAATCTCCTAGAGTCAAGATCTAAGGACAGTTAACAATACATGAGACAAAATCACAGAATCACAGAATCACAGAATAGTAGGGGTTGGAAGGGACCTCTGTGGGTCATCTAGTCCAACCCTCCTGCCGAAGCAGGGTCACCTACAGCAGGCTGCACAGGACCTTGTCCAGGTGGGTCTTGAATATCTCCA
>Ga0181612_133116_pt1 | contig 10531 bp, 10 predicted proteins | sample HoacroProtozoa21_FD_119630 | JGI IMG/M metagenome (GOLD analysis project Ga0181612, IMG submission 119630) | Hoatzin crop microbial communities from Cojedes, Venezuel. Combined Assembly of Gp0051906, Gp0051904, Gp0051908
ACTTAATGTGCATATGCATTAAAAAAATAAGTAAATACTAACATATCCACAACTTGATCCGCCATCACATTATTCCGTCTTTGAGCTTGAAGGAGTTAATTTGTTCATGCTGTTCAAACATAAACTGTGTGATATGCAGTGAATCTGCATGTAACACCAGCAACAAGCCTGATTTATATCCCTAAAAAGTCAACGACCGCCTTTCCCTCAGTTTCTTAGGGCTTTGGATTCACCTCTGCTACTTTTCCAGGCAGATTCTCACACCGTGTTATGACCAACAGTCCAATGTCACATCAACAACATCTGAGAAATTACTCCTCATTTATTTAAATGAAAGTGATGATGGTACAGCCTTTCATAAACCTCATACAGACCTCGTGCAGAACACTTGCATACATCACGCAACAGGAATACAAGAAATTGTACTGTTTGCAATGCTTTCTTGAAGTTTTCCATGTCAGCTCAAGATAAGAGAATGACTGAAAAAAAAAAAGCCATGCAGCCTAAGCCTTGTATGAACATTGCCTCCTTCCACAACACAGCTACGCAGAGAGCAAACACAAGGTACAGTTAACGCACCATTCCGCATTCTGTTCCCATGAAACAAAAAAGAAATAGAATGAAATAATTTAAGCCATTAAGACTCAAACGCTTTGGTTGCCTAGTACAATTTGTGATCTATTTCAATGCAAGACTGCATCATTAACCCCTAATTCACAGTAGTAACTATAATAATAATAATAAAATTCCACAAATGAGTGAAGAGTAACCACACAAAACACACACCGAGGTTCTCCAATCATGAGGACTTCAGAGCCATTTGGTGCAAGTATCTTCGATGTTCGCATTATCCTACTTTTTGACAGGACAGAGCACTCAAACAGGTTCACAGGGCAGAACTGCACCAGACTTCCTAAGAAATCCCTTGTACCTCTTTGAACCATAAAGGATTTTGTTTAAAACCAAGAATTTCAGGTTGACATATTTCACGTTCCTTTCTGATGTAAAACACCCCGCTATGAAAGCTACCATTATTTAGAAGTGAAGAAAGAAAAGGGAATTTGCCTCATTTCTCCCCACTCCTCACTTCGCTATTGTCCCCCGTATCTATTTCCAGGAAGCCATATTCATTAGGGTTAATCTGCCTACTAAATGAATAAACAAAGGATTTCTCTGTCACGGAGAGGCCAGGTGAGCCGATATCATCTTCTAACACAGAAAATCATCCGCACAAATACAGCGCAGGAAATTACCTGCTGCAATCCCACACCTGGGGTCATCTGGCAAGTAGCTTAGAAATGTTGAGTAGATGACTGAAATCAAACCAATTACATTTTCTTTTTTTAAAATGCAGATCTATCAGCAGAAAAAAAAGGCCTTTCTAAAGAGGTGATGCAAGAAAGTCTCAAATGCCTTGGCTTACTACACTTCCTAATATTTCAGAAAATTTCCTCATATGAAAACGTTCTAGGGATTTGTATAGTTCCAGCACACTGCTTACTCACTAGTGGCAGTTACCTACAGCTGTCTCCAGCAGCGCCCACACCGCTGCGCGCTGCGAAACCATCACAGCTCACAAACTGTTGCTGTAAGAATCTCATGAAAGATACAGAAAAAAAGATCTAATGGAGCTGCAGGAAATACCGACATAAGCCCAGCACCTCATACGCTCGTATCAAACCTGCGCACATGACTCCTTGCCCAGACCCAACTCGAAGCGCTGTTAGCTCCCCCATTTCTGGTAGACATCCCGGCAAACGGAGAGCTTCAGATGTGGCCTGCACGTGTTGGGAGCTGACACCGGAGGGGAGAGCTGCTCGTATGGAAGCAAATACCGCCAGGTATTAGCAGTATAAAGAGAGGTTGGGGGTAACTACCAAAAAACCAACAATGAGACAGAAACAAGCATTCAAACGCTTAGACGCAAGCGTACGACGCTTGCACGTGTCACGGCAGAAGAGGAGCCAACACAGGGATTGAGAACTGCAGAAAACGCTGTGGCAAAGGAGGAAGATGTGCTCCGCAGCTGCGATCGGCACCGGTGGAGACGAGGGGTAATTCTGAGCATCCGGGAAACAAGAACTGGAGAGGTCACAGGATTCAGGAAAAGGCAGGAGTCACACCTGGCCAGAAACAACGTAGGCACGAAAACCAAAGCTCACAGCTCGGCAGTGCTGTGGGGGAAGCAAGGCCAGGATGAACGGTGCTCCCAAAGCTACACAGCAAAGGCTCCCTGCCCTCCTCCAAACACGGATTCTTTTTGATGTTCCTCACACAGCGAGCAAGAAGAGATAAATTAAAATTGAGAACCTAGAGCCGTCTTTGATCCTATTGCCTGGAAATATGTCTAAGAATATTTTCTCCAGACGTACTTTTGCTATATATGGAAACCAAATGCTGACTAATCATATAAACCTTCTGGTGCCTAAGCACAGCTGTAATCTGCAGCAGAACGCTGTCACAACGGCAACGGAAAATGTGGAAAACTAAGAAGTTCGCTGTGGTGCGAGAAAGAGGAGAAAATGGTGATCAAAGGCACTGGAGGCCACATTAGACAAGAGGGAGAGTTTCCAGCTCGTTAGCTTTTAAGATACAAGTGACATATTTATGACTTATTCTTCTATCACTGAACTTTAACAGTTCAAGTAATGATTATCCATTTTCCAAGTTTATAGAAAAATGATTCTATAGGAGACCTGCTGACTCAGGACAACGGTAATAGGATGCAAAAACCTGAATTTTGGTTTATTGGCTTGTAGACAGCACCAGTTGGTAGTGAGAGAGACATTTAGAGCTATATCAAGAGGCACCACGCGTCTCTGCTGGGAACAGACGGAGCTGCCAGCCGGGGAAGGGGAGGCGAGAGCTGCAACCTGCCCGCCTGGCCTTGTGTTCCAGGCACGGGGCACGGACAGACGCACAGACACGGCCTCAGCGCTCGCAGTGACTGCCGGGGGACAGCACGGCTCGGCAGCAGCCTGGCCTTCACTGCTCAGGTGCGGCTGGGGACTACGGGTACTCCTTACCCTGTGAAATTACACCATGATAATCTGAAGAAATGAAACCAATTTCCCTTTAAAAGGACAAAGCATATGGAATTTGTACATTCTTCTAGCGATTTCAGTTCACGGGAATGGGATTATATCGATCCCCAAACACCAAGATGGAATCTCTTCGAACTTTTTTTTTTCTTTCCCTTCAAAACTTGTACGCTCAGCTACTAAGACTTTGTGCTGGTGCTTTTATGTCAACAGAAGGTTGTGGAAATACACAAGACCCATTCACTAATGACTAAACACCAGGAGATAACATATAGTATCAATAAATCTATTTTCAAAAGAGACTATCAATAAATCTACTTAAAAATGGATCAACCTCAAAAGAAACCTCTACAGTGCTGCTATTATACCTTTAAACCACTTTTTTCATCAAATCATATTCCTTTAGATACTTTAGTCAATGTGAGTGACCACAGCATTTAGGGAAATTACTCTCCTGCATGTGTGAAACTCCAGTGGCCACCAGTGTGGTTTGGAAGACCCCGTTATCCTGGTTACACCGATCATCTGAGGAACGTCTCACGATGCTACCACTGGCCTGTGACCACCTTACACTCGCCTTCCAGTGGCATTTTAAAGATACCACCTAAGCACCAGATAGTTAATGCAGATCATCGTTGTTTATTGTGAAATAAAGGCAATAGGTAATACAGAGTATCCCAGTCAGCATTTATTACTGGAGTCCATCAGTCATTTACTGAATCCCCAGTCAAGCAATGGGAGAAATACGAACTCCAAGAGCATCAGATCTTGCTTTTCACTTCTCTTGAAGTGTTCATCAGTATGGCATACCTAATTAACGCTTTCAATAGGTGTTAAAAATTCCTACGCTGTAATGCAGTAAATGCATTATGAGCAGGCAAAGGCAAGTGGCTATAGTTTAGAAGCACAAAGGTGAGATAATGGCCTTCCACATCACTGAACCGTCAACTTCACTTAGCATAAAGCACGGCATCTGGAGATTTCAAATCATACAGCCGTTTAAAAATATATAGAATGTTAAATTAAATGACAAACACGGGACGTGTCACCTTTTAGAGGCAGAAATGTAAAACCAAAGCATATGTTCTCCAACTGTATTTGCTTCAGGATCAGCAATATTTTTGTAACCTCATTAGTTTCTTGACTTGATTTTAAACATGGAAGGATGGATATATAAATAAGTTACAGGTCCTCCACGTGATATTCTCAATTATAAATCAATCTTTACTAGTAAAATAAATGAAGAACTCTGGGTTTAACTCTTACAGAGAGTCTGGAAGGTGAAGACAATGAGGAAAAATTTCTGCGAGCTGTTAGGGACGAAAGTTACTCTGTATTTTGAGGTCTGAATCTAAGAAGCACGTGCAAATATCTAACTTTCAAAACTACATTTACAAACACATCCTGTGGCCTCTACGTGTGCTGAACTCGCACTGACAGCCCCAGAAGTCCCACGCAATTAGCAGGCAGCAACGGGCCCGGGCTCAGCTACCCTGACCGAGGGCCAGCTGATGTCTGCAAGCAGTTTATCTGTCTCTGCGTGGCACGGAGCCTAAGCTAACAAACTCTAGCTGGCTCCATCCAGAGCCAGCTCGGGGCTCGGCACCGTGGTCCTGTCACCGCTACGGCGGGAGAGTGCCGCACCGAGACCGCCGGGCAGCTCCGTGGGGAGCCCATGAGAAGGCGATGACCTCCCGCCCGAGCATCGTTTGGGTCCGGCTGCACGGTGCCTCGGCTCTCCCGCTGCCCCAGAGCCCCGCTCCTCGGCCCCTCGCACGGCCACCGTCACCTGCGTCGGGGCTGCCACCCAGCTGACGTATCACCGCGCTTCAGCCACATCGCATCGCTGCTCAGCGCTTCACGGCATGCACAATCTTCCACTGAAGTGTTATTAAAAAGCTATAACTAGGACAATAAAGCTGAATTTTATTTGTCCACTTAGAGCAATGGGGAAGCGGTGCCTGCTGATGACAAAACATCGCAGCTTCAACAACTCAGATTCTTTTTCAGCTACCTGCTGTATAAACAGACCGGTTAAAAGCTGCCAACTTCACATACAGCAGGGTAATGCCGAAAAGTAGTCGTGTCAGGGTATCACAGCAGGCAGAGCCGCTGCCCCTCTATCCTCCCCTCCTCATCCCCCATCAAAAAGAATTTTATATCACGAGGAATATTTGATACTGCCTAACGATCAACGATTACGAGCCTTCCTGAGCCCTAATCCAGAGCACCGTTAAGCACATGGCTGCGCATCCTCCTGAGAACCCGCGTCAGTAAGGATGGACTCTCCTCCTTCACAGGCACTGTACCACCAGCACAAGCCAACCACAGTATAATTTTTTCTTTTGTAAGCCAGATTCCCAAAGTTTCAGTCATGTGTTTCATTGGAGAGAAAGGAAAAGGCATCGGCAAAACTTTGAAATGAAACCATGAAACAGTGAAGCGCTGCCTGCAGTTAGCTTATTGCGCATGAAAGTTTAAACTTTGCTTTCAACTTCAGCTTTCCAAACCCACTGCCACTCACTACAATATGGGTTAAAAATACGAGAAAGCAAAGACGAAATGTAAATGATTTAAATGCATGCATATGTTCTTTTGTAAAATGCATAATGCATCTGCAAGGTTTTTCCTCATATTTTGGACGCAAATCAAGGGGGAAATGGTTCGCTTATGATATAGTGAATTTTTTATCTAACTTCAGTGGTAAAATGCACTTCTGTGTAGATGTTTCACTGTACACTGTTTGTTCCTGTTGGTTTGGGTTTGTTTTGTGGGGTTTTTTTTTAAAGCTGAAATAGGACTACCAAAACCAAGAGACTCGCTAAAGAGCGTTTCTTTTCTTCTCCAAATTCTTTCATGCCAACTTTCTGTTTGTTAAAAAAAATTCACTAGCAACACAAAGAACCTTGTAGATGATCTACAGCCAATTACTACATTTAACATCCAGTCACCAATAAGCTTAGAGAATGTTATGCTTACTTTTAAAACATATTTTAAGGGACAGTTGAACAGTATAACACTGAGTGATCTGCTCAGCATTTGTGCTGTAAACATTACAGGTGAAAGCCTGAAGAAGTACTTTTTCATTTAATGCAAATTCAATTAATGGAAACTGTCCTGGTAGCAAAGAGCTAGCAAGATCCTCACTACAACAGGGGCTTCTATGGCTTTTCTGTACCAAGGCAAAACTACGTACGTGCTATTTGTCCAGAGGCCTCCTTTCCTGCAGGAGGATAGTCAGGCATTTCTGTAGGGTCCCAACATTAAAAGAGGCTACGAATTACAGAGCTTCCAGCTCCTGTTCTGCATTTCTCACATCAACGGCACCGTAACTTGGAGCAAAGGGAAAGTAACGCGAAAGACAGCGACAGAGCCAGTTACCAAAGCTAACGCTTGAACCCAACCAGATCCTCACGAGCAAGCATTTGGCCTCCTTGCCAAAGCCTAGCAAATTCTATGAATTCTCCAGAAACGCAGGTGGGTTGCAGGCAGCCAGGGCCAGCTGCATCTGGGACAACAGCCCAGGCGAGCGAGCGCGCGTAGGTCCCACTCTCTCCGAGCAGATGTGAGCCCAGGGGAAAGCAGCTGTGCTGGACGCCCCTACAGCTATTCCACGCGGCGTGCCCGGCACAAGAGGCACAAATGGTTGCCCGCTGTTGCTGGAGCAAAATCTCAGGCAAGAGCGACTCGGCAAGCCTGGGATTTCAGAAGAGGAGGGCCTGCACCCCACTTGACCCGGGGACGGGGGATTTTTGATAGGACTATTACAATCACAGAGCTTATAAAACATATTTGGAAAGGCTTTCGTGTTGGTTTTGGGATAGCATACGAAGGCCCCAGGAATCCACTCTGAGGCCTTAAATCTGTGGCCAAACTCCAGCAAAAACCATATGTTAGTCATATTACCACCTTTTTCTTTTCGCTGTTCTTGCTCCATTTTCCAGAACCACGCCCTGCGCAGTAAACGAAAGACAGCCTCAGGGCGAGAGAGGCTCGTATACCACTCCTCTTATCTGGAGAAATCCTGTGCTAATGATGTGAATAATCCCAAGTCTGCTTTCTGTCATTTACTGACTGTGACCTGCTTGTTTTCACCTTTACAGGGGGAACAGCACCAGAAGGTTTATGTGGGCGAAGTACTTGGCTCTGCGCGCTCCCTCTCAGACTCTGCGCTCTCTTTGGAAGGAGACGAGCCCCAGGCAGGCTGCTCCCAGCAGCAGCCAAGGCTGCAAGAGATCTCCCGTTTGCAGAGCTCCCGCAGCCGGAGGCACTGCCAGTGAGACCCGGCCGAGGAGGAGGACGGTGACGAACAGGGGCTCCTCTCGCCCCGTGCCCCCCTTCCCGGCTCACCCCACGCGCCGGCTCCTCTCTGCAGCAACCGTTTGCTGGCACCAGCTGCGGCTTTTTGTTTGCTCTCCACCCAGAGACAGAGTACTAACGGGCACCCCATTTAGCGTTGGTTCTAATAAAAAGTGAAAGTTAAAAGCAATGCAAGCGGCAGATAAAGCGCTATTAAAAACTGGCTGGGATCACGCCAGGGATGGAGTCCAAGGCAGGGGGAGGAGCCAAGGCGACTGCAAGCCGATGGGTATTTCACAGTATTGGATAATTAAGAAAAACAAAATATTTTCCATCTGTTTTTTTCCCCCTTACGTCATTGAGGCAATAAAATATATACAAGTAAGTACCAACAGACTATATTTCAACTTAGATATAAATATTTATTTCCAGCAGAGAATATCTTTACTTCAGCAAGGAGAAGACAGGGTGAGGAGGCTGTGATCATAACACCCTCCAAGCATTAAACTCCGCCTCAAAACAGATCAAATGCCTGGCTAACTTCTTCTGCCAAACAGCTCAGTTTTATACGGTGTATACCTAAACTCACACTTCTGCTCACTCACCCATGTCACCCTCTAATGAAAAATAGCTAGAACCTGCTGATTTTGGATTAACAATGTTGAAAATAGGTGCTTATGCTGACATCACATAAAAAAATGCAGAAAACCGTGAGGACTGATGCTCCTGTTGAACGCTATTTCAGTACAGATCCAGATCCAGTCTGTGCAGAGATTTTGTGCAGTCTTTCCACCAGGAGCAGTGGGTCGGACCTGCTGAACTCTGAAATCAGGCATTAAACCTGTGGTGATCTATAAAAGAACAAGTTTTTGTGGCTCTGGAAGTATTAAGAAGTGTCAAATGTTTCACTATTACATAGTAAAGTATCATCCATAAAATAATATATTACCTGTAGCATGAGGAAACACAAGCGAGAAGCAAATTAGCAATTGATATTGGAGGTAACTGCTGGTGTGACGCTGGCAGCCAGCCTGCCCGCGGCAGAGCCGAGAGCTCCACGGCTGGCAGCGAACCCGCAGCTTACCAGCTCCGTCCTCAGCTTCTCCTTCCCTTTTCTGCAGAGTGTTTTAAGTGCAACACTACTATCTCACTACTCAGAAAATAGCAAAAATTACAAACAAGCCACCAAACTTATTTTTAAAAGCTATTTTTGCTATCTAATGAAGAGGTGCGTAAAAAAAATTAAGATTCACTATGAAACCAGGAGACATTACCTCGTAGCTGCTGCACTACTTCAAACTATCCTTGAAAAACCAAACCCTAAAAACTTTCCTGGAAGCTGCTTCGTGCCCAGTTTTACACCTGCAGATTTAATTGCTCTACAGAGGCCATCACAACCTATAGTCTCCATGCAGTTGCTGTGCTCTAGGGACACGGACATCCAGCCTCTTGGGGTATTTGACAGGCAGGAGGAAGCTGGAAGACAAAAGAAGAGTCCGCAGAGCCCTGAGGACCAGGGCTGATGTTCTGGAACAGTTCCTGAAAGCAGGGACAAGTTGGAGGATCGCAAGAGGACCAGAACCAGCAAGCAGTCCTGATGGTTAAACACCTAGCATTGACAGGGACTACAGTCTAAAGTCAACGAGATACACTTGAAACAAAAAATAATGCAGCATATTTAGAGGTTTTTCAAAGCAAACATGGAAAACAGTGAGCAAATATTTAAAGGATAGACTAATTTAGTGAAATCATTAAATAAGAATGTCTCTATTATAAACCGGAAAACTCTTTCTAACTGAAAGCCTTCCCTGAAACAAGAGTAAAATTCATTTGCAGATGGATGTCCAAATACTCTTAACCTGCACATCTAATACCGTTTTAAGAACATTTTGAACATTCTAGTTTAATAGATGAGCTTAGAATACATTACAAACTTATGAAAATATCAAGATTTGTGAAACGATTCCTTTAAGCACTGTATAAACAGCGCAGAAATGTCAATGAACACGCCTCTTCGCAATCCTGTATGGTGTGTTGTTTCCGTGCAATCTATAAAAACACAAGTACAGACACTGAGGTTTCTGGATCTCTTGTAAGTTTAACAGTAGCTAGGAGCTCTTAGATCTCAAGCTATAATAAATATTGTATCCTGCAGGAGCCCATCGGGAATCTCAGCTCCTGTGTTGTTCCACAGAAGATTGTGGTGTCAGATATGATTAGAATCAACACTTTCCACTTATTCAGAGCTTTAAAGCTACCCACACAGACCGTTAGCAACAACTGATAATGAAAGACAACTAAGGGGTAGATACGACAATCTTCTATTCAGAATGAGCTTGCATTAGCTACTGATACACAAGACACCTATTGTGCATTTTGGATTTTTTTCCCTGTAAAGAAACAGAAGGCGTTTCTACGCTCAGACCAGACCGTGCTCTGGCACACTGCTATTTTTCATCTGACAAACCATTATATGAACTGAAGGTGGCTTCCCCAACTGAAAGTTGGTATGCAGCACTTCAGCAGTAAGACACTCTGCTGTCTGCATTAATGGACCGCTGGTACACGCGTCGAGCGGGTTGTGTGACATGAGAACACCTGTCTGAGAAACGAGGGCTGCACCGATGACCATTAACGCGGCCCTGGAGGCCTTGCTGCAGCTCAGCTTCATCTACGAAGCAAAACCCCACTACCTTGTCTTTGGTTATTATGTTGGCTAGGTCACAGTCGTGCTTTCATCCAGCTATGGCATCAGCCATGGAAATTGCTGAGTTTATTGTTTGTCCAAGTCCCCTGTGAACTATCAAAAAATCATATTAGCAAGATGAACAAGGACATCAGCCTTTGGGGCATTTAAGCACCTTGAGTAACTTACGTTGCTTCCAGTCGAATTCAACCTAACACAGCAGTGTCCAGAAATTGTTGATTTTGATTTTCACTTGCATCTGCAAAACTAACTTGCATGTCACACCATTTTTTTTAAGCTGATGAACACTTCTGTGTTAAAGCACAATCATTTTAGAAGAAATGAATTGCTTCAACCACTACGAGCCCCCTCAGCTAAACCAAAGGCACACGGGGATAAGCAGTAACAGTCTCCTCTGTCGCTAGCAGGGTGACAGCTACCCCACATCACTATGTACGCTGTGCGGAGTGAGTTCCCATGTCCAGAACTGACAAACTAACCCACT
>Ga0181612_140983_pt1 | contig 10531 bp, 8 predicted proteins | sample HoacroProtozoa21_FD_119630 | JGI IMG/M metagenome (GOLD analysis project Ga0181612, IMG submission 119630) | Hoatzin crop microbial communities from Cojedes, Venezuel. Combined Assembly of Gp0051906, Gp0051904, Gp0051908
AGTTGAAGTTGTCTGAATGAGGAAAGTGGGGCAAAAAAAAGAGTGTAAATCCTGCCAGGCTGAAAGGAAAAGCCCAGTAAGACAGGACCAGTAAGGCAGCTTGAGGAACAACTTGCAAAAAGCATAAAATCCTGTTTATTTGTTTGCCAAGCGTATCAGACAGAAAGTCTTTCAGGGTCAGGAGCAGATCAAGGTATATAAAAAGCAGTTGGAGAAGATAAAACCCTGAGAGAAGAAAGAAGTGACTGCCTTTGTGTTCACGTTCACTGGGGAGGAATTTAGGTTAGTTTCTGTCCTAGAACCCTGCTTTCTGGGTGATGTCTCAAATGGAGGCGGTAGTACAAAGAAGAGCCTTTAACTTGAAAAAGGGTCTGAGTGCACCGAGCCTCTCTGAAAGGGAGTGGCGCAAAAAGGAACGGGGCTGGTTTGCTGCTTTTCACAGCACAGGGTGGGATCTGCACATCGAATTAGGAATGGGTTCAAAGCAAATCCATGTAAAATCTCCACAGGATATTGAAAATGTTGATGTTTTACATGGGTTCAGAATGGAATTGTATAAGCTCAGAGGAGAAAAAGTGTAGCAGGAGTTACTCAATGCTCATACTGCTTTTGGCTTAAGAAATTGTGGAGCTGAGCTGATCACAGATGGCTGGGCTGCTCTTCTGGAGATATAGTGCTGTGGACATCTGACCAGTGCCAGAGGCAGAGAGCTTGAGCTAAGTGGTATGCCCTGTTAGTCTTACCAAAAACACCCCAGAAGTTATTTACCAGTAATGGGTATTATTTGAGGAGTGTTGGTTATGTGCACATTTTTTTTCCTCATCTCTATCCTCTCGCGTTCAGATGGTGTCAGAGCAGAATTTTGTGTCTTCAGTGCTTAAACACTGGTTACTCGTCTTCTTTTTCTCCCTTCTCAGACAGTTTTTAATCTGCGCTCTAAGAGCAAAGCGGAGGCAGCCCTGTGGAGCAGGGTTGCTGTGCTAGTGGGATGGGGAAATTTGCATGATGAGTGTTGTTTTGGGGGTTCGTTGTAGTCATATTCACTCGGTAAAAACCTCTTCCCGGTATAGACAGTTCATGAAACAAGCCCAGCTCTTCGCTGAGATGTATGGAGGTTTGTGTAGGTAGTGCAGGTGAGGTTGGGAGTGTAAATAAAGGTGACTTTTGCGTACTTCTCTGCTGATCTTCTTCTGGTTTCAGGGATCAGAAGAAAGAGTTCCAGATGCTGGTGGAAGACAAATTCTACGAATGGCTGGTTCAGACAGGGAACCGTCAGCAGCTGGATAGCCTTGTCCCTCCTGCAGTAGGCTCCAAGCAGGCAGCAGGGTAACATCGTGTTCCTGCACAGCGAAAGGAAAGGAAGGGTGAGCAGAGGGCCTGTTTCTCTTGATTCTTCTCTGTCTAGAAGTATTGTCCTATGATTGTGTGCAAAAGGCAGAGGTGGAAGAAGTAGGAGGCTGTTCAATGGACATTCTCCCAAGAGACTTGCATTTGGTTTTAGTTCTGATTTGCAGTCAAAACCTCTTTTCAGTTTGAGTCTGTTTGCTGTGTACTCAGCACCTCCCTTGTCCTCGGCAGGTGTTCTGCTTGGTTTGTCAGGGACACCTGCATGCGTCTGTAGAGGCAGATAGGCATGTTGTGTGGCATCTGATGTAAAAACTCATTTGAACAGCTGCTCCTTCAAAGAGACACTTACCCGTGTCACTTTTTGCTTAAGAGAATCAAGTGAGACTTCCAATAATTCTTACTTTGGAGTGTCTTTCTCTTCCCAAGCAGAACTAGTTTAGAAGCCAGAGACAAGCCCTTATTGTGCTTTTCTGCCATTGCCTGTTTCAAACCATGAGAAAGTTTTTTGGCGTTTTTTTTGTTGTTATTTTTTTTCCTTCCTTTTCATTTGTCTTTGAGTTGCTTTTTCTTTGCTAGTGTTGGGAGTAAAATTTTCTCCTCTTATTTCGTTACAGAGTTCTGGGAACAGGCAGTGATACACTGAAAACAGTTCTCATTAAGACTTTGCAGCTATCCTGCCTGAACAGACTTGATGTGGACCTAAGGCCAAGCTTTGGCGTGGATTGGACTGTCTGGCTGCTTCAGGATTTCTGATGGCTGCTGCTTTCCCAGGAGGGTGCTGTAACTGTGCTGTTGATAACCGAGCAAGCGCGTGTTGCTAGACGATGATGAACGAGTACTCCTTGTTGCAGATCCTTTAGCTGGGAGGCTGTCATCATGGTTAGCATCCATGGTGTGCAAGTACCCAGCAAAGGAGCCCTTCCTGGTGCAGAGCTGGACGCAGGCCCTGGCCATCGCGAGCATCTTTATGGTACGAACCAGCTGCACAGTTTTAATGAATATGAAAAAGAAATGTTTGATTTTTTTTTTAATGAATGAAATTCAATGGATTTTTTTATATGAGGATGGCACTTAAGTAATGTGATTTTATGGAATTAACTTTCTTACACATTTCCATTGTTTTGACAAATGTCAATAAAACAGAGTTCTCGGATAAGGCTGGCACATGTCCTAGGGCAAGGGTTTTACCTGTACAGTGGGTGTTAGAGGGACACAACATCTTTACTGCTTAATGAAATGTGAACCGGTCAGCTGAGAGAAAAGTGCCAATTCATTAACAGCCGTGGAGTTGAAGGTTTTGAAGCCTGCCCAAGCACAGCATTCTGATACAAACACTGTTTCCTACCTTTAATATTTCTTGTAACCTGCCTTGGGGGCATGTGCTCGTAGCTGAGCCCCTGTATTAGCTAGGGAAAATAGGCAAAGGCATGGCACAGGTGGCCGAACGCCACAGCTGCGTGTGACTTATGAAGAGCTATCCAGCCTGCGAGTGAGGGGAAGGCAGGGGCATTCAGTGCTCTGGTGTGCGTGGATGTTGTGTTGCTAGAATTTTTCTGAAGGCCTCGCTTGGCTCCTGGGGAGGCAGCTCATGCAATACAGGGCGAGTTTATTACACTTAACCAACTTTTAAAGGAGGGATGTTCAAAGTGATTGCAGTGGAGTTTTGAGATGTTCTAGTGAACCTACTGAGTTACCTTTTGCTAGGACCTGGATTGTTGTTGAACCCTGATCTTCAGAAGACAGCATTTGAATTAAAATAAAAAAATCTAAGTGGCCTCACAGCTTTGCAGCAGTAAGAGCTGTAAGCAACAGCACTAGGCGATTCGAGACAGCTAAAATGCGAAGAGGACGAGCTGCTGCTGAGCATCTCTCTCAGGCTGTCGTACCTGGCTGCGTTTAGCAGAGCTGCGGCAACGTACGTGGGGCAGCACGCAGAGCTGCTGTAGTGAGACTGCTTGTCCTGACAGATTTGAAATAGGGTCTGTGTGTTTCAGGCGCTGCCGTGTCAAATTCGTTCCCCTTTGTTTCCCTAAGCCGTTGGGCTGGTGCAGTGAATAGCTGCAGAGGTGTTTTTTCATAATGCAGTGGTGGTGGGGTGTGGGTGTACGTAAGTCAGCAATCCTTGCCCTCCCTGCTGGGTGGGCCAGAGTGTGGCTAAAAAAAAGACGTTTACACCACTCTCTGCGATTTGAGCGAGAGTTTTGAGTTGAATTTGTGACGCTGGCAGATTTTGTCAGAAATTTGGGCATCATTCTTTACTGTTTGGTGTCTGAAATTGCTCACTTTGGGGGTGTGTGGCCAGACGTGTTTCTTTTACTCTGTGTCGGGCACCATATGGAGCAGGACGGCTCAATCTGAAGGAGCGGTATAAAAATATGCAGCCTCTTTGCTGCACAGCTGTTTCCACTGGGAGCTTTTGAAGCAGAGCCTCTACACAGAGTTCTTTGCAAGCCTGTGGTGTCTGCCCTGGGCACGTGTTCCCGTTTCCTTACTGCATCCTTCGCTGCATGGGAATGTTCTCTGATAAATACTGGGTGTCTTCCTTGCAAATGGGAATGGGCCTTTTAGAGCTGATGAAAATGCCTGCTTGTTTAACACGCTTGAAAGAGAGAGAGCAGCCAAATTGCCCCCCGTCTTCCAGGACTTGGCAGGGGACTGCGTGTTTTGAGTGCGTTTGGCAGTTTTGGTGTTCTGACTCAGCAAAAGGTAACAAAGAGAGGATGGCAAAGCCTTCCTTTATTCCATAATCCTGCTTGCTTTTCTGCAAGCTGGCTATAGCCTCAGAATCACTGACTCAATTTTTGGATCCTATTCTCATGACAAAGCGGCTGTCTGGTTTAAAACAAGCCCATTATAAAAAGGGCGCCTCAGATCCTGCCTGTTTGTAACAGCTTCTGGGGAGCTTGGCTGGAACAGAAAATGTCCAGAGCTGGAACCAAGGTAAGTGTATTTGCATACTATTTGTGACTGTGGCTAGGAGTACAGAATTTATCAGGGACAAGTTGTGGAGGAACTTTGGTCTCTTTGTTCTGCTGACCACTTCCCCTTCTGTCAGTCCGTCGGCAAGAGGAGGTGCTTGAAATCCCTCCTCAAATGGAGGGAAGCTGGAGCTGAGCCCTCCCTAGTCTTTTCCCAGATGGTGGCTGTTTCCTCTAGGTGTGGCTCTGCGAGAGGATGGAGTCGAACACAGTGACTGGTGAGGGAATATTTTAAAATGCCTCAGGACCTGATGTCTTACGATTTGACGGAGGAGGCTGCTGTGCCAGCAGTGAACGTGATGAGCTGCATTTGCAGAGCAGAATCTCGTGGAAGGCTTCCTTGGGAGGAGCTGAGTCCTGACACCAACGGCAGCTGCCACATCCCCCTTCCATGGTGGAGCAAAGGGTGTGCTGCGACAGAAAGACACCTGAATGATGACCACAGCACCGAAGGCAATAGCATTCCCTGAGAGATGCAAACCAGCCTTGTGATTTGGTGGAGTCAGCAGAGATGAATTTAAACTGGAGAAGGAGGTAGATCAGAAAACTCAGCTTCAGCTAGAGTGACGTGCATCAGGTGGGGATCCAGCTCTAATGCTGCGTTCTTCAGTCTTGAAGTTAGCGGAGCTGAACTGGTTGGTCACGCAGACCTTGTTGCGGGGTTGGGACTAGGCAGGGATAAACAGCTGGGAAAGGAGGGAGAGAGCTTTGGGCTAGTGGCTGGTTTCTCCTGTGAAACGTTAAATGACTGTTAAGAGGCTGTGGACAGATGCACATCTTTCCGTTGTATTAATTTTGCTTTTGGGTTACGTTTCTTTTAGCCGGTGGAGACTGTAAAATCCAAGGAGGCAGAGAGCTCAGAAGCAGCATGGTTTTGTAGGCACAGGCTGATCTGGAGTGGAAGATCTGGATTCAGTCTCTGCTTTTCCTGCACCTTTTGCCTGTGATCTTGGCTTAAAGTGATTTGGCTGTTTCTGAGCAGTCTTTAGGAACCGAGAATGGCGTGCTGCTTCCCTCTAACCTGGTGGCTGTCACGCTGCGGTGGTGCAGTCTTTGTGTACCCATGCATAAAGAAGGTGCTGGGGACATGTAACTGATTCATGCTCGAGTCTCCTGTCTGCTTAAAGAGACTTAAATACTTAACTGCCTTCAACCCTGCTGAAAGCTGTGTCCCCTGCGAGCGTGCTACAGGGAATTTGTTGATTCCGTGCTGCTGTGGTGCTGCAAAATGTGCAAGAGGAGTTTAGTCAGTGAAAGAGTGCGAATCTCATCTTTTCTCTGTGCCATGCTCTTGCCTGGCACATTCCTGGGAGAAGACAAGGGCAAAGGAGAGAATTAAACACTGTTTCCCACAACCTAAGCAAACAGTCTGCCCTAGAAGGGGTTCACTGCCCCCCATGCCGCTGCCTTAGAAAGCAGTGGGCACTACTGGCTGTTGCTTACTGTTTACAGGTTTCCTGCTAACAGAGCTGCTGTTGGGAAGAAACGTGATAACTGCTGTGAGGGGGCCAAGGGAGCAAGAGTTTTACAGTCCTATAAGGAAGATCTGCTATGGCAAATCTGTTATTTGCCAGGTAAGCCCCAAAAAAGCAAAGTTTGGGCACTGAGCAGTGGACAGGTTGGCACCATAAGCAGAGCAGCGTGGTGGCTTTACTGAAGGAAGGCAGTTTGCATCGGGAGTAAGGTGTGGCTGAACCGAACTGATGAGTCTGGAACTGAGATCTGTAATTCACCTGTCATTATCCTGTGGGTGAAAGACTGCAGTCTGCTCTGTTTGTACCTGAATCAGTGGAGGAAAGCTGAGAAGAGCTGGGTGTGAAGGTTTGCGATGAATTGACGGTGCGTGCAACGAGCTGTGGTGGAAAATGGGTGGGCAGGAGCCCTCTCCTTAAGCCTTCCTAAAAATGGTCTAAGAATAAAACAACAAACAACACTTTTGGTTGGCCAATGCTCTGTGGGAAAGGCCATACCCTGAATGTGCTCTTGGATTTCTTTGGCCTTGTGGCCAAATATCCTTCTAGGAACACCAGGTAGCTTTTCCAAATTGAAATTCAGTTGTGTTAGGCCCTTGGGGGGAGAGGAACGTCCAATGAGCTGTTCTTTTCTGTTACAAAATTAAAGGCCAACTTCATGCACAGTTGCTGTGACAGCGCATCGCAGGAGGAGCTGGTTCTGCTGAATGCCAGCCACAAAACCAAGCAGCTCACGCAGAGCCGGGACCAGAGGTGCTGGAGACCTGTTCCTTTCCCACAGCCAGCTGCAGGAGGAGGCATCCCTCTGCCCGGGTGAGGTGCTGGCTGCATGGAGACCAGACCTGTGGTGTTACAGACGTTGGGCAGAGCTCGTTATCGACAGTGCTGGGCGCTCACTGCGTGGACAGGAGTGGGACCGCAGATCAGAAGGGGCTGCAGAGCTCTAGAAATGATGCTGAAGAGGGGGAGAGCTCATCGGCTGTCCCAGTGAAGGGTGATGGTTGAGCTGCGAAGAGATACATCCCTGTGTTACCGCCCTGCGGAGGGTATGACGGGGATGCTGTGGCTTCCTTGACCACTGACTTCAAGAAGAGAATTCCTGGTGGTGAGTGACTGCCAAACCTCAGTGAGCAAGGCTCGCAGCGTTGCCTGTGGGCTCATGCTGACAGATTTTTCAGGTGACACCTCTAGGGACAAAGATCCAGAAGCAGGATCTGTGAAACAACAGCAGGGTTATGGCTGGCAAGGGCTGACCAGCATGGCTAACTACCCCAGAGTAGCAGTATGGGAAAACAGGGACTGGACATTTTAGTGCACGCCTTTTACGGTCTTTATTGACTTGCTGGAAAGATGGCAGTGATCTCCCAACTCACCAGTGCCCTAAAGATGGGAAGAGCTTGCTCATGAGGGAGAGAAGTGGGGACAGGTCGCTTTGTATGTGTCAACTGCTTCGTAATAGGAGATTAGTCTCTTGAAAGTGAGAGGAGAATGTGAGGGAAATAACATTATGCTAATAAAGGTCTACTAACAGGCTGCAAGACCAAGGGCATGAATCCTCTGGCGTGATTCGTCTGACTTCCCGTACGCCCGATCAAGCTGATGGAACGGGACACACTGACCAGCCAGCTCTAGGAAAACTGTGGCTAGCTTATTTTTTAACACAAAGTGAATTAAAAATAATTAGCAAGCAGATTGTTCTAGATTTGAATCTATCTCCTGGGTTGAAACTGTGACGATGAACAGTATTTTTAACAGCAGTGATGTTAGATCAATACAAGTAGCCAAAGCACATGGGTGAAGTACAACCAGCTAGGAGCAAAAGGGTATTGTGTATCTTAATACTCAAGCCATGGAAAACCTGTGGGGAAAAATGGATTGCAGAGTTCTGCATTTTAGGTGTTCAAATCACTGTGGCCAGAAAAATTCTCTCCAGAGTACCTGGGGGAATGGGCTGAGGCAATCTCAGGGGCTACCAGATAGCCCGGCAGCGTGTATGGGGCTGATGCTGTACTGGAAGGCTGGAAAAGGTGAAATGCTGTCTTGAGTACGCACGGCGTTGGATCAAGCAGCTTGTCCCTCAGCTGACAATGCAAGGCTCTAGGAGTAAGGTAATCTTAAACTAAAAGTAACTCTGGTTAAGGTGGGAGGCGGGCTGGGGACTGGGTGCAGCTGAAAGGGATCTGCTGAGACTGAGTCATGTCAAACGAATGTCATTTTTGGCATGGTCTGGCATCCCAGTGTCATGAGCAACCAAGGGATATCGTCAAAATGGACGTGATGGTTCAGGAGCGCTTATTGGAAAGAGCAGCTCTTGGTAAATAATTGTCACCTGGAAGGATCTAAAAATGGGGCTGTGCCAGGGACGGGTCTGGGGCTTGACAGTATTTCCATGAAGGGCTTTTTGAAGAAAGCATGTGTCGCTTCTCCAGGCCTGGCTGGGTTGGTGATATCTTGGCAAGAGGACTGGGATTTGCTCACCAGCTCTTGACATCGTTACAAAACAGGCTGTGATCATGTAGGGAAAACGTGTCCCAGAGAAAGGTGCTTTACAGTCAGCTGCCAGGCTGTAGAGCAGCTCTTGGGGAAAGAAGGGTGGTGATGGACTGGAGATTTGTCAGCTGTGTCACAAACTTGCAGCGACCAAACCAGAAGCAGCCAACTGCAAACGCAGTCCTCGGATGTCTGAAGAACTGTGCTGTCCGCCACGCATGTGGAGCGCTCCTGTGGTTTTTCTTGGCACGGTAAAGCTCGCGTGTCATCCAGCTTTTGACATTGACTTCTGAGAAAGAAAACTGTGGACCGTCAGAGTGGGAACAAGGAGAACGATTGCAGGGCAAGCAGACATGACCCAAGAGGAAAGAGACCTTGCCACCCCCTTATCAGTAAAGGTATAAATGCAAACACTCGCTAAGCCAACGTGAATGAAACCCTGCTTAGTACAGTCTGTTGACCACTTATGGCTCCCTTGGCTGTAGTCTAGTAACTACTGACCTAGAGAAGGTGAGAGGGAAATGTTTTAACAGTGTTTTGCTACAAAGAGCACAGGGGCTTCACTAAGGGAGCTTTGGGTTGGGTTGGAAGAGGACGAGGTGCTGGGAAGGGCACGGAGTTGGTGGCAGCTGGAGGTGTTGGGGCCGGACTGGTGAATCAGCTGCCCGGGATAGTTGGGATGCAGTTGATCCTGCTCAATGGTTGGGCTTGATGACTTTTTGACATCTCGAGGGCTCCGTTTTCAGATATTTCACACTGTGATACAGCTAGAATACGGACACAGGCATGTGCACACGGTGGGGGGCAAGGAACCTCCCTGCTTTCCATGCTCTGCTTTTCAGGTCACCTTCTATGAAGACAAGAATTTCCTAGGCCGTTGCTACGAGTGTGACAGCGACTGCCCTGATTTTCACACCTACCTGAGCTGCTGCAACTCCATCCGGGTGGATGGGGGCACCTGGGTTGCCTATGAGAGGCCAAACTTTTCTGGGAACATGTACGTGCTGACGCACGGGGAGTATCCAGACTACCACCACTGGATGGGCCTCAACGACCGCCTCGGCTCCTGCAAAGCCGTCCAGATAGTAAGTGTGACGTCTTCCCAAGGGACGTGTTAATTTACACACCTATCGTTAGAAGGTGTGGCCCCCATCTTCCTGGGGATCTGCTGGAGCTCCCTCGGAGAGGACGGCTGTAGGGTATTTGCTCCTGCGGTCCTGCTCTGGGAATGGCAAGGTGTTTGGTGAGTGGAGAAGATAAATCTCTTCCACTCATGACTGCAGTGGGGAAAAAGCAGCTCACTTTGACCGCTTTTGCAGGTGAGTTTCCATAGGAACAGGAGTGTAGTTCTATCTGTGTGTTACTCCAGGGACTTCAGGATCCGGGCAGGTCACCCTGAGGTTTGCCTCTTGCCTTCCCCCCCAGCTTTGCTGCTGACTGATCTGACTCTGGCGGTGGGCTTATAACAGTGGGATGTGGATTTTCCAGGAGCGCCCAGAAGGAGGGGCAGTTTGTTTGCCTCTCTAGCAAATCATGGCTCCCTTCTGACACAGGGGACAGAATCCGAGTATCACCAAGCCCCTCTGGGCAGCGTGGACATGGGAAGGACAGCCCCGGGAGCAGATCTGGAGTGACCCAGGAGTGAGAGTGATGCTTGTAGCCATCCCTGGGTGGTGCTTGGAGCACAGGGCCATATGTGTCTTCCTACTGCAGCACAGGAACCGTGCTCATCCCCTCCTAACCAATGCCGGGGAGATGCATCTGCAGCCTCTGGCAGGACCCATCCTTCCAGCAGCAGGAGATGGGATAAATGAAGGGTGAGAGTGGTGGTGTTTACATCCTATGGAAGCGCTGGGGGGAGAAAGGAACGGAAGGAACGATCCCTTTGGGAAGCCCATGGGGAGAAGCACCCTGTAAAACTGGCAGGGATGGGAGTGTGGATATTTGGGGTTGAGATGCTGAACGCTGCTGCTATCTCCTTGCCAGCAGCGGGGCAGATGTTGGCGGGGATCTGTGCATTGCTGGCTTGAGTAGCACAGTCACGGTTTCGATTGTGTGGAGCAGGTCTCACAGCTGAGAAGAGGTTTTCACAGAATCACAGAATGGTAGGGGTTGGCAGGGACCTCTGTGGGTCATCTAGTCCAACACCCTGCCGAAGCAGGGTCACCTACAGCAGGCTGCACAGGACCTTGTCCAGGCGGGTCTTGAATATCTCCAGAGAAGGAGACTCCACAACCTCCCTGG
>Ga0181612_155648_pt1 | contig 10531 bp, 9 predicted proteins | sample HoacroProtozoa21_FD_119630 | JGI IMG/M metagenome (GOLD analysis project Ga0181612, IMG submission 119630) | Hoatzin crop microbial communities from Cojedes, Venezuel. Combined Assembly of Gp0051906, Gp0051904, Gp0051908
CACCACACCTCTCCCAAGGCATTTACTTTCCAGCTGATGTCTACAAGACTCAGGGGGCAGGGACATACCCACACTGAGACCTGCCTGCCACTCTGCCATGCATTTTGGCAAGACAGAGCCCCTACACTAGCAAAACAACGTGGAAGCGGTTGTTTGACAGCCACCACTGAATAGTGGAGATGTAACTTGGTAAGGAAGAAGCGACCACCAGCATCATTGCAGTGCAAGCACTTGTGTAGGAAGCCACAACCTCTTGTCCTTCAAGCCCTCGCTGGCAATGAGAGCTGGGACTGTAAGCTGGCGGGCTGGTCCAGCTCTGAGTGTCTACTCCCACTTCTTGAACCAAAACACAGCACAAATGAGCAATCATTTCAACTATCCACAAAAATCAGGCAATGATGAAATCCTCATATCTGTATCTCCACTAGCACTGAGGAAAATTACTTCTGAGCCCCAAGAACAGCCACGCTGGAGACAGAGACTTGTCCACAACTGCATCAAACGCTAAGTTCTCCTCCCAGGGCCCTAGCTGGTGGCACGTGGCATGAAGAGTTTCATGATGTTTGAAAATACACATCGCTGGGGTGAAAAGGCCTGCTGCCCAGCAATGGCAGCGCTCCCACAGATTAATCACGGTACCACAAAACCAAACTGGTCCAGATCTACAAGGAATTAGAGGCTGAAAGGAGCTGAGCTGCAAAAATGAGATAGAAGTTTCAAGTGAAGAAGGAATGAGCAATGCAAGAAACATGGATAAAGGGGAAAGCATTTGCTGCTCTGCTGCTCTTCTTAGGTAAGACCAACTGGCTACGGGGACAACATATAGGAGGGACCCCCAGGGCCAGGGGTGCTGTTGTGTGGAGCTGGAGAAAGTGAAACACAGAAGTTAATTATTCGGTGTCAGTAACAGGAATGTGCTGTTCGGCCATCTGGGAGTCTCCGTCTGGCTAAGTGACTCAATTAAAAAAAAAAGCGTCAGACAAACAGCACAGGCCTGGGACGATCTTACTCACCATCACCCTGCAAAAAGCAGCCTTCCTGACTCCCTTTTTATTTATAGTTTCGACTAATAACTTGTTATTTATTGAACACTTTGCACTTCTGCAGAACTTGCCATGTGAGGACGTTAGAGCATCTCACAAACACATATTGCACTTATCACCCACAACCACAAGGACTTACATTTAGAAACGATGGACTTAAAAGGGAGGCATCACACAGAGGCATTATCTCCCTTACAGAGCTGAGCAGAGCAGCTCAGTGAGATGTTAAGCCCTGCAGATACGAGAACGGAGTCCATCTCAAACCCGTGCTACAGCCAAAGCACCGCAGCTCCCAGCCCTCGCAGTATAAATGCAGCTTTTGCTCCAACAAGTAAAAGTGCAGTAGGGTTGGATATAGCTGCTGTTGTAGGAAATAAAAAAATCAACACAGCAGTAAGGAAGCAGATTTATGTGGTCTACTAAAAAAAAAAAGATAATCACAGACCTGAGTAACTCCCCTTTGTATACGTATACATGGATAAAGACCAGGCAGAAAATTCAAAATACAATTCAGGAGCTTCAACTATCTGAAATTCATGACCCCTGTCAGACCCAGGGCACAGACGGGGACAGAAACGTGTGGCTGAGAGTGGGGACAGTCCCCCAGATCCTGGCAACATTCTGCAATTTGATCAGCTTAGGAGCGTGTTAAAAGCACCCCGAGATAACCTTCCTCTGGCCGATGCCCCCAAGCTTGGCTGCTCCAGGTTTGGAGTCTGCAGCTCGTTATTGACACCATTTGTTAATAATTTACATGAAAAAGGTCCCTTTCTCCTGCCCCCAGTGTTTTAATACAGCAAATCCAAGTCAATAACACCTTGGCACTCTGCAATAAATTGGAGCCTGTCCTGAGCTCGGAGATGCTCCAGCCCCAGTGAACTGCGTGAGAAGGCACACTGGTTGCAAGTGCTGATGCCCTGTGACTTCAGACAGGTTGAAAATGATCATCTTCACTTAAAAAATCTATTCCATCTTAAGGCACTGGCTGTAGCAGTCAGAGGGTGCAACTACAGCTCACGCCACAATCGAGGTGGCAAGTCTGCAGCGTACTGATTTCCTGGTTATTTTTAGGGGCATCACCACAGCCCTGACTGAGTTCGCGCTGGCTTTGCTGACACTTTGACTTTGCCCAGAGAAGCTGTGGCTGCCCCCTCCCTGGCAGTGTCCAAGACCAGGTTGGATGGCACTTTGAGCACCCTGGGCTGGTGGAAGTGTCCCTGCCCATGGCAGGTGATTGGAACTAAATGATCTGTAAGGTCCCTTCCAACCCAAACCATTCTATGCTTCTAAACACACCATTTAGTAGAAAAGAGCTGAGGCTGTTAAAAACCCACCCATGTAAGGCTGTTCTCCCTTGCCTGGGGCACCAAAAAAGCCCCAGTACAACAAATCCAACTGGCCACATAACCCAACTGGCCAACGCACCCACTGATTGCAAATGTAACTAGCTTGAAAAACAAAGCGGCCAAGCCGATTTACAATCTATCCCACGGCTTCTGCCAAGTTGGCACTTAAATAAAATTAATTAATCTCAGCATCGAGATGTAGAGCTAAGATGAGGGCGTGTGCTGTGCTCCCCAGGAGCAGCACCGTGACCGCCAGGCCAGCCCACCAAGGCTGCTCCGGCATGGTTGGGTTTAATTAAGCTGGAAAAACTAATTTCTTCATTCAAGACCGTCTTACTTTTCACGTATTTCAGCACTGCATGGATCCACAGGCGACTGCACAGAAGCAGGTGGGTTCAGGAGCTCAGGCTTCTTCACAAGAGGAAAAAAAGGAAGAAATAGAAATTGTGCTGATAATGTAGGGCAGGGAGATCCCCAAAACAAGTTCCCATTCTTTCAGGGAGAGAAACAGCTCTCCTAAGAGCAGCGTGGATGTTACCTTCCCAGTCTGGCAGAGCTCAACATTAGGATTAAACAAACATCAAGTAAGAGCTGGATTTGGCCCATGGTCATATGGCATCGCTGGCAAACACCATGCACTATTGACGGAGACGGCTTTGGAGCTAAGAAGAAGTAATTCCACACACACAGCTCCCGACATGCTGGAATCTTTGAGGATCAAACCAGGCTTAGCATCTTGCCACTTCCCTTTAAGCACTTCAAAAGTCTGACCATTTTCTCTTAAGCTAAAATTAAAATGTAGAACCAATAAATCTGAGAATTTCTCCTCCTCTCTCCTGGGAGAACTTACATTTTTCACATGAAGTATTCCCTCCTCCCTCCTGGTACACATTTTTTAATGCACAGATGTCTTTCTCAGCTGCTCCCTAAATCGCTCTGCCACACCAGCATTGTCTCCTTTCCACCACATGTAATATTTTAAAGCCACTCAAGGCTGAAGCTTGTTGGAGGCCAAGTGATGAGCTCATCTGCAATTTAATAACTTAACACCAGTTCACGCTGTCAGCAGCAAATCACAAATCGCTAGCTTCAGAGAAAACGCCCAGCATCTGGCTCGAGTCACTTGGGTTTCTTTCAGCACATTCCCTTTTCCTAGGGGATCTTCACCTGGACAGCAAGCGCAACTTTCAAATAGGAAGGGTATAAGGGTTTAAAATGATGGTATTTATGAGCTGGACAGGACCATGGCTCTCTTGGTGTGGGCTGGAGGGATGTTTTTCTAAGTGTGCACCCAAAACTCTGCACAGTGCTGAGATGGTTTGGGAAGGTCTGGCAGGAGAAGGCGAACATCTCTGCATCCCTGAGCGACCTCGAGTCCTGACAGCCCCATGGGCACCGGCAGGAGGAGGCCGAGAGGACATTTCAGAGCAGCATATTCATCAGCACATCTACCCCTGTGAGGCAGCTGGTGCTAATGGCCCAGCTCCAGCAGGATTTGGGATTAACCACACAAAACAAGCAAAGTCAGGAACGCAGAAGTGACTGAAAACAACCCAAAGGCTGTGAATGGATCAAAAAGCACCGGGGAAGAAGCTGTCCACCCTGATGTTAGGCTGCTCCCTGCAACTTGAGCTGCTGCCCCCCAGTCTGTCTTATTAAACCGTGCCTACTGCTGAGCGCATCAGCTAAAGTCTTGCTTTGCCAGGCAAGACTAAGGAGCAAGTAGAGGAGATCACTTTGGCACCAAGTAGAAAAGCAAGAGTCTTGCTCAATTCGTTTTGTTGCGCATCCTCCCTGCCATCACCCATGCCCTTCCTGCAATTCATTTGACTTGTTTCTAGCTTCAGGAGATCAAGAGAGAGCCAAACCGCTCGTCAGTCCTTGGGGACGCCTTACCCACTGGAAGGCAAGGATGGAGGAATGGCAGCTTCCTGCCACCAACCAGTTGCATTCAGCCTCCACAGGAGTCTTCTGCAAATGTAGCAACCCAAAGTTGTTACATTTTTTTTTCTGAAACCCACAAAAATAAACAAACAAACAAAAATGTGAAGGAATTAGAAATTTAAATCAAAGAAGTCCAGCAGAAAAATGTAATGCCTCCCTCCATGGCAGCCAGTGATGGAAATTTCCCATCCACAGCCAAGAAAGGCATAAGAGAACCCAATTATTTTGGAAAAACACCAAGCCAGGTGAGAGCCAGGCATGGTTAGCCCTGCTGCCCCGCAGAGCTGATGCTGTGCTAGATGCTCTCTTCAACCTGGATCACTTTTGAAAGTACCAACCGCAGAAAGAGCTCTTCCCCACAAAAACTGGCCCAAACTAAGAGCTCACCATCGAGTTCCCCAGGCCAACACTACCCAAGCAATGCCATTTTCCTAATGAAAGAGGAAAAATAAATGCAAGCGAGGCATTTGGGAGCTGTACCCCCAGCTTGTCTTTGCTTAGCGCCAGGTAAAACAATTTGTTATTCCCCTTCTGCTGTCTGTCAAAAGTTGCAGCATGACAACAGCTAACAGATGAGCAAACAGCTTTTGAAGTTCCAGGCTGTCTTTCCATGAGACGCAGCATCTTGTAATACTCCCCTAAGCCATAAGGAGACATAAACAATGGAAGTCAAGCTCATTTTCACATATTAATCTATTCATCACTGCAAATTGAATTGCAATTAGAGGAAAATTCAGCAGGTCCATGTGAGAAGTCATACAAGAAAGCAGGTTATGCTGTTGCTGCTTTCATTAACATGGAGCGAATGCAGTTACTGGCTGCCCAAATGAAGTTACTGTGTAAAATATCACCCCGAGCTCCTGCAATCACAGCTGCTCATAAATATCCTGATCACTGCTATTTTGGCCAGCACTTCTTCCAAAACTCTTTCTTATCTCCACTAATAGCCAGGGCAGCATAATGAATTTCCAAGTGGAGAGGTTGGTATTCTAAACAAAGGTCAGACACAAAGGAAAAGATGGATTATAATTGTGGGCAATCCATCATCCGCAGCAATTTATCTGGGAAAAATGATTTCACAAGGTGAGCATTTGCAACGCAGTGAGTAAGGTCAGCTCAGAGAGACAGGCATGTGAGATGTGACTCAACAGCGACCACAACGTGGGTTGCTCAAAGGCTATGGGGTTGGTTTTCTTGATGGAGGACATATTTAGCTGCTCAACCCCCACGCCTTGTGAAGCATCCCCTTGAAAACAAGCAAACAAAATGTTTCTTGCCTTTGATCCTTAGGATGTTCGACTCCATCACAAATCCTCCGATGTCTGGCTGACTTATGAGGTTAGTAAGCCACCGTAAAACTTGGTATTTACAGATCTGTCAGCTGCAATCGGCCATGGCTGGCCACAGTGCCTAGCATCAGCCTCCGCCTGTTTTGCAGGTGATGAGCCCTCCGGCATTTGCTTCACCAGTAATTCCTTTGGTGCTGCTTTACTCTGCTGTGAGATAAGGCCATGCAATGTGGAAGTGCATAGCTGGAAACGTTATCTGCCTGGTGCATTTACTGCAGCCCAGCAGCTCTGTTCATCCACACACACCCCCTGTAAACCATCCGTTCATACATTGCAATGGGGTGTTTTACACATGCTATAAACAGCTTAATTCTTAACTGGGTATCCTAAGGAAGCAAGGCTGAAATAGTCACACTGTCCATGCATCTCCTCCTCCTCTTCCCCAAACAGCTTTTTAACACAGGAACCAATTTCACAGGTTGAGAGGGGAGTAAAGCATCTGTAACGTAATGACGTTCCAACAGGTTTTAGGAAAAAACAGACCTCAGAAAGGCAAAGATGCCCAGGTTGCACCTTTGGAGAGGGCAGGCAGCTGGTGGTGGGACCAGCATGTCTGGATGGGGCATCACAGAAGGCACCCTGGGAACCTGCAAACAACCAGCAATTGCTACTGCAAATTTCTGTGTCTAATCCACCAGAATGGTGCAAAAAGAGTTTAAATATGCGGGATGTTTTCTGTTTGAGAGAGTAAATACTGGTTTGGAACCAATGATTGCTCATTCAAGCCTCAAGTGAGGGTGCTGTTAGAGAAGAGAGTCAATGTTTCAGGGAAGAAGTAAACATTTCCCTGGCAGATTGACTCAGATAATAAATGGTGGCAGCTTGAACCCCCTCCAGGAAGCTGGAATTATAGAAACTCAGAGAGATAGATTAATGGGCAGAGATATGACGCTGCCATCCAGACAATAAACAACTGCGAATAGGAGATTTGCAGAAGAATGCGCTGAGTTTATTTTAAACTGCGAGGCAAATGCAATTACCCCAACTGGAGCTTGGCCAGACCACAGCTAACAGACTTCTTCAGGAAAGTGCCTATGGATATTTAATGAGAATAGATAGCTTCAGCTACCCATCCCATCTTAATTTACAGTGGGATCCCAGTACAGAAAAAGCTTGGAAACACTATCTGGGGAAGGTGACTCCAGGATTTGCTTCAAACAATTCAAACCGTTTAGATCCATCACTGCCTTTAACACAGGTGTTTGTCTTAAGCTCACAAAACATTATTTTCACATCCCTCCTAGACCAGCGGGAGCTGCCTGCGTCTCAGCTTCCCACCCAACCCAGTGCATCAGTCTGGGGCTGTTGCTCCAGCTGGGGCTCCAGCCCCAAGCCAGGATCCTGCTGGTCACACAGAGCCTGCACCAGATGGCTTCTGGTGGGACTTGTCACTTCTTCCTCCTGCTCTCCAAAAGGACGGGTGACAGCAGCAACCTCCCAGCAGTCGCAGCCCTAAGGCGCAAGAGCCTCTTCTGCTCTGCACCAAAACGCTCCCAGGGACAGTGATCCTCCAGGGTTTTCCTTCCGCAAAGGAAATTAATTAAATTATTAAAGGCAATAGGGGTTGCACAGGGACTCCTGCCCCAGTATGGGTCAGTGGCTGATCTCCAGGATGGAGGCTAAGCCCCAGCCTCAACCGCACTGTGCTGCTGGCTCCTAACTGCAACTCTCCTCCCTGCCAAGCCGTATGCAAAAAAATGCTTATTCTCCTTGCAAAAGACTCTGGGATCTCTGTCAGAAAACAAACTTACAGGACCGGGCGCATCTCATCTCCTGTCAGGTAAGAATCCAGACTTGTCACCTAAGCTCAGTCTACTGCCAATTCATATGAAGATGATTCATGCTATTCTAACGAGGTACGCTGAGTCAGTCTCTGGATGTGGCTGTCTCTGTCAGTAATCCACCAAGAAAAGCCCCTCTAATTAGCTTACCCTAGACATTTAATGTTTAGGCAACTGGAGCAGGAAAATCCCACTGTTTTCACCTTTGTTTTCCAGCACAGCAAGCGCAGAGCTCTGCATGGCTTTCGTACCCACTCTCCCTGCCAAAGAACAACCCCATCTGTTCTGCAGCTGATCATCCATCAATACCAGTTATATTTTTAGGTTTTGCTTTGGGCCCCCACTGTTGTGTCGGAGCTAACCAGGAGCTCGGACAACTCTTGTCCTTGGAAGGTGACAGTACATGCCTTACGGGCACTGAAGACATGTACTTGTGTGTGCAGATACCGTACCATGTTGTGGCCACATGCACTAAATACACACACACGTCTTTATAATAACTATTTACGGCAACGGAAAAAAAAAGGCAGAACTGAGATCTTTGCAGGAAAGAGGAAGAGGTTTCCAAATAGAAGATGACACTGTCAGATGGGGAGGAATCACTTGTCTTCATAATTTCCACTGCCTGTTGGAGACGGCCTCAGTGTCTGGGCACAAAATAAGTGAATGATTCCTGATACAAGAGCAGCATTCACAATCACACGCCTTTCCCTGTTTGAAATTACAGATGACTCGCCTCGCACACGCTACAATCAATGAGAGTTCTTGGAGCAACACGGAGTCTACAAGCACTTTGTGCAATCTGCTCCTTGTCCCCCACCTGCACGTACTGCATTTCATTAACAGTAACAAGCCAAACACCCTTGCTTTACACATCCCTGCAAATATCTCTGCTAAGGGATACGCTAAGAAGAGAGTCCAAAAATCTTGACTCAGACAGCCCAACCTTAATAATGAATCAAACGGGCACCAAGGCATGAGTGACTGTGCTGTCTGTCCATCCTTCCACCTCTCTGTCCTTCCCCAGGTAACTCTGTGTGTCAGCCAGTCTCATCAAACTACAGGAAAGGGGCAAAAGTCTCAAAGGTAATTAAGGTCCTGCAAGTTTTGGGGAATCAATGTCAAAGGAAGGAAGAGACTCCAGTAACGGAAGGACCAGGACTTGGCTGTGGTATGTCCTGCATGGATGCAGATAGATGGACAGAAGGACAGATGGGCTGCAGCTGGGCCAGATGGTCCACAGCTGCTGTCAGGGTGGCCCAGCCAGGACCTCATGGAGGGCACTGGAAGAAGCTGGATTTTCCTAGAGCTGAGGTTTGGCTGATGTGACAGACAACCAAGATAAGCCTGCAGGAAAGCCAGCCTCACCTGGCCCTGCACTGGGGACCACTCTCTTTTCTAAACAGAAAAGATGAGAGAATGGGAGTCCTCACCTCTCACTCTCCCCTGCTCTACCCCAGCCACTCTCTCCAAGTTGCCCTCACTTCACAGATTAACACAACACAGCGCGAGCTGCCTGGCTCTGGCATTAATTCTGTTGAACCACCCTCTGGTTAGTGGGAAAGCAGGATTTATTGCCTTGGCCCACTTGAGCCCCATCTCCTGTTTCCAGCAGCTGCCACCAGGAGAGATTCCAGGAGGAGGTCAGCACGGGTCTCCTTCCGACGTGCAATCCTGCCCGCCGGGTGAAAAGTCCTCTCTGAGCACAGTGTAATCAGCTGCTCCTAGGAGAAGGTGATCCCAAGACAGCCAAGTACAGAAGGTATTGCAAATTATGGTGGAAAACTCACGTTTGCTTTTCTACCCATTCAAAATGCTGCTTTCTGAAGATCTCCCCTCCTCTCCTCGGCCAGGAGAGCTGCTGCAATCCAAGGACGGAAAAAGAAACTTGATAATTTCAGGGGATCAATCAGGTCTGTGTTAGCATTGCTGCCAGAAATGCTGAGATGGGGAATACCCACACCTATCTGAGACGGGGGTTTTGTTTTGACGTACAGCTCTGCCAAGCAGCAAGCACGCAGACAGCCGTGTGAGCTGCCGGGAAACACTCCCACATCATCCCCAAGCTGTGCCCAAAATACTGAAATTCCCAGGCACATCACGCTGAACCTGCAGCATCAATAACGACGTTACCATATCACCGGGAAGCCTCCCGGACCCCCCCAGCGCCCAAAAGAAATCAATCCGTTACTGCACATACAATAAGAGCTTGCAATCCAATAACTGCTATCTAAAACCTGGTTTCAGTTCCAAGCCCTGGGTTGATTATTATTGCATTAGCTACGGAGAGATGTATTGTTACTGCTCAGCGAATGCTAAGCTCTACTTCAAAGGGACTGAATTTCAGCAGTGGAAGACTACACAAATGCTTTGACAATTGCTTTGGGATCCTTCAAAGCAGATAGGTGCTAGGATAAAACCTAAGATCTTATTGATACAGGCGTTAGTAAAACTAAGTGTCAATGATTCCTCAACACAGCTCTTCTCCAGAGTAGATTATGCAAGGGAAGTAATTTAAGACAACTTTGAGAGAAACAAATATTCAATTAACTCTTTAAACCGCTGCCGCGGAATAATGTGAACATTACAAAAAGATAATTTAAATGAACAAATTGCAGCTGACTCCAATAAAAACATGTCAAGCCTTTTTTTGTACCATTTATACCACTGCAGGGTCCTGGGTGGAAGGAATACAGGGACAGAAATGGGTTTGGATAGATTGCAGCAAGGGAAGAGCCAGACACCACAACATATACCACCTGCACTATCCACTGCCCACCAAATACGTCTCCAATGCGCTGCCGCGCTCTTGGGCTGCCATTGGTACCTCCAGAAAGCGAACACATGGCTGAATCTGAAGGTGGAATGTTTTGGTGTATACAAAACCAAGCCCCGGTAGGCAAGGCAATGGGTATGCTCCTCTCCCACCTCAGCCTGAGCACCCTGTCCTCTATGTGGGCACCCACGGGTGCATCCCGCAGGAGAAACAGGAGCATGTGCATGTCCTGCAACACGCACAGCACTGCTGCCCTTCCCCAAGCACCCCATGTTGGCCCTGCCGCTGCCCC
>Ga0181612_103579_pt1 | contig 10530 bp, 10 predicted proteins | sample HoacroProtozoa21_FD_119630 | JGI IMG/M metagenome (GOLD analysis project Ga0181612, IMG submission 119630) | Hoatzin crop microbial communities from Cojedes, Venezuel. Combined Assembly of Gp0051906, Gp0051904, Gp0051908
AGTCTCAAAGCATCATTGTCTAGACATGAAAGGCAGATCCATCCTTTTAAGCCAGTATCTCAAAAGAAGAAAGATAAAGAAGCCAGTCCATAAAATTTGCAACTGTGGGGAATTCATTCAGAGTAGGCATATCACCAAGAAAGCTGATAGAATTCTCATGTAAATTCACTGTGCAGTCTGAACTATTCAAAGAAAGCATTTGCTTCCCTCCCTCTTCTCCCCTCAGCTGTTGTTAGCTTTTAACCCATCATTAACCACGTAACCCAAAAAGACATATAAAACAGCTTTTAAAGTTTAGCATAAAGTAGTTTATGATATTTTGACATGCTACAGTGCCATTAAAAGCTTCACACACAGATAAAAGCCACAAAACCAAACTCAAAAAAAATGATCTCTAACAAAAAATGTAAAATTAAAATGAAAGATGCATTATTAATATAACCTCTCACTGGAGAATGCCAGAAACAACTCTGCTTATCCAAGGACACGATCATGCAAATTAGAGATGTGAATTGGAAAGTGACTTAATATACTATAAAAATCTTTCTTCCTGCTGCCAAAATAAATGTTCTATATCACATGTTACCCAGTGTTTTATCCTAGCTAGTTAAAAGCAGATTAACTGTTTTCTTAGTGTATTTCCTGTCACTAAGGTGAGGATTCCAATTTAAGACATGGCTCCACAGAGCTACAGACAAGTTTGAGAGGGTCACAGTCACTCTGCTATGCTAAGTGGAAAAGGTCTTACTGTAAGCAGAGAAGCATACCTAGAGGAAAAATATCTTGATATTGAAAAGATGAGAACGATATGCTGGCATACAATTGTGCTTGTAGAAACTCATCGCGTTTTCACGATAAATTATTTGTTAATTCTGGTAACTTCTGTATTAGTCCCCCAGAGAGTTATAATTTTCAAGTAGACAAGATGACGTTAGAAGGTTTCTATAACGGAGGACAGGCCAAAGACAGCAACCCTGCTTTCAGGCTCATAAACTGAGTATCACGTTTCACAATTCTACAAAATAAAAATTACCATTTTCATAAACTTCAGCCAACGAGGAATACAGGCCACTTGCTGACAAGCCATTAAGTGCAGCACTGCTGCTGGGCAATGTTATAATTCAGTGAAAAGCCTATTTTATTGGTTAATTATCATCTCTCATCTACAGAGCTCTATTTTTGACTATTTGACGGAAACAGAACGCATGCCGTATGTCAGCAGGATATAACAAATACCAGTACCATCCCACAGATCTTTCCAATCAAAAATCGCTCACACAAACAGCTCTGGATAGCTTATCTTCAGCTATTTCTCTTCCTGCATTTAGTGTCCCCGTGTCTGGACTGAACTAAGCTGTATGCATTATTGGTACTTTAACTCCCAATTTTGGTTATGCAAAATACAACAATTGCAGTTGTGAAGTTTGGTACCAGAAGTAAGGACACCAATCCCAATTTTCTCCTGAGAGTCAAACATGCAATGACAGTGGAAAATCTCTAGAAGTCTGCCTATTTCCATCTATTAGAATTTAAATGCTACAAAAGCATCACCCGATTCATATTAAGCTCTTTCAGTACTACAAATGCTTTCCCTTCTAAAACACTGAGTTTCCACATTCATGCTAGAACATAATATAAGGCTGCAACTTACAACCCCCTAAGGGGATCATGTCAATTGGCATTTTAAAAATTAATTCAGTGACCTACAATGATACAAGTTTCTTATGCACAATATTTGTCAGCAGGCAACATGGGAAGTTCAGAATCTATTTAGAGAACCCAAGCTTTATAAAGGCAAGCAAAAATATTCTTGAACCGCTACCTCTAACTTGGTAAGTGTCTTATGGTGAGTGTCTGTAATATAAGAATAAGGAAAAACTGAATATATGAAAGGGATGTGCATGCAGTATGGTTAATAATTAAAACAGGAAGGAAAAAGGAAAAAATATTCTTGGCATTATACATCCATCCGGCTACATTATTGACCTGGTAGAACCTCCAGAGCTTGTAGAAACTTTAAAAATCTTCCAAAAATTATAGCATGGTAGGTCTCATACGTGCTTGCGCAGCTCATTTTTTGTCACTATAAAGAAAATTTGCAACCATAAGCAGGTCTTTGGGGACAGAACGCCCCATCTAAAAAGGCTTAATATCTATTTCAGCACTCCCTCCTTCTGGTCTTACATTTCACTGAAATGTCAGAGGCAGCACTTCACTGAAAGCCTTGTGTAAATGAACCAAGCACAAAGAGTTGCCCTATAGTTTCCCAGGGTTTCCTGTAGTAAGTATAAGCTATCTTTAGAAAAAGCTTTTAAAAAGTGATTCCTACTGATTCATGAAACATGTTATACTGTGCAATGAGTCTGGTTTATCAATAATACCAAGTTAAAAATGTAATGGAGTTGTCAAAATCAGGGTTTAGGTATTAATGTATATGAAAACTAAACACGTGCTAAGCAAGGATGAGACACTCATACAATTATAATGCATTCAAATACTTGAATATTCAATATACTCAACATTTATGATGAACCCAAAACATTAAAGTCACATGAAGACAGAAGCAGAGTAGTCACTAATGAAACCTTAAGGAAAAAAGTCACGACTCCAAAATGCTGCTTATAAAGCCACTCTCAAACATTTAAGTGGCAAAGGCAAGAACCAATGCTTTTTGTTATGAAAATGTAATAGCTTACATCTAAACTATCTATGTAAAATGAAATACTTCTAGAACCTGCCAGAAGTGATTATTATTCCATGAAAGGATAATACAGTACACATTGTCAACTTTCCTATTTTATCATAGAGCCTGAGGCAGCAAACAGTTCAGAAAGTGCTTCGTATGCAATTGCCATCTGTCCTTCAAGGATAGTCTTCATTTCCAAAGAGTACTAAAAATATTTGAAATGGTGGATAGGAATTTTTATTTCCTACACAGCATTTATTAACTCTCCATTATTATCACTGGGCAGATATAACACTCTCTTCCTCAAGGAGATAAGTACAAAGCTTCCCCACTCAAATACTATTCTCCACTTTTTTCCAGAATATACATATATTTTTATATCAAGGAGCCTTTGCCATCCCACACCACATCTCTCCCTAACACCGATTTTCATTTGGTCAAATATATAACATTTGACTGATAGTCTGAAAAATTAAGATTCCCAGTAACACTGAAATATTTGAATACATTAGTTCAAATATAGCAAAATGGCCAGTATCACGGAACAAAGAACTTAAAGAAAATCTAATAATATAGTAAGATAAAAAGAATTCAAAGGGAAGCCAGACTCCTCAGAATGAGAGGGACAAATTGTAGTGCAGGAACTAAAGGCCACTAACAAGCCAAAATTAGTGTTATGCTGATGAATGGTAAGAAGAAAATCAGACAAGTGACATCTGTATGGGAAGAGGTGCAATCCACCTGAAGTAAATAATAATAAATTTCACTGATATCTACTTTTTTACTTTTGCTGAACCTGTACCTACTGATGACTTAACCACTTTCCAAATAGAGCCAGACTGGAAGCACAAGCTCTGAACTGAAATTGCAATGATACCGAAACCCCCAAAAGAGACACTTTTGAAAGATTGAAATGAAACTGCAACAAGTGAAAGAATTCCTTGAAGAATCTTTTATTCATTTTAAACTAATAAGTCAAACTTCTAATTAAGGCACTTGGCAGATTTCTTTATAACAGACCAGATAGTAATTCAGTTCAGATATCCAAAGCTGTGGGATGGAGGGTGCAGGGCAAGGAACTAACAAAATATATGACTTCACACTTGGAAAAGAGTAATATGTGATATGGCAGGCTCCAGAAATCACCGAGGAAAAAAAGAAAAAGCCCAAAAGAAAAAAAAAAAAACACACCACACAAACATAAATATATTTACTTTGGCTACAAAAGAAAATGAAAAATGAAGGGATACAAAGTAAACACTTAGAAGAACCCTCACAAAGGAAATACTGCTAGAAATAGCATAAGACAATGGGATGTAGGGCCACGCCTAGTATTTGCAAAACAATGTACAACTGCAGGTGATGCTGCCAAGAGCTGGCAACTCAGAGTAAGGAGAAAAAAGTCACATTTAGCAAGCATACATATGAACAGTGCATCAAAAAAACCAGTAGATATAGCACTTTGAATCTGCTTAGAGGTGATGCCTGCAAGATCTAACCTGGAAACAGAAATAAAAGAAAGCTCTTGTGAATTTAGAGCATCTCAGGTAAACGTTATTTCTGGAAAATGTTTTAAAAACATAACTAGAATCAAAGCAATGATATAGAAGACAACCAAAATCAAGAGCTTAGAATAAAGAATTAACATTAAAGATTATACAACTCCACACTACGGTGGCTAAAACAGAACTTTGTCAGCTGTTTTTTTTTTACTGTCATGATGAACAGAGATAATACAATCTTTTAGAAATTCTAAAGCTTTAGATCTTGTTCAGTAAATACCAATACAGAAAAAATATAAAAGTAAAAAACTGTGTTGATATATCAAGATTCTAGTGACTCCTTATTTATAAAATATGTTTTTTCAAAAGTAGCACTATACCCTCTACTATTTCCACCTCTGGAAGAGAAGGGTCAGTTGGGATAAACTATATCAAGAGGAGCTGAAGGGTATGACAAGCTCCAGAAAAATTCTGTCTTTTCTCTCCAGGAGAGTGATGTAGAATTTCAACCAATGCATGGCATGCAAGGGAGACTAAAGACTGCAACTTGCACTTCCACTGTCCACCCCATCAAACCTGATGTGTGCCCTTGCTCTGGGAAACGGACAGCTGAGAAAGGCCCAAGCAATGCATCACAACAGCTGCACCACTGACAGTCCATCCTTCTCCTTGCAGACCAGGCTCACAGGCTAGCACAAGGAGCAGTCAGAGTACAAGGAACAAGGCTGTTAGGAAAGGAGGAGAAAAACACTTTAGGAATTTCTATAAGGAATCAGGAGAAAAAAAGAGGAAGGTACTTCCTTCTGCATTTCAGGTGTCAAGAGACAAAACTATTTATCTGCTCACAGAAACAAAGTGCTGGCTAGGAAAAAGGAAAGAACTGGAAGCCCCTGCTTAAAACAGAGATACAAGATTAGGAAACAGAAAAAAAGGGAGATTGGCTGAAGAGGATCACAGGGAGGTGGACTTCTTGGAGGATGAGATACAAAGGTTAGTGTGAGGAAGGGGAAAAACAGTAGATTGGTTTCAGAGCAAAACATACATAAACAAGGCAGGACAGATAGTTCAAATGCTCTGAACTTTTGATGGGTGTTTCAAGAAATCCTAATGAGTTAGATCCCACCAAAAGGAAATGAATCCCACAGGAAAGTGGCAGAGTATCCAATTCATTGACCTTGAATAGGTTTAATTATGTGCAGTGAGCGTTTCAGCACTGGCCATGCTACCAAATGTGTATATTCACAGGGAAGCTTAACTGATAGAAATTAAATACTAAGGAAATTTATATACCACCAAGATCAGATGGATGTTCAGAAGATACATTCTGGGCACAAGAGCTATGACAGAAATAATCAAATCCATTGACAGCTCTAAATGATCCATTGTCAACAAAAATGACGCTATGATTCTAGATACCTCTCTTAACATGTCAAGTCCAGTAGCACTGTGAAACCATTTATATTATACTGATTTCTCAACAAAGGACTTCGTTTTTTAACCTTCATTGATTCTACCAACTTACACTAACAGCAATGTGATTTCACTTTTCACTCGTTTACTCTCTGCATTATATGATAGCGTATTATTCTACACGTTTTATTTCAAGATTTAAGGACACTGTAAAATAAAAGGTAATATGCAAAATTTAAGAACTCCTTGATGGTTTTGAAGACTAATTTGCGTATAAGTAGGAAAAGAGTAGCATCACCAAGTCTCACCAACTCTGCCAAGAGAGTTTATTTTTTATTTGATTTGGTGATTCTCATAATTAATTTTTTTCCTATAGAAACGAAATATTGTGGATAAGTAAAGCTACTGCATATGACGATTGATACTATGAACTTCTACACTTGCAAATGTTTCCCAGCTGAAATGCATTTCTTCCAGGTTTATCAAATCTTCCAACGTAGAAGTATGGAAGTTGAATCTTCCATCCTTCTCAAAGCTCAAATTCTTGGAGACGTCGTAAATTCTGGTTCACATAATGGTAGTAGACGTCAGAGTCAAAGAATTACACTTCATTTCAGTGCCAGCATATAAAGGTGTCACATGATGAAAGAAATAATGGGGCTATGTTCACAGGTGGCATTCCTTTCAATGTTGTCTTTAGAAGCATATTTGAACCACTGCATAATGGTGTCTGTCCTCCTTTGTAAATCCTTCTATCAACCACTGGTTGGTGGACCAGAGCCAACTCATCCGTTATACACATCAGATTAGATGGCATGCAGAAAAATGCTCCGGAAAAGCTTAAAATGTCAGCACAGCAGTAGGAAAGTATAGAGAGGACCAGATTTGAATATCTAAAGTATTCGGCATACACTCCTAAATCTATGCAGAGTTTTAGCCTGGCTATCACCCAGGCAGAATTCTTTGGTGAATTTGGTGACTTCCGTGGTGCACAAACCTCATCTTCTGAGTTTCTGTAAAATACTACATCCGCTACAGTAAATTAAAAAAATTATACTATTCTTCAGAAGGAAGATGTTTCTTTCTTCAGCAGTTACTACTTACCTTCAGAAAATTCACTACATACACACACACATATATTTCTGACACCATCCTAAAAATTTGTTTAGTAGAGTTCTGCAGCCACAGGTATCTAGAATAATTTTAAAGGCTATCAGGAAGGAGGCTCCTCGCCAAGAACTGAACATCCAAATAATGGCACATACATTCTAGCACTTGCTAAGAAAAAACAATGGGCATGTAGCTTTAGCCACGTAGCTAAAATATCATAAGATGGAAACTGCTTCCTTTACTTCAGAGTAAATACATAATTTCAGCTACACATGTATACAGTAACAAACCCATTAAATGAAAAATTCACATGGGAGATAAAAAAATAGATGGATGGGGTGTTTCTTCTAGACAGGAACATAGCTTTGACACAAAATGAGACTACAACTGGGAAATAATATTTACAGAAAAATGTTTCCTTTATCCTCAAGAAGGATACACATTATTTCATGTCAACTGAAAAAGTTTATAGTAAATAGTTCTAAAGAAAAAACGTGGCTTGAAATCCTCCAGGATAAATCTCTCTCTGATGAGGAATGATCCAAGTTCATTAAACTTTACACAGCACATTCTTCACTGCAAAAACAACACAGAGAAATAGTAGAGGAAAAAAAGAGAGTACATGAGGGGGGAAAAGGGGGAAGGGGAGACTGAGTTTTTAAAAATTCTGAACCAGAATGTAATTCCAAATACAAATTAAGTCAAAATAACACAGCAAAGTTTCTTTCCTACTTTACTTGTTATATCAGTACATGAAAATGCTAAAAGAGCAGCTGCTTTTCACAGGGTGAAAGTGAAATTAAGCAGACTTGCTTGGCAGCTTAACTGCCGATTAGAAAAAGACTGCCTCAGTTTGTAAAAGATTTTGCTCTGAGTCTTAGTGAATCAGCTTCACTCCAAATTTCACAAAGATCCTTGCTGGCACATAGCTGATAAGCAATCACTGCTTAATTCCCCCCCTCTCCATAAAGTGTTTTATTGTTATGGTACGTATGAGCATACGAGATCACCAACTCATGCAATAGTCACCTCAGTACTTAATACAAGCTAAAAAAAAGCTAAAAATGTATCTTGACAGTATGGTATATTGTCAGAATAGAGATGTAGCCACAGCAGTCAAAGATATGTTAGTAGAAATGTTTCTGTCAATTGAAATTTAAACGGTAAAAAGATTATAGATACTGCTTTCATTCAGAACGTGTTTCTATATCTACATGCAAATCTATAATTGTAAAAAGCCTTTTTTTATATGCAATATTTACAACATATATCCACTTTCACATAGACAGTCCCATTTCCATTTATTATTCTTTAAACCAAAATGTGTCTTATTTACCAGGAAATCAATTCTTGCCCTTAATTCTACTAAAGTATAAGTTGTCTGCCTAGAAAGCAATACATCAGCTGTAAATTTATGGCTCAATATGGATACCAGCCCACAGCTAAAAATTTGCAGATCTATATAACCAAGCACATTAAACAGTCCTCCTGGGTAACGTATAACTAGAAGTAACTCTCATAATTCAGCACACACTATGGGAAGAGCTATTATGACCATGTCTGTTCACCTTTTTTGGTCCAATCCATTTTCAAAAGAAGCTGTGCATATTGTCAACATAATGAATGAAATCACAAGACTCCTCATAAATTTTAAATGTCCTAAGGGGTTTCTTCACCTTCATGTGAAATCTGAGTACTGTTTGCTTAAACTGCTGTGGTTTTTTTTTTTTAATTAAATTATGCATTTTGATGAATGTGCCCTTTTATTGGCTACATCAGCATTCTGTAAAATGCCTAAAAGTGAAAACATTCAGCAATATTATAGCTGTGTTTTCTTAGTCCTGTTTTACTGCATAATCCCTTCAAACTGCACCAGTTTTCGTTACAGTAGAAGCTCTTCCCATATATCTTCCATCATGCCTTCGAGATTCTATTATTTATTTTAGTGTGAAGAACACTATAAAAAGAAAGTATTTTTTAAAATGTACCATGAAATTCCTTAAGGAAGGGGGTTTTACATCATTCTAACAAAATAATCTCTGAATTCTAATAATAGAGAAAGAACATCACTGTAAATACAGGATAAGAATATCGCATGTCTTCTGTCAAATGTAGTAACACAGAATATATTTTATTTTTCGTAAAGCAAATGTTCCCTAAAATAATCCTTTTACAGCAGGAAGCTTTGGTGGGTTATTTTTGTAACTGAACTAGAAAGCGACCAAGTGAGTACGTCAGTGTTGGTCATATATTTAGCAAAATAAAATCTTTATTCCTATCGTACAGCAGCCTTCAATATTGTCATGACATTCTTTCACCGGTAAAAGCAAAATTTCTGAGACGCTGCAAATTTCTGAAGTTAAACCAGTATCCATAAAAAAGGAATCCATTGTGCGATGAAACGTACAAAACCAGATTTACTTAAGTGTAAAGATTAGCATTTTCCTCAATACACCTTGCTCCCCTGCCTGACCCACTACTATTTCCACTAATTTTAACACACAGTAGAAGGGTATCACAGCAGCATTTTGTAAACAACAAATAACAGTATTAGGTACATTAGGAATCATTAGTATGACAAATAAAAAAAGAGCAGCACGGGTGTGGAGTTCTTTGAGTTTTTTGTTCTGTCATTTGGGAAAAAGTATTTTTTGTAGATTCATAATAAACTTGGAAGTTTGATAGAATTTGAAACCATCATAAAAAAAATTACGCAAAACCAATACATCTGGCTACACACACATTTCTCACTATAATACAACAGTGAAGTTCAATTTTGAAAGTATATGAGCCTTTCTCCTGCTTTATTTTGCATAGATTTCACAATGATGGTCTTCACAGATGCAAGCTGGGAGTATAAAAAAAAGTCATAAGTAACTAAAAATCAAATAAATATACCTCATCCTAAGAGCACTATCACTAAACAATTGTGGATACGAAGAAAAATTATCATGGCATACATTTTCCTCTTCCGGAACTACCACTTCAAATACATCTTGACACCACTAAGATATAAATCTAATATTAGATACAAACCAAGTAGCTTGGAGCTAACGATAATAGAAAAGATGTTGTTCCTGTCAGAACTCAGCGTCTTGTCTATGGATACCTTCCCACAGTATATGAAGTACACAAAATGAGAACTACTCAAAGATGATCTCCACTTTGCTACAATATCCATGCAAAGCAAGGTGAAGTTTGAGCAAGAAACACACACTTTTCACATAACTGGCAGCTTCTTATGTTTGAGAAAAATGGATCTGGAGAGATTCTTCAAATCTAACTGATGCTCTGAAGACTGTGCTCAGACTCCCATACATTCCAACCTGGATTCTACATAAACAGCTATTGAGATATGCAAAACTCACAAAATTTTCAGCTAAATCTGAAATCCAAATTTGACACCTAATACTCAGATGCATGGATTTGTGATATTCTCTGCATGAAGAACAACAAATATCTGATAATTTTTGAAATTTGTTGTCACAGGAAGTTGTAGTGAGAGGTAACATTTAGCAATTTACAGATCAGCTGTCTCTTAATTTGTTTAGGTTTAAAAAGATGCTGGACAGATTCAGGGACTATATTAACGAAAATATCCAATGGCTGTCAGTGCTGAGGAACTAGAAGAGGAATTGACCACATATAGGGAAACCACATGACACTTGCAACCTTGTCAGTTTTGGAAACAGATTGTGGAGTGAATGTTTCCTTTGTCAGGGATTTCCACTAGATTTACTGACGTCATCTACCTGGACTCATGCAAAGCATTTGACACTGTCCCACAAGAGACTCTTGTCTCTAAACTGGAGAGACATGGAT
>Ga0181612_109781_pt1 | contig 10530 bp, 4 predicted proteins | sample HoacroProtozoa21_FD_119630 | JGI IMG/M metagenome (GOLD analysis project Ga0181612, IMG submission 119630) | Hoatzin crop microbial communities from Cojedes, Venezuel. Combined Assembly of Gp0051906, Gp0051904, Gp0051908
CACGCCCGGCCTGGACAAGCTCCTCTACAGCCTACTGTAGGTGACCCTGCTTTGGCAGGGGGTTGGACTAGATGACCCATAGAGGTCCCTTCCAACCCCTACTATTCTGTGATTCTGTGATTCTGTGAAATAGAGACTGCTTTCTGGAGTGTGGAGAGATATTTTTTATGTATTTACATATAAAAATACCTAAGATTATATTTCTAGATATCCGTAAGTATATAAAAACATACAAAAATATGGAAAATATTCTATTCAAGAAATGAAAAATCTCAGACCAGCTCTCCCATTCTTAATGCTACAAATTTATGTCCTCTGTAGAAATTAGAAGTCAATTAATGCATTTAAGGTTGTGACTTTAGAGTTAGGTGATTACAACAAAATTAGCAATAATTAGGGCTTGTTGGAAGGAAGTGGAAGGGTTTGACTGTTCTTTTTAAACATATTTCTAAATTTTAAATACTGTTCTTTAATAAAGAACATCAGTAATGTACATGGTGAAATAGAAAATATGTAAATACATTTTGGTATTCTGAAGTACGCATCCGTGAGTCACTAACAGCTGTATTTCTTAAACCTGTCCCCACACCATTGCACCAAAGCAGGTAGGATTGCCATTAGCAGAGTTAATATTCATAAAACTCTAATAAAAATGAAATGCCAATACATGTTGCTATGGCCTTTGATATGACGCATGACAAAGACCTCTGCACAGCTTTAGACTATGCTGAAAGACAATGCCAACTGAAACCACAGAGTAGTCTCCAAGTGTCCTAAGGTATGTCTCTGCCAGTAAACTAAACAGGTTCATGGCAAAGGCTCTAGTACTGCTCCGTTGCAACCCCTGGTCGTGAATCATTAGCCTGCTCCCTGGTGTGGTTTCTGTTCATGCCACCGAACAGTCCCAGACAATGATTTAGGAATTAGAATGTTCCAGAGCACACTGACAGAGCAATATGGATGGGACCAGGTACGCAACACATTCCTTTAGTTTAATGCTATAAGCACACCTTTCTGATGAGCTTCACTACAGGCCTTGGATTACTTCAAATATTTTGAATCTAAAGCAACCAGCTTAAAATATTACGTTTGGTATCACAGGACCCCAGAGACATCACATAAGGCCAGCAGAGACCCAGGGTCAAGTGTTATATAGTGTGGGTTTGGCCAGTCTGTTTCTTTATGCCTCAGGTCCATAAAGTGTTCTCTGCATTATTCAGAGACATAGCCATATCTCTAAGTCTTGGAGAACAGGAAAAAAAAGGTTTTAGCAAAAGTCAGTATGGCCTTTGAAATTCTCTGAGACTCTTTTCTTGCTTTAATATGACCTTGCCTCCAGCAAAACCTGAGAGTATCAAAATACTGTTTCCTCTCCATACCAGAAGCATGACTGCATCTTATGCAGATGTACCAGCATTAAACTAGCCAGCTCAATGCACTAACAGCTGCATGCAATCCACTGCAAATTGTAAAACTACTCTGAGGCTCTGGATACACTCTCAGCTAGTCAGCCTGTTCTGAACTACACAGTCCCCTGGCTCAACTGCTAACCTGACTGGCACCCACAGCCTTAGATAACTTTATAAATTGTGTTCACAAGCTGTATTCTTATCTGCGGCACATAAAACAAGTAACTCCCAATACCACTGGGGCTTGCTGACCATCAGCCAAGTACTACAGCTGATCTAGGTCTTGATAGATTAGACAGAGTCACACTACACAAAGACAGGACACAAGTACTACTGTGTGCTTCAATAGAGATTGTCAAGCTCTCATTCTCACACGGAAGACTACAATTTTTTAATATATGGCAGTACCAAATGAAAGACAAAAAATAGAAGGCCACGCTTGGTGGGCTCTCTCTCCTTTCAGGACCGAAAGCCCAGAAAGTGCTTCAAGGATGGAAGGCTTTGGCTATGTCTACATCAGCAAATAGGGTAGTTTGATTGAATAACATCTGTACTGTAAAACAGATAGTACTGAATATCTGATCTATATTAAATCTCCTTGAAAAAATTATATTCCTGACCAGATCAAGCCTGGTCCCTCTTTTTCTGATTCCTTTCGAAAGGAACCAAATTCCCAAGCTCCAAGACCACTCCACAATGTGATCAGTAAGTGAGGATTGGGAAACCTCCTGATCTACATTAATGTAGATAAATACCTTTTATTTACTTCTTCTATATCTTTGTATCTTCATAGTAGTGATGCTGGTTTAGGGACATTTACATACACAATAAAAACAAAACTTAAGGATCATGCTGCTCTCAAGCTATGTTTGATTCTTCCAACTGATTAAAAAAGGTCCTTAAGATCAGTGTTCCCTTAAGAAGTCTCTTGTTATTACATCTTGGAAATATTTATATATGCTTAATTTAGGGGGGTTATATTTTTCCATATAAATATACCTTCAAAAAAAAGGCTTCAATATTAGTTATTTTTTAAACACCTTCTACGCAAAGTTTGTCAAACGTGATTTGAAAAAAACTACTTGACTAGTGGGTCCTCCTTTTCCTTTCACTCAGAAAACCATTTAGTAAAAAACCTGGTGTTTAAATTAATCTTTTCCACTACCTAAAAAATACCCTATTTTTACAAGTATTATTCTGATACTTCAATTTCATACAGATATGACATATATTATACATAGGATAGATTATTTTGTCCTATAAAAATTAAATGGTAGCCATTTTATTCTTTCACATGACAGCATGGCCAGATAGCTGTGGAAGAGATGCTTACTCAGAGAATTAGACATGGAGGTGGGTGGAGGAGAAGAGATTTTTGGTGATGCTACTCTGTAACTAGCTAATTGCAATTGGAAATCTTCGTTCTGGATGTGCGGAAAAGTGTTTCCTATATCAAAATACTGAACAACATGTTTCTGACAGGGCCCTGGAGCCATGCAAAATTGGCCAGCAGAACATTTGAAGAGAACAAGAATGGGAAATAAAAATTCTGAATAAAAGAAAAAATGCTTTTTGATGAAGGCCTGAATGTTTTGTCTTCATAATTTCTATTGATGGCTTGTCCAGTGGTGCCTGCCAACTGAACCTAGAGGAGCACGAGATTTGCTGTGTAGCCAAACTAATACATTTCCCCCTTGAACAGCTGATAAAACTACTGGGCTTCAAGAAGTTGTCAAAACATAAATGGAGCTCTTTGCTTTCAGTCTCATTTCTGCTTGTGCAAGATGGCTGCAAAATGCTAGCAAAATTGAGCTGTGGTTTTCTTATCACCACTCTACATGGTGCAAATGATATGTTCAGCTGCGGGTATTCAAAAAAGCTTTTGGATTAAAAAGTTTTGATTGTGTTGGAAAGCTTTTTTTTCTAACCTCAGTATTTCATACTACACCAATAGCACCTTGAAATACTGTCCAGAAAGGGTGATTCAATGCTGCTCTTTGGTCTTCCCAGCTGCCAAGGCTTCTGCAATGCAGAAAGCCACAAATTAGTTAGAAGAAACTAACTCCTTTATAGTCAGAGGCAGATGGCAGTAGTTTTTAAATGTCTCAATTACCTTATTCTCCACCCTGTTCCCCCAAAGTTTTCCTAAGAGGAGCGGTAATTTTCTTTAGCTTTTGTATCTGAATATGTAGTTAGCAGATTTACTGTACTTCAGCATCTTCTCCTGCTTGCATACCCAAAATTGTCTGCATCCAAAAGTTAGTATTAGTAAAACTCCCACAAAGAAACAACTTAATCGAAAGACTGACCTCAATTGCTGGAACATCTTGGAAAACAATATGAATCTGATTGATTGATTAACTGATTTCATAACATTCACTGTATTGCAACATTTTTAAAGAACTTATTCTCTGCTGACTATTTACTTTCAGTCCTGTCTCCTCACTAATCCTTTGGTCCAGTTGTTTGGGTTTTTCTGTCAGCATAGCTTCCTTACTTATCAACATAGATTTGTGAGGTCACAATCAGGATTCAGAAAGCTTATTATAGAAAGCTTGTTATAAATAAACTGTTCTTATTTTTATTTAAGAGAAAAAGAAATCTTTTAAAAATGACAAACATATTCAAATAGAACTTTATATGAGGAAGTTTAAAAATTTTGGATCATTTAGAGTACATCTCTAGGGTAATATGTATTACTGTTATGTTTAAATTAATTTCTCGTTAAACCAAATCAGAAATATTTTCCAAAATTTTTGACCAGTGGGCCATGCATCATCAACTGTTGATGTTTTTGTATTATTGCCCAATAACTGATTTGAACCAAGATAGCATGTTTTTAAAAGCATCTGTCGTTACATTTGTTTATCCTATTTCTTTAAACAAGCAAATAAGTTAGCCATCAAGGTTAATAAAATTTCTCACTTAGAGATGTGCTAGACAGATTACTGATATCAAATTTCATCAAAATGCTTTAGGGAAAACCCAGTAAACAAACAGTATGTTCAGTACACAGACAACTTGGTGACATTCTATGGCCTACTTAAAATCAGAAGTGATTAGATACTGTAATAATCCCTTCTGGTCTTCCATCTATGGATAAGGAGTGTGTTTTCTAAAGAAGAAAAGAAGCAAAGTACAAAATTTCACACTTGATAAATGTTCTCTACAGACTACATTTGGGTCAACATTTTCCTCCTCTGCTCCTCTTGTCATTTCTTCTGTAGCTGCCGTAGTACTAGTATGAAATGACTAAGCCAGACCCCTAGTCTCTGATTTACTTGCTGTTCCAAATATACCATCTAGTCCTAAATATTGAAGATGAGAAGCACTGCATAAGTAGTAATGCACTCCTCTCATAAAACGCTAGCGGTGTATGTAGTAGGCCTGAAAGAGCCTCTGCTGTCACAAAGTTCTGATTATTGCTGAAAATAGTGACCATCAAGATCTACTGCAGAAAACTTTATGGCTCAAACTAGTGAACAGGTTCTGATCAGCAACAGAATATGCATACAGTGGGAGGAATATGTGACTATTTAATGATAGATAATCCTGTGTGGGATGGAAAAGTTAAGATACCAAAAAGTTAGTGCATGACTGCATTTCTATCTCATGTAACTAAGTTAGGAGCCTCTTGGATGAACCTTGATCTTCCAGATCTTCAAAATAGATAATTAAGATGATTGGAAAGCTTTATATTTTATCTCAGAGAACATTTCAGTTCTTGTGAATTTTCCAGTAACAGAAATTTATTCGGTCCTCTAATTGCATGTCAAACAGACCATACCCATATGACAATGAAATGAGATGCATTCTAAAAAAAATATTTGAGATTGGAATATTTTTGTATTATCAGTGCCATTATATACACTTCTGACACAAGAACATTTATACAATCTAAAATTTCTTAACCTCACCATTCAGTTAAGTTTTTGTTAAGTTTATTGCTAAAATGCATGCTTTCCCTTCCAGGCTTTAGAAGCTGGGCCTGCACAGAAGGTCTGTGGAAACTGCAGAGTGAAAAAATAATAAGCTTAACTGAAAAGAGCAGTCTACAGAACAGTTTTATGCAAATTAAACTGTATATTCTGGGGATCATTAGAGGACTGCATAACCTAAAGCACTAAAATGAATCCTCTGCAAAGAAAAGTGAGACAATACTCACATGAATAGTTACTTATTATTACTATTTTGTAAAGAATGATTCAACTGTTTTGTTTAGACACAAAGATGATTTTGCTGTCTCCCTTAAAAATCTACTGGTCAGATTAATATGCCAGTGCTTCAGTACCTCAGCACAGTACAAACATTTTATTTTCTATACATTTATAGAATAAATTCAACAATTAGTCACAAATTGCTTGTATATGTCCTGCTCTCTGCTTCCTTTTGCAAAATGTATTTAATTATTCTTTGGCACGCACATTCATGGTAGGTTTTTTCCAGCATTCAAAGAATATTCTTGAAGTGATTAGTCTTCTTCTGGTGAAAGGTCATGGCTGAGAAGTTCTCATTATATAAGAGAAACTAACACAATGTGAAATGAACATACAGATTACATAATCCATATCATATTCTGAAATCCAATTATCTGAAAAGGAGTAGGATGGTTGGGTAAACACCCAATTAAAAAATTGTTTTCCAAACTAGCAGTGAAATGGTCAAGAACACAGACTATCAATCCCTTCTTTTCCATAGGGTTTTTTAATTCCCTTCAGTAAAACATTCAGCTGAGACTTAACCGCAGCTACTTCAGCAGTCTAAAACACATTTAGCTGACATTAGTCTTCTTGGTTCCACCACAGGCCACCAAAAAGACATCTCAAAAAAACTATTCATTCTGTCATAAGATATATGGCCAAAATAACAGGATGAATCACAGCTGGTTGTGCATCTTCTTTTCCATTAACTCTAGAGAAAGTCTAGGGAAATAGCTTAAATTGAGCACTTACATTTTTAGATGGCTACTAACTGTTCAAATCCAATAGAATTAGTTACAGTTTAATATTATGGATGTTTTCAGAATCAAAAAATGTGAGGTCTTCCAGAACAGAAACCAAAAGAGCAAATAAAGCAAAGCCACCTGAAGTGCATACATAAAGCTAAACACTATGACAATGACAAAAATAATGAAAAACAGATGCCTCATTCACAGCTGGAATCTTCTGAGGTCATGATCTTTCTACCAAAGAACAAAAGGGTTATCTTTCAAGAAATGCCAAAGGAGATATCCATAGCAGTGATCACCCTTCACGCCCATGGCTTAGTCCCTGGCAGCAGGATACAAGCCAATTTCTTGTAGGTGAAGACTCTAACCAGGAGGCTGCATTGGCTAGGGCTACATCCTTTCTCTGACCTAAGGGAGGTAGGAATGCATCAGGTAAGATTCTGGAAAGACAGGAAGTGTAAATGGCTGTATAATATTCAGGTAAGGCACTTAAAAGGGAGAAACCTCAGGTGCAGTTCCTGCTTCAAGGCTAGGAAGGAACTGAATACTTGTGTCTCTGAGTACCCTTAAGAGGTGGGACGCTACTACAGCTTCCTCCTAATGGCCTGTAGTTTTAGGTACTGTATAACGCCGTGGCTTACTGACCTAAGCAACATTTTGCACCTTTTCAAAAGAGAAACAGGAGCAAATACAACCACTGTGTTTAAATTACACTTAGTTTGAGACGTGCAACCCACTGCTCCCAAATTAGAACTTACCACACAAAAAGAGTGGGCCCTGATCCTTTGAAAACCATCAGATAAATTCCAACGTGTATAGCTTTTGCTCCTCAAGTCACCAAAGAAACAGTTAAAAGAAAAAAATTAAAAGAAGGCTATCAGAGATTGTTATATATCACACTGACATTTACTTTCTTCACTAAGAGTGAACTGATGAAAAAGTCAACCTCAGACAGAACAGGATTTAAGCAGGTATCAGAGTCCAGACCTCATCAGAAAGGTTGAAACCAAATCTCAAACTAAGCACAAAAAATAGTACTAACTTCTACAATATAACATAATATTACATTTCTTTATGTTATGATTTTACCAAGTGAGCCTTCTAAAATTCCAGAACTGTACCACTGTACCTGTAGTGATCATAACCAGAAGCCCATTGCCCATCGAGGAGCCAGCAATCCACATGACAGTTAACGTGGCCAGGCGCACGCCTGTGCTGTGCTATGCCTACAGCCGTGCCATCAGCCTACGCGGTGCTGTGCCTGCGCCTGGGCTGCAGGATAAGCTTAGCCCACCCATGGCAACGGGAGGAGCCTGCAGGCAGCTCCCACTCAGTACCGGTGATTATACCACCTGTGTGTCCTTGTGATTTTCTAAAAATGTGGCAAGTTGTCATGTGAACATCCCTTTTATTTTCACAGTAGAAATTATTAATAGAACTGTTTACTGTTAAGAAAAGCCTGTAAGAGCTCAAAAGACCTTCTTTACAGTGTTAGCTCCAACAAATGGCATTTTAAGTGGTGTTTTACAGAGTGTGAGTGCCCTTCTTATTACGATCCTAACGAACCAGCACTTACAGATGCAACACAGTAACCAAGATACCTTATGCTCCAGTTAAAATACCAGTCTTTAGACCTTGAAATAACTAACTCATGTCTACTAACATCTATGGTGTTAATAATACTTTATCCAGAACATACCATTGTAAAGCCATAATTTTGCTTTTTGAAATACACTTAAAATATGTCCTAAAATCAAATGGTGAAAGTAGAAATTTTTGAGTAAGCTTCAGGTCCAGTCCACACCTCTAAAATCCATGACACTTAAAACTCTGCTTAAGAGTGAAATACCTGCCCAGCTTTTTAAGGATACACAATCCCTAATACTTCCTTGTTTCTGGCACTATTTTGAAGAGCTTCATACCTAACAGACCTAACTCTTTAACAATATTATAATTTCCTACTTACATGACCAGGAATTGCAATCTTCACCTCCTTCTTACATATAGTTAACAGAAGCAACTGCCCATGAGGATTACAGACCCTCATCTAAATAATTACAAGTTTGTTACGAGAGCTCATTTAAAGTGAGGTCCAGGTCAGGGTGAAAATCCCAGAGACCACAGTGCAATCTAGTCTCCTTTCAGCCATTCCAAACATAGCTACTTAACTGGATAACAAAAAACATGTAAGTATTACATTCTTCCACACTAACCTCCTTTTCCCAAGGAGTTCACAAAACTTAGCAGCTGAAAATACATGCCTATCTGGGAAGAGTGGAAAAGTGTAAGAGAGTTAAACAGGTTTGAACATAAAAATTCTGATGTCAAATTTGGTTCTTACATCTCTGTAAATTCTGACTAAGCCACAGACTCCAGGGAAATACTCCAGATATCTTGTAAGATCAGGCACTAACATAAAACTCTCTCCTAATAATTCCAGTGACTTCTATCCTTTCTAAAATGGGCAATGACTTACGGGTTGGGAGAAGACTTGAGCACTATCTCTTTTCCTGGAGATGTGACTCCCACTGATCCATTTTGTTTCTTTTTTTTTTTTTCTTTTTACCTGCTTTATAAACAGGTACAACAAATCATTAGTATTTTTTATCTTAGCTTCTTAAAGATGTATGCCCCTATGTTAAGGGAAACACATGGTCTATGAAAAGGCTCTTCCCTCATCTGGATGCTAATTAGGCATTACTGAAGGTACTGTCAGAGAACTTTCCTTGCCCTACAACAATATGGCTACAAGGCAACATGTCACAATCGCAACTAGGGAACAACTGCAAGAGAAAAGACCATTATCTAACCGCGCAGGACTAGAAATTTAATGCTAAGTTTTTTCCGTGAGTACTTTTCAATCCAGTTGAAATTTCTTTTCCAGACTGTGATTTCCTAGTTTGTTTTCATAAAAATGATGTTTTGTGAAAGCTGGACAGTCAAAATACAGAAGTATCAAATAAAGAAGGAAGAAAAACTCACAGAATATAAAAATCACTACAACTCCTTGTGTGCTCAGTCAGACAAACCACAGTTCCAGCAACACAGTAGATCTCTGTTAATTTTCCTAAATGACACATTCAAAAAACAAAAGCAAAATAAAAGGATTCATCAGTTCAACACTTAAGAAAAACACATTTGATAGTATATTTTTAAATGAAATCTCCTCCTCCAATAAAAGTCCCATGTTGCAATCTTAAAGTCTATTCACAGTATACCAACTTGATCATCTCATTATTCTCCTGCAAAAAACCTAGAGCATACACAATGACAGTGTAATCAACATTTAAATGAATTCACAAGACATTGTCTAATCTTGTATAGACCACAAAAGATGTAACGATAAGCGGCATAGAAACCCTCTTCGCGATCCTGTATGGATGAGCTTCCTACAAGTGATGATCTCAAAGTTTAAGATGAAATTAATGAATAGAGAGATAATGGAGATAAACAGCATTTACAGTCTCATCCAGACTGATGCTGAGTCTCCTCATCTTCCATGTCATTCATTCTCAGGTGAAGACACTTAGCAGGATTGGTGTTTGTCATGGTTTAGCCCTGGCTGCCAACGAAGAACCACATAGCCGCTCTATTGTCCCTCCCCCGGAGAACTGGAAGAAAGAGACAAAACCAAGGGGTCGCAATAAGGGCAGTTTAACAGAAAAGCAAAGGAAGCGAACAGTAACAACAACAATACTGATAAGCAGAACATAAAAAAGTCAAGGTGATACACAGAGCAACTCTCTCACCGTGCGATGCCCAGCGTGCTCCTGAGCAACAATTAACCTCCCCCTCGCCAGCTCCCCCACTCCAAACCCAGCATAATGTCACAGGAATTGAATACCCCATTTGTTTGTCCAATTTGGGTCAGCTGTCTGGGCTGTGTCCCCTCCTGGCTTCTTGCAAAAATTAACCCTATCCCAGTCAAACCCAGGATATTACTCACCCCTTATTCTATACCATGTACATCATGCCCAGGTCCCTCATTTTGCAGTTAATCACCACCACCACTTTTCCTGCCTTTAATATATGCACACAGATATCGTTCCCTTAGTCTACGGACCATCCCTCTAAAATGTCTGTTGATTTCATTTAATACATGGTGTTGGGCTCCATCTGTCTTCCAGGGCAGGAGAGATTTGGTGTTTGATGGCCACATTGTGCATCTGGAGC
>Ga0181612_132086_pt1 | contig 10530 bp, 6 predicted proteins | sample HoacroProtozoa21_FD_119630 | JGI IMG/M metagenome (GOLD analysis project Ga0181612, IMG submission 119630) | Hoatzin crop microbial communities from Cojedes, Venezuel. Combined Assembly of Gp0051906, Gp0051904, Gp0051908
AGGCTTTACAAAAGTCCAGGTAGACAACATCCACAGCCTTTCGCTCATCCATTAAGTGGTTCACTCCTTTGTCATAGAAGGAGATCAGGTTAGTCAAGCAGGACCTGCCTTTCATGAACCCATGCTGACTGGGTCTGATCACCTTGCTGTCGTGTGTGTGCCATGATGGCACTCAAGATGATCTGCTCTATAACCTTCCCCTGCACTGAGGTCAGATTGACAGGCCTGTAATTCCCCGCATCCTCCTTTTGGCCCTTCTTGTAGATGAGCATGTAAATAGGTGTATTAGTGAAGAAAAAAGAACCTTTGGTAGAATGTCTAAGTAAAAATTCCAAATAAATTGTTGGAGAATCATTTATAAACAAACATTTCATTCCAAAAGGTTATCATTCTTCACAAAAGGATTAGGAATTTAAAGCATAATTTAAGTGATCTGGAGGAACACTGTTATATTCCTTACCAGTCATTACGGGCACTTTTTTTAACTTTCTAAGTTTTAGAGTGCTTGATAGGAATGACTGAAGATTAGAGCAACTCTCATGGTTATGAATCTTATACATACTATTTGACCATCCATTTTGTTATTGACTTACTAAGCCCGTTACTATAGAATTTTTGTAGCATCTTCTTAATTTTTATGTGGTTATTTTGTTATTTGGTGTCTGGTTACTTAGACTCTAAGAGGGCAGTTTGAAACCACATCTGTATTTTCCTGTTCTCAAAAAAAAATGCATCCATTGTTTTTAAAATAGCTCTTTGCTCATGTTCATTACTTCAACATGTTGCTTACTTTTCTTAGCTTTCCATGTATTCTATATTAAACATACTCACATGATTCATTTAGACTGCAGAATATTTTTGAAGTAACTACTAACATAGCTGAAGAGAGAAAATATGCCATTTTTCCCAGCTCATATTTATGAGATGGATCATTCTTTTAAATTTCTATTATATTACCAATACCAACCATTAAGAATCCATGATTCCCCCAAAAGTACTGACATTATATAAAAAACCTAGCTTCTATTAGGAGAAGTGTTTATTTTCTTTTCCTTCCTGCTTCTGAGTCTCTGGAGTATATTCAGTTCATATTTTCAGTCTTTTTCTTCACAAGCACAAGCATCTTTATTTGTTTGTAATTTTACAGAAATGAACATGACAGCTAGATCAAGGAGAGATATTTGTGAGAAAGCAAGCCGTTATTAGTTTTCTGATAAAATATGAAAGTTTACTACAGTGTTATAGCTTGCCATAATCAAGTAGCAAACAAAGAGGATGCTATGAATGACATCATTGAAATATATTGATTTGACCTTAGATATTAATTGTAACAAAAGGTTTGGAGACCTTTGCCTATGACAGTGGAAGTAATTGAAGACAAAACATTTCTGACCTCACTGCTTCTGCTACTTTCACCAAGAAATTGGTGTTCAGAAGGATTAACTAGTAGGAAAAGATACTTTGGCTCCTAATTTTGCTAATTGTTTCATAAATATTTTATTCTGTTAAATTTTGAGTGTAAGATAATTTATAGACACCAGTGTAGTGTCTGTTTCCATGCATAGCCAACATACGGCCTCACTGAATGTGAAGTATGAAACTTAGAATATGTAAAAATGTTATACACGGAAGTATGTTATTTAGTGTATTTTAGAAGAACATTAACGTGTTTACTCAGAGTATACTCACAGATACTGAAAGTTTCACTCATGACTACTCTTCATCAAAGCAATACAGATCAATTCACAAGCTTTTATTTCAGGAAGGAAGTCACACTGAAATGAAGGCACCAAAGCATAAAATAGAATTACGCAATACAGGCTCAACACAGGTCAAAACCCTATGTGGTAAGGGTCCGTAGGGACAGCAATAGAGAATTTACAAAAGAAGCATAATATAGGCCTTACCAAGATGTTTAAATGTTCCATATCTATGTTTCTACCTATCTTTAAAGGTGTATATCTGTACATATACATATCTTTAAGTCTTCTTAAAAGTCTGGCCCGTTTAAGAGCCAGTTTACAGCCAAACCTGCACCTGGGAAGGAAGGGAACATCTTGTCCTTAATAACCCTCAGCACTGACACTTTCACTGGAAGAAGTACCACAATTGTGCAAAACAGTCTCCAAGGCCCTTACCGATCTTCTCCAGTGGCCTTGGCATGTGGAGAAGGTAGATGCTTCACCTTCCCATATGTGTTTAATAGCACAGTTTAAAAGCATGGTTTCCAAGACAACTGTCTTGGAAAGTATGTTGTACTGAATATTTTTACCTGAGACTAAAATGGAGAGCTGAAGGACGATCGTAACTTTTGCATCTTTCACCTCTGCTTTGAGAACAGACTTACACTAGCGTTGCCCTTTCCTTGTCTTTACTCCAAAACAGTGTTTGCAGACTAAAGCAAGTCTGCTTTAGTCTAAAAACTAATTTCCCTTTCTTATAAAAGGAAAACACAAAATAGATGCCCAATGATTTTTATTTTTTTGTATATACAGTGCTCAAAGTGAAAGAAAAAATGGGGGAAAATGAGACTATGGATAACTACAACTAAACAGAAGTAAGGACCTTGCTGATCTCAGTGGGGACACCAAGACAGGAACTCTTGCCTCACATCTACCATTTAGTTCTGAAACCTCCCCTCACCTGAGAGGCAGCGGTTTCCTCGCATAATTGCAAGATTTCACTTGTAAACTCCGCGAGAGAAGACCTCTCAGCTGCCACATCTTGCTGAGTTGTGGGAGTTGGATGACCCTGGGAGATAAATCTTTCCTGAATGGCATGACCTCCAGGCTCCCCATGAGCTCAGAACTCAGGCAGAGCTTGCGTTGTGGAATATTTTGCACCAGCAGTGGCAGCTAGATCACAGGTCAAGGAAGAAGGTTTCTTCCTCTTTAGTTTTTTTCTTCTTAGCTCCTGTCCGCGATGTTAGCGAGAAACAGTCAGCTAATTTGAAGCAGCTTTCTCTTACTTCTGCAACAAGCTTTGAAGCCTTCCATAGTGCTTAGAGCAGTCGAATGGAAGCAGAAATGAGGGAGTACAGAGGGACACAGCACCTTTGTTTTTAATGGAACAGGTGTTTGTAGGAAGTAGTGATAAGGTACAAAATAAGCAAGTGGTGCCTCAATTTTAGTACTATATATATGTATAATAAAACTCTCATTTTCCTGAGAGTGTCAGCCATCCAAGACTTAAATCTGAATTATGGTGTTATTGTCTGTAGGCTTAATTTAGTCCAAAAATGACAGTCTGTGTTTAAGAGACAGTTCATGGGATCTTGATAATACCAAATTTGTCAACAGTCCGATTTTTTGCATTGTTCAACTGCAAATCCTCCATAGGGACTCCATGAGGATTGTCTGTCTTACATTAAGGTTTCAGTATTTGATCAAGATATTGAATTAAAAAGTTCATTTCTTCAAGGTACTGAATGTACTTCTCCTTAATTAGCAAAGTTCTTCAACAAGTGCTAAAACTGATGCCTGCATTTAGTACTTTTGGCTTTAATGGATGTGTTTCAATAACTTAAATCCAATATACTATCGCCAGAGAGCAATGAAGAGACATGTTGCAAACATACCTTATGTCTAACTGAAGACTCATTAACATTGTTACGGTGCAATCACAGCGTAAGCAAAATTCAAAACTAGATGTGTATAGAGCTAGATTCTCAGCTGGACTGCATCTCTCTATTGACTTGAAAATATTTTTATAAGACAAGTTAGGAAAAGATGCTTAGTAAATTGATACACAAATAACCATTGTCCAGGTTTTAATCTGAAATTACACCATTTTTCTTTAAAGTTTTGTAGGTTGTTATTTTTGGTAAGTATATATTACATCACTGCAAGATAAATTCCATTTTATTTTTATTTACTCTTGTTGAAGTCGGGGACCCCCATTGAGAAATCACCAGTAAGTAAGCATTCTGTGTGCATTCTGAGTTCTTATATCGCAAGAAATGCACAAAATTAGTGATAACTGACATGCCATTTCCTTAGGATTTTTGAATATTCAGTTTTATTGCCTAGTTTAAATAAATGGATTGAAGTGTTTTAATAGTGTTCTCTGATGGTGAGATAACTAAAAACATGCTTAACTTGTTTTGTTTTAGGCTTTGATATGATTGAAATTAGATGTTTTGGATAGTTGCTGTGAGGCTTTTCTCTTTGTAGTTATTAAGCGAGAGTTTGCAAAAGGAAAAGAAAAAATATATATACCCATTTTCATGATTTCACGTAGGGTTCTTTGCATAACAAATAGGTTGTTAATGAGAATGAGAAAATTTGGTAGCACCTGAGCTACCACCATGTTATGCTGTCCTTAAAGCCATATAGAAAAGCCTCCCCCTTCTACGTGCCACAATCAAGAAAACCCTTCAGCTATCTAGAAGGAACTTGAGTTTCTTTTAGATTTACGATAAAAAAAGCTTTATTGTAAAGAGCTTTTCAGTGTTCGCTTGAGATAAATTTTCTCCAATTTTTTTCAGAACTAAGGCTGTAAAAAGCAGAGATTATTTTGGTTATGGTTTCAGAGAGTCACGAGACAACTGGCTGGAATGTCTAAGTAGATAGAGCACGTAATGGAAGGGGCTATGGGCAAGAGCATGAGCTAGCTGGAATGTGAATAGATTTCAGGAAGGTTTTATGCGTGGATATTGACTGCAAGTAAATGGATGTCCAAAGCTGAACATTAAGACTTCTGAAAGGATGTTGACAGTTGTTCAGAAGAAAGAAATCTGTTCTTTATTTACAACTCATTTTAATATCTGTATGCTTACTAAAGGAAACAAAATATTAAAATATTCCTTCAAAATAATCAGTTATTAATTGAAACTCATGGTTTGTCTCGAAACAAAAGTCACATTGCAGGCTTGAGTTTCCCAGCATGCATATTTCCTCTTTTTGATACTTTCCCTATTTTCATTTTCCCATCCATTTTATACAGTTTTAGAATTACCTAACTAGACTCAACAAATTGCACAGAATATCTAAATTGCTGTTTAGGAAGTAGCCTTCAAAGGGTAGCCCTCTCTAGCCATTTTCTTTTCCTTATTTTCAGGAGAGTACTTTTTTTGAAACACATCTGTTGCTCAACAAGTCTTCTTTTAATTGAAAGCAATGCATGTAGATGGCACTTCTTAAAATTATTAGGATTTTCAACTAGAGTGAGAAATTCCATATTTTGTTGTTATTATTAAATAAGCCTCTCAGTTACTTGCTGTTTGTGAAATTGGGTTATTTTTTTCACCTCCTCAAACATACAGTTTGTAATAAAAAAGTAAAAGTTTATAACTAACTTTATCTAAAATGTTGGATTTCTTTATGCAATTAATAAGGTACTTTTAGAAATTATTGTCTCTACTCTGTTAGTCTGAAGTGTTACCAAGTCTGTTGCACTTCTGTGAGATTTTTTTTTTATGGCTACATGCCTAGTCTTTAATAGTTCTAGGTTTTTGTTCCAGGGATTTATGATTCATATTTATCTTGTCATGTATTTTACTACTTGCTCCACAGGAATTAGCATAAATAACAGGGCTAATAACCTGGAGTCATGGCAGAAAGTGTTGTTGGTTCACATTCCTCGTTTTACAACTGTCCTAACTTTTTTTTATTTTTAAATTTCTGTTAGGACTAAAACTAGCAGTATCCTAGAGTTAGTTCATAAATAATGAAAAGATAAGGAAATTGTTTAATTGTACCTGAAAGTTTTGGGGTATAACACTCAGTGACCTAAACGAATTTCTGTTTATTATGGAGGTCTTTTCATAGTTGCTCTGTCACTTGTCTGTATTCGTACTTTCAATGAAACTGAAATTTTCAGCTTCCAAGAACAGTATACTGATATAGATGAGCTACTTACTCCAGTAGGACTTGTATGTATGTGTCAGTAAGTAGTCATGCATTGTGTATATCTGAACAGCTTACATCATCCTATGTTGAATTAAATATTGACGGCAAGTATCATTTACATCCTGATTCAGACTTTCTTGGTTTTCTGTGAAAGCTGTGAATTTGGCTTCAGACACAAAAAATATATTCCTTGGCCAGAATATCGCAGACTAAAACTCTAAATACAACCTTGTGGAACCCCACTGGCCTCAAACAGTGTAGCAGCTATTTGTTAAAGTTGTTAGAATTAAGGATTTGTATCTTATGTATATGTCAGGCCTCCTATAGGCCTATGACATTTAGAAGAAGTGTCTTGATGTAGGTTTTAATGACTGCTAAAATAAAACCTGTGAGTGATAAATGAACAGATTGCTACTGTGAAAGTGTTTAAAGGTTTAGGACTCCTACTGATAAAACCACCAGAGAGAGTTTGTAGAAAATTACTCTCTTCTCACCTTTAATTGCGTTATTTAAGTTGAACATTTTCTCCGCTGAATGGAGTGCAAATAATAAAACCTTTTCATTTATTATGCAAAGTCCTTTACAAACAAAGTGCAGAGACTATAGGAGTTAGGCTTGCTTTATTGAATTAAATACCGACCATCTGCAATGAAGTTCATGGTGGAAACGAAAATTCAAATTTAACTAAACCAATGATGTATTAGGACTTGATCTAATGGAGATGCTGCAACTATCTTCAGGGGCGATGTTAGTAACAAATCTTCGTAATGCAAAAATAAGCATTTCCAGTGGAGAAGCAAAAGAAATCTGTCTTACAGAATGAACTGTCTGAAAATACTAGAAGATAGTTCTGCTGAGGAAAGGACTGAAATTTTTAGTCTTCTTTTCTAGCTAATTAATATAGCTTTATTTACACCAACTTTTTTTAAAAAAAAGATCGGCTTTTTGAATTATTGGAACTACATTGGACAGAAAAGATTGGTTATGGAAGGATGTAAAATATTGTCAAGGAGAACAAACAGCAGAAGAAAAAATATTCTATATGCTTAAAACTTTATTTATATCTTTTATGTTATTGATAATAAGGGGGATATTTTTTAACTGGTTTCAACTACTTCACAAAAATAAGATTCAGTAATGACCCTTTTAAAGCTAGAGGAAACATGCAAATTAGCTTGAATGTACATTGCATTTTTCAGATTTGCTTGTATGTGAACCTCATTCCGCTAAGAACACATGAGCACGGTAAAATGAAGTACAATAATAGGCCATGGATTGAAGGATGAAATATGCCTTACATGTGCAAAAGTAGAAGTTCTTCTGAGACAAAATCTATGAAAACACTTGACATACATGTAGGCAAATTAATGTTGTATACAATCCAGAACATGGTTTACATTTTCATTGCTTATGGCTATTTCATTTTTTTAGCTTTATTTAATGGCTATTCAAGCTTAAGATAAAAAAATACCAGAAAAAAAAAATTTAGAAACCTTTTACTTGTTGGCTTGTTTTAATTTTTGTCAATACTGCTTTTTGAATCCTGAAGGAGAAACTGATAGGAGAGTACTTTGTGAGAAAACGGAAATTCTTATTGGACACAGAGGGGAGAAAGTGATTGCAGATTGTAACAATGTATAGAAAATTCTCCATAAATTGATTAGTCGCACTTTTATGTGCTGTGGCTTGCACAGCACAGATTCACTTTCATTGATTTCTCTATAATTGACGTAAAATGGTACACTTATACTTTCAAGTTATTGCTTCTCAATGTCACCATTTTTTTCCATTATGTGACGTACAGTCGGTTCCATTTCTTGACCAGATATTCTTTTTCTGATCATAAAAATAGCCAGAGATGATATTTTTGGAGTGAGATATGTTTTGCCATCTAGATAAATGACAGCAGTGTGATAGTAGACAATGCTGCAGAATTTAATGTACTCAAAGAGAAATGTATAACACCAGAAAAGGCCAATGACCCTGAAATCAAAGGGTACTAACTCTGAAATGGGGAAGATCACAGCTGCAAAGTGCAAGAATTTTGTCTCTGATTTAGAAAATGGTTAAACATGGACATTCGTGTCATATAATGCTTTTCTTTAGTTGAAAACTCAGTGCCTCCTCTCTGCAGCTTCTGCTAGCCGAGATCCTATGGTCCTAAAAGTGCTTAAAGTTACTGGGCTTTCTCAGAATTAAAAGTGAGCCAAATGAGAAAACACTGCTTATTTTCAGAACTTGTAAGAAATCTATCTTGTAACAGAGCACGTATGATTTAATTTCATTTTATTGTGCTATGTAATTTCATAACCTGGTACATATATGTTCCCTGTGTCAGTCAGCTTTATCTGTCCCAATATGTCTAAATTACCCACTTCCTGTAAATTTGTCCGATACAGGTAGAAAGGGGACCCTATGATTTATAATAATTATATACAGGGATCAGCAGAATTAAAGGATTTGAACTTTTATGGTTTTGAATAATTTTTTATTTCTTAGGACATGCAAAGATTTATGGTTTACATTCATTGAGAAAGGTGATGCTTTCTATGTGTGGGCCATCATATTTTAGCATGCTAGCAGTCATCTTGCTGTATTTGTTCAGTAGTCAACCAGGCACAACACTTGGGGAAGTCCAATGTATTCCTTGTAGCAGTATGTGAATGATATTTTAGTCTTTAGAAAGTTTATTCTGAAGAGAGCTTGGCTCATAAGCCAAGATCCCAGACTAATCTACAAGTCTGCTAATAAAGCAGGTGCCCTCTTGCCCCTGACTCCATCACCAGGTGATGAGGCAGCTCATGTCGCAGGCTATGGACCTGTAGTAGCTGAAGCCTTCACTAAGAGTGAGGCTTATTAATGGGGGCATGATACGCATAGATTGCTAGCTGTAGTTTAGGGTAGATGTCCAAATGTGCTGATGAACCCTAACAGCTTTAATTTAATTTTAATGGGATATTTTAATCTTTTAATGAGTTAGTAATGCAACTGATATACTTGTTCTATTTTTCCCCCCATGTGAAGACAGAATCACTGGTTACATACTAGCAGTAATTATGGAGTACCAAGAGCTACCAAGACCAGTGCCTCATTCTCGAGGCATGTCGTCTGTGTGTGTTCACAGAGTACATACGTATTTCTGTCATTTAAAGTTCCTGCCAAAATGAACTATTTATAACTGAGGTCCAAGATCTTTTCAGCAGATAGTGTACAATGTATGAGGAAAGTCATCTTTCAAATGCAGCCGTTCTTTAAAAGAGATACCCACTTATTTCATTCAGTAGTCTTATTTTCAAAGAAGGCCTTTCGAGCCACTTATTGTACAGCTAGAGGCTAAACAGTGGAAAGAGACTGTAAATCTTCTCTGGTCACACAACTGTGTATTTTTCCTTCTCAGAGAATATCTGGATGCTACAAAGATGGTATGGTTATCTCCATGCATCCTTTAACGACCTTTACATGTATTCTGGGTACAATGGACCTGCAGCCCAGAAACACTTGGATCATGTAAACAGCCCCTTGAAAGCCACCAAAGTTTCTGAAATTTTGCAGCTCGTGTCACGTCTGAATAAGGTGACTGGTCATCAGGATCCAAACTTGGAAGCCACTAATACCTTAATGCGTAAGAAGTCGCTGATCACACATTGTTCCTATCTTTCCAGCACCTGCATTTTACTTTACCTTTCAGTATGGCTTTTTGCGGCTTTGAGGAAGATGGTGAGTGCTGATAGCAAAGCCTCCAATCAGTAGGGAAGGAGACTCTGCTCCTTTACATTATGAAATTGTCTCTCATGAGGGAACCAGAAGAAATATAAGACCATTTTATGCATGCTGATGTTGTCACTTGCGGGGGCTCTAACAAATAGCCTGATTTCTATAACTGAGTATTTCTGTATGATTCAGTGTAATTGACAGTGCCAGAAACTAGCCCTAAGCAAATGAAATGCAACACAAAATCTGCTGTAAGCAAATTAATCACAGTCTAAGTGATAGAAAACTTACACTTCATTTCTTTTCCAGGATACATTTGTAACAGAAAAATAATTCCCTTTTCTCTCAAAAGACTAGGAGGGCTGTCAGGTGCTCGGGGGCAATGGAAATAAGTAGTTTATGCCTCCCGTAAATAAAGATATGAAATGTTTGCATTTGTGAACAGAGGCCAGAGTAACCTTGTAAACTTGACATTCTAGGCTTGGACTTACAGGCTTAGACCACTGACAAATGGGTCACTGCCCCAACTGTGTGCCCCTGCACTCCACATGCAGGCACTTATATTCTGTGGTATAATTTAAGGCTGCCTTGCTAGTACCATTTTTTAAAAGATATAGACTTAAAAGATTGTTCTGTTCTTATTGCCTGGAAGCATATCTTTAATTAATTATATGAATTTCTCAAGTTTTTTATTAAGAACGAAATCTCTTGGACATTATACACCAGTGCCCCTGGCTTTGCTTTTCAAGAAACGAGTTTTGAAAGACAGGTGGTGTCCCCCAGGGCTCACTATTGGGGCCTGTTCTGTTTAGAGCCTTTATCAGTGATGTGGACAAGGGGATTAAGTGCTCCCTCAGTAAGTCTGCAGACAACACCAAGCTGGGCAGAAGTGTCGATCTGATTGAGGGTAGAAAGGCTCTGCAGAGGGATCTGGACAGACTGGATTGATGGGCCGAGGCCAACTGTATGA
>Ga0181612_141245_pt1 | contig 10530 bp, 10 predicted proteins | sample HoacroProtozoa21_FD_119630 | JGI IMG/M metagenome (GOLD analysis project Ga0181612, IMG submission 119630) | Hoatzin crop microbial communities from Cojedes, Venezuel. Combined Assembly of Gp0051906, Gp0051904, Gp0051908
TCACATTAGTGCTGGGCTGGGTCTGGGCGTGTGGTTAATTAAAGAGGCTCAGCTAGAGAGTGGTAATTTGTTAAGCTGCATAACTTAATTTCTTGCAGTCATCTGCGTATCCCCACACTGAGCTACTCCTAACACGAAAGGAGGTGTTGAACTGTGTCCGTTAGAATTTGTTCTTTTGGTTACTGAGGTGCAGCTTCTGTGTGCAGATAGGGCAGAACCATCCCCCTTAGTGTTATCGCACAGAGGCAGCTCCGTACGCCAGCCCTCACCAGCTCTGCTACTGACAAACAAGCAGTGTTACGAGAAGCCCCAATATTCAGAATTTACCTCAAAACCCAGCCTGACCTTCCAGTTTACAGCTGGCCACCCACAGAGCCCTGTGGGATGCAGAGACCCCAGCCGTGGGCGAGTCGGGTGAGCAGGGACCCGGGGTGCAGAGAGGAATCGAAGGCTGAGCCTTAAAAAATTAAGGAGCCTTTTCTGCTATTCCTCTCACAACTGTGATCAGCTGTAATCAGCCCGGACCGAGAAAGGACCTCGTGCCTTACAGCAGGGCCGGTGCCCCCGCGCACCCAGACACAGCAGTGTCCTGCAGGCAGCACTTCGTAACACACCAAAAACTGGACTTTAATCCTAGGAAAGATCTGTTTGAAAATTCCTTCCAGTGCAGAGACGGTAGAAGTTCAAGCTGCAAGGTTCAGCTCGCTGAGCAATCTGCAGCCCAGTTTTCTGGGGCTGCGAGGTCCTGCGCTGGCCGGCTCAGGGTGACCTCAGCCCTTGTGGAGAAAAGCCAAGTGACCAGCTGGAAATTCCTATATCGTTTCATATTATGCGCAATTTTTATTTCAACATAACTGAGAACTTCTAAAGACAAGCTTTTATTGATTAGAAATAAAACTAGGGTTGTTTTTGTTAAAAAATGGCTTTTCATACTGAAAAATGAAACATTTTCTTTGGCAACATCAAGGCTGGCAGGTTTGAGCTTTTCAGAAGATGGTGATTGCCACGCAGGTTCCTCCCCGGCCTCTGCGGCCGCTCGGCGAGCACACGCGCGCTCTCATCAGCGGCAGACAAACCAGGACGGCTTTATTGCCGACGTAAATCAGAGAAGCTCCGCTGGCTTCCGAGGAGCGTTGCAGATTTATGCCAGGAGCTGACCCGGCATCTCTATTTTCAAAACTAGGGCAGATTGAAATATGCTGTTTTTCAATAATATATTCAGGTTAACAGGGCTTTTATATTTGGGCAATTAATCTTGCATAGACTGAGAATCTCTCGGGACACTGTGCAAAGGTTGCTAAGAAGAGGAAAACAAACACAGTTGTGTAACTCTGTTCTCTCATGTCTTTTCTTTCATGAAAACACATTGCAGTGACACAGCAGTGATCTGAAACCCAGCAGTAATGTTACTTTAATAATCAGCAGCATACCAAGACATAGTATAGGCATGATTTTACTAAGAGGTAGTATTACCTCATCGTGTATTACTGTAAAATGATTCAAACCAGAAATATTGAGACACAAATCTGTGGTAACAGAGGAAAACCTACACTGGGCTAGAGAAAGCCTTTCCGGTTTGTTGCAGGGCTGTTCCCTCCCGTGGCATGTGCTCGCGTGTGGAAGGGGAGGCCTGGGGCATGCACACACGCTTCTCTCGGTGTGGCTGTGCATGTGCTCACACTATATTTAAAACCACGCTGGTACCCAGCACTGATCCCTGGTTGGTGCCACCAAAGACTCTTCCCAGACCTGGTCCTTGTCTTTCTGCGCTGCCTCTCGCTGCCTCTTCTGCCCAGCAGCCCTACTGCTGTCTGCCAGCACCCTCAGCTTCCTCGTTACCTAACGAATGCCGCAACAGATGCTACTCAGAAGTCCAGGCAAGCGAGGTGTACCACATCTTCTTGCTTAGGAAAGAGACATCTGCCCGGGCAATGGCATCCAGGCTGCTGTCACCCACTTTGGGCAAATACGCTGCGTATTATCCCATTTTTCCACATCCCTCCATCTCTTCCCTCATCCCTTCCATTGCCCTCAAGCTCATAGGACTGATAGATGACTTTTAGGCCTGTAATTGCTTCTGCTATTTTTTTCCTCTTTGCATTTGCTGTTCCGCAGCCATGCAGTGTCATACCGAGTCTCACAGATTTACCAAAATCCTTATGATTCGACCCTTAGTTTTTAATTCTTCCAGCACATTAGACTCTAAAATGGCCTAGGAATACAACTGCTGTACGCCTAGCAAACCAGTAATCGTGGTTTTGTGCTCAAGCCCAGGGAAGGAAATACTACTAGCTAAAAACTGCTGAACCGCTTGCTTTCTGACCGGGCTGCCAAGGCCTGGCGAAGGCAGTGCTGCCCAGCCATCTGCACGACCACGCTTCCGCGGAGCAGGGGCTGACTGCAACGGAAACCATTCAGTCGCGTGTAGTGGCTGCATCCTCGCACGACTGAAGTTTCCGATCGCAAATAGCAACAGACTCTGAAAGGTGGCTACCGCTTGATTAACGTGTGCTGCATCTGTTATTTCAAAGTGCCAATTACACTACATAAACACACCACTGCAATAGCAGCGCGTTGATTTATGCTAGCTGAAAATCTGTCCCTTTACACCGTTCTTTTCTTTCTCCTCCCACAAAACAGAATTTCCTTCTGAGCCCAATAAAACAGAAAATCTCATTGGTTCTACGTTATAACAGTAATATCGCATTCTGCTAGGAACCAGCAATTCTGCCTCTGGCCATGAAATTCAGGTAATGACCCATAACTGAAGTAAATTAGTGTTTAATTTCCCATCCTTTGCAGACAGCTTACTAATGGAAATTGATTTTTAGCTTTTCTCTTTTTCATTTAACATGCTTGTCTAATGTCTTTATTTTAAATTCAGGCGGTTTCCAGTGACTTTTAGCCAAGAGGCTAGTGTACAGGTGACCACTGAAAGTGCCTGGTTAATCAATGCCGTGTTGAACGGTGCACGGGGGACCGGCATGGCAGGGCCATCCTCGCACACGCTGCGGGCTCCTTCTGCCCTGCGTCCCACCCGGGACACGCTCTGGGACAGAGCCTCTGATGGAGCAAGCCAGCAGAGCTCTCACCCATGTAGCACCCGCAGAAGTCCTGCCGTTACAGACCTGATCCCTTAGGCACAAGCTCTTATACAATTAGCGTGTTCATTTGTACGGGGGACACTTTAATTTATACTTCCGCATGCCCAGTGCACTCCCGGACAGATAAAGGGGTGCTCCTCCGTCCCAGCAGCCACCCTCTGACCTACAGGCGAGATGTTTCGTCTCGGACCAAGCCAAGAGCCCCAGATGCCACACCTCGGTGCTGCCTGGACCCAGCAGCAGTCCTGCCCTCCGCACCGTTGCTCAACCAGCACGAAATCCCCGGTAACTCTTGCCCGAACGTGGGCTCTCTTGTGTAATCTGATCCCGCCACCAGCACACGCACACACACCCTTTTTTCTGCTATTTAGGTAAAACTCAGCCGACAATTTCTTCATTGTCTAGCAGCACCAGCACTAGAGACAGAAGCTGGCCTTGGATGTCCAACCCTTTTTTGTTGCAAGGGAGAGCAAGGCAGTAAGAGACGGTAAGGTTTTTACAGCTCCTACCCCCTTAAATTATAAGAGCCGTGAGGCAAAATAAGGATATTTAACAGCATTGTGTTATTTTCACCCCTCAGCTACTTCTGCAGTCTATCAGGTTAGTCTGGCAACTACAAAGGAGCTGGGAGGAGGGAAAAATCTACTTTTCCCATTTTACTTTTCTGAAGTACTATGGAGGAACCAGAACCCAGCTGGTGCTGTTTTACACTTTAAAAGCAGGGCTAACAGCTATTATTTTTCTCAGTGTTTGGCTGATTTTCTGCTTCCATAGACACTTTAATAATGCTATAAATTGTCCAGTAAAGGAATTGTTAGTTAGAGATGGTGTCTGGGGTATTTGTTCCTTATTGATGTGTAAATTGGCTTGTACTGCAGGCGTGCACTTCTGAAGAGGAATGCTTTGTAGCATGATGATAATAATAACAATTAGTACAGGATCTAGCAAAATGTTAATTGTGCACTAAAATCCCAACCAGAGATGCCTGTGCAGATCAGTCCTCTCCTCACGCTCCATGTTTCTCTGATGAATGCTCAGGGTGCCAGGGGCATTTCCCTGCGTGACGGAATTGTCTGTGCCTGCTTCTCCCTTCTCGCATTGCTAAAATCCAATCTTTCCCGAGTGCATTTGCTCAGGCGCATTTTGCGCTTCTGCTGATAGCACAAAACTGCTGTGCTCCTGGCAAATCCTGTGTGTTCTCCCCAGTGAATGCTAATTCGGCTTTAATTCCTTAATGGATCATAAGGGCAGGTGAATATAAAGACCAAAGGATGGAGGACAGAAGACTGGCAGGTTCAGAGCCCAACTGAGGATAACAGCAGAGGAGATATGGGACAGAGAACGAAATGCTAGATGTTCTCCTTATCACAGCTGTCTTGTGTGGAAGCATAAGGCAATTATTACAGTAAACGTTCCTTCCTTTTATGCAAGCGGAAGACTGTGAGCAAATTAAGAAACTACTCTGGTGCCTCAGCTTACCTGTTTACAGAGGTGAGAATCCACCTCTGCCGGCTAGGACTGCAGGGAGGATTAAAGAAGGTTCATTGAGCACTTAAAATTCGCTGTAAGGGTGTTGTCTCGTTATAGACCTCATTTAAAATACAAATCCATGGTGAAAAATTAGATGAAGTCAGAATGGATGGGGGTTTCTGGGTGTGATCTGTCTGGGTTTTCATATTCACAATAGCATGTAGAGGAGAGAGAACAGCTCTGCTGAGATGTGTGGCCTCCGTGAACGTACATTAAAGTTTGTGTGCGGTCTGACTTGGGCATTCAGAGGAGGAATGATAAAAAGTAACTGCAGTCTTGTCTTCTAAGAATACAACCACCTTAGCTGAACCCTGCCACACAAATATTGTAAGAAGCCATGAAATAGCAGGGGGGAGCCACTTTGCTGGGTAGATCAAGGCGAAAAATATAACCACGTCAGAAATAATTACCCCTATTTCAGATATCAGGAGATGGGCAGAGGGGAGCCAGCAGCAGAGCTGAATACAGTATTAAATAGTTATCTTCTGCCTTAGACACTAAATTGGAATATGGGCAATTAGAGGAAAAGCTTGAAAGATCAAAGTAGGAAAAAATGTCCTTTGAAAGTGATAATCAGTTATTGTTTTTAACTTACAGCAGGCAAAAGGCTACTTCAAGCCACTAAGGAAGGATGTGGGCTTATCCTGTTGGTTTTACTGTTCTGCCTCATGTTGGAAGTTTCCTCGGCTGGTTAATTAATCGCAAAGAAATACCTGTTTGGTACGACAAGCTGAAAAAGCCTTCATGGTGTCCACCCCGCAAAATATTCCCTGTTGCTTGGACTGTCCTGTACACTGGCATGGGGTAAGTTCTGCATACTGCTCCCTTTCTCGTCCTGCCGTTTCTGGCATGGGGAAGAACAGACATTTCAAACTCTTCCGTTTGCTTTTGGGATATCCCTCGTACCTGAATCAGCAGGGCATGTCAGGTCTGCTGATTCCCAGCAGACGAAGAACAACCTGAGCCAAATTCTGGGCTGAGTTCCTCAGATTCACACTGCAGGTGATGCTTTTGACCAGGGACACAGCCCATGCTCACCTTTGTCAAAAAGAATTTTAAAACTAGCCGCTGCCCTGGGGAAGTTGTACAAACTACATAGGTATGATACAGGCGATGGGTTTGAGAGCAGCGAGGGACACAGATGCAGCTGTCCTGCAAATCCCCGTTGCAAAACAATCTTAAATGAAAAGACTTTGTCTGTATTAGGGGCTTACTCACTGCAAAACACTCATGTGTTTCCCTCTTCACAGCTATGCCTCCTACCTGATATGGAATGACCTGGGTGGCTGCAGCAGCAAAGCTGTCGTCCCGCTTGGCCTCTACGGCGCTCAACTGGCCTTGAACTGGGCTTGGCCTCCCTTGTTCTTTGGTGCCCATAACCTGAAGATGGTAGCGTATCCAGCCACCCATTCATCTGCAGGAGGCTTGTTTGCCGGTGTCCCTGCCACGGGTTTTGGGGTTGTTTGAAGGTTTTCTAACTAGCATTATGCAATCGTACAGAGAGCTGCAAGAAGAGCTTTTGCTCAGATATAGCTCACACTGCACCTGACTCTAGACAATGGTATCAGTCCCTTCCACCCCTCTCCATGCTCTTGCCATGCTGATAGCCGGCCGGACCAGAGCAGGGTGGAAGATCAGGGACTCAGTCGTCCAGCTGCTGCATCTCCTAGTTAAGGATTCAGGCTTAGAGATAAGTCCTTCTGGGAGTCACGCCCTGAGCCGGCAAGTAGCAAAGTTAGCATCCCTGGGGCGCTTATCGAGCAAATACAATGCACTGTGCATTGCAGAGCCTGTTAGGAGGATGTGCATGAAGGTAAGGCACGGCACGGCACGGCACGGCAGAGCTGGACTTGTGCTATATTCAAAAAGCACTTACCTCAGGTGCCAAGGCCCGGAGGTGACAGAGGCACAGAGGGGGATTTACGTTTCCATCTGAATTTTGTCACTCTGTGGATGAAAGTTACATTCAGAAAGTTTGTTAAGTAATAACAGCCATCAGTACTAACATGAGCATGCTTTTGACCTATCTGCATAGGCATTATCAGCAGAAGCGGGTCCTGATCATCATAAACAGTGTGTTAATCTGCGGAACTTGACAACGAACAAAAAAAATTAACATTAGTCCTGGCTTCTGGTGTGATACATTCAGATCTCACTGGTTAGGGTTCAGAGCCAAGGTCCTGGGGTTTAGAATCACTCTGGGTGACTTTTCCATGCTAAACCTCCCCTACTCCTACTCCATCTCACCACCTTTAGTAGGACGGTCCATAGTCGTGCTGGGGAAGACTGCTGTGTGTTCCCAAGAGTGAGCACCAGAGTCACTGTCTTCTCTCTGCTCCAGGCACTGATTGACATCCTGTGCTTGGACGGCCTGGCGATCGGCACGGTGTGCTCCTGGTACCGCATTAACAAGATAGCAGCACTGCTGATGGTGCCTTACCTGGGCTGGCTGGCCATGGCGACGTGTCTGACAATCCGCATCTGGAAGGACAACCCTGAGCAAAAACCAGGAAAGAGTGAATAAGAGCAGGACTGAAATGAAGGCATTTTGTGAAACGAAACTACACTGATGTGAACCAAGGTCTAATAATCTGGGGGACTCATTCTGGGACAGGCATCAGAACATGCCTCCTCCGCCCACCTTCATCATGGTTGTGTAAAAGAAAGGTTTGCACCATGTGCCTGTGTGCTCCTTTAAAGTAACCACGCATGTTGGGAACTATTTTCTCCAGCACTGTTGAGTTTGGGGCTACAGCTGTATGGTGACCTTAATGCTATCAGGTCAAATTCTAATAGCCACATTAGGATCTCATGATACCAGTGTAATTCAGAGTAGCAATCCTGCACACCCCTTGAAACCACTGCCACTCCTCCAGAGAGCAGAACTTTTTCACACATGTGCTAAATCCCATCTCCTCTTCTGGGACCAGACAAAAATACCCTTCACTCATGCACACCAATTTTTAAGAACTTACTTGATTTTTTGCTATTTGTGCTGTTGCTTCATTTTCATGTATCACCTGGTTTGTGCTTTAGACCATTAACTTTTTATCTGTCAGCTACTGAGCAAGCAGTAATCTGTCTTGTTCTGCTAGTGAAAGGAGGCTGGGCACTTACACTTCTATTCGTGGAATATCACACTTCTTGAGTTTCATGCTCCAAGATAAAGCAGCAATGATTAGAATGCAAATGCTTCTCCCAAGAGGAAATTTCTCTCTTCCACCTCTGTGTGCTATTTCTCATCAGAAAAGAAAAACTAACATCAGTGCATTTGAAAAAAATACTTTAAATGTTTCTTTAAGTACAGAAACACAAAGGCCTTTGTAAAATTTAAGAACTTACTCACGCTGCCTTGAAGGTTGTAATTACCTGATTGGCAAAAAGCCCCATGCTAAGTCTGTCAGGTGCAGTACAGCTATCTTATCCCACAGTCTTTCCATTCCCAAATATTATTAATCAGGAAAGGTTAAAATAGAAGTAGTTCTAGCAAAATGGGACTGAGCCGTGACAGAATGAGACGCAAAAGGTTCATGACTAGCCCTCGTTCATCCTTTATTCTGGCCCTTGCCTTTGATAAATCTGAACCTGAGAAGTTGCTGTCTACAGGAAATATTTACTATAATTTTTTAATTGATGGAAGCAATATACGTGAAGAAAAGTGGTAGGCGGGTCTTCTTCCTGGCAGCTGACTGCAGATTAAGGTGTGTGGGTATACTTGCAAAGGCTGGGGGTAGGAGGGCTTAGCTGAGGATGTAATATAAATTGTATTTGCTTTTCATAAAACCAAGCCACTTTTGTTTGGAGAATAAATAAATCCAAGTTATTCTTGTTCTACTGGTTTGGCACTGGGTTTGTAAAAAGCTCAGGGGATGCTGTCTGGAGTCCATGGCTTGTGCTCTGGCTCCAAAGGGAAGGGCTTGGCAGAATCCTTCCCAGGCACGCATTAGGACTAAATGGGCTGTGTGGGTTCTGAGCCTGAAGGTCCCACAGGTTCCTTCAGCTGGGGCACCTGCACAGCGGAGACACGCTCACTTGGGGATGCATCCCCGAGACAGGCTCCTCCACCGTGCTTCACCCGCAGCTTCAGGGCAAGGAAGCGAATTCTTGGGTTTGGGATCCTTCCTGAGTCACGTGAAGCCCGATTTTTAGAGATGCTGAATGTTCCCAGGTCCATCTCCAGTAAACAGCAGAGCTGGGTGCTCAGCGTGACTGAAAGCTGGGGCCAAGAGAAACAAATACCAGTAGCTGAGAGCAATTGAAATTTGTAGTACCTTTTTAAAATTTGATCATATATCTTGTTCTGTCATTTTGATCCCATCCATTATTTTTCCCTTCTGGCTACAGGACACCTCTATACAGCAGTGCTGCTGCAAGCATATTGCTGTAATCTCCCGAGTAAAAGCTGCATAAGAACAGGCCATTGAATAGATGTGGCTGTGAGCAGGAGCAGGACTATAAAGCACGAGCACTGCAAGCAGCACTAGAAAGATCATAAGCTACTTTAAAAAAAATATCTTAAATCCTATATATTTCAGGGCTTTATATAACCACGTTACCACTGAGCTTATTTACAGTGATGTCTCGTCTGTGTCTTCCAGAAAGCCACATGCCAAAGGACAGGAAGACATAAATTATTTCTTCCTAAAAAGAAGCTAATATCTGGGCTGGAGATTCAATTCAGCGGAGTTAAGAATGATTTAGGGTGCCTGAACATCATCATGCCTGTCCTTTCCTAGTTAGCATGGCAAAGCCAGGAGGAGCAGAGCTGGGCAGAGCCACCTAGTGAAGCCAGGAGGGATAAAGCGAGTCCTTACACCAATCTCTGCCACTGAAAAGGGGAAAAGCAGAATTTAAAACACATCTAAGTTGCTGAGTGCCTCTAGATCTGGTTCAAACCTGCAACGTTTTAATAACATTTCCAAATATAAATGTATGGATACCTATTTGACCAGCTTTCATAAATTAGTCCTCTTTCCCCTCCTTCCCATTTTTTTCTGCAGGTAAAGGAAAATCTGGAATTAAGACTAATAGATTTTTTTGGTCTTGCCATGCTTGCCCTCCCCCTTTTCCCAGCTGGTGTGACTGACTTGTTCTTGTCTTCATTTTAGTTCCTCTTCCTTTCAGTCCACCTCTAAGTGCATCAATAGCTTCTCTTTGCTACTTCCATTTTCTTGCAGGCAGCAAAAATAACAAATGTTCCTACATGTAGTGTACGTAACAGCTTGAAATCAATTGACAAAGTTAAATTTGGCAAAGCACCCTCTTGTATTAATATTTAAAGCATCATTTAGTGTATTTGCTATTCAAACAGATACACTAAAACCGCGTGAATAAAAATAACTGTAATGGCTTTTCAATGTCAGTCATCTAGAAAATTTCTTAGTTATACTGTGCAGAGCAAAGTCAGGCTCTGCCCCTGTGAATCTGGAGGGGCCCTGGTTTCCCACTGGTGCTGTGTGACAGGGCTTCTGCTCCCGGTCATGCGATGGCTGGAAGCAGCACATGGCCACCAAGCCCGGTGTTACCAGCACATCAAAGGGAAGAGAAAAAAAACAAACCAGAGAGGTGCTAGAAATCCAAAGCACGGTTAGGAACCTGGCTTGGTAAAATTTTCAAGAGAGGTCTGCTGTGCACGAGCTCAGGGCTCACCACCCTCCTGGAGGGCCCTTTTCCCCAGGGGACCCAGAAGGAGCCCTGGGAAGTTTTGCTGATGCCAGCACTGACCAGGCAGCAGGCAGGCTGGATCATCTTAGCAGGCATGCAAGGTGTTTGTCCAGCCCCCCCCCCCCCCCCAAAACTTTTGGAAGAGTAAACCCCCACCCCCCCCCACACAGACAAAACTCAACCACCCCAGCGCCGACCGACCGCCCCCAAGAGCACAAAATGGCACACAACA